>JGI2924J29684_1077750_pt1 | contig 21831 bp, 16 predicted proteins | sample BenlonsequencITS_FD_29684 | JGI IMG/M metagenome (IMG submission 29684)
TCCGCGGTGAAGGGAGTGATGGCTCCGTTCGCTTTCCTATAGGCATCAACGAAGCTGGTGAATTGGGAGTACGGAACGTCCCCATCTGCGTTGCCATGGCCGATATAGATGGGAGGCAGATCGCCATGGAGGTGAAATTGTGGAGAAGCCTCGCGGCACAGAGCATGTTGCGCGGAGCACGAACCTCCGAGGTATGGGAGTATTGCGTCGTCCGTGTCAGAGAACTTCGTCAGATCAAGGTCAGCGCTGTAAAGGACGGCCGCTTTCACACTCGAACTGAAATTCGTGAATGCGCCGACTTCGTAGCGGTTATCGCCGTTTGTCAACGCCACAAGTGCTGCCAGCTCGCCCCCTGCAGAGCCGCCAGCTACCGCGATGCGATTCGGGTCGACATGGTACTGGATGGCGTGGGCGCGAAGCCAACGAACGGCTTCCTTGCATTCTTCAAGGGCGATCGGAAAACGGACATCCGGACTGAGGTCGTAGTCGATTGCCATCCCAACATAGCCATGCTCCGCGAAGGGCACGATCAGCCTGCTCCAACCTGTCCGACTGCCCCCGGTCCAACCGCCGCCATGGATGTAGACGACCGCTGGATGTAGCCCGGGATCTTTCGGCACGTACATGTCCGCAAGCAATGGAGCAGACTTGCCTTGACCGTACGTTACCCCGTCCACACGGACATAGCTGCTCGCTGGGACTGCTGGACTGCTCTGCTGTGCCTTCAAACCTACGGCAGACCACAGCAGCATGAGCCAGCAGAGCCAGGTTCTAGCGGGCTCGTTTCTGATCGACACCATCATCATGCATATCGTAGCTGCACAACGAAGCTTGTCGTATCAGGAACCAGGCGCGCTACGATGGACGAGTTGACGGGTGGCCCTGGCAACAGGAACGGCTTCGGCTCCACGCGGCATGGGGTGCGTCAGACCGCCCACCCGCCATTTCCCTATCGCACGGTGTTGGCTCCACGTGTCTGACGTGATCGCTGGCACGAGATCGCTGTCGCTGTGGACTACAGTATTGGATTGTAGAAAATGCGCGTTGACGTAAATGCGCATTGACGCTTTCATCGTAGTAGAGGCATGCATGAGAGCGAGCAGCCTGGCATCAGGCTCTAGTGTGTTGATTCCGGTTGAGGACTTGCAATGAACGACGCCACGTTGGTAGAGGCAAATCAGCAGTGTCCTATGAAGCGGGACCGCTCGGCGTTCGTCAAAAGAAAAGCGCCAAGAACGCAACACAACCTCATACAAAGAAACAGGAAAAGAAGGCATGCGCCAATGGATTGCGAAGAATCCGCTTTTGAGCTTTTGCGTTGTCGCCATGGTGTGGGTGAGCCTTCTTTACTCGGCGGTAATTAATGCTCCCTTCCTGGATGACGACATAGGTCTGATCGCGAACAACACCATTCTCCTGTCATGGCATGAGGTTTGGACGAAGTATGTGTTGAGCCCGTTGCCGCTTGGTCTGGGACTGGCGATTAAGGGTGAAGGAACGTATCGCCCAATGTTCTTGATCCTGCTAGCCATCGAAAAACACGTGTTCGGAGACCAGCCGGGCGGGTTCCACTTTACCGGTCTATTCCTTCATTGGATAAATGGTGTGCTGCTTTTTGAGCTGCTGCGCCGACTGAGAATGCGGTCGCTGTTTGCTGCGCTAGCGAGTTTGATTTGGCTTGGAATGCCCATCAACAGTGAAGCGGTGGTTTGGGGGAGCGCGCAATCGTATCCGCTTTGCTTAATGTTTCTTCTCTCCGCTCTTTTGCTGGGGTTAGGGTTTGTGCGATCCGGCGGAAGCGGGTGGCTGGTGGCTTTTACGATTGCTGCGTTACTGGCGGATTTCTCTTACGAACAGGGCCTTCTGCTAGTGGTGCTCGTTGGGTTGGGATATATTCTGCTGAACGAGCAACGGCCGTGGCATCGCTGGGGTTTGCTTGCAGGGGCTGGGCTGCTGGCGGCTACGGCCTATTTTGCATGTCGTTGGGCAGTGGGTACGCGTGCCGGTAAAGGGCCGCATCACTTTTGGAATGTTGCTGAAGTGTTTTGGCACTATCTCAAACTAATCGTGCTGCCCGTACACATGAGTATCGAACGCTCCACGAGCGTTCCTGGGACAGCATTGTCGAGCGGAGCTGTTTTTGCATGGGCGGCTCTGATCTTCTTGATTGCCGGCATGGTCCTTTTGCGGCAGCGGATTCCCGCGCTCACTGCAGGGCTGGCTGTGGTCCTCATTACGCTGTTACCGTATTACGGATTCGTCTATATCTATCAAGGCATGGCGGAACGCTACGTCTATTTCGCCTCGATTGGCTTCGCAGCCGGACTCGCGGGGGCAGTCGCTGGCGTGCGCCCCGCTGCACGCCGGATTGTTGTTGCGTGTCTTGTCATTTGGATGGGCTGGGGAGCGTGGAGATTGGTGGGGAGAGTGGACGACTGGCAGAGCGCCCTCGCACTCTATGGTCATTCGCTTGAGGCTACGCCCAACAGTGCTTTGACGAATCTCAACTACGGAGTGGCACTCCAGCTGGCGGGCCGTCAGGCCGAGGCAGAGGACGCATACAGGCGCGTAATCACGTTGGCTCCGATGAATGCCCAAGCTCACGTTGATCTGGAGAATCTTTACATCGTAGAAGGACGTCTTGATGAAGCCATTGCCATGTATAAACGCGCAATAGCAATTGACCCCAATGATGTCGCCGCCTACTTCAATTTGGGTGTGATGTTTCAAGAGCGCGGACAGGACCAAGAAGCACTTGTCTTCTATAAAAAAGTGTTGCAACTCAAGCCCGATGATCCGCAAACCCTGCTGTATCTGACTAAGCTACTGAAGCCCAGAGGAAACCAATAGCTTAAAGAGCTTCCGCTGAGTGTAGCTTCGATAATTACTTGGCGCGGTCTTTCAGCGCTATTTGGCGCAACGGCTGCGGTTTGCCGCTTGAGAAGGCACGGACCGGTGGTGCCCGTGGGTTGCAAGTTGTTGTTCGACGGTTGGCTCGCCAAGACAGAAGCCCCTACGCCCGTCAAACCGGCTCGGCCGTCGCCGAACATACGGCAGATAATGCTGAAACATTACGCCACATAATTCTGAAAGTGACAACCAGTACCACAATATGCAATTCGGAATAGACGGCCCCAAATCGTAGCCCTTATAGTGGTTCCGTACATGACCGGCCCTCCAGAGAATAGAAACGTAATCACTGCAGAAGTCTGGCCACATTGGAAACGAGTGGCCTTTCGCTTCGTGGCTTTGTTCTGGGTTGGCTTCCTTCTACGAAGCGGTGTGCTCTTGGCGATCACGGCGTTTGCTCCCTTGCTGCAGCACTGGCTCCTGCCATGGCCTGTCCGCATCTTGACCTGGCCTGTTCAGGCGCTCACAAGCTTGCTGGCGCATCACGTGTTCCACCTGGCCGGCGTCGCCGCAGTGGCTCACCAAACTGGATCGGGTGATACTGCCCTTGCTTGGATCGGCATGCTTGCTCTCGTGCTCGTTTCTTGGCTCGGCTGTGTCGTTTGGACGACCGTTGCATCGGTCCGCGGTGTGCGGCAGGAGTATCGAACCCTCTTTGCTTACCTGCACCTCGCCCTTCGGATTTCTCTCGCCGCCACCTTGCTTGGGTATGGGTTCAGCAAAGTCTTCGATGCGCAGTTCAGTCCGCCAGGCCTGAACACGTTAAATGAACGCTTGGGTGACTTTTCCCCTATGGGCTTGCTTTGGACTTTCATGGGGTACTCAATTCCATACACGGTATTGTCCGGTGTGGCTGAGGTGATTCCTGGCATCCTGTTGCTCTTTCGCCGCACGGCCACCCTGGGAGCCTTGATCTCCGTCGCCGTATTCCTGAACGTTGTAGCCCTGAATTTCTGTTACGACGTTCCAGTCAAACTCTTTTCTTCAACGCTGCTCGTACTGAGCATGTTTCTGTTGCTCCCCGATATGGGTCGGCTCTGGAGCGTGTTCATCCAACATCGCGCTGTTCCTCTCAGAACGCCTACCGTGCCGAAACCAGAACGCCATCGGCTCCGCATCGCTGGTTACGTTCTGCAGGCTTTGGTCATCGCGTCGCTCTTTTACACGACTATCAGCAATAACTACCATGCATGGTGGACTGATCCCGTGCCCCAGCAAAAGCATCTGCTGACTCAGCGCGGCTTTCACTGGGTCCAGGAGAATCCCTTTAATCGGTAACAGCGAGAATCACACCCAGAACAACTCCGTTGGGGTGGCAGTTTCCGAAATCCGACCCTACGGGAATGAGGGTGCGCAGGTGACGACAACGGCGTTCCTCATTTCTTGTCCTGGAGTATGATTTTCCCAGAAACGGAGGCCACCGATGCGCTCACTTCTCACTTTCGCAGCCGTAATCCTAGCTCCTGCTCTGATGGCGCAGCGTAACGATCAAGCCATTCTCCGGCTAGGACAAAGCACTAGCTGCCCCGTGGGTGTTGAGGCCTCTCCTCGCACCCTCCCCGCGCTCCGGAGCGTGGATCGGGATACCAACGCACGCTTGCATGACAGACTGGCATACAAGATCGCCCTGCTCACATCGGATGGCAAACTAGTGAGAAGCGCTCAGGTGAAGCTGATCGGTATCGACGAGGCTTCCATGCTAAGAGCGTCGGATGGCGATCGCGGGGACCTGATTTCGGAGAGATTTACGCTTCCGGGTGCCGAGGCGATGGTGTACACACGCCACTTGACTGGTGTCCGGTGGATTCAGCTGGAGAAGGTGACCTACCTTGACGGCGAAGTGTGGTCTCAAACACCGGGAAGCGTTTGTCGTGTAGCGCCAAACGCTCTCATGCCAGTCGATAGTGCGAGCAGGCGCCGGTAACGAGAAGTAGAATTCTCGTCAATTTCGGAGCGGAGCCATCCGGGCGATTGGAGATCTGGTCGACTTTCGCTGACGACGTTTCTCAGGACCTTCGTACTGTAAAGCCACTAGAATTGTCGGGCTTCGGTCAACAGAGCGAAGCGGCCGCCATTACCCAGGTACCGAGGGTCCACTGATCGCGGCATATAAGTCGCGACGGAAAACGAGGCCGTTCAGGGGCGCGTCTCAAGGCTTCCTAAGCAGTTGTCTGATGTAGCCGTGTATTGCCAGACTTCCACCGACGAGCCCCGAGGGTAGTAGCTCAAACGCTTATCTCCCGAGTCGGTGCTGACCCGGAAGGTGGCTAAATGGTCGGTGTCGCCGTTCCGCACTGAGAACCCCAGAAGCTTTTGACCATTGCGGAGTCCGGCAAGGAAGGCGGGACCACCATCAGCAACGCCCGCGACCGTCATGGTGGAGGAGGACATCTTTAGATCGAAACCGAGCTCGTAAGCCGGCAGGGATTCCACCGCTGCCTTGCCACAAGACTCCTGCCGAGGGATTCGAGCTGGCGCCGGCAGCATTCCGTAATCGACCACGGCCTGCTGCAGCAGCGCTTGAGAGGAGGGCGAGAGGTACTTGTCGATGGTGGCCAGCAGGCGCTCAAACGTTAAAGGCCTGGAGGCACCTTTGACCATGTCGAACATGACATCGTCCAAGGAATGTTTATTATGCGATTCGTCCCGGATGGTTCCGTCGAGCCAAAGTGAGATCACTCGCCCACGGATGTATTCGTCTGTGCTCGTTGGAAAGCGCCGGAGGTCTTTGTTCAGTGAGGAGATGTACGCAGTGGACGTCATAGCCCCGGCCCGCAGGGTGAGCAGCTGAGCGTAGTACTCCGTCGTACCCTCGTCAAACCACCTGATGTTGCGCTCATCGTAGCCCACGGGGATGCGTCCCATCCGCTTAGGATTCCAGGCATGGAAAGACTCATGCGCTAGTTGCGGAAGCAAACCTTTGATCTGGTCGCGCTTGGAGACGAACATCCAGAATGCGTCTGTGAATGCACTGCCATCACTGCTACCGTGATCCTGATCGTAGGGGGCGAGAGTGACCAGGAACGAAGGGAAGTGGTCATCATGCCAGAAGCGTCGTACCATCCCAACAACGTCCCGAATGTCTGAGACAGCGTCTTCATCTGAGAACTGCCAAGCACCTCGAATGGCTAACAGGGCCGGTTTACCGTTGATGGAGAAGTCGTGCAGACGGAAGTCTCCTGCAGCGTAGAGCGCGCCGTGTATATCGCGCCATGGTGCTGTCTTCGTTTGGCAAAGACCGGAGGACGAGCGGGAGCTGCCGAAGCTTGTTGCAAGCACCCAGCCCCGAGGCAATGCACTCCAATCAAAGTGCGCTGTCTCAATCTCGTCGTTTCCGAGACCAAGGCGCACGAGACCGTTGCTTCCAGTGAACTCTAGGTACTCGGGATCCAGAACGGGATGGAACTGCAGGGGATGTTTAAAGGTTCCGGTCCAATCTCTCGTAAGGTCGTAGGTGACCCTCACGCTACGTCCGGGATATGCGTGGATCACGCGCTGACTTGGATCCGACCCCTCAACTAGGACCGCCTCGGATGAGGCGGCTTGGAGTTCGGTCATGGACTGGAGCTTCTCACCTGCCCATCCCATCGGCAGTGCCAGGACTTCTGTGCCGGTCCTGCCGACTTCGAATTCTAGAACGGTGTGAAGTATGAGGCCTGTTGCAGAAATCTCAGGTCGGAAGGTGTATGTAACCTGACGATGAGCACTGGGCTTAAAACGGCATTGGGCATAGCAGAGTGCGCTCCATGCCCACCACAGTGACGCTGCAATTAGAGCAGTCCGACCACGAAAACGCATTCCTGCTCCAAGACGCGGCGAGCTGATGTCATTGGCAGGGTATCAGTCGCGAACAAGCGGCGCCTCAGTGGTGTCCGCATCGGCGATTGGCCCTAAAGAAAGACACCTACGCTTCCAACGCCCTTGAGGCACACCAAGTCGCATCCCGTCAGTTAGGGAACGGAGCGAGCCCAGGCGTTCGGACTTTCAACAACGGCTCTTCTCTGGACTAGTAGACACGACCGCAACCGGGTGGAACTCGCTTGCAGACCTTCGTACATTAGAGCAATGCTGCTGAAGCTAACGCTTGCGTCCGTCCTGTGCTCCTCGGCCTGCTCATTTGGTCAGGTTTCGCTTCCTGCTGGAGAGCATCAAGCGACGATCAATGGGGTTAAGCTTTGGTTCAAAGTTGCGGGTCAAAGGCGTCGGGCCAAGTCGCCTGCGCTCTTTTTGCATGGTGGGGCTGGGTACAACAGCTACAGCTTCGAGAAAACGATCGGTGCACAGCTCGAAGGGCATGTACAGATCATCTATCTTGATGAGCGCGGCTCTGGTCGTAGTGAACGGCCGGTGAACCGCGATTACGCCATGACCACGCTGGTGCAGGACGTTGAAGCTCTGAGGAGGAGCTTGGGCATCCAAAAGCTTTCGCTGATGGGCCACAGTTTCGGCGGTACTATCGCGTTGGAATATGCGTCACGCTACCCCGAGCATGTTGAGAAGCTGATCGTCTTGGACGGAGCCGCAGACATGCCAGCTACCTTCTCCCTCTGGGAAAAGCAGATAGAGCAGCGCTACCCAGCCGAGTGGCATTCCACCCTAGACAGCCCAGCGGGAAGCGCTTTGAAGCGGGCAGAGGCAAGCCACGATGGCTGCGCCATCGCGAAAGCGGAGTTCAGCGCAGAGATGACGACCTTGCAAAAGGCGGACGGTCAAACGTTCCATGACTGGCAACAGTTCCACAGCCAAGGCCCTCTGCAACAACAAAGAGCTATGGATCAGGTTGGGGAGGTGCAGGGCCTCTGCTTTTCGCTAGACTGACAACTTAGTCCTAAACGCGGTAACGTGATATAGGCACGGGCAGCGATCGAAGGCTGTAGCGATTTGCACAAGTAATGCTGGCGCGTTCTGGAGGGAGAACTTCTATGAAGCATTTAAGGGTAGCTGTCGGAGGACTACTCCTGACTTGCTGCGTAACGGTTTCCAAGAGGGCAAATGCTGACGGACCTGGATCGACCGATCCTGATCTCTCGCCGCCCGCGATAGTGCAGGGTCGCCCATTTTCTGCTTTGAAGTTCGCCCGAAGAGTACATCTCGACGGCAAAGGTAAGCAAACCCTTATTCAGGAAATGGGACACGTCCTATTAGCTCGTGACGCGGATGGGACAGTCACCATGATCGGAGCGCAGCCCTTTGACCAACAATGCGACGTTCCAGAGTATGGCACGCTGCCGCCCTGCGATTACTGGCGACAGTTTGTTTTTGATCCAAAGGTCGGTTCGATATGGCACTGGGGAGAAGGGCCATTAGGGAACACATCGCAGGCGATACAGATAAGCCTAAGCACGGCTCAACTCGCCGATGCCCAACGCCTCACCTCCGCTTTGCGACCGCGCAAGTTCAACACTGATCTCGAGCATGGCGTGTTTACGCAAGATCTGGGAGAGGCCACTATTCAGGGCATCCATGTGACTGGGTTTAGAACTGTCACATGTAGCGGTGCCTCAGCTGACGGCCCGAAAATTACATTCCACGAAGTATGGATTTCATTGGAGATGCGCCTGGTCGTGAAGGTTATTGATGGAGATACGGAAGGAAACGAAACGGTTTCGGGAATCGAGCATCTTTCACTCTCGCCCGCGGCGTCACTATTTCGTCCTCCCCCGTCTCGTTCGACTTTAAACTACACAACCAATAGCGAGTACGCGCAGGATGATTTGACCGCTCTCGCAGACTGGTTTGTAAAGGCTTAGTCGCGATCCTCGGGTGTTTTGACTCATCGCTGCCGCTGCGCGATTCCTTGTGCTGTTCCCGTCTGGATAGTGTTTCGACACTTTCATTTGATGTGTTGATACTGATAGTACTCAGCCTTTATCGGTAGGTTGGCTGTTGCGGACCTAGTAAAGATGCTCAGTTGCTCTGGGGGTGTTCAACTGCCGTAACGACGAGCACATCTGTTGCCGCCTTATCGAGCCTTAATTCGAGTCCGAGCTGATCCTTCAACGCCGAAAATACAGAAGGCCCAGACGTCTCCCCTGCGCTATCGAGATCAGGCTGCCACTCAAGCGCAATATCAAAATGATCGTTCAATCCGGTCCTATCAATTGTGGGGCGGCCAAGTACTAGACCGAGAGATCTTGCAAACTCCCCCATGGGAACATGCGAAGCTACCATCTTCCCGGGTCTTAGGCTTGGCCATAGACCTTTTTCATTGCTTTCGTTTACTGCTTGGGCTGACCGCTTCAGTTTCGCCCCACCCTTTGCGATCGTCAGAACGTACTGACGACCAGCCTTTTTTTCAAAGCCGGCTTGAAGTCCGAATCTTTGATGCAGAAGACGCTGTAGAAGTAATTGCTTTTGCTCTGTACTCAGCTTTTCGAAGGTCGCTAACTGTTCCGTGTCAACGCGCGCATCGAGGTCCAACTTTTCTGTACTTGCCCACTTTGGCAGACCCTCGAGTCGAGATTCGTCATAAACAAAATACGCATCCTGGATGATCTGCTTAAGCGTCACTCCCATAGCGGTATATCCAGTGGCGACAAACTGAGCACGCCATCTGCCATCATTTCTCACATTCGGTTTGACGATGGATACAGGGAAATCCCTCAGTTCATTTGGCAGTGTGCCTTCAGTACTTTGAGCGACACATTGTGATAACAGACAACTGAAGAACAAGACGGAAAGAAGACGCATTGAGTGGCGGCCTGTAAACCGAAGAGAAAAGAACGCTTTCTAAGCTTTGCTCCAAAGTATCAGCAGAGGGTTAATCATGAGGCTGCGGTAATTCTACGTGGAGGAAAGCAGCGATCGCTTGAAGCGTGACATCGCTGTAGGCGCCCTCCCACCTTTTGGCGACATGGCCACTTGGGGATACGACAAAGGTCCGGGGAGTTACATCGAGCGGCACACCTTGATATGGAACGGTCGCGTCTACGGTGTAGACGGGGAAAGCATAGGAACTCAGAACCTTTTTTGACTCACTATCTGCCTTCTGCGCCATCAAGCCAATCACTTGAAAGCGCCCATTTGATTGCTGCGATAGAGAGTTAATTGTTTTCTGATTCAGCTTGCACCATTTGCACGTTGGTGAGAGGACGTATAGAACTGTTTGCTTGCCAGAGGTCCTCAGAGGCAATGAGATCGCACGACCGTCAGAAGTAATGACGTGCAGTGAGGCTAATTCTTGTCCTACCGCCGGTAGGACCTGCGTCGTCACGCGTGAGCTGCTTGCTTTACTAGTGCTGTTCCAATACTGAGCGAGATTGAGCATCAATGATGCGGCGAGGAGAACTGTAGGGAGAGCTCCTAGTAATGCCCGCTTGTTCAACAGTTTCGACATTGTTTCTTCCATGCTTCGGCTGATGTAGCACTGCGTCCGGCTGCAAAGCGACAAGCGAGTCCACTGTAGTGAACAGCGCTTGTCGCTCAGCAGTGGTCTTCTATCACTAGAAGCAGTCGCCAGTGCCGGGTTCCCACGTTCCGTCAGCGCCGCATTGGCTGCCAGTATGCGACGAGTTGGCATAACAGCCACCGGTTGGTGTTTCGTGGCCAGCACCTACGCAAGTCTGTGGTCGGACTATTGCGTGTGTGGCGTGAGCCTTGATGCCAAAGCCCGCAGCCGCGGCCACGCTGCACATTGTGAGTGCGAGCAGTAGGAACGTTCTGGGTTGTCTGTTATGAGCGATAGTCATGTCGATTTCTCCCTCCGGGAAGATGGACGAGCATTACCATTGCCGGCACGTAGAAAACAATTAGGTAAATTGAGTACCCGTCAGCGGCGGCACGCCGGTGACGGCGCCGGTTTGGGCCTATTAGCTAACAATCGCAGCATGGACCCGCATCGCAAGTGTGCTTTGGAATACCGAGCATATGGAGCGAGCCGTCTGACACATGGGTTGCTCTACATTCCCAAAATGGAAATGACGCAAAACGACATTGTTGTAGCAGCGACAGCCGCGTCGCCAAGCGTCCAGCTAGGGGCCCCGGCATCCGCGCGGGATACTGCGCAAATACATTTGCCACGGAATTTAACGAAGGATTCGTAGCGGCTGCTAATGCCAACCGCCAACAACGACTCGCACAGCAGCGGGAACTGCGACTCGAATATTATGAGCAGTACTAAATCGGTCGAAGGGTGCTGGGCCTTACCAAGCGTGATTTAGCTCGCCCGTGACGCCAAGGGAATGGAAGCGATTCCGGCGCGGAATGCGACAAATATCGTGATCAAACTACGACATTTATTGGTTCTGGATCACTTTTGGTGAAGCTGGGACCTGACGCTGCACAGGCTCTCAGCCGCTGATTGCTAGGTCTCTGGAGCAGCGCAAGCCTAGACCGAACCTACAGGCGTTCATGGTGTCAGAAGCCTTCATCCCGCTCACCGGCTGAGTCGGCAGAGCGGCGTCATAGTGAATGCTTGATCAACTCGATCGGAGATAGCCCCAGACGGCCCCTTCCACTCTTTCCCGAAGTTTGTTGGAGGCACCTTCGATTGTGCTCATAATGCGTTCTCTTTACGATCAGGGCCCTTGTCGGCGCGAGAAAATCTCCCGCTTCTCTGCTATGTCGATAAGCCTGGCGAGTTGAGGGCGACGCATCTGGTGTTGGGTTGCCGCCGCGATGTAGCGCTGCATGGCTATGCGGCAATCAGTGAGTCGAGCTACCTGCGCCTTGATCGCCAGCAGAGGTGCTGCCTCACGTTCGATGATTGCACTGAGAAGAGCGTTCTTGCTCGGGAAGTACTGGTACAACGAGCCAATACTCACGCCCGCTTTCTTGCTCACGGCGTTTGTGTTGAATCCCTCGAACCCGCTCTTCTCAAGAATGCGAGCAGCCGCTTCCACGATGACAGCCACAGTCTCTTCTGCGCGCTTTTGACGGGGCAATTTACGTGGCTTTATCGTCCTGGCCGCTACACGTTTCCTGAGCATAGGGATGCGAGTACCAAAGATGAGCAATTGCTCATAGCCTTAAGTGTCAGCCAAGCGACAGCACGGGCTTCCCGTACAAATGCCAAGCCGTCCTTAGGGTCCGAAACGCTTCTCTTGGAGACGTCGCCAAAGGGATGCAGGATGCGTTCATGGACAAGCCCGTGGTCGATCAAACTGGTTTGCCTTCTCGATACGATTTCGATCTTAAGTGGACACCCGATGAATCACAGGGCTATTGCCCCGTAGCTGGGAGCCACACCGGAGACGATCCGAACGCTCCTCCGGGCCTTTACACCGCGATTCAAGAGCAGGCGGGGTTGAAGCTTGCTCCTGTGAAAGCCTTCGTGCAAGTCATGGTGATCGATCATATGGAACCGCCGTCCGAAAACTAGGCTGTGGGAGGCCGCGAGCAAACGCGACCGTTAGCGGAAGCTGCTCATTCGGCATTCGTGCTCGATCAAAACAGCCCTGGCGCCATCGGGTTGCTAGCTCTTGGGGAACAGGTGGACTGTGAGGAAGGGTCAACAGGGGATCCCGCTTGCCGGGCGACGTTCCCAAAGGGAATCGCCGCCGGACCGCGAAGACTGTGGACGGATCGGCTAAGTGCTACTCCGATCTGTCCTCTGCATCGGCCGCTCTTTCTTCCAGCTTTGACGGCAGGGTCTGATTGGGAGACAGCGTGATCCGCGTGAGGAACCCGATTGGGTCGGAGGATTGTTGGAGGATGATGTGGTCTTGCGGCATATGCAGCAGCTTTCCCCTTTTGTGTGCGGGTTGCGGCTGGGACTAGGCGGGCTCTTGCGTTTGCTCATGTGTGTGCGATCTCTCCGGGGTATTTGCCCCGTAGGGTGATAAAACCGGAGGTCGCGAGTGGTCAAATCGGCATCCGTGGGGCATCGGAATCGGTATTGGATTTGACAGTCAATTAGGGACAGCGGAGGAAGACCCGCAGCTACACGTGAACATCAGTGCGCCTTGGGCTGTCGATCCACGCCCGGAGGTGACTTGGATATTGGTAGGCGTGAGAAGCTCACAAGTTGGGGTGCAGGCTGCAAGGGCACAGCTGTAGACGGCACGGCGCCTATGAACGTCTGATGCCCCGTGAGCCAGCCATACATCACAGCGTTGCGGCGGTTCTCTTCAGCCCGGACCGGGTCTAAGTTTTGACCGGCGGCCCCGTGGTTCATCAATATAGGACCCTCCGCGGGGATCTGCACCAGAAAAACCTCACCATTCAGAAGCCGCACCGAATGTATCGAAAGGAGGCGCTGGATTCGTGCTGTCCACTCAATGCCAGAGTATTTCGCCTGGATGACAGGGGCCTTCTCTGAGTAGGGATTGCGTGTATGTAGCACTTGAGACGACACGTCGTAGAGGGTGGCGAAGTCTTCTCGCGTAAGGAATCCATCTGTGACCAAGTCGAAGTGGTGAAATCCCGGCATTGAGATGGGAGCCTCTAAAGGCATCGGGTAAAAGTCAGGGTTGAGCGCGGTCAGTTCCTTGAGGATCTGTTCGGCTTTCCAATGTCTGCCGAAATTGGCGTGGAGAGACGCGTATTGCTCTTTGTTTGCCGCTAGGGACGAGAACGCGATGGACTCCAACACTTTTCGGAATTGCAGGTACACCAGCTCAGTCTCGAAGGCTTCAGACCCGAGAAGGACTTGATTATCTAGAACGCTGCGAACGAGATTGATGCGATCGCGAATGATCGACATGTTGCTGCTGTAGAGCTGGGCTGCTTCCGAGATGGACATCGGAACCAGTTTAGAGGTCAAGGTTCAGCTTCGATTATTACTTTGCTCTGTCTTCCAGAGCGATTTGGCGCAACGGCTGCGGTTTGCTGCCTCGCGAGGTAACAGGCCCATGGTCCCAGACGACGGAGCGCTGCCTAGGATCGGAGCAGGACATCGCTGTCGCATTGAACGACAGTATCGAATTGTTGAAATGCGCATAGCAAAAATATGCGGAAATGCGCATTGACGTAATAGGGGTCAAGGCTATGTACCAACTCTCGCAAATGCCCAGGGTTGGCTTTCATGATCCCGAGATGCGATGGTGTTTCCTGTCTCTGGAGCGCAGCAACACCGAGACCAAGAGCTGGAACAGGGTGGATGGGGTCGACCTTATTCGGGGCCTCGCGATCTTCTTCGTGTTGATGAACCACGTGAACATGCAGCTTCTGTTCGCGCGCGTGCCGTACACGCAGGGTCTCCCACGTCAGGTGGTTTCCTCCCTTGTGTGGAACGGACAGTATGGGGTGCAGATGTTCTTCGCGGTCTCCGGCTTCCTTATAACGGCAACGTCCAAGCTGGTTCCACGCATAGAGGCCTGCAACGCGGGTCGCCTCGGGCATCTGTCGTGCGATCTCAAGGATGTTGCCGAAGCTGTAGTTATGAAACCTGCCCATGGCGGTGAGGTAGGCGGTGAGGCCTTCGGAGTGTCCTGCCTCAAGCTGCTCGATGAGGAGCTGAACGTTGGCGGCGATCACTTCCTTGGAGGTCTGGGGATTCGGTGTGGAGGGAAGGGTGGTGACGTTGTTTGCGGTTGCGTTGCTGGTCATGGTGGGCTTCTCCGTTTTGAATGGCTGTGCTGTGTTTGCTTTCAAACACGCCTTGGCCCTGGCCCACGCCAGCAGGGGCGGCAAGTGCAGGCTGTGCGGAAAAGTGCCCGTAAGGGCATGCCGGAGGCACGGAGGAAGCGAACACCTGGAGCTGCACGGAGCTTTTTCCATCAGCTTGCGCGCGCCAGGGACGGAGTCCCACAGCAGGTTTGGTTACCTAGCTCGGCGCGTAGCGCGGGAATTGCTCTTGGGGCGTTGCGGGGTGTCCCCGCAGAGGGGGGTGGCGGAAGAATGGCCCGGTGCTTCTTGCCGGCGCATTCCGGAGACAGGGGCAGACCTCCTTCAAAACTTGAGAAAGGGAGGCGAGAGGCGTTTACCACTCGCCCTGTGTGTTGTTTGGATCGCAAAGTGGCGTAACTTCTTGGGAGCTTTCTGGCGCAAGGTTCATCCCGTCTCATCGCTGAGGTGAACTGTCAATCAAGCTCGAGCCCCTTCCGGATGCCTGCAACCAGCTCTAATTCTGCTGATCGAGCACAGACTCAGATGGATGGTGCAGGGTCGCCTCCGACGGCTCCTTACGCCAGTTATCGCTCAAAGGTCTACGCCAAATATCGCTCAAAGCGACATTTCAAGATCCGCAGAGTCTTCACTCGAGCGCCGTCGTCGTAGCTGACTCGCAAGCCGTGGATTTTGGGCGAGGCAGTAACGGTAGGCAGAGAGGTCATTTAAGACGTGAGAAAATCGACTGTGCTTCCTGCAGAAGAGCCGCAGCTCGACCAAGAACTGGCTCGACTTGAGAAATTACGGAGCTTTGCGGTCCTCGACTCACTCCCGGAGCAGGGCTATGAGGATGTGACGGCGCTTGCGTCTTTCATCTGCGGTACTCCGATTTCGCTGATCTCCTTCGTCGATGAACAGCGGCAATGGTTCAAGTCTGAAGTTGGATTGGGTGCACGAGAGACCCCGCGAACACAAAGCTTTTGCGCCAATACGATATCAACGAGAGAAACACTTGTCGTAGAAGATGCGCGGACGGATCCGCGCTTTCGCGATAATCCACTGGTCCTGGGCAATCCAAACATCCGGTTCTACGCTGGCGCTCCCATAGTCCAGGACGGTTATGTTCTTGGAACGGTGTGCGTGATTGACACCGTTCCAAGAACACTGTCACTTAAGCAACTAGCCGCCCTGGAGTCGCTTGCTCGCCAAGTTTCGATGTTGTTGGACCAACGCAAAGCCTTGATGGATGCGCAGCACGAAGCGAAGCGGCTGGCCGACATGAAGGAGGACCTTTTCCAGATCAGGTCAGCCGCGTTGTGAGAACTTGGTTAAACCAGGCAGAGAGGACCGAAAGAGCGGTGTCATTTCCAGACACTCCATGGCGTTTGAAGGAATACTGCTGTTATAGTCACGCAACTCATGCTCAGGACCCATTCTTGAAGGCATCACCATGCTCGTCGCGCGGGAACAGTTTTCGTTGTGACATAAGAACGTTTGTAGTGTCTAAACGCTTCATTCACGTTGTCCCAGGACCCTCTCATGCTTGCTCGTAAAGTCTTTTCCATGCCAGTAGCTTTGGCGGTTGTGGCGGCCGCCTGCGCCGCAGGTAGCTCAACGATTGCTTATGCCCAATCAGCGGTGCCAACCAGTACTCTGCTTTCGGTGAAATCAAGCGGCGCTCTAGTGAACAGGGTTCCCAAACAGACTTCAGTCCAACTCGTTGCACAGGTGCAAAGTTCGACGGCGCCGCTTACAACCGGCCAGGTTCGATTTTGCGACGCGTCTGCACCGAGATGCACTGATCTACACCTGTTGGGAGTCGCACAGCTAACACCCTCGGGCACGGCCACCCTGAGCATCGTTCCCGGCCCTGGCTCACGGGCATACCGAGCGGAGTTCCTGGGAGTGGTCAAACAGTTTCAACCCAGTGTTTCTTCCAACGAAATGTTGACTGTCAACGGCAAGTTCCCGACGAAGACGACGCTAGTGGCTACCGGCTCTCCGGGCAACTACACACTCACGGCCACGGTGGTCGGAACCGGTTCTGCGGCAGCACTCACAGGGAATGTCTTCTTTACAGATCTGACCACGAGTCAACCGCAGCCGACGCAACTGGGAGTAAGTTCACTTGGAAGCAGCACCCCGGGTCTATCCCTAATCGTCGCTCCGAATAGTGTCAATCTGCCTGCCAATTACACAGTGGGTGACTTTAACGATGACGGAATTCCTGACCTTGCCGGTGTCGGATTAAACAATAGCGTGGGCGTGGTGCTCGGCGATGGAACCGGTGGGTTCCCGGTACGGGCGGTCAATTTCCCGGTCGGCTACTCTGTCAATACCTTTGCGGTAGGTGACTTCAACGGAGATGGCTTCCAGGACATTGCGGCGACAAGCTATACGGATGCCAAACTCATCATCCTTTTGGGTGAAGGGGATGGAACATTCCAGACAGCTGTAGCCTATCCTGGTGTGGCTTATACGAACACCATCGCGGTCGGTGATTTCAATCGGGACGGCATAGCAGACTTAGCGACAACGAGTAATGGCGTGAGCGCGGTTTCGCTTTTCATTGGGCAGGGCGATGGAACCTTCCGTAGGAAGGTTGCACCACTGGCGAGTGCTGCAATCAGTCTGGTCGTTGCCGACGTGAATGGCGATAGTATTCAGGACCTGGCAGCAGCCGAAGATAACTCGATCGAGGTCCTTCTTGGATCGGCTGGTGCGACATTTACCAGCGCTGGATTGACAGCAGTCGCGAATGCCACGCAGATGATTGGTGGGGATTTCAACGCGGACGGAAAAGTTGATCTAGCCGTGGCAAGCCAAGTGAACTACGCGGTTTCCGTTCTACTCGGCAACGGAAATGGATCGTTCACCGCTGCTGCCTCCATTCCATTTGACGGCGCGACTCAGCCCAATGCATTGGCATTGACCGATCTCAACCAGGATGGCTTAGAAGATATCGCCGTAGCCACCAGCTCGACGTACGAGGGAATCGGCTACCAAACGGTGCTGTTTGGAACCGGACAGGGCACCTTCACGTCAACAATACTTCCGCTCGCAAAGCCATACGCTGGCGGGCAGTATTACGCCAGCATCCTGAGCGCTGATATGAACGGTGACGGCAATCCGGATCTGCTTGTGGGGCCTGGCGTGCTTTTAGATAAACCAACACAAACTGCGCAGGCGGTGCTCACCGGCGTATCCGTCACCGGCCCCGGAACGCATTCCGTGCAGGCGGCAAGCTCGCCTGCTGCTCCTTACAACCCGAGTACTTCGAGCACAGCGCAGTTGCAGGGACAGTGACAGTAGTAGGCCAACGGCCTCGCCCGAGCCCAGGACATCGTGATCGGTGAGGCCGATTTTCTTAGCAAACGATAGCTACTCGGGAGCTTCCACGTCCGGCTGCGTTATGAGTGCCTCCACCCAGCTGGTTTCGCACTCTAAACGAGGTGCGTCAGAAGCTGGCAGAATGCGAGCAGGAGTACTGTAGAGCGGCCCATAACTCACTGGAATTACCAGTGATGTACAGGAATCCAAACGGCCGAGATGAGATCAGGGCCATGGCCCTGATCTCATCTCCAAACCAAAGCACCAGCTCAATAGAAATTGCATTTACAACTGGTTCAGAGACCGGCGCCAGGTAACCAGGACTGTTACTGACCAGCAATCGCCTGAGCGAACTGAGCCTGCGTGAGGTCATGGTTCGGATCAGAAGCGCTTGTGGCTCCCCATCTCGCCACCTTCAGAGTTGCAGCCATCAACGCGGGTATACGCGTTCGCGAGTTCACGTGCCCGCTTCACCAAAAGCGCGCCAGAACCCAAATAACTAGAACAACGACACGGCAGCAGGTCAATGACTCTTCGCTGCTCCAGATCGCACAGGATCGTGCCATAGCGATGGCCCTTACGCCAGGCCTAGTCATCGATGCCCAGCACGCGAGGCGCCTCTAACGGAGTTGTCCGCGACCGCCGGCGCAGATGCCGAAGGAGACTCGAGCCACTTACAAGTAAGCCCAGCCTGTGTGCCAGCCGAGCTCCGGCTGCACCTCTCAGACTGAGCGTTCCCAGTGCGAGGGTTCACTCAAGCGGGCGCTGTGGCGTGCGAGTGGCGCACCGTGCTGGGCAGCGACTCAGTGAAGATCCTGCGGGCGCATGCCAGCTCCCGGCAGAAGAACCTCCTGCTCTCGAGCACGATCCGCACAGGCAGGCCCTCCCAAGGTAGATCGCCAAGGAAGCGAACATAGCGGCTATGAACTCGGCTCGAGCTTCTGTTGCAGTCTGGACCGACTGAGTCACTTCGGCAGGCGCGCAAGTGCATCTCGATGGCCCCCGCCTTCGGTCGTAGGCTGACAAGCTTCACTTCGGCAGAGTTACTGGAGCACCGTCGAAGTCATCTGGCAGGGCGATCGCGCCTCATCAATGGCCGGGTCAACAACACTGTCATAAACCTGCAGCAGCCCGACCCAAGCAACGCCACTAAACTTCATTCCGCTCACACGCGGCAAAATCACCCTGGAGATCGAGTACGCGGAAATCTGGTCCGTCGCAACGAAGTTAAAGCCATAGCGTAGCCATGTCAGTGCGCCCGTTGAGGCATGGCTGTTATCGCGCCTGCGATCTCACCCAAAGCCCGTTTATTTGGGAACGCGTGGCCGTGAAGAGTAAGCAGGTAATGCATGGCAGCGCACTTAAGAGCACCTCAGGGCATATGCGCAATGCAAGAATTCCCATGCATGTAGACCAACAGCAGTCGCTTATTAAGTAGTTTCCGGTACCAAGTAACTTGCGTAACCACGCGGCAAGTTACTTTAAGTGCTACACACTGATTTTAACGTTATACGCACTCTGCGCTTAAGATCTAATTGACAACACTCTCTTGAAATCGTGAGCATCACCAAACACTTAGTCATTGTGTTTGGTGGAATTTATGTCCGCTCAACGTGCGCCGTGACTGAGAGAAGGTTTCGCCAGATGCCCTCGCGTCACTCTGCCTATCTGAGCCACTTTAGTGCCGTGGGTTCAGTTTCAACCTCTAAGCTGGAAAGTAAGAGTCAAGGTGTGCCTCATGCTTCGCTCGCTCTTCTCGGTACTCATGTCGGTTATCGTGTTTTCAGTGTCCTCATTCGCGCAGACAACCGCAGCGTGGACCAGCGTTGGCCAAGGTCTCACCAACCTCCGGTCACAGCCCGCAGAGAAGAGCATCTCTGCGTTGAACGTGGGTAGGCTCGCGGTTAAGTGGGCTTTTACCACTGTCGGAGATGTCACTGCTACCCCGACTGTGAGTGGCGGCGTGGTCTATTTTCCTGATTCAGCTGGGAACCTCTATGCCGTCAACGCCACCACCGGTATTAAGATCTGGCAGCAAACTATTACAAGCTACGTCGGAATGCCGAACGCTATTGCTAGGGTGAGTCCGGCCGTCTACATGAACGAAATCATTCTCGGCGACAACTTGTCGGTCACCGAGAAACATGCCGGCGCGCACGTCTTCGCCGTGAACCAAGCGGACGGCAAGCTGCTGTGGATTACGCAGGTTGATGCGAATAAAGCTGCGATCATCACCGGCTCTCCCGTCGTCTACAACAACGTTGCTTACGTAGGGATCTCTTCCGAAGAGGAAGGTTTAACCCAACAGAAGGGTTATGCCTGCTGCACATTTCGCGGCAGCATAGTTGCGCTGAATGCCACAACCGGTGCCAAGCTGTGGCAAACCTATATGACGCCTGACAACAATGGCCAGCCAAATCAGTACAGCGGTGCAGCAATCTGGAGTCCGCCAGCGATCGACGTTGGCCGCAATCTTCTTTTCACAACTACCGGAAATAATTACAGTGTGCCTTCTAGCGTGCAGGCCTGCCAGGCCGCAGCAAATGCCGCTCATAACACCACCAAGCGATGCGCCTTGGCTTCCGACATGTTTGACGCGATTGTTGCCCTGAACCTTACAACGGGCGAGCCCGTGTGGTGGCAGAGGCCTTCCGTTTATGACACTTACAATCTTGCCTGTCATCTCACTCCGCCCGGCCCCAACTGCCCCACCATTCAGGGCCTCGACTACGACTTCGGCGGCGGCGGCCCAAACCTCTTCAACAATGTCGTTGGAGCTGGCCAGAAGAGCGGAGTATTTAACATGTTTGATGCGGCAAAGGGCAAGTACATCTGGTCTGTGCCCGTAGGTCCCGGTGGCCAGCTCGGCGGCATTCTTTGGGGCACTGCCAGCGATGGTTCACGCATCTTTGTCGCCTCGGCGAACTCCGCAGCGGCCACATGGACTCTTGCCTCCGGCCAGAGCATCAATTGGGGATTCTGGAGCGCACTTGACATGAAAACCGGAAAGATTCTCTGGCAGACTCCGGAACCAACCCATGGCGCTTCAGCTATATCTTCCATGAGCACTGCGAACGGGGTCGTTTATGTTGGGTCTCTCGATGCGGCGGGATATATGTATGCGTTGAGTTCCGCAACCGGTCAGGTGCTGTGGTCTTTCCCAAGCGGGGGATCAGTATTTGGTGCGCCTGCCATTGTCGATGGAACACTCTACTGGGGATCCGGCTATAAGCGGTTTGGAGGAACAGGTAACAACAAGCTGTATGCCTTTTATATTCCTTAGTAGACCGTAGCTCTCCCATCATGATGGCGGGCGAACGTGGTTCCAGAACCGACAGATCGGTATTGCTGGTTGCAAGTTCTTGATTCAACATTGGCCTCAGTGAGGTAGAAGTTCCTGCGCCCATTGAACCGGCTCCGCCGTCGCAGAACAAACGCCAATCTTGCTGAAACATTAAGCCAGATAATTCTGAAAGTGACACTCCCAATCAACCGAAGAGGACTCACCCGATGCTTCGCAGACGTTCCGGCGGCTCTGCTACCTTCATGGGTGTTGTTTTGCTAATTAAGTGGCGAAGTTCTGTTCGCGCTATTTGGCACTTTGGCGCGCTTTTAAGACCCTCAACCCCGAACGCCTTCCGCGGCGATATCGCCCCAAACACGGCTAAGCTGTTGCTGTATAAGCGCTTGTACCCGTGTGGTTTCCCGCCATCACCGCTCGCTGTGTGCCAGATAATTAGCACAAAAGTCGGCCACTTAATTCGCAAAACGACACCCGTCCACGAGACAGCTTGAAGGTTTTGACGTGGTTACGTCCTGTGACGGTCCGCATTCGCATTCGCCGCTTTCATGCAACAGTGTCGCTGCAGACATGAAGACTAACGAGCATTGCCTCTTCCAGACTTTAGAAGAAGCCAAAGCGGCTCTGACCGCTGGCGCGTTCGATGAAGCTGAGCCAGGACCTTACCGCGTTTACTCGGTCTATTCGGTGCCATGGATCTGATTCAAGTCAGCGAGTCCCTTGAAGTCGGGTTTTCGGAAACACCTTACCTCTAGCGGACGGGATGGCTGACGGGTAGGTGAGGGAGAACTCTCTCCTTCAGG
>JGI2924J29684_1077748_pt1 | contig 21826 bp, 18 predicted proteins | sample BenlonsequencITS_FD_29684 | JGI IMG/M metagenome (IMG submission 29684)
GAACTCCGTGATCTCGAGATTGTGGTACTGACCGATCCCAACCCAGTCGTCGGGGTCGCGTTCGTCGAGGATCGGCAACGGCTGCACGTACTTCTCGAGTTCCGGCCCCTCGTGGTCCTGCAATCGGTCGTCCGAATTCGACCGGCCGACGACTCCGGCCGACGCGAGGCCGGCCAACCCGGTGGCACCGCCAAGCTGGAGGAGTCGACGCCTGGATACCGGCCGCATCAGTTCCACCCCCGGACCGGACCTGCAGTGCGTCCGGCGACAGTCGCTCGATACGTCCGTTCTGATACCGTGCTCTCGGATACCATATCCCCCACAAACACAGACAGCAGAAATTAATCTTTTTATTATAGTAGCTTCAATTATATATTTCCGGTTTTGTGAGCGACGGGTGACGCAGGAGGCAGGGAGGAACCTGCAGAAGCAGATCGGGTCAACGAACGACCACACACAACCGTTACCCGACGCAGTCGATCAAAAGACTAAACGGTTTTAGTACCCCGTCCAAATACTCCGACAATGAGTGGGGCCGACGAGACGTCCGTAACACGTGAACCCGACGGACAAGACGAATCAGACGTCCCGACGAGTGGCGAAGTCGTCCCCGAGCGATTCTCCTCCGACGAACTGTTCCAGCGGATCATCGCCGACGCGGACCACGAGATCACCTCTGGAACGCGCGAACTCTTCTTCAGCGCCGTGGCCGGCGGACTCGCGATTTCGATTACGTTTCTCGTCTACGCGTCGCTCTACCCCCAGGCCGACGGCGGGATCGCACGCGTGTTGCTGTACCCGCTCGGATTCATCTACATCATCATCGGCGGCTACCAGCTCTACACGGAGAACACCCTTCCCCCGGTCGCGCTGACGCTCGAACGACTGGCGTCCGTGCCCTCGCTCCTTCGCCACTGGCTGATCGTCCTCCTCGGTAACTTCGCGGGCGGGGCGATCGGTGCGATCGTCCTCGCCTACGGCGGCGTGTTCGAGCAGCCGGCCGTCGACGCGGCGATCATGTTCGCCGAAGACGGGGTCGCCACCGCCCGGTGGGACCTGTTCTTCAAGGGTGCGTTCGCCGGACTCGTCGTCGCCGGCCTCGTCTGGGTCGACTTCGCGGCCCGCGATACGATCTCTCGGGTCGTCCTCATCTACATCGCCTTCCTGACGATCCCCCTCGGGAATCTCTTCCACGTCGTCGTCTCCTTCACGGAGGTCGTCTTCGCGATGTTGGTCACCGACCAGATCGCGTTCATCCCTGGAATGACCGACTTCGTGATCCCGGTGTTGCTCGGGAACACGATCGGCGGCGTCGTGCTCCTCACGGTCGTCAACTACTATCAGACGAGCGAGCACCGCCTCGAATCCGGTCGATTCGCCGACGCGAGAAAGCTCTCGGTGCGCGAGTGGCTCGCCGGTGGCCTCGCCGGACGGACGTACGTCCCGGTCGTAGACACGATCGAAGAGATCGTCAGGGACACGGATTCCTACCGCGTACTCGTCCCGATTTCGAACCCCCGAACCGAACGGGACCTGGTCAAACTGGCGTGTACCCTCGCCGGGTCGCGAAAGACCGGCGCCGTCCACGTCGTCCACTTCGTGCAGGCACCCGAACACGGCGCCTTCCACGGCGACCCCGAGCAGCACGATCGGATTGTCGAAGCGTCCGAGCGCCAACTGGAAACCTTCGAACCGATGGGTGAACACCACGACATCGAGTTCCAGACGTCGACCGTCGTCACGCCCCGGTCCTTCGAAGACGTGTTCGACACGGCGAACCGGCTGAGTCCCGACCTCGTCCTCATGGGCTGGGGCCGTGATACGGTCTGGTCGTCGGCACGAGCCGAACGACCGCTCGACGAACTCACCAACCAGTTGCCGACCGACTTCCTGATCGTCAGAGATCGCGGCCTCGAACCCGACGAGATCCTCCTCCCGACGGCAGGCGGGCCGAACGCGGGTCTCGGCGCCGAGATCGCCGGAATACTGCAGACCACTGCAGACATCGAGGTCACCCTGCTACACGTCGTCGACGGGCCGGCAGAACGCGAGGCAGGCGAACGATTCCTCCACAAACTGGCCGACGACTACGACCTCGACGAGCCGAATCTCGTCGTCGACACGTCCGGCGACATCGAGCGAGCGATCTGCGATGCGGCCCACAATCGAGCGATGGTCATCATCGGCGCCAGCGAGCGCGGTTTGCTCTCCCGGCTCGTCACCGATTCGTTGCACCTCTCGATCCTGGACGACGTCGAGGGGTCGATGCTCCTCGCCGAGCGACCTTCCGAACGGACGTTCATCGAACGGCTGATCGGTGCGGGGAGTCGTGAGAACAGACGTGAGTGACGGTTCCCGGGGACACTCGTAGAACGAACGGTCCCCAACGGAACTGCCTGGTTCGATCGGTGGAACGGACGATCGAACTGGAAAGACATATAGGATTTCTGTGACTGTGACACGGCAATGATCGAGCGGATCGCGAGCATCGACGTCGGCCGGGCCGTCGCGATCGGCTTCGTCGTCGTCCTCCACGCCGAAGTGTTTCGCGGCATGGGCGTGGCCGGCAACGCCGTCTACTTCGCGACGGACGCGGTCGGTCGGTTCGCCGTCCCGTTTTTCTTCCTGACGTCGGGCTACCTCTTCGCGAGGAATACCGACCGAAGCCCGGCCGAGAACTACGTCCGCTCGTACGTCACTCGCGTGGCGAGTATCTACGGATACGCCGTGGCAATCTACCTGCCACTCGCGGTGGTGACCGCCGGCGCGCTCGCCAGTCAGTCCGGGGCGTCGGTCGGGCAGGCGGTGATCGAATCGCTGGCCTCGGGTCTCGACCCGCTCGGACTGGCCTACTACGGCGACTCGATCATCTACCACCTCTGGTTCCTCCCCGCCCTGCTCTTCTCGATCGCCTTCCTCTACGCGTTCGTCGCGACGGGACTGATCCGGTTCGCCCTGCCGATCGCCGCGTGTCTGCACGTGATCGGCCTGCTCGCCGAGAGCTACACGATGGGACCGACACTTTCGATCCAGGCCAGGGACGCCCTGTTCTTCGGGGCGTTCTACACGACGCTCGGCTACAGCATGCACACGTGGTCGTGGCAACCGGATCCGGACCGCCGCAACCGATATCTGGGACTGGCAGCGCTCGGGGCGGTCGGACACTTCGCCGAACACTACGTCCTCGGATACGTTCTCACCGACGAAACGCTGCGAACGACGGCCTACACGCCGGAATTCAGTCTTCTCACAATATTTTATTCGACGGCGCTGTTCTGCTACGTCCTCGCCACGCCGTCACTCGGTCGCGAGACGCCCGTGCCGACGATCGGCCGATACGCCGTCGGGGTCTACGTCTATCACCCGATCGTGCTCTTTGCCCTCGACGGGATCGCCGCGTTCTTCGGCGTGGCGAACGCCGGAATACTCCCCGTAATCGGCTGGGAGTTACTGGTCCCGGTCGTCGCGTACGCCGTCTCGCTCGCGGGGTATCGACGCATGAAAGAACGAGATGCAAGTGATCGTCTCCGCCGAGCCATCGTCGCAGCGATATCAACAAGAACGACCAGCGAGCGGTAAGGCAGCCAATTTTCGGTCCGGGAACGCAATCGGTGCCGCCGACCGTCGATCAGTCGAACCGGGCGGGCGTCGTCCGGTCGGCGTTCTCGATTCGCTCACGGGCGAACGCGTCCGCCGCGTCCAGAACCGTCGTTCCTTCGTCCTCCGCTCGTTCCATCATCCGGGAGAGTCGGTCACCGATGGCGGTAGCCTTCTCGAATGCGGCGTCGCGCGTCCCGCCGCGGTACTCCTCGGCGACCGTGATGAGGCCGCCGGCGTTGATGACGTAGTCGGGCGCGTACCAGATGCCGCGATCCGCCAGCTCGTCGGCGTGTCGGCGTTCGGCGAGCGGATTGTTCGCTCCGCCCGCGACGATGTCGCAGTCGAGGCGCGGAACCGTCTCGTCGTTGATGACGCCGCCGATCGCACACGGCGCGAAGACGTCACAGGGTTCGTCGTAAATGTCGTCGGGGGCGACCAGTTCGGCGTCGTGGTCCGCGAGGAACCGTTCGATGTTGTCCTCGCTCACGTCCGAGACGGTGACGGACGCGCCGCGCTCGATGAGGCCGCTCGCGAGGGCCGAGCCGACCTTGCCGAGCCCCTGGACGACGACGTCGATCCCCTCGAACGAGTCGGTGCCGTACTCGTACTCGACGGCCGCTTCGAGGCCGGAGAGCACGCCCGTCGCGGTGATCGGCGACGGATCGCCGAGGCCGTCCTCGCGACCGACGACGTGGTCGGTCTCGGTCGCGATGACCTCCATGTCCGCGACCGAGGAGTTGACGTCGACGGACGTGATGTAGCGCCCGCCCATGCAGTCGACGGCGCGGCCGTAGGCTTCCAGCAACTCCGTCGTCTTCAGCGATTCGTGGTCGCCGACGATAACCGCCTTCGCCCCGCCGAGATCGAGATCCGCCGCGGCGGCCTTCTTCGTCATCGCCTTCGAGAGCCTGAGCACGTCGTCTAACGCGTCGGCTTCGGTCTCGTAATCGAGCATCCGGGTGCCACCGAGACCCGGCCCGAGTGTCGTGTCGTGGACCGCGATGATCGCCTCCAGCCCCGTCTCCGGGTCGGAGAAGTACGATACCTGCTCGTGTTCCCCTTCGGCGAGCGAGTCGAATACCATACCGAACGGTTCGGGTTCTACGTGAAAACACTACTGACATGCGCCTCGCTCAAGCACGACTCACGCCCGTTATGTGCCGTTGGCAATTGTTGCGTGTCGGATCGAACGAGGTCCGACCAGTCTAGATCGACCTGACTCACCGATCACCGTCGTCGATGGAAACGAGTTCCTCGACGCTGGGAACGTCCGCAGCGGCATCGGCGATCTGGGTGAGGCGCTGTCCGTGCTTTTCCATCGCGTATGTGGCGAGTTCGCCCGGCTTGAGCCCGACGGGTTCCTCGTCGGGGGCAAAGCGGTCGTCTTCGGTGATTCCCTGGACCAGTGGAAGGAGTTCGGCGACGGTGTCTTCGATCAGCGACGGCGCGATCTCGCCCGCTTCGACGAGGGCTTCGAGCTGATTCATCCCGAAGCCGACGTGGCGGCCCTCGTCGCTTCGGATCCGGTCGAACCCTTCCACGAGGCCGGGGAGGTGGGGCAGGTCGTCGAACTCGCCGCCGAACGACCGACTCATGCCGTAGTAACCGGTCTGGGCGAGGATGCCCTCGACCGTGAGATGGTAGTGACAGTACGCGAGCGCCCGGTTCTCGGGCGTGTCGTCCTCGAGAAGCCGGTGCATGGCCCGTCGATTCCGCTCGAACAGTTCGAGGTAGGCGTCGTCGAACCACCGATCGGCCCGCGGACTCGTCCGCTCCCAGCCCAGATAGTCCTCGACGCCCCAGACCACCGTCCGCCAGTAACGGTCGAAGAAGTCGGCGTGCTTGGCCTCCTCGTAGAGCTGCGTGGTGAGGAACAACTGGTCGTCGATATCGTCGAGGACGACGGCGAGCGGCGCCAGATCCTCGGTCACGGCGTCCTCGCCGGCGCCGAACTTGGCGATGCCGGTGACGATCGCGTCCAGTTCCGCCCGATCGAAGTCGTCAGCGTCGTCGGCGTAGGCACGGAGGTTCTCGAGATCCGTCTCCAGCTCGATCTCGGCGGGATCCCAGTGGCGCTCGACTGCGTTTCGGTAGTAGCGGTTCGGCCGCGAGCCTCGATCCATCAACTCGGTGGGACTGTACTCGCTTTCCATGAGCGAGCTTCGCCGGGCACACCATTAATCGTGGTGACGAATATGCCGACCCCAGCCTGAGGAGAAAAGTTTTCTCAGTAGAAAGCCCAACTAGAGATATGAGCACCTCGGTCAAGGTAACGGACGAGACGAAGTCCCGACTCGAAGAACTTCAGGCTGAAATACGTCTGGAGACGGGTCGTACGGTCACACAACAGGAGTTGCTCGAACGGATAGTGACGAGCACGCACACCTCCAAGAGTGAACTTGTCGAGGCGTTTCGTGACGAATTCGAGGGACTCTCCGAACAACAGATCGAACGGTGGCTGTCCGGTACGATCAATTCCGGCGTTGAAACGCGAGAAGACGACATTGACGACATCGTATACGGCGGATGAGTGTCTTTATCGACACGGGTGTCTTTTTCGCCCAGCATGACGAAGCAGCCCCGCGACACCCAAAAGCGACCGAAGCGATGAGTAGCGTTCTCGGCGGTACATTCGGACAGCCCTACACGAGCGACTACGTAATCGACGAGACCATTACGCTGACGCGGAAACGGAGTGGAAGCTACGAGGCTGCGTTGACCGCCGGCCAACGAATTCTCGGACTCGAGGGCTACCCGGATCACATCCAGACGATTCAGATAACCACGGAACTCTTCGAACACTCACTGAAGACGTTCCGGCAGTACAGCGATCATGAACTGAGTTTCACCGACGCTTGTACCATCGCGGTGGTCGAGAAGTACGATATCGATTCCGTTCTTAGTTTCGACGACGACTTCGACGGAATCGTCGAGCGAATCGACCCGAGTACAGTATAGCTGTCTCAGTCCGCGGCCGCAATCTCGACGTTGGCCTCGTCGGCTTTTCCGATCGCCTCGACCAGCAGTTCCGCGACGTCGACGATCTCGATGTCGTCCTCGAAGCCACCGGTCTTGCGGCCGTCCTCGTACATCGTCATGCACATCGGGCAGGCGACGACGAACTTCTCGACGGCGGCACCGGCGTCGGTATCCTCCAGGGCCTCCCGCAGGCGCTCTTCGCTCGGTTTCGGCTCTTCCTCGAAGTCCATCCAGAGACCGCCGCCACCGCCGCCACAGCAGAACGAGTCGGCGCGGTTGCGCGGCATCTCGTACAGGTCGGCGCCGGTCGCGCGAATGAGTTCGCGCGGGGCCTCGTACTCGTCGTTGTACCGGCCGAGGTGACACGGATCGTGGTAGGTGACGGTGTAGTCGAGTTCGGTTCCGGTGAGGTCGAGTTTGCCCTCGGTGACGAGTTCCTCGATGGCCTGCGTCCAGTGGTAGACGTCGATCTCGCCGTCGGCGTTCCACTCGTCGGTGTACTCGAACGGCATCATCGGGTCGTCGGCGAACTCCTCGAAGTCGAGTTCCGGATACTCGTTCTCGAACGTGTTGTAGGAGTGTGGGTCGGTGCAGACGATCTTGTCGAAGTCGCAGTCCTCCCAGGTCTCGACGTGGTGACCTGCGAGTTCGACGTAGAGGAACTCCTCGCCGACACGGCGGATGTCGTTGCCGTCGTACTTCTCGTCCTCGAAGAGGATGCCGAAGCTGACGTCGGCTTCCTGCAGGATCGTCGCGAGCGAGCGGGCGACCTGCTTGTTTCGCTCGTCGTAGCTCGGGTAGTCGCCGACGTACCAGAGGTAGTCGACCGACTCTTCGCGGGCGTCGGTCAGGTCGAACTCGAGTTCCTCGGCCCAGGCGGCCCGGTCGCGCGGGCTGTCGCCGAAGGTGTTGCCGTCTTGCATGACGTTCTGGAAGACGTCTTGCATCGACGAGCGGACGTCGCCCTGGTCGGTCAGCTGGCGGTTGAGCTTGGTGAAGCTCTTCAAGTGCTCGATCTCGACCGGGCAGGCATCCATACAGGCCATGCAGGCCATGCACGACTCCATCGTCTCGCTATCGATGACTGACGTGCCGCCGTCGGCGATGATCGGTTGCTCCTCCGTCTCGCCGGCGTCGAGTGACTCCCGGTACTTCTTCAGGTCCAAAATGACGTTTCGGGGGTCGAGTGGGCGATCGGACGCCTTCGCCGGGCAGGCGGCCGAACACCGGCCGCACTTCGTACAGGCGTCTTGATCGAGCATCTCCTTCCAGGTGAAGTCCTCGATGGTCTCGGCGTTCGTCGCGTCGAGGTCGGCGGGGACGTTCGGCAGTCGCTTGCCAGCCTGCTCGTCGCGCGTGATGACGTTCGCGAACGACGAAAGCATGTGGAACGGCTTGGCGTAGGGAATCCACGCGATGAAGAAGAACGCGTTCAGCGAGTGGAGCCACCAGATTGCCCAGTGGAGGTTCTCGACGTTGAAGCCGCTCGTGTTGAAGCCAGCCGCCTCAGGTCCGAGTGACGCCAGGCCCATTCCGTCGAACGCGAGCGCGAGTGCATAGCCGACGAAACTGACGCGCTCGAACTCGGGAATACCCATCGAGTAGATACGCAGCCCTTCGAGCAGAAAGCCGCCGACCCCGAGAGCGAACAGCGACCAGATGAAGAGGTCGTCCTCGAACGACGTGTGGCGGTCGAGCAAGCGATGGTTGCCGACCCAGTAGCGGCGGTAGAGCGCCATGCCGATGCCGACGACGAACAGCAGCCCCATCGCGTCCACGACGAACTGGTAGGAGAGATAGAAGTCGCCGATCCAGACCGACGGCTGGTGCAAGATCTTCTGGACGGCGTACTCGTCCACCGCGATGATCGTCGTCGCGATGAGCAGCGTCAGAAAGCCCCACATGATAAAGGAGTGCATCAACCCGCCGTAGAGGTCGCGGTTGAACTGCTTCTCGTTCGAGAGCACGGTCTTCGTCCCACTGACGACCCGACTTGCGAGTTCGTCCACGCGCGGGAACGGGTCATCCGAGGCTCGCGCGTAGCGGGCGACCCGGCTGAAAGCGCCGTAGGCGAAGACGAGAATGGCGATCGTCGCGAAGAGGTAGAAGGTTGCGTACTCGGTACTCGTGAGACCCCAGTACGTCTCGCGTGTCGCCTCGCTCGTCGCGAGGGGAACGGCACCGTCGAGAGGCCTGAACATGCCCTAGTGCCCGGAGTAAACCACCTTAACTCTTGTCACACTCGATCGACCCACCCGACTCACGTCCCGCACGAATTCACACCTGGTTTAGAATTGTCGAGCAGTATCGCGTGGCTACTCTGGGGGCGTTCGCAGGACGGCGCGGGTGTGTGGTGGCATCCAATGAGAGCGGCGATCGATCGCCACCGGCATCCAGCAACTCTCGTCCGTCATGTCGTCGGCGTCAGCGAACCGAACAATTAGGGTCGCTGGCTCGGAAGGGACGACAATGGCCGTCTCGAAAACGCTCGTCGGCATCGGTCTCGCCGTCGCGCTCGGACTCGGGTATCTGCTACGCAGTGTCGATCTCGGGCGCTGGAGACGGCGACTGTCCAGCCGCCTGATCTTCGGCGTTCCGTGGGGGACGGCAGTCACGGTGAGCGTCCTCGTCGCCTTCTACCTCTTCGCCCAGCACGGATTCGCACACTGGGAGCGACCGGTTACCTACCCCTACATCTCGTGGTCGTACTTCTACCCGACCGGCTGGCTCACCGCCGGGATCGCACACGGATCGCCGGCACACCTCGTCTCGAACACGACGGCGACGGTCGTCTTCGGCGTCATCGCGGAGTACACCTGGGGGCACTACCCGCCGTCGGAGCGCGAGCGGACCGACGAGCCCGATCGGGCACCCGACCACCAGGACGGTGGATCAGCCGGACCAGGGAGACGGGTCGGACCAGCCGACGCAGAGAGACGAGCTGGACCAGCCGAACGGGTCGGACCATCGCCCCGATCGGGCGGATGGCTGTCGAATCCGTGGGTTCGCGCACTGGTGGCCTTCCCCGGTACGCTCTTCGCCATCGCCCTGCTCACGTCCGCCTTCTCGCTCGGCCCGGGACTCGGCTTCTCCGGTGCCGTCTACGCCATCGTCGCGTTCACGCTCCTCGTCGCACCCCGCCTCGCCGTCGGCGGCGTCGTCGCGAGTGCAGCACTCGGCGTCCTCTACGACGCCCTCGCGAATCCGATCGTCACCGCGGGGATCGAATCGGGTGCCCCCTCGCCGCCGGGCTGGGCCGGCGTCGGTTTCCAGGCGCACTTGCTCGGGTTCCTCGTTGGCGCCATCGTCGCGATCGCCGTCCTCCGCACACGCGAACGGACACCCGCCACTGGTGCGATATTCGGGGCGCTCGTCCTCGTCGGACTCGCCCAGTCTGTCTGGTTGCTCGTCTGGCCCGGCGGAAGCGATACCTACACCCTCTATCGTGGAGTCGGCGTCACGTTCCTGCTCGTCCTCGCCGTCGTCGTCTCCGTCGCCGCGACCGGACCGACCCGGCGACTGCCACGTCCGTTCGCCACGGTCCCGCGAATGCCGAGTCGGAAACGCCTCGCCATCGTCTGGGTCGGCCTCCTCACCGTCGTGCTCGGCCTCTTCGTGGCCGCGCCCCTCGCGATGGGGGAGGCCTCCGGATTCGTCGTCGGGATCTTCCTCGTCGCGTACGCCTTGCTCGTCATCCCGGCCATCCCGCCGCTGCTTCCCGACCGACTCACCGACGGCCCCATCGACTATCGGCAGGCCGCGCTCGTCACGCTCTGTGTCCTGGCCGCCGTCGTCGCCGTCGTCGGCGTTCCGTACGGCTTCACCCTGATCGACGGAGAGCCGACCGGAAGCGGCGCCGTCGATGTCGGTGAGTACACCGTCACGTACGAGGAGAACGCGAGTATCGATCGGACGATGCTCGGATTCCCCGAGGAGGCCCAGTCGAACGCCACCTACGACGGGTTGCTCGTCGCCAGTGACGACCACGAGGTGTTTACGATCGGCGAACGAGCGGACGTCATCGCCTACGACGGCGAAGCGACCGTCGCCGTCGGCGGCCCGGGCGAGTACGAAACGGTTCACGCGGAGCGCACCGGCTGGGAGGTGCTCGGAAACGAGACCGTCTACGCGGTCGATCTCGTCGTCGACAGCGAGCGGACCCGCTCGTACGTCACCGAGCCGGTCGAGACCGGTGTGCAGTTCGACGAGACGCAGGTTCTCCTCGCGCCGACGGCCGACGGATTCGAGGTCCGCTTCGAACAGGACGGTGAGACGACGGCGGTACCCGTCCCCGAGGTGAATCAGACGCAGTCTGTCGGCCCCTTCGTCGTGCGGAAAGAATCCGGCGAGGACACCGATCGGATTACCGTCTCCCGCGACGGTGTGACGACACCAATCGCCGAACGGGAGACGTATCCGGGATCGAAGTAGTCCGATATTACCCGTCATCTGCCACCGATTGAGCGAGTCAACGAGGGATTTCGGAAATGACTATCGGTACCAGTTATGCTGTTACTCACCGACGAACCGGAGCCGTTTTAGGACCGCTTCCAGTGCGTGAGTGCAATGACGGGGGACCTTGGGGTCGAGATTGTCAGCGAAATCGCCGACCGCGAAGACGTCGACGCGACAGCGCTCACACCGCCACTACACGACGTCATCGACACTGATGCACTGGAATCGTTGTTCGAGCCGACCGCGACGACCGACAGAGTGGGGCCCGGAACGGTCTCCTTTCTGTACCACGGCTACGACGTGACTGTCACCGCCACCGGCGACGTCCGTGTTCGGGCAACCGACACGACGCCGTCGAACACCAATGCGACTCGCGAAATGACCCTCGACTAGGCGATGTCCGCCGACTGGACGCTGGCCGAGGCACACTACTGACGCCCTGCGCGTCCACGAACGTCGGTAGCGGCCGCTCTGGTACGAGTACCGGAGACCATGATCGAACGCGACTGCAGATAACCTACGCCCGAGAACCTGCTTGCGTCGCTCCCAGACCCTCGGTCTGATTCAAACCGCTTGTTTCCACGCTCCGCTCCTCACATCCGTTCGTCGCGGAGAAATGCGAGCGCGCGGATTGTGAACCACGCCGAGACGGTCGCTCGCCACGCGCACGGGTACACCGTTCGCATCGCGGTTCTCACTTCGTTCACGGGTCGTTTCACTCCCCGTTCACACAAACGAGGCCTCGCGTACGCTCGGCCTCGCACTCGTTCCGAACCGCGCTACGCTCGCGCTGCGACTCGTCTCCTTCAAATCGCGCTCGTCACGTGCTCGCCGCTCGCGAGTTTGCTCGCGGCGAGAGAAGTGGGACCGCGCGGATTTGAACCGCGGTCACGGGCACCCAAGGCCCGAAGTATACCAGACTAACCCACGGTCCCGTACACCTCCTTTTTCGGGCAGGGCGTAAAGGGTTTCGTTCTGTCGCGGGCGGTTACCCACCCAGCACCTGTTCGACGTCCTCGTCCGTCGCCTCGGAGATTTGACCGGTTTCCCAGGGGTACGTGGGCGAGTCAGGTTCGGCCTCGATGTCTGCCAGCAACGATGCGACGTCGTCGTCGGTGGCCTCTGGAATCGATCCGGTCGCACTGTCGTCGATCACGATCTCGTCGAAGATTTCGCCAAACGCGGCGACGATGCGGTCTTCGTGTCGAGACGTGTCCAGATGGAAGTGCGCCATCGCGTCGACGGTCTCGAGTCGGCGGTTGAGATAGTAGATGAACTCGAAGATCGGTTCCGGGTCGCGCTGGCGAAGTAACGCATCGAGCGAACTGAAACAGACGCCCACCTGTTCGTCAGCCCAGTGTTCACAAAAGCGGCTGATCGACACCCCGATCGCCGACAGGTCCGTCGGATCCGCCACGGTGTCGACGGCGACGGGGCCGGAAAAGTCCGGCTCGTCGCTCGACTCGCCAGCCCTGATGACGTCGCCGACGGAGAGTACCCCGACGCGGGCGTCCGTCGCACCGAGCGGCGGTTCCTCACACGACTCGCCACCGAACGAGACTCGCAGGATTGCCGTTCGGTCCGCTCCACAGCAGAGCGACTCACAATCGGGTAGCTGTGCCTGCGAATCGTGCAGGAGGAGGACGTTTGCCGGCGGGGAGATAGCATCGAGCGGCGTAGATTCCATCGTTGGTCACTCGGACTGGGGGTCCGCGTTGAATTGCTATTCGGACAACACGACCTTTACCTTTCCGGCCGGTCAAATCGTGCACTCCCGTCTTGGGCCTTGCACATCCGGCACACGGACGGGTCACGACACACGGACAGGTTCGAGACACCAAAAAGTGCGTTAGAGGTCCTGATCCCGTAACTCGATATCCGCGATCAGGTCGAACGGCGTCGCATCCTTGCGGATGCCGTCGAGCAGGGCGAACGCTTCGTCCGGGTCGAGGAAGTGTTCGGTGACCACCCGACCCAGTGGCGTCGGCTCGAAGCCGTCGATGAAGTCGTATTCGAGGAGCTTCCCGATCGCGTGTTTCGTCGGGACGTCGCCCAGCATACGGTCGTTGAGTCGCTTCGCGTCACGACCACCCACCGTGACGTTCGCCAGCGTCTCCTCGATCGCCGCCCCCTCGTCGTAGGGGGTCGTCACAGGTTCCATCTCGCCCTTGAGGAGTTTGAACGCGATCTCGTCCTCGGTGCCCTCCATCGAGTTGTGGTACGTGGTGTCGGGTTCGACGAGGACGTACACCTTCCCCTCGTCGTGGTAGTCCGGTCGACCCGCCCGACCGAGCATCTGGTGGAACTCCTGGACAGAGAGCCACTCGATCCCCATCGCCAGCGTATCGAAGACGACCTGTGAGGCGGGGAAGTCGACCCCCGCCGCGAGCGCCGCCGTCGTGACGACGGCAGCCAGCTCCTGGTCGCCGAACTTCTGCTCGACGGTCTTGCGTCGCCTGTAGTCGAGCCCGGCGTGATATGGCGCGGCGTCGTACTCGAGCTTCCGGGAGATCTCGTGACAGCGCCGTCGCGAGTTCGTGAAGATGATCGTCTGGCCGCGATAGCCTTTCGACGATTTCGTGTCGAACTCGCGCTTGACGAGCTTGTTCGCCACGCGCACCTTCTCCTGGCCGTCGGCGAACGTGACGTGGCGCTCGATCGGCACCGGCCGCTCCTCGAACTCGATCACGGTGGCCTCCAGTGCCTTCCCGAGATGCTCGGGGTTGCCGACGGTCGCCGAGAGGTACACCCACTGTGCACCGTCGTATCCGCTTCGCTCCGAAGCGCGCTGTTCCGTCGCGTACTTCAGCCGGGAGATGAGTCCGTCCAGGCGGTGGCCCCGATCGGCTTCCTTGAGCGTGTGGACCTCGTCGATGACGACGGTTCCGATGTCGCCCATGTCTTTGCCCGTCCGCAGGGCGTGGTCGATCCCCTCGTAGGTGCCGACGATGACGTCCGCGTGGGGGTCGAAGCGGTTGCCCGAGTCCGCGATTCGACTCGCCCCGACGCGGATCGAGACGTCGACGAGGTGGCCGTACTCGTCCTCGAAGTCCTCGTGCTTCTGGTTGGCCAGCGCGACGAGGGGGACCAGAAAGAGCAGCTTCCCCTTGCCCTTTAGCGCGCGGTCGATCCCAGCGAGTTCGCCGACCAGCGTCTTCCCGGTCGCCGTTGCACTCACGACAAGCTGGTCCTGCCAGCCCGCTCGCGGGTCCGACCCGCTCGCGTCGTCCGCGGCCCGGTGGGCCGCGCTCTCCAGCAATCCGTTCTCGACCGCCAGACTCTGGACCGGGAGCAAGGTGTCGAACCGGTCCTCGAGCAGCCCCTGCAGGTCGTCGTGCAGATCGAGCGAGTCGACCGGTGCGAGGTCGACCTCGTCGGTCGTCGCGCTGATCGTATCGAACTTCGTCAGGTCCGGGTCGAGCTGGCCCTTCAGGAGGTTGACGATGCGCTGGAGGTCCTGAACCTCCATCATGAGCTCTTCGAGGCGCTCTTTGGCTGCACCTGTCACGCCGCCGCTGAAGGACAGCTGGCGCTCGAGTTCCTGTCGTGCACAGTCCCGACAGATCCAGTCGCGATCGTCTTTGACGGCAGTCTCCGTCGTCACCGGCGAGTAGCGACCCTCTGACGCGCAGTACCGGCAGGTCCGAACCGCCTTCGCCTTGTCGTCGAGCTGGTAGCCCGCGAGCATCTCCAGCAGTTCCGCTCGTTTCGCGGCGGACGTCTGCTCGGAGATCCGAATGCGGTCGGCCCGGCGAGCGATCTCGACGAACTCGTCGGGCTGTCTCGGCTCCTCGCTCGATCCTTGCTTCAGGCGGAACTTCGTCGGGCGCGGCCCGGCCGAGGTCTCCGACAGGCTCAGCTTGGCACGGAACAACCGGTCGTCGTCCCGGATGGGAACCACGAGGTAGTCGTCACCGATCTGGTGGGCGAAGAGGGTATCCACCGCCTGAAGCTGCTGCGACACGAACATCGATACGCGGCCGGATTTTAAGAGTTGTTCGTCTCGGCTCGGTGCCGCCATTGCGCTACGACGTCTTGTCAAAGACCGAAACCACTAACTTGGTTTTAGGATAGCCTAAATCAATGGTCGACGAACTGGCGACACCCGGATGCGCGGTGACCGAACGGCAACACGGCTGGGTCGACCGGCGGTTCGTCGTGGGGAGCACCGATGAGTGACCCGGACACCGTAACGTCCGACACCGCTTGCGGGGAAGCCGCCGACGGATCGGCCGACGACAAGCCCCGCCCAACCGACTACGACGTGGTCATCGTGGGCGGCGGCCCGGCCGGTTGCGCGGCCGGCGTCTTCACCGCACGGTACGGCCTCGACACCGTCATCTTCGACCGGGGAAACTCCTCGCTCCAGCGGTGTGCATTCCTCGAAAACTACCTCGGCTTTCCCGCGGGGATCGACGTCGGGACGTTCACCGACCTGATCCACGACCACGCGAGGGAAGCGGGGTGCGAACTCGTCGACGACATGGTTGCGAGTGTTAGGCGAACAGCCGACGCCGAGGGTGACAGTGATACCGCAGGCCGCAAACCGATCGAGAACGTACACTCCCCACGCTTCGTCGTCGAGACGCAGGACGGTCGCCAGGCCACGCCAGCGCACGTCCTCACAGCGACACGCTACGGCGGCGAGTATCTTCGGCCGCTCGACGACGGCGGTGCGATGTTTCGGACGTTCGAGCGAGACGGCGAGTCGACCGAGTACTTCGATCCGGCGTACGCGGACGCAGACGGGCGGACGCCGATCGATGGCCTGTACGTCGCCTCGCCGAGCGGCGATCGCGACACGCAGGTCGTCACCGCTGCTGGCCAGGGTGGCCACGTAGCCAGATCGCTCATTAGGGATCGTCGCCGTGAGCAGGGCTATCCCGAACCTGTCGCCGACTACTGGGACTGGTTCCGGCGTGCTGCGGAACTCCCTGCGGACGAACGTGAGGAGCACTGGCGCTCGTACTTCGACGAACGGGTGCCCGACGATCACGGACTCGGGGAAGCGGAACTCGCGGCCCTCCGCGCGACCGACGTCGACCGGCTCTCGCAGGCGTACTGCGACCCGGCAGCCGTCGACGAGCGAACCCAGCGAGGCTACGACCGGCTCCTGGATCACGTCGGCGAGGAACGGATTCGAGCCTATCTGAACGAATCGGACGCACAGTAACGCGCTCGACAACCGGTCGATCGTCGGCGTCGACGAGCTACTCTTCGCCGCCAACGCCGAGCAGCTCGAAGACGAACGTCCACCTGTCCAGTTGCTGTTCGATCTGGATGGAGGTCGCGGTCCCGGCACCGTGCCCCGTCCCTTCGTCGCCGCGGAAGCAAATCGGGGCGTCGCCAGTCGTGGCGTGCTGAACGCGGGCGGTCATCTTCCGGGCGTGTGATGGGTGGACCCGCGTATCACCGGCGGCCGTCTGGAAGAGCGTCGCCGGGTACGCCGTCTCAGAGACGTTGTGGTACGGCGAGTACTCGCGGAGCCACGCGAACTCCTCGGGGTCGTCCGGCGAGCCGTACTCCGGCGTCCAGGTCGCCCCGAGCAGGAACTCGTGGAAGCGGAGCATGTCGAGCAGCGGGACGGCACAGATGGCAGCGCCGAAGAGTTCGGGTCGGCGCGTGATCGCTGCACCGACGAGCAGGCCCCCGTTGGAGCCACCCCAGGCGGCCAGCCGATCCGAGTTCGTGTACCCCTCCTCGATCAGCGCCTCGCCCGCGGCTTCGAAGTCGTCGAAGGTGTGCGTCTTCTGCGCGCGATGGCCGGCCTCGTGCCACTCCTCGCCGAACTCGAGGCCGCCGCGCAGGCAGGCCACGGCGAAGACGCCACCAGCTGCCAGGAACGGCAGCCGGTACGCGTCGAAGCCGGGCAGGAGCGGGATCCGGAAGCCGCCGTAACCGTACAGGATCGTCGGCGCGTCACCGTCGGGTTCGAGATCAGCACGATGGACCACGTACACCGGGACCGTCGCCCCGTCCGTGGAGTCGACCCAGAGACGCTCGACAGTGAGATCGAGTTCCGCCCGCGGGTCGAGTTCCGTCGGGAGGTCGGGTTCCTGAACGACGGTCCAGTCGTCGGGCCCCGCCCCGGATCCAGCGTCGGCGTGGACGATGCTCGACGGCCGGTCGAACGTCTGGAGCGCGAGGAACGCCTCGTCCGTATCCGAGCTGCCGCCGAGGGCGCCGCGACCGACGCCGGTGTACTCGGGCAGGGCCAGTTCGTGGCGTTCGGTGCCATCCGCATCGTGAAGCGAGACGACCGATCGGGCGTCACGGATGCGGTGGACGGCCAGTCCGTCGCCGGCCGGCGCGACGTCGAACAGGACGTCGTCACTCTCGGGAACGACGGGCTCGAACGCGTCGAGGGCGGCCGCATCGGACGAGAGTTCGGCGGCATCCCCGTCGGCGAGAGTCGCGGCGTCGATACCGAGCAGTCGGAATCGCGGCGCGTCGTGGTTCGTCAGGAGGAAGACTCGCCCCTCGTGTGCCAGCAGCTCGAGCGACGCGTCGACATCGGTGACCAGCGGGACCAGTTCGCCGTCCTCGAGAACGTACAACTCCGTGTCCGAAGCCAGTTCGCCAAGCGAGACCAGAACCAGCCCGGTCTCGCGGTCGACCTGGACCTGCGGCCAGCGACGTTCCGGAATGGCCTCGGTGACGAGGCGATCCGCACCGTCGTCGCCGATCTCGTGGTACCGAATGGCCTTCTCGAGCAGTTCGTCGTCCGCCGCGCTCCCGGTCTGCTGGTAGTAGAAGCCGTTCCCCTGCCACGCGACCGAGAACTCGCCGCAGCGCCCGACGTCGTCGACCCGGTCGATCACCTCGCCGCGTTCGACGTCGAGCACGCGCAAGTCGAACTCTTCGGTTCCGCCGTCCATCAGCCCGTAGACGACGCGTTCGCCGTCCGGGTCCGGGACGAACCAGCCCAGCGAGACCGTCTCGCCGAACTCGGTCGGGTCGACCAGCGTCCGCGGCTCGGCGTCCCGTTCGGTGCGCACGGTGAGCCGGGGCTGATCGGCGTCCGCTGCCTCGATCAGCTGGAAGTACCGCCCGCCGCGGGCGACCGGCAACTGGTAGGTCGCGTGCTCGGCGACGCGCTCGAACTGCGGCCGGAGGCCCTCGCGGCGCTCGGTCTCGACAAACTGGTCGGTGTAGGCGTTCTGGGCATCTTCCCACTCGTCGACGGCTTCGCCGTCGCCTTCGAGCCAGCGGTAGGGATCGGCGATCTCCTCGCCGTGCAGTTCTTCGATAACGGGGTCCCGCTCGGTCGCCGGCGGATCGGAACCTGTCGGGTTGCTCATGTTCCTGGGTGGGAGAGACGACTCAAGAAGGCTCGGAATGCGGCCGTTGTTCGTGGGTTCCTGACCAGTGACCCGCATTTCACCTCAGTTCGATCCGTTGTCGCAGTCATTAGCACCGGCCCGTGCGGTCCTAATTTGGGAGCACCGACTCGGACGGCGCCGTTCGGGAGCATCGGGTCGTGCAGCCCCAATTCGAAAGCACCATCTCGGTCGAGCGAGGCTCGTCCGGCAGAAATAGTCACAAACCGATAGGTATGCGACCGAAAGTTCATAGGGAATTACGGCATCTCTCCCATAGAATGCTAGATTCGACACCCAGTGAGTCCCCCGACCGGGTCGTCGAGATCGAACTTGGTCTCCGGGACCAGTCGTACCCCTTCGTCGGCATCTCCGACGCGGCCTCGTGCGGCGTCGTTCTGACCAAGATGCTCCCACGTCCCGACGGACGGTACGCCGAGTATTTCACCGTCAGCGACGATGCCGGTGACAGGATCGAGACGGCGGTCACCCAGCGCGAGACGGTGTCGGCGACGCGATTACGGGCGAAGGATGGGCGCTGCCTCTACGAATTTCTCGTTTCCGGCGACTGTCCTGCCGTCTACCTGGCCGAGCGCGGTGCACTGCCCCGTCGGGTGCGCGGCGAGGAGGGACGAGGTCGGATCGTCGCGGAGGTACCCGCGCGCTACGACGCCAGCGCGATCGTCGCGGACTTTCTTGACGCCCATCCCGACGCGACACCCATTTCGAAGCGAGAGAAGGCGTCGATCGACCCGCTCTTCGCGCGGACGGCGTTTCATCGACTCTTGCGGACCAACCTGACGAATCGCCAGCGCGAGGTCCTCCAGACGGCCTTCGAGATGGGATACTACGACTGGCCGCGCCGGCACACTGGAAGCGAAATCGCCGACCGACTCGAGATCAGTTCCGCGACGTTCTCCGAGCATATCAGCGCTGCCGAGCGAAAGCTCCTCACCGCTATCTTCCAGGGAGCCGGCTCGGAACCCGCTCACTGACGGGGATCGACGAACGAATCGGTCGCGTCACGTTCGGCGACCGGTTCGACGACCACCCGACCATCGGCGTACAGGGTGACTTCACACGACTCGTATCGAAACGACAGTTCGAACTGCTCGCCGTCGGTGCGTTGGCCACCGTCCATCAGTCGAGCGAGCGCATCGGGATCGACAGCCTCGTACAGCGGTGACAGCCGGAGGGGGTCGACGTTTAGTGCACACGCGACACCCCTGATGACGCTCATATCGGCTCGCTCGCCGGGCGACCGATCGTAGGTAACGGTGACCCGGTCACCATCATCGCGACAGGGGTCTCGAGAGGTGTCCGTTTTCATGAGGGGGATCAGTCCGTTCACTGAAGACGCACGTGCGTCCGCGACTTAGGAACCCACCCTTGACTTCGAGGGTTCTAGGGGCCGGTGCTGGCCCCGTCACGCCAGGGGACGGTCGTGTCGCACCCCCTCCGACCCCGCAGTCGATTCGCCCAGGGTCCGAACCCGCTCGTGCTCGCCGACACCCGGAGTATTTTGAGGGTAGAAGCGATAGCTCGTGCATGGAGTACACTACCCTCGGCTCGACGGGCGTGGAGGTTAGCCGACTGTGCCTGGGCTGTATGAGCTTCGGGACGAGCGACTGGCGGGAGTGGGTCCTCGGTGAGGAGGAGTCCCGCGAGATCATTGAGCGAGCGATCGACCTGGGAATCACCTTCTTCGACACCGCGAACATGTACTCCGATGGGGAGTCCGAGCGTGTACTCGGGGACGTCCTCGCGGAGTACGACCGCGACCAGCAGGTCGTCGCGTCGAAGTGCTACTTCCAGATGGACGAGTCGAATCCGAACTCCGGCGGGCTCTCCCGGAAGGCGATCGAGCAGGAACTCGAGCGCTCGCTGGAACGCCTGGGGATGGACACGATCGACCTCTACCAGATCCACCGCTGGGACGACGACACCCCCATCGAGGAGACGCTCCGGGCACTCGACGACGCCGTCCGACGCGGGCAGATCCGCTACGCCGGTGCGTCCTCGATGTGGACCTACCAGTTCGCCGACGCACTCCACGCGAGCGACCGGCTGGGGCTGGAGCACTTCCAGACGATGCAGAACCACTACAACCTCGTCTACCGCGAGGAAGAACGGGAGATGCTGCCCCTCTGCGAGCGAGAAGACGTCGGCGTCATGCCCTGGAGCCCCCTTGCCCGGGGCTATCTCACCCGACCACACGAGGAGATTGACGCAACCACACGCGGCGAGACGGAAGAGCACATGTACGAACACCCCTATCGCGAGGGCGGCGGGACGGAGATCAACGAGCGCGTCGCGGAGTTGGCCGCCGAGAAGGGTGTGACGATGGCCCAGATCGCGCTGGCGTGGCTGCTCCACCAGGACGCCGTCGACGCGCCGATCGTCGGGACGACGAGCGTCGAGCACCTAGAGCAGGCCGTCGAAGCGCTCGAGATCGACCTCTCGGCGAGCGACCAGGCGTACCTGGAAGAACCCTACGAACCCGTACCGGTCTCCGGGCACGACTGATCGACAAAAGTCACGAAGTGGTCGCTGACGACGTGACCCGACGGATCCCGGCCACCCATCCGCGCAGCTCGGCGACAGCGCCTCGGGATCGAGACGGGAAATCAGTAGCAGGCCGAGGGTACCCAGCGATACCACGATGCGTTGTCGGCGTGGACGATCCACGTCTCGCGTCGCTCCTGCTCACTCGATCAGTTCGATCGCGTCGTCACCGTTTGGAACCGCACAGAGGAACGCGCCGTCGTGGTCACCCTCGTTCCGGTACCAGTGCGGGACGCCAGCCGGAATCAGCAACGAATCACCGGCCGAGACGGTGTGTTCCTCGTCCCCGATACCGACGACGTACTCGCCAGCGAGGACGTACTGCTCGTGCTCGACGTCGTTCGTGTGTTTTGGCACCTCGGCGCCCGCGTCGAGGGTGAATCGGCGGATCGCGAAATTCGGCGCACCGTGGTCCTCGGCGATCAGGACGCCCTTCGCAAGGCCGTCAGCAGCGTCGACCGATTCGTACTCGATGTCGTCCGCACCGCGGATGACCGGCTCGCTCATATGTGGGCGTCGGTGGCCACCGTCAAAAGATCGATCGATTTCGCGGGCTGTCCGATGGGATCACAGGGCCGTGGCAGTGGGTGGTGGGCAGCACAGGGGGACGGCCGTGGCTCGGTGGGTGGTTCGTCGCCACAGAGGACAGCCGTTGCTCGGAAGGGTAAGTGCTGCAGTCAAGAGTCGATACCTCAGCGAATTCGCCTTACAGGCGCTCGACGTTCGTTGCGCGCGGGCCCTTGGGGGCCTGCTCGATCTCGAACTCGAGTTCCTGTCCTTCCTCAAGGTCCGGGCCGCCGATGTCTTCCATGTGGAAGAACACGTCGTCGTCCGCGTCCTCAGTCTCGATGAATCCGTAGCCGCCAGTGTCGTTGAAGAAATCAACGGTTCCTTTCGCCATTGCTTCT
>JGI2924J29684_1077747_pt1 | contig 21811 bp, 19 predicted proteins | sample BenlonsequencITS_FD_29684 | JGI IMG/M metagenome (IMG submission 29684)
CAGCCGGAACTGAAGGAAGTTACAGAAGCGGCTCCCTCAGCCGAGAAAATCAGCGAGCTGGAAGAACAGCTCAAAACGGCACAGGCCAAAAACTCCAGCATACCCTACGACGCCCAATTTTCCATTCACCGCGAAAACATCCGTAAGACCTTTGAAGAGCTGCTGAGAAGTCTTACCGCCTTAGCCAAAATGGACCCGAAACAAAAAGAAATAAACCGGGCGGCTGCCCAGGAAATGCTGCAAAACATGGCTAATATGCTAAAAGAATGGCCTCCCGCTATCAAGACAAATTTACGGATTAATAATTAAGATCTTGCAATGTTCAGGGTAAGACCTTCACCGTCATCTTCAGCACAAACCCCAGGAGCGGCTCCCTCATTTTCCACACAATACTGATGGGGGCCGATTCCACCATTATAGAAGCGAACTTATCCAGATCACTCAGCCCCTTGCCCCGTAAGAAAGGCTGTCAAAAAGAACTGATTTCATTTTTCTCTCTTCATTGTTACCCTGTGACCCGGTTGCATATTTTACAGTCCGTGGGTATAATATTATAAAAGGACTGACGTGTTGCAATCACGCCAGCCCGGCAGCTTGTCTAACCGTACGGTTAGCCTGAATTAGGGGTTATAAGAAATAACCGCCGTCCTTAGCTAGGGGCGGTTATTTCTTCTTCATGATCATAACAACGAGTGTAGCAAATGCAATCATTAAATACATCGCCTCAACCATTGAGATCATCCTACCACCCCCTTTCTAAAAGGGTGTGGCTAACCGTCCCTCGACAACCTGCTGCAACAATTATAGCATAATCTTCCAGACGAAATAATGAAACTTATCCCTGGCTATTCACAGGGTTCAGGCCGCCTCATAACAAGAGGCGGCTTATTGTTCTTCTAAGACCCGCCACAAAAATCCATTGATTACCTTCTTTTCTCCAACAACGTTTGACTTCTTGATATCGATGGAAAGTGTCTAATAAATCCAGGCCAATCTCCTCTTGCCCTAATTTCCGGTAAGTGATTGACTTCATCATCCCTCTACTTTCTCCTTTTTTGACGTTCTATCATCATGCTATAGTTTAAATCCATCTCTCTCAGCTTATTACGGATGAAGGCTCTCTTATCCGGGTTATTGCTGCCGGCCAACTGTTCTCGTAATTCAGCTATGTCCTTTAACATGTACACTTCTTCCGGAGCATAGCCTGCATTCTGTAACAACATATATCCGGCCCGTATATCCTGGGGAAAGGGAATAAGTCTACAAAAAGTCGATGAATCCTATACAACACAAACGTGTCCCGTTTGTGGGAACGAACACACTGTGTTCGCCGAAGGCAGAAAGAAACCATCCTCTAGGATTTACAATTGTACTTGCGGTTATCAGGAACATCGGGATATCCACGGAGCGAAGAACATCTTGAGTAACTACAAATATGGGAAGTTCCGGGAAATATTATTGGATCAACAAAAGTATCTACGGATCGCCTAAAGCGGGAAGTAGTAGATGCCATGAACCTGTACCGTATGCAAGAATTGCATATAGTTGCCGGCCTTACCGAATGTACTCGCTGCCTCGGGTGAGGTATCTCTAAGCGAGATGCCATTGAGACATGCATTTTGGGCTTGCCGGAAGCCCCTACCTCTAATGTAGTGTAGGTGGGGAGGTTCACTAACGGGATTAGTGTACTCGATAATGACCCCTTGGGGATTTTTTAAGTTCCATTGGCTTACTGTAAAATGGATTGCTACGGGTCGTACTAATGTTGTTTGGAACCTTTTTTCTAGGACCATGGCTTAATGGGATGGCGCAAATTTCTGCGAACGAGCATGCACTAGCTTTGATAAACCCACATTATTTATACGACGAAAAAATGCAATTGACCTGGGGAAGTATTCCGTTGGGGATAAATATTTTTTTAGTAAGCATCTCTGTTTTGAAACCTTGGAAACGACAAAAACTCAAAAAGAATAACCTAGAATAACAGCTATGGTTGCTTTTTCCATTTAGTTTTCCCTAAAACCCTTTATCCGTTAAAAGAACTCAAGAGCACAAAAAGCACCGCTCAAAACGATGCTAATCCCCCCAGCAAGCCGAAAAGCCCAGCATTGCTGGACTTTAATATGTGTTTTAATCGTTTAAAATGTTGAGTTATGTTTTGGTGGAAGCGAGGAGATTTGCACTCCTGTATCGAAGAACTGACACAAAAGCGTCTACGCGTGTATCCTTTAATTTAAAGTTCGCCGGTTGTGACTCCTAAAGGCAAGGAATCAGTTCAGGCTAGCTCGATGATCTTAGCTAATGTCTCCGAGCATTGACATTAGAGCATCCTACTAAATTGACACTCCGACCCTTCATCGTAGGTTCTGAAGGCAGAATGCTAGCGGCACTTAGGCAGCTAGAGCGTAATTATTTTCGTTAACTATTTTTGTCCACCGTTTAACGAGACCAGGTGGAATCTCGACGCGCAACTTTTGTCACCGTTTCCCCGAGCGAATCTAAAACGCCCCCGTTAAATATTACTTTCACAGTATAACATATCTAAGTTTAAAACCAAGTAAATCTATATGGTTTTGCTACATTATTATGGTAAATCATTTTGCTGTCAAAATCTCATACTTCTATCTATGTAGTTCCATAAACATACCTTCAACCAATTATCCAGCTCCACTCTTGAAGGATAGTCTACGATCATTACTGGTGCCTCCTTTAGCTTCCCTCCCAGATCATTAGCCCCGATTTCCGGCATAGCATCCCAAGTCTTCCCCAACAATAATCGAACCATTTTTCTTCTTGTTTATCCCACCCCATTGTTTGAAATAAAAGCTAACGCCTTGATAGTCGCAGTCATTCTTGATGGATAACACCCACTCAGGATTCATCCTTCAAGACTTAACCCCACTTTCTCCGCCAACAGTTGCCCAGTTGATACCTGCTAAATCAAAGATTCTTAACCTCATCGATAAGCGGTTCAAAGGAAATAAAACGGACCTTCGTATTTCAAGTTACCTATTCCTTTATACTCTGTCTCACGTTTCTCTAGCAAGTAGGTACAACTACTATTCATGTGTAAGGTACACCTTCTTGGTTGGTCTATTAACGTTCATCCAAACCATAAATAAGTTCCCCCTTCTCCCGTCGACTGTGTTAAGTCTAAGTTCACCATGAAGAGTTAGTTAAATCTTACCGCTTAATTCTGAACGCCTTTTGCGCATTAGACAAACCCAGGCTCTAGGCGGGCTTGGGTGGTTAGAATCAAAACGGCCTGAAACCAGGGAAAGGATCTCGAAGTAGGGCTCAACAGTGTTGACAATATCTCTGGCTGTACGCTGCGGTGGACCTGGAAAATCACGTTTTTCATCAGCGTTGCCAACTAGACTAAGCCACAGACCATCATCTTCTAAAAGAGAAGCAACTTTTTCAGTAAAAATCTTCCGTTCCTCATCCGAATTAAATGAATGAAAACAGCCCCTGTCAAAAGCAAAGTCAAATGGAGCCCCATCGATCTTGTTTGAAAGGATATCATTTACAATAAAGGTACATTTGACATTATCAATTGAAGCCTTCTCTACGGCCTTCTGTATTGCAATCTCTGAAGTATCAATACCTATAACATCAAAGTTGTTTTTGGAAAGCCATATGGAGTTATTACCAGTACCGCAGCCGATTTCCAGTGTTTTACAAGGTATTATGTCCATCGTGGTTACTGTCTGAATAAGGTTAAAATCAGGTCTGCCAAGATCCCAAGGAGTTTCTCCTGCTTTATATCTTTTCTTGTAACCTTCCTCTATCATGGTCATATTTTTGCCTCCTCATATAAAACCTGCAATTTATTATATGTATTCTATTTTGCACACCATAAAATATATATTTCACCTAAGAATTAGCCACCTTTTGCAGGTTCTTGTTTTTTGGGCTTTCTCTGATTATATCTGGAATTATTGGAGTCATCTACCTTAAAATAAAAGCCTACAGGGATTATTTTGCCAAAAGGAAATAACATTCGATAAAACGAATTAACTCCTGTCATAAATAAGCTGCTGTAGAAAGGAAGAGTGACTACTTGATAAAGAATAAAGGATTCTTTGCACTCATGATAATTGTTTTTATGTTGTCTTCACTATTTGCCGAGCAACCAGTCTATGGGGTTACCAATAATTTCATCGCGGCATCAGGTGGCTCACAGTCTATGTTGGCTCTTAACTCAGACGGAACCGTCTGGGGTTGGGGAATCAATCAAAATGGACAAATCGGAGACGGCACTACGAATACAAAACCCTATCGGGTGAAAGTTACAGGACTGGCAGATGTTAAAGCCATTGCTTCCGGTACCACACATTCTGTTGCTCTTCAAAAGGACGGTGACGTTTTTACCTGGGGCTCGAACTTTAGTGGTGAATTAGGAAACGGAACCCTTAAAGAAAGCTTTCTTCCTGTCCAAGTAACCGGCTTGTCAGACGTAAAAGCTGTTTCTGCCGGTACTTTATTTACTGTGGCATTAAAAAATGACGGAACCGTCTGGGCCTGGGGAGATAACAGCAGCGGAGAGCTTGGCAATAGTACCGGCAAATCGTCAATAACACCCGTACAAATTCCCGGTCTGGTGAATATTAGCGCTGTATCTGCCCAAGGAACTCATACTCTTGCCCTCACTGATGACGGAACCGTTTGGAAATGGGGAGGCACTATTTCTTCTCCTGAAAAACTTGAGAGTCTCTCAAACATTGTTGCAGTATCCGCAGGCTATGATCATTTCACTGCCCTTAAAGCTGACGGGACCGTCTGGGCTTGGGGAGAAAACGGTTGCGGTCAACTAGGGGATGGAACGATAACTTCTCGTACCAGTCCGATTCAAGTTGCAGGGCTGACTGAGGTCAAAGCGATTTCTGCTGGTGTTCGTAACACAATCGCCTTACGCCAAGACGGTACGGTTTGGGTTTGGGGGATCGATTTTACTAAACCCATGGATCAACCGACAGATCTAGGTTATCATCTTAATTTAAGCCCTGTAACCGTTCCCAACCTAACCAATGTCCAAGGGATTGCCGCCGGTCCAAGCAGTTATCTCATCATAACCGCTGAAGGCTCAATGCTAACCTGGGGTTTTAACCAGGGGATTTTGGGAGATGGCACAGCCGATAACCGCACAACTCCCGGTCCTGTAGTGGACTCCCTTCTTCCTGACAATATGCGGCTTGCCGGTTATGACTTAATTGATACTTCTATAGCTATTTCTCAAAAAACCTTTCCTGTTAATCACAGCGCTGATGCCGTACTGTTAGCCACCGGTTATAATTTTCCGGATGCTTTAGCCGGAGCAAGCCTAGGGGTGGTGGAAAATGCTCCGCTCTTACTGGTCAATCCTTATACTGATAATCAGAAAACAATCGCCGAGATAAGACGAGTTCTAAAACCCGGGAGCACAATCTATATCCTTGGTGGAACAGCAGTGGTATCTTCGACTCTTGAAGCCAGGCTAAACGATAATTCTTATCATCCCTATAATATTAAGCGTCTGGCAGGTGTTACCCACTACGGGACAGCTGCAGAGGTTGCTAAACAAGTCAAGCCTTCCGGAGGCGGGGAAGTCATCATCGCCACCGGCGAAAATTTTCCGGATGCTCTGTCAATCTCCCCTTATGCTTCTGCACACGGTATTCCAATGGTTCTTGTTGAGAAAAACACCCTCCCCGCTGAAAGTCTATCCTATCTTAAAGACGTCGAGCCGACGGATGTCACCATTGTTGGCGGCGTAGGTGCGGTGAGTGCTGCGGTGGAGGCACAAATTCAAGACCTTTTCCCAGAGGCAAATATCCGCCGTTTTGGAGGTTATGACCAGTATGAAACCTCGGCATTGATTGCCAAGGCACTGTTCGGTGACTCTAGTCCTAATCTTTTTGTGGCAACCGGAACAAATTTTCCGGATGCCCTCTCCGGCTCAGTTATTGCCGGTTCGACACAATCCCCTATCGTTTTAGTAAAACCCAACGAGATTCCTGAGAAAGTAAGCTTGATCTACCTCAACTCCCTTTCAAACAAGACCGTCGTTGTCCTAGGCGGTACAAGCGTCGTTTCTGAGTCTGTCTTCAATACGCTTAAATCCAGGCGCGCCCTCGATCCCGGTAATATACAGAGCAACCTTCATAACTCCGGACTAGCTGCTGCAAGTAATGGATGGATATATTATGGCAGCGGTCAAAATAATTCTCTATTATATAAAATGAAACCCGATGGATCAGCAGCGACTAAAGTTCTGGACGATAGTGCGGAACATCTGAGTGCCATAGGCGATTCCATTTACTTCTCAAATGTTGTTGGATCATATCAAAAGATCCTAAATGAGGATTCCCCTAAACCTTCTCTTGTTTCGTCTGCAGCTATGCCTTATGTCTTCGAGGATGCTAAACAAGTATACTATGCCAATGACGGGGGCCTCTACATTGACGGCGATGGTTTTGTGGCTTCAAAGCAAATTTTAAATAATTCCAGAAACGTCTTTATAAACTCCGGTTATATCTATTATCAGAAGGCATCAGCAATGGGTCCTAATCCAATTTACAGAGCAACTATGGATGGGACAGAGGAAACCTTGATTGTTGATGATGATGTAAAATCCTTTAGCATCAGTGACAATAAGCTTTTCTATATCAGTTATAACAATGGAAAAATATACACCACGAATATCGACGGTACGGGAAAAAGGGAAGTTACCAGTGATGCTGCCGGAGCTTTAAATGTGCACAATAGCTGGATCTATTACAGCAATAAAGCAGATGGATACAAACTTTACAAAGTTAAACTTGATGGTACCAGCCGGACAAAACTCACGGATAAGGATGAAGTATCGGCTATAACTATTGTAGGTGATTGGGTCTTTTTCACAAGAGGATTATCTGTCATGTCGATGGATCCATCGGTATATATGATGAAACAAGATGGGTCTAAGCTTCAAAAGATATAGTAGGTATGGGTGTCTGCCATTTAATAGCCACTTAAACTTTTCAAGCCACCGTCTATGAACGGTGGCTTGTTGTTTAAAAACAGGTGCTTGTTTACACGGTAGAAATTAATAAAAAATAAGAATGCCGCCCAAAAGTTTCTTTGCGGTCTTGGGGAAGGCGCGTTCCCCTCCAAAAAGACCGCGACCCTCGAAGCCATGGAAGAAGAGCGGCGGCTTGCCTTTGTCGCTTCGGGATGTATAAGCCCTAACACTCAAAACCAACGCCTTTCGGCACTTAAGTCATTCATGCGCTATGCCATTTTGGAATATCCGGCCTTTCTCCAAGATGATCAACGGATACTTAATTGGAAAATAGTCAAAAGAATCCTTTCTCCATCATAGAGGAAGGATTCTTCCTGTTAATTAAGAAGACGAAGTTTCGGAAACAATTGTTATTTGGTTGAAATTCAAAGTTTTTGATAACCCAATTTATTATTTATAACATTAAGAAAAAGGGGTTCAAGAATCTTTGTTGAATATTTTGAATATTAAGTTAGTACATCTTGTGATATTACTTCTATCCCTGCTTCATTAAAAAAGGAGGTTCATTATGAAAACAGCAACTGAATACCTTGAGAGTATGAAGGCTTATAACCCAAGGATCTTTCTCGGCGGTAAGCAGGTCAACCTTCATGAAAATTCCACTACCTTGACCGTTCTTCGTGCTAACGCCAGGGTTTACGAACTGGCTGAAGATCCGAAATACGCTGACATTATGACTGCCGTTTCAGCATATTCAGGTGAAAAGGTAAGCCGAAACCTGCACATTTCCTCCAGCACCGCCGATTTAGAAAAAAGGTCAGAAATGGCCACCCTAACCAGCCAAATGCTGGGAACTTGTAATTATCGCTGCGTTGGGGCGGATGTATTGAACGCCTTAGCCGGTATCACTTGGGAAATGGACAAGGAGTTAGGCACAAATTATCACAGTCGCCTGCTCGATCATGTTAAATACCTCCAGGAAAACGACCTGGCAGTAAGCGGAGGGGTTACCGACGCTAAAGGTGACCGAACTAAACGGCCTGTGGAACAGGAGGATCCCGACGTCTACGTTCACGTCGTGGAAAAAAGAGAAGACGGCATCGTGGTACGGGGAGCAAAGGTTAGCCAGAGTGGAGCTATCGGCTCTCACGAGACCTTAGTAATCCCCACTATGGGCATGCGGCAAGGAGAAGAGGACTTCGCCGTTGCCTTTGCCGTACCCAACGGAACCGAAGGATTAACGTACATTTGTCAGTACACTCCCTTCACCGCTGAAAGAGAACTTTCCCCTGACGTGAAATATCTGGGCAATCCCCTTTACGGGCAAAGGGAGACTTGCATCATGGTATTCGACAACGTATTTATACCTTGGGAACATGTTTTCATGTGCGGTGAAACAAAGTATTCCGGACGATTAGTCGCTCGGTTTGCCAAGACACATCGCATGAACTGCGGCGGTGCCTGTAAAGTAGGTTTTGCGGACCTGATCATCGGTGCCACCCAACTTGCCGCAGAGTACTCCGGGGTTCAAAAAGCACCTCATATTGTGGAAAAGATGACCGACATGATTCGAATCAATGAAACCGCTCGGGCCTGTACTATCGCCGCAGCGCTGAAAGGACATGAGGAACCCGCCGGCTCCGGCTTTTTTCAGCCGGATGACATCTTTGGCAACGCAGCCAAACTTACCATTGCCGACGGTTTTTGGGATATCTTGAAATGGGCCGGAGACATTGGCGGCGGGATGGCAGTAACCATGCCTTCCGAGCTGGAATTGGAAAATCCGGAAACAGCCCATTATGTCCGCAAGTTCATGAAAGCCTCAGCGCCGGCGGAACAACGCCTCCGAATCGCCAAGTTTATTCAAAACTGGTGTGCCGGCCTGCATGGTGCAGGTACTTGGCATGGCGCCGGTTCCCCCATGGCGCAAAAAATGGCCTTATATGCCCTTACTAACTTCGAAGAGAAAAAGAACCTTGCCAGAAGTCTAGCAGGTTTAAAAGAAGAATAAAGGCAAAATAAGAGCTCCCCATGTCTAATTTGGTCCTCATTGGAAACTAAGGAATTATCATTTGTATGGACTACTCATAATCGTAGTGAACTCGTTCAGCTCCCTTTGATTAGCCCGAATCAGAGGTTAAAAGAAATAACCGCAGTCCTTGTAAACTGTACCCTGTAGAGTAGACGCTTAAAAGAGACTACTCTACAGGGTCTTTTTGTGTACAATTAAGTTAGGAGGTACGAAACATAATGTCACCTTACACAAGAACATCAAGATCTTGAATAATGCTGGCACAATAGTCCTTAAGTTTCGGAATATCATCTGTAATCGTTTCCCACAAGCTTTCATCGTCAATTTTACCATAGTTATTAGCAACTACATTACGTAAGGCCTTGATTTGTGTCCAGGGAATTCCAGTATAGGTATTCTTAAAATCATCAGAAAGATGAGTGGTCAGTTCTCCAATTTGTAACACACAAAGAGCCGTTTAGTATATTAGAACAGTTAAATTCTTAAGGTATATGCAAATGAATAAGGTATATCTTCATTTTCTGGTGTTTCGAGCCAAGCCTTTTCTTTATGTGAGAAGTCAGTGATTTGACCAGATCCAAAATCATTAAAGAAGTTATTTACGTGCTTTATAATTTGGATTTCAATACCATCAAATATTTTTTTATCAAATTCTTTTTGTGCTTCAATAATTATTCTCGTATAACCATTGGAGCTTTCTTCTTCAGTAATTCTTATAGCATTGATACTTTGCATTGTTCCAAGTAATAAATCATGTGATTTTGGAACGGGTCCATATGGTAATCTCACATATGAAATTCCACTTATTGATTTTCCCTCATTTTTAAACATTAAAAAGTCAGCATACCATAATAACTTCATTAATTTTGTTTTTAAAACATATTTATTCGAAAAGAAAATAATCAGATTCAATAATTTAATCGGATTAAATTTTGTATTCCCATTAAAAATAGTCTGTTCTTTCGAAAAGTAGATACTTCTTAATAAATCAAATATTATATTTTGCTCATTATTGGATATCAGATATTCTTTAATATTTTTTTCGATCTCTTCTTGCTCTTGAAAAGTTAAATTCTCCTTGTTTTCTTGATAAAAGTTAATTATAGAAGCAGGATTACTTTTTAATATTTTATAGATAGAAATGTGTGAAGAGTCAGGAAGTGATACTCCTGATTCATATCTTTTTACCGTTGAACTTCCCCAATTAAGTATTTTCGAAAAAAGTATCTGGTTTAATCCGTAATTATTTCGTACTCTTTTAAAATCATATAACCCCATACCATGTTTTATCTCATAATATTTTACACTTAAATTTTTAAGAGTATCATTTGCACAATCTTCATCATATACTTCATTCCCACAGTTTTTACACACAAAAAATTTCTCATTAACTTTAATTGATTCATCTTTAAAATCAATAATTGAATCTTTTTCTTTTAATTCTGTTTCATAATAATCATTGCATTCATCACAGAATTTTTTCTTTAGTTCGTTCATTTGAACTTCCTCCGTAATAATTTATAATTTTATATTTATTTATATCGGGGTCCACATAGAGCATTATTTTGCTCTATGTGGTTCATCCTCGTGAAATGAAATGCAAACGCACCCCCGTCTAAAATCATCCTTGAGCTTGATGTAGGCAACTTTGGTATTAACTTTAGACTTAAATTCCCATACAACAGGGTCTTCTGATGGCGGTTTTGAAGTAACATCAATCAATGGTCCATCTACATAATTGCTTTCATTTAATTGCATTATGTAATCCCAAGCTTCATCAATGCTCTCAATACCTAACCGTGCAAGATGTTCAATATACCTTGTGCCATCTGGATAAGTCCGGGGTAAAAAATGACGTTTTCCCTGTACTATCAAGCTTCGCATTTTTGAAAGAAATAATTTTGAAAACTCAGCATTCATACTCATTAACCGCCCCCTCTCTTTAAATGTAGTACCAATTGATACTACATTTATATTATATGCAAAAATTGCAAAAGTATCAATTGGTACCGCAATTTTTGCAAAAAAAATATTTAAATATTTTTTATAACAATAAGCTGTCGACTAATTACGTAATTGTCAAAAACTCTGCACATACCCATAAACGTTAGGAATTGAGATAATCACCTCAAGACTATTTGAGGAGGAATTATCCATGACTCACGAAGAACAGTCCATCTTTAGACGCCAGCAGGTAAACGATTATCGTGCTTCTGGCCAGAGCGCTGCCGTATGGTGCTCAGAAAACAACCTAAGTATCAATACACTCCGGTCCTGGCTTACAAAATGTAACCGCGAAGACAAAGCTGCCTCTCATCAGGATAGCTTTATCGAATTGAAGCAGACATCCTGAGTTAGAAGTTGTCATGAACCTCCGAGATATTCTTCAAAATACCTCAACGCCAACAACAAGGGTCTGTTCCTTTTCTAAGAACAGACCCTTAATCATGTCGATTTCTTTGGTAATAATGTCAGGATTGATCCTTACTGCAACATTGGATCTCTTAGGGCTATAGCCGCCTAACAAATTTTCATCCAGATAGTCTTCATTTCTGTATACTGCCGGCTGGCCCACAAAGACTTATCTCTGCCGATAAATCCAGATTGTTTAAACCCGCCGAAGGGGGTTCCCATATCTCCTTCAGAAAAGCAGTTAACGGAGATGGTGCCTGCTTGGATTCCTCTGGATAGTCTATGAACTTCATTAACATCCTTTGACCAGATTGAAGCGTGCAGACCATATTCCGTATCATTAGCCATCTCAATGGCTTCTTCTTCGTTACTGAAAGTCATCACTGCTAATACAGGACCGAAGACCTCTTCTTTAGCAATGGTCATGCCTGCAGTGACATTGTCAAAAATAGTGGGTTCGATAAAGTATCCTCCCGTTTCCTGCAAAATTTGGCGTCCTCCATAGACCAGATCCGCACCTTCAGCTTTGGAGGTTTCAATATACTCCAGAACCTTTTCCATATGAGATTTTTCAATCATAGAACCTAAACGAAATTGTGGGTCCAAGGGGTCCCCCACAGTCCAAGCCTTCGTTTTCTCGATAACAGCCTTTAGTAACTCATCCTTAATGTCTTTATGCACAATCAGTCTGGAGTTGGCGCTGCAGTTTTCACCCATATTCCAAAAAGCAGCCTGGGCAATTTCCTCAGCGGCAGCCTCCAGATCAGTAATATTAGGCATGACAATACAAGGGTTTTTGCCGCCTAACTCCAGAAGCACCCGCTTTAGATTTGATTTTCCTGAGTACTCCAGCAAGGTGCGGCCAACCGCTGTCGAGCCGGTGAAGGTTATCAGGTTAACATCCGGATGGAGAGCGATAGCTTCCCCTACCAAAGCCCCGGAACCGGTCACCACGTTCAAAACTCCTGCAGGTATCCCTGCTTCCTGGGCCAATTCAGCAATTCTCAGCATAGTCATCGTGGTCAGCTTTGAGGGTTTCACTACCACACTGTTGCCGGCAGCCAGAATCGGTCCCAGTTTCCAGGCAGCCATCAGCATAGGGAAATTCCAGGGCAGTACTGCTCCCACCACACCAATGGGCTCTCTTACAATCATACTCACAATATCCGGAGGGGATGCTGTTACCTGATCCTCAAGCTTATCTGCAGCCTCCCCATGCCAGGCAAAACACTCCGCAGTTTCATAGACATCGCTGGGAGCAATATCAGAAATAGGCCTGCCGCTGTCCAGGGATTCCAAGACTGCCAGTTCGTCTTTGTGTTCCAGAATCAGTTCACTCAGTGTTTGCAGTACCTTTTTCCGCTGGACTGGGGCCAGACCGGACCAGCTTTTGTCGTTAAAGGCCCTGCGGGCAGCCCTAACAGCCAAATCAACATCTTCTTCATTACAAGCAGTAATCTCCGTCAGTTTTTCTCCGGTAGCAGGATTTTCTGTGCTGAAGATTTTGCCTGATACGGATTCTACCTTCTCCCCGTCAATGAATGCCTTGGTAGGATATTGAATGCCTTGGGCAATTTTTTGATACTCCTCTTTACTTAATAATTCCATAGCTGTCTCCCCTTTTCTCATTAGTTATAATTTCAGGTCTGATTTCCCCTCCTTAGACGCTGAGAAAACGCAAGGCTGATCTTACCTGCAGTTCAGCACCGTATTTCAACATGGCTTCATCAATATCAAAGGAAGAGTTATGGTGGGGGTAGTTCGACTTGGTTTGGGGATTGTTAATCCCCACAAAGGTCATGACGGAAGGAACTCGCTGGCTGAATTCAGCAAAATCCTCTCCTGCCAGACTGCGAAACACTTCTACATTGCCGAGGGAGGAATAGGTGTCTGCGGCAGCGCTCTTTACCAAAGCAACCATAGCCGGGTCATTAACCAGGGATGGATTGCTGGGAATAAAGTTCAGTTCATAGTCTAAATTCAAGGCTGCACAGGTTCCCTTAATCACTCTCTCAAAGCTTTCTAAAATCATGGGCTTAGCTACGGATTCATTGTTAAATAGGAAGCGAATGGTTCCCCCCAGTTCCACAAAATCGGGAATAGCATTTCGGACACTGCCGCTATGAATTTTTCCGAACATGATGACAATAGGCAGCAAGGGGTCAAATTCCCGAGTGGCCAGTGACTGAACGGCATCAATGACTTTTGCCGCCCCTAAAATGGGGTCCAGGGCTGTATGGGGAGCCGATGTGTGGCCGGACTTACCGATAATTTTCAGTTCGAATTCTTCAGTAGTTCCTAAGACCGGCCCGTCACTCAGACCAATTTTCCCGCTGGGAATGGCACTCCAAAGATGCAGGGCTAAGGCAGCGTCGACCTTGGGATTTTCCAGAACTCCGGCCTGAATCATGTCCAGAGCCCCTGCCTCCTCTTCATTGGGCTGGAAAACAAATTTCACACACCCTTTAATTTCATCTTTATGATTAGCTAGGACCTTGGCGACAATCAGTTGAATTGCACAGTGCCCATCGTGACCGCAGGCATGCATCACTCCCGGTATTTCGGATTTAAAGGTTAAATCCGTCTGCTCTTCGATGGGGAGGGCATCCATATCCGCACGAAGCAGCAAGGTTTTACCTGCTCCCCCCTCACCCTTTAACAAGCCAACCACACCTGTCTTCTCCAGCCTGGTAACTTCTAAGCCCAAGCTGCTCAGGTATTCTGCAATCATGCCTGAGGTACGGAATTCCTGATATCCCAATTCCGGATACTTGTGAAAATCTCGTCTTAAGGCAATAAGCTCATCCTCTAAGGAAGCGATTTCGTCTTTAATCTTCTCCATAGTCCTTTACTCCCTACATAAGGTTTTATATCCCTACCTGCCTTAATGGGGTATGCTTGATAAATAATTGACGAGAAAAATCAGCGAATAATTCGCAGCCTTTTTCCGTAACCCGAAAGGGTTCACTGATCTCTACTCCGTAATCGTCCTGCCAGATTCCCGGGATGAGATGAAAAGTCATATTGGGCTGCAGGATTGTCTTTTCCCCCGGGCGAAGACTGGCTGTGTGTTCGCCCCAGTCCGGAGGATAATTCAGCCCCATGGAGTATCCTATCCGTGAGTCCTTGATAAAGCCGCTTTTTTCGATGGTCTTTTTCCACACTTCTTCAATCTCTTCCCCGCATACTCCCGGTTTGACGAAATCAAGAGCAGCCTGAATTCCCTCAATAACCACACTGGACAAGTCCTTGACCTTTTGAGGAGGCTCTCCCAGAATCATGGTTCTGGCCAAAGGGGCATGGTAACGTTTATAGCACCCGGCCAGTTCCAATATCACTAAATCACCCTCTTCATATCTGCGGTCACTCCAGGTTAAATGGGGTGTTGATGTTCTCTCCCCGGAAGGCATCAACGGTACAATTGCCGGGTAATCCCCCCCGAATTCTTCCGTACCTGTCATCTGCGCGTAATAAACCTTTGCCGCAACATCACATTCCCTGACCCCGACTTGAACGGCATCCATAGCTGTCTGCATCACATTTTCCACGATCCGGGCAGCTCTTTTCATATAGGTGATTTCCCTGTCGGATTTTATGATCCTGACCCAATTGACAAGAAGATTGGCATCCCTAAAAGCTGCCTTAGGCAGACCTTTTTTCAAACTCTCGAAGCATTTTGCCGTAAAGTAATAGGTATCCATCTCCACCCCCACAGAACCTTCACCATACCCCATTTCCATTAAAACATTTGCTGCATAATCCATAGGATGTTTTACCGTCGAATGCACATAATCATCGGTATAGGCTCGAATGTTATCTGAGTCTAACCAAGTGGTAACTTTAGCCCCATTGGCATCCTGACCTCTCCCTATCCAGACAGGCTGTTCCCGGTCAATTAAAACAATCACTAATTGGTGAACATAGAAGGACCATCCGTCATAACCGGTCAGATAATTCATATTGGCGGGGTCCGTTACCAGCAAAACGCTGATGCCTTGGTCATTCATTCTCTTTTTCACATTTTCCAGGCGAGTTTGGTACTCAGATACTTCGAAATTTAACAATGCCCTCATCCTTTCAGCAACAAACTAGTTTTAATCATTGACCCTTATTCTTGTTTAACACCATGAGAATTTGTCGATTGTCGACAAAAGGTGAACGGGCAATAATCTCTCTCCAAACAAAAAGCAATGGCGCTTTAAACTACTCTTCAAGAGTCTCTAAGCGCCATTGCTTCCGTATATTATGAGGGACTTTTCTCCTGGTTCATCTTCTGATGAAATCTATGCATCTTGTCTATTAAGCCTGATTTTCTTCAACTGTTTCTTCCATTTTATAGGTCATAATATGGTTTCTCAGTGCCTTTTTACAGTTTTCTAAATCAGCCAACTGCAAATGGCGGATAATCTCATAATGATCTTTAGCCGTGACATCCAGATTACCAGTCAGCTGAGTGTCGATAACCATGGCCATCTGGAGCTGAACATTCAGATCATGTAAAACCTTTTCTCTTCTTTTACTGCCGGATTTTTCCCATAAGTAGCTGTGAAACTCCATGTCTTTTTGGTTCATCGCAACGATTTTATCGGTCTCTTCCCCCGAGCCTTCGGCAATCAGCTCCATATCCCTGACAATATTATTTAATTTGCCAAAGTCCGTCTCTGAGAGTTTGTTTTCTTTGACGATGATCTCCAGGACGCTGTTTTCCAAAAGAATTCGTATATCAAAAATTTCCCTGACATCCTCCAGCCCCATCCTGGCTACATAGTTACCTTTGCGAGGTATGGATTTCATCAGGCCCTGATTCTGTAATTCCCGAATTCCCTCTCTAACCGGAGCCCGGCTGATCCCCAGCTCTGCGGCCACATTAACCTCTGTGACATGGTCCCCCTCTTTATAATGTCCGGCAAGAATCTTGTTTTTTAAATAATCCACAACTAAAGAACTTAAATTGCCGGGCACGGTTCTTTTTTCCTCTCTCATAACAACCCCCTTCCGCTTTCCTGCTTATCAATCCTTTTATACCGTCTTAAAGCAGGTCTGGTAAGAGCTTCACATGTTAAACTTCTCCCCTCAGTCTAAAAAACCTTCTAATTATAATCTACCTTGATTATATCGAGGATTGATTAACATCTCTGCTCTATTACTTCAATGCATACAGGCAATCACGATAATGCTCTGTAAAACCCCTGATGTCTTCAGCCACTTGTCCTGGTTCTTCTTTTTCAATAATGATTCTCCGGAAGCAGTCGGCAATAAATTTCATGTCACCTTCCCTCATGCCATTCCTGGTTACCTCAGCAGTCCCAATGCGCAGTTCCCGGTCAAGCTGGCCAAAATCATCGGAGCACAAGATGTTAGCCTTCTCCAATTGCTTGGAGATTTCCAGACCGCTGCCGAAGTCACTGACATCGACAAGAATTAAATGAGTTTGGGAATAGCCCCTGGCGGAACCAATCACCCGGAAACCATCTTCCTCCATATACCTGCCTAAGGCTTGGGAATTCTTGATAACTTGAGTTCCGTACTCCTTTCCAAAGGCCTTCATTTCCAGCATGGCTACCGCCAAAGCGGGAAGCCGCTGCAAATGATGGCTGGTAACCAAGGAAGCCCCTAAGGTATTGCCGATTTTTTTATAGATTTCCCCGTCATTCGTGAGGATAAAGCCTCCCTGAGGTCCGGGAAAGGACTTATGAGTGCTGCCGATCATAACGTCAACTCCCTGCTGCAGGGGATTAGGAAATACCCCTCCGGCAATGAGACCGTTAACATGGGAAGAATCGTGAACCAGGATGATCCCTTCCCGAGAGGCAATTTCTTTTATCTCAGCAATGGGTTCCGGCCAAAGCATCCCTGATCCCCCAAAAATGATCATTTTGGGTTTTAAGTCATGAATCATCCGGAGCAATCCAGGCAGATCCACAGCTCGGTCTTCATCAAAAGGTATAAATTCCAGGCGGATGCTTTCCTGTAAATGGGAGGCCTCCCGCATCAGGGTCACCAATCCATGTCCCCAGTCCCTGAGATGTATCTCCAAAACCAGGTCATGGGGGGAAAGCAGACCCAGTACGGATGCTACCCCGGCAATATGTCCGCCTATGGGCCTCAGGTCCGCATAGGCGGCGCCAAAAACATCCTTGACTAAATCCTGGGTTTTCATTTCAAATTCATGAATATATTTGTTGCCCCGGTATTCCCGATTGGCGGGATCAGCCGTGGAATAACAGCCATAACGATTTCCGAAATCAGAGGTTAAATGATTGCGTACAGCGAGACTGGAACAGTTTTCTGAAGCAATTAAGTTTAAGCAGTTCTGCCGGTATAAGACATGGCGATTCACTAATTCATCAATTTCTGTGATGTTGCTAAACATTCCGCATTCTCCTTTATTCTCAAACCCCTGACCAGTTATAGTTTCCAACCCTTAAACCCTCACTTGCGGAACCTGCTTAAGAAGGAAATGGTCCGGGGATTTTGGGGGTTCTCGAAGAGTTGTTCAGGGGGGCCTTGTTCAATGATTTTACCATCCATAAAGATAACCCGGTCCGCAACTTCACGGGCGAAAGCCATTTCATGGGTGATTAAGAGCATGGTTGTGTTCCCTTCTGCAGCGATCTCTTTCAGAACCGTCAGGACTTCTCCCACCATTTCCGGATCAAGGGCTGATGTGACCTCATCGAAGACAATAACCTTGGGGCGCATGACTAAGGCACGAGCAATAGCAACACGTTGCTGCTGACCTCCGGAAAGCTGACGGGGATAATTGTCCAGCTTTTGACCTAACCCCACCTTCTCCAGCATTGCTATAGCTTGTTCCTTAGCTTCTTTTTTAGGAACGCCTAATACTTGCACGGGAGCCTCCATGACATTTCTTAGGATGGTCATATGGGGGAAGAGATTAAACTGCTGAAAGACCATACCCACATGACCGCGCACCTTATATAAATGTTTGGCATCAGCAGGCATTAAAGAGCCGTTGACGTTTTTATGCCATAGCTGATCGCCATTCACTTCGATAGTCCCGGCGGTGGGCTTTTCCAGGGTCACTAGCATGCGCCCCAAGGTGGTCTTCCCCGAACCGCTGGGGCCAATCACAGCTACTTTTTCACCGGGGGCAATGTCCAAATCGATTTTATCTAAGACATGAAGGTCGCCAAAGGACTTGGAGATACCGCGGTAACGAACCATGGGCTCAGATTTATTGACTTCAGCTTGAAGTTTCATCGCTTCATCCCTCCCTTTATCTGTTTCAGCGTTAAACGCTGAGATTTTCCATCATCATTTATAAGAGTTTAATTATAAGTTTTGGTTAAATTGTGCGTTCATTTGTTGAACAAGCAAGGACAGCAAATAACTCATAACTAAAAAAATTACACCTGCCATCGTAATGGGTTCCAAGTAGCGAAAGGAGTCGGCCCCAATAATCTTAGCCTTGCCTAATAATTCGATTAGAGTGATCGCTGAAAGTAAAGGAGTGTCCTTTAGTAAAGCAATTAAATAGTTGCCGAAAACGGGAATCATAGGTGGGATTGCCTGAGGAATAATGATTTTCAACCAAACATGACTGCGGGAAAAATTCAGGACACTGGCTGCCTCCCACTGACCCTTGGGAATGGAGTCAATGCCTGCCCGGTAGACCTCAGAAAGATAAGTGCTGTAATGAACTCCTAAGGTTAAAACCCCTGCTAAAAAGGGGGATAAAGCTAAGCCGAATTTCGGCAGCACATAAAAGACGAAAAATACTTGTGCCAGCAAAGGTGTGCTCCTGATAAATTCCACTCCGCCGCTGACCAGCCAAACAATGGGTTTTATTTTTGATCTTTTCAGGACTGCGATGAGCAAGCCTAAAAGGCAGCTTAAGAGAAAGGCCACAAAGGTAGCGCTGAGGGTAATCTGCAAGGACTTAAGTAATTTCGGCAAAAATGAAACTGTAAAATTCCAATCCCACATCTTTAAGCCCTCCCAACTGACATTTTTCGCTCTGCATACCGGACTCCCAGAGTAAGAGGATAGGCCAGGCAGAAATAGATGAGCAGTACCATTCCAAAAGTTTCTGTGGTTCGCAAGGTTGTGTTCTGCAGCATACTGGCCTGGAACATTAAATCATTTAAGGTAATTAAGGAAACTACCGCCGTTGCTTTTAACAGTTCAATCAGATAATTGCCAAAGGTAGGAATCATGATCAGAAAAGCCTGGGGCAGAATAATCCGCCACATAATTTGTCGGGGCTTCATATTTAAGACAATTCCCGTCTCTGTCTGCCCTTTGGGTATGGCCAGAATGGAACTGCGCACGACTTCCGAGCCATAAGCACCGAAGTGTAAGCCAAGAATCAGGATTCCTGCCTGCATGGCTGTTAAATTTACGTGAAAAAGGGGTAAGACAAAATACACCCAGAACAGCTGGACAAGAAGTGAAGTCCCCCGAAAGAACTCAGTATAGACCCCTGAGCAAATTCTGATCAGCTTCGATTGGGCTAACCGTCCAAAGCCCACAAGAAAGGAAACAAGGAAGGCTAAGACAGCAGATACTATGGTGAGTTCAATGGTTACTCCTGCCCCTCGCAAGAGAATAGGCAAAATATCAAATGGCGGGCTCATACCTGGGCTCCTCCTTTCATAGTCCTATGATGATGGGGCCTTGGGGCCGGCAGCCTCCATCCAGGTCTTTGGGCTTTGCGCCTGGGGGCCAGTGATTTCTTTCCCCTCCGGGGGAGGCTACCAGCCTTCGGGCCATGAATTAATCTCCCTTTACTTGGCCAAAACTTGTTCTACCGTTATACCTCCCGGCAAATTCTCTTCTGTGAAGCCAAAAGGTTTGATAATCTCCAGGAGTTCCCCGGATTTCTCCATAGCGGCCAGTTCTTTGTTATAGGCTTCCAGGAAATCTACGTCGGCTTTTCTGAGTACTGCTGCACCGTAGCCCACAACACTCTTGCCGTCAATAACAGGCTGAGTAAACTCTTTAACCCGTTCAATACCGGAGTCCTTAGCCGTATCTAAGACGGATTGCAGGGCCGGTCCCGACATTGTGATGACATTAACCCGGCCGGACTGTAAAGCCGCCAGAGCTGAGGGCTGATCCGGAACCGAAACAATCTGGGAATCTTTCACACCGATAGCCGTCAGTTCTTTAATCTCCGCTGATCCGGACATTGCCCCAACCTTAACCTGGGCATTAGCGGCGATATCCTCATAACTGTGTAAGTTCAAAGGATTTCCTGCCTTCACGGCAATACCTTCCCCAATTTGATAATCCGGATTTGCAAAGTTAACTTGCTTAGCCCGGTCGGCATTAATCCACATGCCGGCAGTTATCATATCGAAGCGATTAGCATTTAAGCCTGGAATAAGAGAACCAAACTCCGTCAACACACCATTCATCTCATTAATCCCTAATTTTTTGAGTATTGCCCGAGAGACTTCAACGGCTTCACCCGTTAGTTTTCCATCTGGAGTGGCGTATGCATAAGGAGCTTCATTGGCAAATCCTACGGTAATATACCCTTGCTGTTTTGCTTTTTCTAAGGTCGATGCCTCTTTAGGAGCAGGATTGTCTGACTTTGCTGCGGAACCGCACCCAACCAAGCTTACTGCCAAAATGAACACACTGAGAGTCGTCAAAATTACCGATCGTTTCTTCATTTTTTTTCTCCTCCTCTGTTAATTTAGTTTGTCCCTTTTTAATGATTGTCGATTGTCGACAATGTCCGGGTAAAAAATTTGGCCTGAGCCTTGTGATCCATGCAAAACAAAATGGTGCTTCGAGCTACTCTTATGAGTATCCTCAAAGCACCATTGCTTGCATAATTAATTTTGCTGAATGTTTTAGGTTGTGCACACCTTATGTTTGACATTTTAATCGATTATAAGTCAGAATGCAACACTTTTATTTAACTGAATCTTGTATACCTAAGGAGTTATATAACACCTTCCTCAAGACCGCTCTCGTAAATATTTCGAATCATTACTCCGGGTCCTGAATGGATAAGTTCTTGACTTCAGGGCATTAGAGAAAAAAAATGCAAATCATCTCATCGATACAATGGCCGCAGGCCCCCTTGCTTCTTTGCTTGACGCCCCCAATATTTCTTATACTAACAGCCTCATAGTCAAAATCGAAACCCCATAGCTCCTTATTGACTGATAAAGGGCAAGACGCACAGAGCACTGCGATACTGCTTTCCGAAAGAACTTTGCATGCCTCATCAAATCAACGTTTTTTGACGGGTACCTTACAAATAACCCGAAGCAGTGTACCTCATCTAAAAATCACCTTCAAAGGCCCGACCACATATTCTATCCATATATGGATAAAGGATGGAAAACCGAGATGAATAATGTGGTCAACGAACGTACGCCCCTCGTGATTGCAGCTGAGATTAA
>JGI2924J29684_1077746_pt1 | contig 21789 bp, 18 predicted proteins | sample BenlonsequencITS_FD_29684 | JGI IMG/M metagenome (IMG submission 29684)
GTACCGGCCGTTTGGGCGCCATTACCGGGGAAAATTAGCGACGATTCGGTCGATTCGTCCGGGAGATCGAGACCCGGCTGGATCCGGCTCGCTGACCACTCGCGTGCGAGACGCAGTCCCTTTCTGGTGTCCTCAGGGTCGTTCGTGCGCCCAGTACTCGTCGTCGACGGTAACTTCTTTCTTGAACAGCGCGACCTCGTCTTTGAGCCGGTCGATGCCGTCCTCGACGGTGCGAAACGCCGCTTGCCGATGGCCGGCGAGGACGACGACGAACACGATGTCTTCGCCCGCCGGGACGACGCCCGTTCGGTGGTGGCATTCGACCGCGAACACGCCGTCGCGCTCGGCGAGGTCGGTTTCGATCGCCGCCAGTTGCTCGTCGGCGAGTCCGTCGTACTTCTCGAACGCTAGGTACTCCGTTCGAACGTCGTCGGGATCGTCCTTCGCCCGCACGCGCCCGGTAAAGGTCGCAATCGCCCCTGCTCGATCGGCCTCGGGGGCGTCCGTGACCGTCTCGACGAGCGAAGCGAGCGTCTCGTACGGTTCACACTCGTGGAGTGCGTCGACGGTGGCCTCGATGTCGAGGTCACGTGGGTGCTCGACGATGGCGAGCGGATCGTCCACGGCCTCGGCCGGGCCGCCGATCACGACCTGTGGCTGGGTGAGTCGGTCGACGCCATCGACGATCGCGTAGTCGCAGTCGTTCGCGAGCCCGTCGAGTGCATCTCGAACGGACAGGCCAGTCCCCGTCGCCGCCCAGTCGCCGTCGGCCCCGAGCTCGTACGTGACGTCGCCGCCCTGGCGCTCCGGCCGGCTCGCTGCGCCGTCCGCGATCGTCGCGTCGTACCGGACGACACCGACCCGACCCGCCTGGCCGAGTCGATCGGCGACGCGATCGACCGCCTGGCTGCGGACGGCCGTCGGCGCGTCGCCGGTGATGCCGAGTACGTACATAGGTCTGTGGAGGCCGTCTCACTGTTTGTACCTGTCGTTGCCTGTGGTATCCGTCCACGTCGCTTTCGAAGGTGCCGTGGCAGTGGCTCACTGGGAAAAACTGGGTGAGAGGAGTAAGCCCCCTTCTGTTCGGCCCGGCATTTGGCTAAGCGTCCACACCGCCCGCGGCGATGCCGCGGCGTGCCGAACTACCAGCGGCGTGGACTTGCACCGGTGAGGATTCGCCGTTCCATCGATCCTCGGCCATCGGAAGCGCGGTTCTCGTGTCTGCGACACTCCGAACCGCGCCGTTCGGCGGCTCGTGCCGCCTCACATTCCGGCGATTCTCGGCTGATTGCCGAGAATCGCCCTCCCTCGGCGGGTCAACTCCCCTTCCTTTCGGTCGGGTTCGCTCGCCTCATCGGTCCGGCCGAGACGTGTCGTTTCTGTTCCAGAGCCGGCGGTCTCCCGCCCCGGACTTGCGTCCGGTCACCCGTTCGGCAGGTGGGGGGACTTTCCTCGCAGGCGTGGCCCGTCCCGGCGGGATGGACCACGTTGGCTGTGTAGCTCATCTCGGAGAGATGGGCCCGCTACTGACGCGCCAGGCCTCGCGGCGTGGTGCGACCGACGCGACGATCGTCGCGCTGTTGGCGTGACCGACGCTGGCTAACCAGGGCGTGGTCACGGTGCAGGGATGAGTCGTGGCTTCTGGGCGACCCACCCCCGTTCTCCGGGCATCCGGAGTCGTCGAGCGCCCTGTTGCCGGGGCACTCGTCGCGGCAGCCGGGCTCTCTCACCCGTTTCACGGTAGGAATCGCCCACATTTATGTCTCGCGGTCGTCACAGTCACGGGGCGTTCGAATGGAAGCGCTTTTGGGTGGTAATCCCCATGTACTCTTGTATGTCCCAGGGACAGGGTGTCGAACTCTCCTACGAGGACGGTGCTCGCGCGGTCGAACTCGCGCGCGAAGCCGTCGAGGCGTTCGTCCGACACGGGCAACGAGAACATCCGGGTAGCATGCGCGAGGCGTTCTACGAGCGAACGGGCGCGTTCGTCCGCCTCGAGTCGACCCGGGGCCGCGGTAGCCTCCGTGGCTGTGCCGGTGGCTACCGAACCGACGACCAGCTCGGCCACGTCATCGTCGATTCGGCGATCGGGGCCGCGAGCGAGAACTCCTGTGGCTCGGAGGTCACACCGACCGAACTCGACAATCTCACGGTCTCGGTCTGTGTGGTTCGGAACGTGATCCTGACCGACGACCCGCTGGCCGACATAGACCTCGGGGCCCACGGTGTCGCGATCGAGGGGCGCGGCCAGTCCGGCTGGCTCTACCCGACCGTCCCCGTCGAGAACGACTGGAGCGACCGCGAGTATCTGGACCGCACCTGCCGCAAGGCCGGCCTCCCGCCGACCGCCTGGCAGGACGACGACGTCGCCGTCACACTCTTCGAGGGACACGTCTTCCGCGAGCGCGCATCCGACGGCACGATCGAAGAACTGTAGTTCGACCCGAATACGCCGCTGTTTCTGGCTGCACCGCTGGTACCTACTTGATCCGAACTACGGGGAGTGCCAACGACCCCTCCGAGTGCGAGTGTTGCGTTCTATGCGTCCCCATCGCCGAACTTGACAGCCTCGGCGTCGGTCAGACACCGATCGGTGGCCTCGTCCAGCGTTGCCTCCCGCACGACCTCGCCGTCGCGGACGAGCGGTTCGAGGAGTGACTCGCCCTCGTCCGGCCCGTCGCCATCGGCGAGTGCGACGTGATGGCCGCCATCCGGCGTCCGGTAGACCTCCTTCACGCCGGAGAGCTTCCCGCGCTTGGAGACGGGTTCGCCGTCGATTGCAACGATGTCGAGGCTGAAGTCGAGCGGATCGGCGTTCGTGATCGCGCTCCCGACGCCGAAGCCGTCGGCGACGTCGCGCAGTTCGCGGAGCTGGGTGGGGCCGAGGCCGCCCGAGAGGAAGAGGTCGACGTCCTCGCGGCCGCGGGCGTCGAGTTCCCAGCGGACCTCGCGGACGATGTGGCGGAAGTCGCCGCGCCGGGAGCCGGTCGTGTCGAGGCGGACGCCGTCCAGGTCCTCGCCGAGTGTCTCGGCTGCGAGCAGCGTCTCCGCGACCTCGTCCCAGAAGGTGTCCGTCAGGGCGATTCGCGGGACGCGTTCGGGGACGGCCTCGTCGAACGCCCGCCAGGCGTCGGCCTGGTTCCCTTCGCCGAAGCAGAACATGAGCGCGTGGGGCATCGTCCCGCTCGCTTCGCGGTCGAGCAGGTCGCCCGCAGCGACGTGCGAGAAGCCGTCGAGGCCGGCCACGAGGGCGGCGCGTTCGACGACCGACGCCAGCGCGGGGTGGACGTGGCGGGCGCCGAACGAGAGGACGGTCGACTCCGGGGCGGCTCGTCGACACTCCAGGGCGGCCGTCGCGAACGCACTCGGCTGGGAGAGCAAGCCCAGCAGCGACGTCTCCAGTTCGGCGAACGCGCGGTAGTCACCCTCGATCCGCATGACTGGTCCACCGTCGAAGAGCTGGCCGTCGGCCAGCGCGTCGACGTCGACCGCGCGCTCCTCGAAGAGCCGCGCGACCTCGGCGACGCCGGTGAACACCTCGAACGAGCCCGTCGGGAACTGGTCGGCCGTTACCTCCGCGACGACGTGGGGGTTCTTCCCCGCGTGCGCGAGCGCCTCGTCCATCCGGCGGAAGTACGCGTCCGTGGCACGCCCATCCGCGATCGCGTCGGCTGGAATCGTGCCGAACGGTGTCGTCATAGCGGACCGTTCTCGCGCGGGCAATAAAGCGTATTCGTCCGCCGCTGGCGCCGTTCGTCCGTGAGCTACCGTCGGTGGCGGACTGCGACGGCGAGGAGCGTTCCGATCACGGCAGCCAGGACGCCGAACCCGGGAATCGGATCGCCCCCGGCGTCACCCCCGCCCGCTGCGCTGTCGTCACCCGATTCGCTTTCGCCGTCACTGGATTCGGACCCCTCGCCACCGAAGATGTTGTGGTCGATCGTGTGCGAGCCGTCGGGTGCCGTCCCCTCGCGGATCTCCGAGAGCTCCGCGGTCGAGGGGGCGCGGACGATCGTCACGGTGGAGCCGTCCTGCTCGATGGCGTAGGAGCCGGGATATGCTTCCTCGATCCGGAGCGTGTTCTGGACCCCGTCGACGGGTTCGGCGTCGTGAAGCGAGAGCAGATCGAGGTAGCCGTCACGGAACTCGCTGGCGTCGTCCGCGTCCGTCCACTCGGTTTGCCAGACGAAGCCGCTCTCCTCGACGGTCTCGGCGTCGGTCGTGTAGACGACCAGCTCCCCGCCAGCCCAGCCGTCCGAGATCGGCTGGTCGTACTGGATGTCACCGCTATACGTGAGGAATTCGTTCGAGGAGAGCACCGACGGTTCGCCGGTGACCGTCCCGTCGGCGAACATCGAGACGATCGTCCCTTCGCCCATCGTCAGGCGGGAGACCGTGTCGTTGATCGCGAGTGGTGACCACTTCTCGGTCGACCGATCCTCGATATCGAAGTCGATCGGTTCGCGGTCGGTGCCCGGGTGGATGATCTCCGAGGCGCTCGCCGGGATATCGTCCTCGTATCGTGCATCGACGGCCGCCCAGCCGCCCTCGTCGTAGACGTGCTCGACGAAGTCGGGCCCCTCGTCGTAGGGCATGAACATGGAGAAATACTGCCCCCAGGAGATCCCATCCTGATCCGGCTGGTCCGTCTCCGGCACGAGGCAGGTCCACTCGGCCTGACAGCGTTCCGCGTACTGTTGATCGACGAAGGAGGCATCGCCTTCGACCAGGCCGTTGACGGCTGCGTCTTTGTTCGTCGTCGACCGGTCGAAGTCTTCGAGGCCGAAGAGCTGGTCCTGCAGCGCGTGGACGAGCTCGTGTGCGAGCGTGTTTTCGTTCACTTCGACCGACTCGAGATCGTTCGAAACGAGGACGATCTGGTCGGTGCTCGGCTCGTAGTAGCCCGCGACGGAGCCCCCGTAGAGCTCCTTGTAGGCTTCGACGGCGTCGCGCTCTCGATCGACCATGAAGAGCGCCTCGTAGCGGACGTTCTCGAGCAGTTCGTCGCGTTCGGTGATGTTCCCGAAGAGGGCGCCGGTGTCGTTCTGGAACTCCTCGCGGGTGATGACGTCGACGTCGGGTGTCGTCTCGAACGTCCGCTCGCGAATCGTCTCGACGCGCGCCATCGATCGGTAGACGACCGCCTGGAGTTCGTCCTCGGGAACGTGGGCGCCGTCGCGGTCGTCGACGGGGAGGGAGTCGTCGTACCAGTAGCCGTCGACGTAGCCGATCGTCTCACTCGTCGTAGGATTTTCCGGTCGGTCGTCGGTCTGTGCGGCGATCGGTGGTGTCGCCGGCGCGGCCGTCTCGCTGGCGGCGGGCTGGAGCCCGTCAGGACTGGTGGCCGGCGACTCGTCGGTCACCGCCGTGGCCCCGGCCCCGGCGGCCGGCCCCACTGCAAGCGGGACGACCAGCATGACGGCGAGAAGCACGACGAAAACACGAGTGCGTGTCGGGAACATCGGTATCGATACACACGGTTCTGTCGGCGTCGGCTTAAGAATCTCGGTCGATCGACAGATCGCTAGACGACCGGCCAGCCGAGCAGGGAGTGCCAGACCGTTTAGATGGCGGCGAGGGAATGCGTAGACGTAACAGTCATTGAGTGGACACGCCTACACGCGCGTATGGAACTCGAACCGGACGAGACGGCGGTGATCGTCGTCGACATGCAGAACGACTTCGCCCACCCCGACGGCGCACTCTACGCGCCGGGCAGCGCCGACGTGATCGAACCGATCGCCTCGCTCGTCGAGCGAGCGGCGGACGCAGGCGCGTCGGTCGTCTTCACCCGGGACCTCCACCCGCCCGAACAGTTCGACGATGCGCACTACTACGACGAGTTCGATCAGTGGGGCGAGCACGTCGTCGAAGGCTCCTGGGGTGCCGAGTTCGTCGACGACCTCCCGACCGATCGGGTGGATCACGTCGTCGAGAAGCACACCTACGACGCCTTCCAGCGGACCGAACTCGAGAGCTGGCTCGCGGCTCGCGGCATCCGTGACCTGCTCTTCTGTGGCACGCTCGCGAACGTCTGCGTGCTCCACACGGCGGGGAGCGCCGGCCTGCGAGACTTCCGACCGATCCTCCTCGCGGACTGCATCGGCGCGATCGAGGACGAACACCACGAGTACGCCCTCGAGCACGCCGAGTGGCTCTTCGGGGAGGTCCACGGGAGCGACGAGTTCTCGTTCGCCTGAGGTCGCGGCTTCGATACTGGGCTGAACCGGAACCGTTATTCTCGGCTCTGGAGAGTCTCGAACAATGACCGGAGCCACGGATCGCGTCGTCGACGAGGGTGAATCACTGCCGTTCACGGTCTCGGACTGCGCCGATCGGCCCGGGTACGATCGGATCCTCCTCGTCCGGCCGACGCACTTCGACGTCACGTACGAAATCAACCCGTACATGGGCGGCGACGTGGATCGAGAGCGAGCGATGGCGCAGTGGCGGGCGCTCCGGGACGCCTACGACCGCTACGCCGATGTCGCGGTCCTCGATCCCGACGACAGCTGGCGGCGCCTCGACGCCAGCGGCGGGGAGACGGCCGCGACGGCGGAACCCGCCCGGCCGACTGCCCACCCTGATCTCGTCTTCGCCGCGAATCTCGGCGTTCCGACCGCCGACGGTGATGGGTTCGTCCTCGCGTCGATGGCGACAGACGAGCGCCAGGGCGAACCCGCGTACCTCGAAACCTGGGCCACGGACGCGGGCTACGAGGTCTTCGACGCACCCGCCGACACGTTCGAGGGGACCGGTGACGCGCTCTGGCACCCCGGAGCCCGCCTCCTCTGGGGCGGCTACGGCGTTCGAACCGACCGGGCGGTCTACGACGAACTGGCCGCCCGACTCGATACGCCCGTTCTCGCGCTGGAACTCACCGACGACCGCTACTATCACCTGGACGTCTGCCTGACGCCGCTCGACGCCGCGACCGCGTTGATCCAGCCAGAAGCGTTCACGGCAGACGGTCTGGCGCGGCTCGACGAGGTGTTCGAGACGCTCCTCGAAATCCCCGTCGCGGAGTCCCACGAAGGGATGGCGGGCAACGCCCACTGCGTCGACGGCAAACACGTCCTCCTCCCGGCCGACAATCCGGAGACGGCGTCGATTCTGGCCGACGCGGGGTACGAACCCGTCCCGATCGAGACGGGCGAGTTCGAGAAGGCCGGCGGCTCCGTGTTCTGTCTCTCGCTCGAAGCCGGCACGCCGCGGTGAAGAACTGACGAACTCGATCGTCGCCTAATTGATCGTCGTTCGAACCGCCGTCTCACTCCCTGAAAATCCGGTAGGAGCCCTGCCCGGTCGCGACCTCGTGGGTCTCGCCGTCCGGCGTCGTGCTTTCGACGGTGATCTCGCTGACGCCGACCGTCGAACCGACGCGAATCACGTCGGCCGTGGCCGACAGGTCGCCCGTCGCGGGTCGCAGGTAGTTCACGTTCAGGTTGATCGTCGCCACACCGGTCTGGACGGGTCGGTCGAACCGCGTCCGCAGGACGAGCCCGCCCACGGTGTCGACCATCGTGGCCGCGACGCCTCCGTGGATGTCCGCTCGCCGTTCGGCCTGTCCCCCGTTCGGGCGACTGTTCGTCAACTTCTCGTCGTAGGGGACCCGGAGCGTCATCTGCCCGTCTTCGACGTGTTCGACGGTCATGCCAAGCCAGGAGAGAAACTCGTGCTGCTCGTCGATGTGGGCCTGCAACGTCTCCCGCATCGCGTCGTACTCGTCGCTCATACTCTCCTGTCCGTCGGGCGCACTCTTGGATTCTGCGTTTGTCCGATTCGACACGTTGAACGGCGTTTCATTGCCACACCGGCGCCACTCCGTCACTGGTGTGCGATCGAGACGCGGACTCGATCGCCGATCGCGAACGCCCGATCCGGACAGATCAGCTTCGCCCCGAATCCGTCGTCACGAGCGCAGGAAAGTGAGAGGCCGGTCACCGGCTCCCCGTCGACGAGCACCGTGGCATCACCCCAGTGGATCGTCCGCCCGTCGGCCCGGCCGATTGCGTCTCCGTTCAGTCGGACCGACTGCGCCGACCACTCGCCCTCCGGAGCGGGCTCGGCCCCTTGAGGGGACTCGTTCGTCGGTCGGCTTTCGTCGGTCCCGTGGAGGACGCCGCCCGTCTCGTAGTGTGGCAGGCCGCCGTCTAGTACGCCACCGTCGTCGGCCGCGATTCCGACCCACTCGTCGCCGGGAGACGGGTGGCCGGGCGCGTCGAGGATCGCGCAGGTCTCGCCGGTGGCGACGACGGTCCCCGTCCCGTCCCAGGCGAGCGGCCGGACGGCGACGCCGAGGTCGATCGGGAGCGAGCCCGATGCGCGGTGGAGGTTCTGTTTCGCCGTCCGGAATCCCACGTGAAGGTGGGTGCCGACCCAGGGGGCGAAGAAGCCGGCGCGGACGAGCGTGCCGAGGTCGTCGCCGATCGCGACCCGGTCGCCAGCTTCGACCGCCGGAGCGACGTGGAGGATTCGGGCGACGAGCCCGCGGAGGGGCGCCGGTGTCTCGACGTCCACGAGAAGTAGGTGGTCGTGGTCGGGTGCGTAGGGTTTTGGTGGGGCGCGAACCGTCCGCGTCTCGCGGACAGTCCCGCCGACGGGCGACGGCGCGGCGGTCGCGAGCCCGGCGTCGGGGTCGCTGTCGCCGGGGTAGAGGTCGATCGCGCAGCCCGCATCGTGGGCCGGATAGGGCGAGTTGTAGAGGGAGAACCGGCGGTACTGGTCGAGTACGTCGTCGCCGAGGGTGACACGATGCGTTCCGTCACCTGCTCCGGCTCCCGCTGGACCCCACTGGTGCTCACTGCCACCACCGTCGGTCATCGGCCGGACCTGCGAGTCGCGTAGGTTTACCTCGTTCGGGTTCGAACCGTCGACTGTGACGGTCTACGTCTATCGCGGGCGCGGCGAGACCATCGCCGCCGATCGCGAGGCGAGTCGGCGACTACTCGACCACGCGGCCGACGGTGATCGGGCGGTTCGCGTCTGGACGCCGCACCGACAGGTCGCGTTCGGGCGGCGAGACGCCAATCGGGACGGGTTCGAACGGGCCCGGCGCCTCGCCGCGGAACGGGGGTTCCAGCCGGTCGAGCGACGCGTCGGTGGCCGGGCGGTCGCCTACGACGGCGAGACGGCACTGGCGTTCGCTCGCGCCGAACCCGTCACCGACATCCGGTCCGGCATTCAGGACCGCTACGCGTCACTGACCGGGACTATCGTCGACGGCCTCGACGCGGCGGGCGTCACCGTCGTCGAGGGAGAACCGCCGAACTCGTTCTGTCCCGGGACGCACTCACTTCGGCTCCCCGACGGCGGGAAAGTCGTCGGCCTCGCCCAGCGCGTCACCGCTGACGGGGCGCTCGGGGCCGGGATCTGCCTCGTCGACAACGCCGGCCCCATCGCCGACGTGTTGCAGGCTGTCTACGAGGCACTCGACGTCCCGTTCGATCGGCACACGGTCGGGTGCGCTGGCGCGGCCGTGGTCGGTGGCGATGCGCACGCGACCGTCCGCACAGCGCTCGAAGAGGCCTTGTCCGCCCCCAGTGGCGCCGAACAGGGCGACCGAGATGGGCCCGACGTACGGGTTCGAACCGTTTAGTCAGCACCGAGACTGGCTGTCCGTTACTATCTGGTTGGACTGTCAGGCCCACCCGCCTGTTACCTTCTTTCGCCGCTGTCTGGCACTCTCCATTATGGTTTGCCCACCGGATGTTACTGACTCCTGTCCGTCATCGAACTCCTATCTGGCTCTGATTTATTAAATCAATGTCTTTATATTTCGCCAGTGGTTTTTGGACACTATCTGGATCGCATGAACACGAGTGAGGCTCCCGGGTGGATTCGTGGTCGTCGACGGACTGCCGGACGGCCCGCCGGTCGCGGGGTGGTCCGATGAACGCACTTCTCGGCCCGGTAAAGAAGGTCCTCGGCCGCGTCGTGTCACAGTGGCTCGCCCCGGTCTTTCCCGTCCTCGTCGTGGCCGTGTTCGCGGGGCTTCTCGCAGCGCTGCTCGCCGAACCGACGGGCCTCGTCGAGTACGTCCCGTCAGTTTCGCCCCCGCTCGTCGGATGGTACCTGAAGCCGACCACCGTCGTGTTCATCGTGGTGGCACTGCTCGGGCTGCTCGTCGGCGGGAGTGTCCTGCTCGTCCGTCGCCACCGTGCGGAGATCGCGACCTACTGGAACACTTACTCGGCGTGGGCACAGGCGGTGATCGTGGGCTGTCTCGTCGCGACGCTTCTCGCCGGCGCGCTACTCGTCGCGACCCACTTCGATCGCGTCCCGGCCTACACCGTCGTGCTCGGCTTTCTCGTCACCTGGCCGCTCTCCGCCGGACTCGTGTTGTTGTTCGATCGGCGGAGCAACGGCGACCAGTCTTCTGCCCTCTCGTCGGTAAAGACCGGCTACGTCCACACCCGCGGACTGGAGAGTCGGACGCTGTCGCTGATCGTCGGCTTCCTCGGTGCGATGGTCGGCGGTCTCTCGCTGTGGGCCGTCTGGACGTGGTACGCCGGGACAGCGTCCGTCACGATCACGGCGGTGCTCACTGCCTTCCTCGGAATCGCAATCACGCTCGCCGTCTACAACCGCTACGAGACGACGACCGTCGAGCGAACGGACATCACTATCGTCGCCGTTCGAACGCCCGACGGTCGACCCATACGCGAACTGACCATCAAGAACGAGTCGAGTACGTCGGTGGACCTCGCCCAGTCGCGGATCCGGGATACCTCCTTCGAACTCTACCGACTCGGTGTGGCGGTCACCCTTCGCCCCGGTGCGGTCTGTACGTTCGAGATCCCCGATTCATTCACGCTCGAACCCAACGACGAATCGATCGACCTGCCGCTCGGTTACAGCCTCAAACGAGGTGGTGAGACGCCGACGTTGTTCACCAAATCGGGCGACATTTTCGCGCTCGAACTGGCCGACGACGCCGTCGATGGGTCGCTCTCGAAGCCGGAGGCCACTTCGGCAACGAATCCGTCCGAAACGGAACTGGTTCCCCAGGAGTAACGCCGCTCACTCACGGTCGACATTCCGGTCTACATTTAGACGGATATCGTGGATATCACATAAACGACTCTGTGGGAAAATACTAACTTACCTCACGAGTAATAGGAAGGTACGCGCGAAGCCGGATCTCGCCCACCAATGACCTATCAGGACGACCGTATCACGGCCAGTCTGCCCCTGCGCGACGTCAGGTGCACCGTCACGAGCGACGGCTGTTCCATCTCGCGGTTCGATCGCGACGGTGGCGAGGCGTCCGACGCGGGGTCGCCGACGCCACCGATCGGCACAGCGGTGACGAGCGGACTGGGCTCTGTCGCCAGACGCCAGCGCTCGATCCAGACGACGGATCCGGATCGGCTCGCTGGCCGGTTCGTTCGGCGGATCGTTCGCCGCTGGTCGACGCTCGCACTCACCGTTCGCCGGCGGCGAGTCGACGGCCGAACGTCCGATGGCGACGTGGCTGCGTTCGACGGCAGCAACCCGAGTGGTGATCCACCGACGACTGTCGACGACGGACTGACGTGGCTGGATCCGTCCGGACCGACAGTCGAACGCCCGTCGACGGGTGGCTGGATCGACGGGACGACTCCCGATGCCGGCGGATCGACAGACGCAGCTCGGATTCGATCGTCTGTGCCAGCCCGTCGTGACCGAACAGCCGTCGCCGCTACGGACAGCGAAGAGCCGGTGGCCGATACCACAGAGTGGCCAGTCAGGACCCTATCCAGCGAACGCAGCACGTCGATCGCCGCTATCGATCCATCGGGCGAGTTCGAGACGACGTCCGCAACCGACTCACCGAGCACGACATCCCCATCGGCGAGACGGACGTTCGTTCGACGGGAGGGGCACACAGGAGTCGATACCGACGACGCAGCGTGGGTTCAGGAGCGGCCCGAGTCCGGTGTCCCGTCCACTGGCCGCCCCCGCGATGACGAACGCCGAGAACTGCAGTCGGACATCGCCGAGAGAACGGCCGCAGGGCCACGAATGTACACTCCCGAACCGGCGACTCGTCCGGCACGATCGGCTTCCGTCCCGACGGCGGAGCGACCTGGAGAACCGATGGGGCCGACGACGGGTCGTCACGGGGCCGACGGGTCGGCACCGGCTGCCGGGACGAGTGCTCGACGTGAATCACGCGTCGGTGCACAACCGATGGACGGCGAGCCAGTTCGCCCCGAATCGATCGCTGGAGCACAGCCCTCCCCCGACAGTGCAGTCGAGCCGTCGACGACTCGCTCCAGTGGCACTCGACAACCTGTCGACCGGTCTCTCGGCGACACTCACCCGCCGTCCGTTCCCACCGGGACGGTGGCTTCGACCGGCACGGAGCCACCCCTCCCGCTTTCGACGGCCGAATCCGATTCGACGGCTGGCGTGACTCGACTCGTTCAGGCCACGGCCGGCCGGGCCGACTGGCGCCCCGCCACACGTATCGCAACTGGCCGGTCCGAACCCAGCAGTGCCGTCTCGGTTGGGTCGGGTCGGCTGGGCGATGCCGGTGTGGTGGCCCCACGACCGACGGTCCTCGCTGTGTCGGCTCCGACCGGTGATCAGGTCGGTGAGTCCACTCACGGCGCGATTCCGGTCGACAGTGCGCGCCGGTCGCCGAACGAATTGGACCGCTCGACTGGCCGATCGGACCGTGTGGGTGACGAAGCGATGGGACCGATCGCCCATCGGCCGGCTACTGCCGGTCCGACGGTGACAACCGGGGTGGCCGGCCCGTATTCGGAGTCAGCGGCCAGGCTATGCTTGTCGTCCCGAGAAGGCGACGCTCCAGCTCGATCGACCACCACTGGAGTCGAGGCGACCCGAACTCCAGGTCAGCAGGGATCACCGACTGCAGCACTGGCAGCCGGCGGGACGACGCCGAGTCCGACTGACGGCGTCGAACCCGGTGGCGTCGACGGGCGAACGCCCGGGACCGTCGGTGCTGCCGTGCAGCGACGGGCCAGGCTGTTTTCGATGCCGCGTTCCCCATCCGCTGGGACGGCTTCCGACGCCGACGTCCGGGCTGCGGTACAAATCGACCCTCGGTCGTCGCTGGATATCGTGTCCGGGTCGCCGCCGGATATCGAGTCGGTCACGTCGACACGCGTGAGGCGACCGGTGCCCGGAACTGGTGCGGACCGAGCCGGAAGCGAGCGGTCCGCTCCCGAGTCGCCCACGGTGACGACCGTGCAGCCCGAAAACGCTCGCCACGCCCGGTCGGCGGAGCCGTTCGATCGGACACGGCCGAACGATGGGGCGAGCCGCCCGCAGGTGTCGAGTGACGCCGACTCGTCGTCTGCGACGGTCGCCCGGCCGCAGTCTCGTGGTTCTTACACCGTTTCTTCGCCAACTGGTGTCGGTGGTGCCTCAACTGGCGCAGGTGAAACGTCGACCGGTACGTCGGCGTCGATCGGTTCGTCGGTCTCGGCCGCTGTGACGGCCTCGTCCGATGTCGTGGAACCGCCACGACAGGCGCTACACGCTGTGCGTCCCTCGTCGGCCGGTTCGACGCCGATCACACGCTGGCGGCCAGACGGGGAGAATTCGCCGACCGCTCACCTGACCCAGGGCGTGTCTGTGCGTGCTGCCGATGCAGTCGTTCGACCGTCCGAAGCTGTGCCCGCTCGACCGGCCGACGCTGTGGGACCGTTGCGGCGACAAAACGACGCGGAGCCGGTTCGTCGTGACCGGGAACGGCCGTCGCGCCGGACGGTGCGAGTCCACGCTGACGGAGCGACCGACGAGTGTGGTGTCTCGACTGCGACTTCGACCGGCTCCAGCCGAACGGATCGAACCGGGGTGCCACTCGGCGGGGAGGGGAACCCTGACTCGGACGGAGTCGGGTTCCTCGCAGCGTCGAGCGCCCGCGACACTCCCACTCTCCGTACCGAAGACGCCCACCGTTCGAGTCCCGATGCCGCCGCTGTTTCCACTGTCGACGACACCCCTCTTTCAGGTACTGAGGACGGTTCGACCCAGGCTGTCGTCGGTGTCGATAGTCCGTCGTCCCGTCGGCGTGCTGCTGGCCAAAGACAGGTGGCCACGCGTGCGGCTGCACGCGAGCACCGGGGCGAACGTACCTCGCGAAACGTCGGTGCGGATCGATCACCGGTCCCATCGCGTGCCGATTGGGTCGGGGTCACCGGTGGGACTGGACTCGTTGGGTCGGTCCCGGCCCGTGCCGCATCGGTCGGCACTGGGTCGACTGTAGGTGGGCCGACGTCGCCCGAAGCAAATGCCAGCGGGGCAGGCAGTCGGGAGCCCGGCGAGGGGCTCCGCACCCGTTCGTTGACCCGGCGCGTGATCGATCGGACACAACCGCTCAGCGCTGTCAGTTTCGGTGGTCCTGCCGTCGATTCGACCGAGGGGGACGGCGATGTCGCGGCGGGACGGACGCCCACCGTCGCAGACCGCACGACTTCGTCGTCGGCGACAGCCGTCACGGACTCAGGTCCGATGACTGACTCACCAGTCGACCGATGCGGTCAGACCACGACCGGTTCGTCGCCGCCCGTCACTCCCGGGTCAGCTGATGTGTCCGCTGCACAGGCGGCCGATCGTTCCAGCACCCAACCCGCGCCGACTCGGACAGCCCACGCAGCTGGACCGGCCGAAGACACGAAAACAGATAGATATAAAATAACAGGAAAGAAACGAATATCTAACGGTGAACTGGATAACAATATGAAATCAGCCACTCGCGATGCGACGTTCGTCTATCGCCACACACCGTCACCGGCAGGGCAGGACGCCGGGCAGTCGGATTCGACTGTCCCTGCTGGTGCTTCCCGCCCCGCAGCGACTGCGGGGCTCGGCAGTGCGCGGACGGACGCGCCACAGGTGGCCGATTCCAGTACCACTCGATCGCGAGACGGCAGTGTGGGCGCTGGGTATTCGTCCGCCCGTTCGGCGGCCGATAGCCAGCGACCGAACCACCGGGCGACGCCAGGCACCCGGTCGAGTTCGTCATCGGCCGATGTGTCTCGATCTCGCCCGGAGACGAACCGGCGGACGGCGGCAAGCCGATCCCGCTCGCGGCCTGCCGATGACGAACCGGATCGACCGCATCCGACGCCGGCGTCGGCGCTCGACGATCTGCCGCCACGGACGGACACGAGCAGCTCGAACGAAACCCACGCTGTCGGTGGTGCGAGTGAAGCGGGAACTGGTGGGATCGACGGCAGTCCCCGGGGTGTGGACCGGCAGCGTGGTGTCGACGCCCCGCTCGACGATGCGATGCGATTCGACGCCGACGTCGACCGCGTCGTCGAGCGCCTGTACCGGAAACTCGAACGCAAACAGCGGATCGAACGCGAACGGAGGGGACTGTAGATGTCACGAAGCGGAACGCTAGAGAAGGCACAGATCATGATCGTCAACGGGAAACAGGGGGGCGAGACGATCGAGTGCTCGTTCAACCCGAACTCGTACACGATAGAAAAGAGCGTCAACTACGGAGAGATGAAGGCGACGGGATCGGGGGCGTCGATCATGCAGTTCGTCGACGGAAACGCCGAACGCCTCTCGATGGAGCTGTTTTTCGATACGACCGACGAGCTCGAGGCGGACGGTGCGACGGTCGACGTTCGCGAGCGGTATACCAAACACATCGACACGCTGCTGTCGGTCGACGGCGAACTCCACGCGCCGCCCGTCTGCCGGTTCGTCTGGGGCGACGGAATCACCTTTACGGCGCTGCTCGAACGGGCGAACAAGCAGTTCACGAAGTTTCTGCCGAGCGGTGTTCCGATTCGGGCACGCGTCTCGGTCGTCTTCACGGAGTACAAGACGGCCGATTACCACAAGTCGGAGGTTTCGCCCGAGTCGACGGACAAGACCAAGGTCTGGACGGTGACGGAGGGCGATACGCTCTGGTTGATCGCCTCGGAGGAGTACGGCGACCCCTCCCACTGGCGGACGATCGCCGAGAAGAACGACATCGAGAACCCGCGGGCGATCGCGGCGGGTGAGCGACTCGAACTGCCGCCGCTGTAATCGAGCGACGTCACATGAGTACGATAGACAACCACCCACGATACTCGCCCCGCTTCACCGTCGACGTCGGCGGCCAGACGTTTCAGGAACCAGGCGGCCGAATCGTCGACCTCGTCGTCGAGACCTCTTTCGAGGGTGCCGATCGGTTTTCGTTCACCCTGAACTATCCGTTCGACGAGGAACTCGACGAATTCGCGGGGCTGAACTGGGACGCGTTTGCCATCGGGACGGACGTCGACATCTCGATGGGCTACGGAGCCGACGGCCAGCTCACGCCGCTACTGTCGGGCAAGATCCAGTCGGTTTCGGGGGAGTTCACGCTCGATCGCGGCCCGTCGGTACAGCTCTCGGGGTACGGACTGCTCTGGGAGCCGATGCAGGGGACGCGATCCGACTCGTGGTCGGAGACGACGGTGGGCGAAGCCGTCGAAGACGTCCTCTCGTCGTACGCGTTCTCCTCGATCGACGTCCAGCGTGCCGATATCAAGCGTGAGAAACTCATTCAGGACGGGAAGACCGACTACCGTTTCATCCAGGATCTGGCAGCGACTTACGGCTTCGAATTTTACGCGACGCGCGAGACGGTTCGGTTCGTCCCGCGATCGAGCGCCGTCGACGACGACCCGGTCGTCGAACTCTGGTACGGAGAGGCGCTGCACGACTTCTTCGGCGAGTGCACGCAGCAGAAACAGGACTACCGGGTCGAGGTCCGGTCGTGGGACGTCGGGAAGCGCGAGGAGATCACGGCGACCGCAGGCAGTGCGAGTGCGGCTCACAAAGAGGTGTTCAGAGTACCAGCCATGTCACGAGACGAGGCCAAACGCATCGCGACGACGAAGCACAACCAGTACGCAGACGGGATCGTCACCGGCCACGGCGAGGCAGATGGCATTCCCGAGATTCGGGCCGGGGAGACGATCGAACTGGCCGAACTCGGCTCCCGATTCTCCGGGCGATACCACGTGACCAAGGCGACCCATCGGATGGGTGCCTCGGGCTACCGGACGTCGTTCGAGGTCGTGGAGGTGCCGGCATGACGCGCGCAGGGGTTTTCGACGGCGAGACCTCCGATGGTGGCATTCAGGGCGTCGTCGTCGGCATCGTCACCGACAACGAGGACCCGAAGGACCTCGGTCGAGTCAAGCTCAAGTTTCCGTGGCGTGACGCCGACGACGAGAGCTACTGGGCGCGGATCGCGACGACGATGACCGGGGACGGCTACGGCTCGTACTTCCTCCCGGAGGTCGACGACGAGGTGCTCGTCGCGTTCGAGAACGGTGACATTCACACGCCGTTCGTCGTCGGTTCGCTCTGGAACGGCAAGCAAAAGCCACCGCAGACGAACACCGAGGGGAAAAACGAGGTTCGCGAGATCCGGTCACGGAGCGACCACGCCATCACCTTCGACGACGCCGACGAGGGATCGATCACGATCGAGACGAGCGGCGGGCACGAGATCCGCATCGACGATTCGAGCGGGTCGGAGACGATATCGATCAGCGACGAGACGGGCGATAACGCCATCACGCTCGACTCCTCGGGCGGCAGTGTCTCCATCGAGGCGGCGAAAGAACTCGACCTGAAAGCGCCTACAATCACGGTCAATGGGAAGAAGAAGCTGAAGCTCTCCGGCGGCACCGCCGTCGACGTCTCGAGCAAGAACAAGGTCTCGCTCTCGAGTAACGCGCAGGTCGCGATCTCGTCGTCCGGCCTGATGAAGATCGATTCGACGGGCCCGATGACGCTCAAAGGGGCCCTGATCCAGCTCAACTGAGGAGATATCTATGAAACCAGCAGCCAGACTCGGCGACCAGACCGCACACGGAACGCCACTGACCGGTACCGCCAGTCCGAACGTCCTGATCGGCAAAAAGCCCGCGTGGCGCGCGCTCGGCGACGTCCACACCTGTCCGTTGACGACGGGTGTGGTCCCTCACGTGGGCGGGCCCGTCGTCGCGGGGAGTACGTCCGTCCTGATCAACAAGCTCCCCGCCGCCCGGATGGGTGATACGATCGTCGAGAGCGGGCCGCCGAACACGATCGCGGCCGGCTGTCCCAGCGTCCTCATCGGCTAACCATGGCTGACGAATTCCTCGGCTCCGGCTGGCGGTACCCGGTTCGACCGGACCATCGTGGCGATCTCGCCCTCTCGTCCGGTGAGGACGACATTCAGGAGGCGATTCGGCTCATCCTGGGGACGGCGAAAGGTGAGCGCCTCATGCGTCCGGAGTTCGGCTGTGACATCCACGATCACGTCTACTCGTCGGCGTCGCCGGCGACGCTGAATCTGATCGAGAACTCCGTTCACGAGTCGCTGGTTCGCTGGGAGCCGCGGATCGACGTCGAGACCGTCTCGGCGCGGACCGACGCGGACGAGCCCAATCGGGTCCTGATCGAGATCGACTACCGGGTTCGGACGACGAACAGTCTCGCGAACATGGTCTACCCGTTCCACATCACCGAAGGCGATGGGTGAGCACGCGTGAGTCAGGGACCACGACTGGGTGATCGCGACCAGGAGGCAGTGTTCGAGACGTTACTCGAGCGTGCCGACGCCTATACGGAGGCGTGGGACCCACGGACGCCCGATGCCGGCCGGGCACTGGTGCGGATCTTCTCGCAGTTCGAGGCGGATCTCCGGACCAGGCTGGCAGAGGTACCCGAGAAACACCGACTCGCGTTCCTCGACGCACTCGATTTCGACCGGCGGCCGCCCCAGGCCGCACGCGTCCCCCTCACGTTTCGGGTATCGACCGATCTGGATCGGAACGTGGCGATTCCGGCGGGGACGCAGGCGGTCGCCGAGACGGGATCGGGGGAGCCGCAGGTGTTCGAACTGCCACAGGAGGGCGGCTTCGAGGCGACCGGCGCGAGGCTCGCCGACCTCGTCGCCGTCGACCCCTCGACGGATCGGATCGTCGCACACGACGAACTCGTCGACGGTGACGGGCCCGTTACGCTCTTCGACGGTGAAAATCGGCAGGCGCACGTCCTCTATCTCGGGAGCGACGCTGCGCTCACGCTCGATGCGGGCTCGTCGTTCACCCTCTCGCTGACGGCCGTGGACGACGCCGATCGGGTGTTCGACGCAGTCGAGTGGGAGTACTACGGCGTCGATCCCGACGGCGACGAGGGCTGGCACCCGCTCACCGAGTCCACGGAGGGCGAGTGGGCCGACGAGGACGTCGGTGTCGAACGCTTACAGGAGCGACTCCAGTCTCGATCGGCGACGAGTGACCGGTTCGAGGCGACCGACAGCCGCCACGCCGCTCGGACCTTTCGGTTGCCGGGGTCGACCGTCGAGCACACCGTCGCCGGAACCACGAGTCGGTGGATTCGCTGTCGCCGGCGTGAGGCGTCGCGATCGCTCTCGGCGACGATTCGATCGCTTGCGATCCACGTTGGCTGTCCCGACGGGCGCGAACCGGATCAGTTGCTGTCGAACGACGTGCCGCTGTCGCCGGCGGAGACGCTTCGGCCGTTCGGACGGATGCCCCATCCGCCGGCGACGTTCTACGTCTCGTGTGAAGAAGCGTTCACGAAACCCGGCGGTGTCGTCGAACTCGAGTTCGTCCCACCGTCAGCTGGTGACGACGCTACGTCGGCGACCGATGTGACCGAAGCCGACAACGACACCGGGCTGGTAGCCGGCGGTGTCGTCGTCGGACCGCCACACCTCTCCTGGGAGTACTGGAACGGCGACGGCTGGACGCGACTCACGTCGGTGACCGACGAGACGGACGCGCTGACGACGGGCGGACGCGTCAGTTTCGACGTGCCCGACGATATCGAGCCGACGACCGTCTCGGGCCACGAGAACGTCTGGATACGTAGCCGGCTCGTCAGCGGTTCGTACGGCCACCCGCAGTTCGACGTCACCGACGACGGCGAGCGCGGACGGCGTGTTTCCGACGCGGACGAGCCGGTCTTCGAGGAACTGGTGGTCCACTACGACCGCGGCGAGCGCCCGTTCGAGGCGGTGTTTCGACACAACAACGCCTCGTACAGCGAGGACCTCGCGTCCCGCGACGACTCGTTCGCCGCCTTCCGTGATCTGGCCGACGAGACGCAGACGGTCTACGTCGGCTTCGACGAACCGCTGCGAGACGGCCCGCTGTCGCTGTTCGTCCCGGTCGAGGACGCGCCGTACCCGCCCTCGTTCGACACTGCCGTCCAGTGGGAGTACTGTCCCGACCCGGCCAGTGGCGAGTGGGAACCGCTCGACGTCGTCGATCGGACCGCCGGTCTCACCGAGCGCGGGATGGTCACGTTCACGCTTCCGACGCCGACCCGGCCGCTGTCACTGTTCGGCCGGGAGCGCCACTGGATCCGCGCTCGCGTGACCAAAGACGAGTTCGACCTCGCGGCCGCGTCGATGGCGACCGCCTCGACGTCGCCGGCTTCCGACGAGGTAACGGCGACATTGGATCGGACGGCACCGCCGCCCGTTCTCGACGGCCTCTACAGCAACACGGGGTGGGCCTACAACACGACGACGATCGAAGACGAAATTCTCGGTTCGAGCGACGGCTCGCACGAGCAGTCCTTCGGGTGCTCGCACGCGCCGCTGATCGACGTCGACGTGTGGGTGGACGAACGCGCGACGCTTTCGGCCGGAGAGCGCCGGCGGTTGCGCGAGACACGCCCAGCCGACGTCGATCCCGAGTACGACGCACGGGGAGAGTGCAGCGCGTTCTGGGTTCGCTGGCAGGCCGTCGAGGACTTCCTCGATTCGGGGCCGATGGACCGTCACTACGTCCCCAATCGAACGCTCGGCGTGATCCAGTTTGGCGACGGTGACGCCGGTGCGATCCCGCCGAGTGGCACCGACAACGTCCGGGCGACGTTCACCACTGGCGGTGGCCGGGACGGGACCGTCGAGGCTGGTGCGGTGACGACGCTCAACAGTTCGATCGCCCTCGTCGAATCGGTCACGAATCCGATGGCGGCCGACGGTGGCGCCGACACCGAGTCGACGGCGACGCTCGTCTCCCGGGCGACGAACCGCCTCAAACATCGCGGGCGCGCCGTCACGCCGAGCGATTACGAGCAGGTGGCGATGGCGACGTTCCCGGAGCTCGCGGTCGTCTCGTGTGATCCGTCGCTCGATCGCCGGGCGGGCGAGTCCCGGGTGACGGTCCTGATCGTCCCGCAGACCGAGCGGGAGAAGCCGGTCCCCTCCGTCGCACTCAAACACCGCGTTCGCGAGGCACTCTACGACCGAGCGCCGGCGTCTGTCGCGGCTGACGACGGGGCCGATATCGTCGTTCGTGGACCGGGCTACTGCGAGGTGTCGGTCGAGGCGACGGTCCGGGCGACGGGCGTCAAGAGCGTCTCACAGCTCAAGCGAACGATCTCGTCACGACTCGACGCCTACCTGCACCCGCTGTCGGGCAACGACGGCCAGGGATGGCCGTTCGGCGAGTTACCGGAGCCACAGGTACTCGCCGACATCGTGGCCGACGTGGACGCTGTCGCGGACGTCCTCGCGTTCGACGTGACGCTCTCCGGGCCCGGCGACAGTCGGACCCTCTCGCGGCACGACGAGCACCGCCCGCTTCCCCGGGATACGCTTCCGTGCAGTGGGTCCCACGACCTGACGGTCACGATGGAGGTGGACCGATGAGCGACCGCTCGCTCGCTCACCGAGGGCGACGACTGTCGGCGTCGGTGGCCGATGACGTGCCGTCAGTACCGATTGCCACCGGCGTGCCGTCGGTGTCGATAGTCGCCGACGTATCGGCGTGTTGTCGACACCCGCCGGCACCGCACCGTACGAGT
>JGI2924J29684_1077745_pt1 | contig 21786 bp, 22 predicted proteins | sample BenlonsequencITS_FD_29684 | JGI IMG/M metagenome (IMG submission 29684)
GGCTCGCGCCGTCTCACGTTTCGCGGTCCGTTGGACCGCGCGTCCCTCGGCGGGTTAGCTTCCCTTCCTCGCGGTCGGGGTCGCGCGCCTCATCGGTCGGGCCGAGACGTGTCGTTTCTGTTCCAGAGCCAGCGGTCTCCCGCTCCGGACTTGCGTCCGGTCACCCGCCCGAACGGGTGGGGGGACTTTCCTCGCGAGCGTTGCGCGTCCCGGAGGGACGGGCAACGTGGGGGGACGACGCGACGTCGAGTCGCGCCGTCCCATGGTGACCGCGCCGTCGCCGGCACGGTCATCGCGGCAGCCGGGCTCTCTCTCCCAGTGAGAAGTAGGGTCGGGAGCCGAATAAGTCCCGCGGTCGGATCCCTCGTGTCCTCGAACCGAATGGAAGCGCTTTAGGACGACAATCACCATGTCTGGTTGTATGTCCCAGCGACAGGGCGTTGACCTTTCCTACGAGGACGGTGCACGCGCCGTCGAACTCGCGCGCGAAGCCGTCGAATCCTACGTGCAACACGGACAGCGGGAGCAACCGGGCAGCATGCGGGAAGCCTTCTACGAGCGAACGGGGGCGTTCGTCCGGCTCGAGTCGACCCGCGGACGGGGTAGTCTGCGGGGCTGTGCCGGCGGCTACCGCTCGGACGACCAGCTCGGCCACGTCATCGTCGACGCGGCGATCGAGGCCGCAAGCGAGGACTCCTGTGGCTCGGAGGTGAGTCCCTCGGAGCTACCGAACCTCACCGTCTCGGTCTGTGCTGTCAAAAGCGTCGTCCTCACCGACGACCCGCTGGCCGACCTCGAGCTTGGGGTCCACGGGGTCGCCATCGACGGCGGGGAGGGTGGCTGGCTCTACCCCACGGTTCCGGTCGAGAACGGCTGGAGCGCTCGTGAGTACCTCGATCGTACCTGTCGGAAGGCGAAACTCGCCCCGGGGGCCTGGGAGGACGACGACGTCGTCGTCACGCTGTTCGAGGGGCAGGTCTTCCGGGAGCGGGAGGCCGACGGCAGCGTCGAGGAGCTTTGAGACGCCGATAGCAGCCGTTCTCTTCGTCGCCGATCGATCAGCTGTCGAACCCGACCGCCGAAGCGTCCGCCAGACAGCGCTCGCTGGCGGTCTCGAGGTCGAACTCTCGGACGATCTCGCCGTCACGGACCAGCGGCTCGAGCAACGGCTCGGCGTCGGCGGGGCCGTCCCGGTCGGCCAGCGCGACGTGGTGGCCGCCATCGTCGGTCCGATAGACCTCTTTCACGCCCGAGAGCTTGCCGCGCTTAGAGATCGGCTCGGCCTCGTCGCCGATCGCGACGATGTCGAGGCTGAAATCGACCGAGTCGGCCTCAGTGATGTGGCTGCCGACGCCGAAGCCGTCGGCGACGTCCCGCAGCTCGCGGATGTTCTCGGGGCCGAGCCCGCCGCTACAGAAGATGTCGACGTCCTCGTAGCCCCGCGCGTCGAGCTCCCAGCGGACCTCCCGGATGATGTGTCTGAAATTGCCCCGGCGGGAGCCCGTCGTGTCGATCCGGACGCCATCGAGATCCTCGCCGAGGGTTTCCGCGGCCAGCAGGCTCTCGCTTTTCTCATCCCAGAAGGTGTCCGCGAGCGCGATCCGGGGGACGTCCGCGGGGACGGCCTCGTCGAACGTCTGCCAGGCCTCGTCCTGGTTCCCCTCACCGAAACAGAACATGAGCGCGTGGGGCATCGTTCCGCCGGCCTCTCGACCCAGAATATCGCCCGCGGCGACGTGGGAGAACCCGTCGAGCCCGGCCAGCAGGGCGGCGCGCTCGACCGTCGCCGTGATCGCGGGGTGGACGTGACGCGCGCCGAACGAAAGCACCGTCGCGTCGGGTGCCGCGAGGCGGGCCTCGAGGGCGGCCGTGGCGAAGCCGCTTGGCTGGGAGAGAAACCCGAGCAGGGCGGTCTCCAGTTCGGCGAACTCGAGGTACGGGCCTTCGACCCGCAGGACGGGCCCGCCGTCGAACAGCTGGCCGTCGGGAAGCGCGTCGACGTCGACGTTGCGACCCTCGAACAGCGTCGCGACGTCTTTGACGCCGGTACAGACCTCGAAGGAGCCGGTAGGGAACTGGTCTGCGGTCACCTCGGCGACCACCCGGGGGTTCTTCTCCGCGTGCTCGAGGGTGGTCCGCGTGCGCTCGAAGTACGCGTCCGTCGCGGCGCCCTCGAGGATCGCCTCGGACGACACGATTCCGAACGGATTCGTCATACCGTCGGTTTCAGGCGGCGATCAGATAAGCTACCCGTCTGCCGGCGCGCTCGCGGTCGGCAATCCAGGCCCCGCCGTCGGCGCGGCGAGTCCGGCCGGCGTCGGCGCCTCCGGCACGACGCGTTCGAGTGACACGGCGGCGGTTTCGGTTCCAATCGGGTGGACGTCCTCGAGGTCCTCGAGTGTAGGCGCGCCGACGATCTCGACGGTCTCGTCGGCGACCACGACGCGGTAGGCGCTGGCGAAGGCGTCCTCGTCGTCGATACGGTAGGCGTTGGCGTCGTCGGCGCTCGAGTCGTCGACGGGTTCGGCGCCGTTGGCCGCGAGCAGCTCGCGGTAGGCGTCGGCGAACGCTTCGGCGTCGTCCTCGCTCTGCCAGGAAAGCGACCAGACGTGAGCCGTCTCGTCGTCGGGTCCCTCGTACACCCGGAACGCGTCGCCGGCCCAGCCGTCGGTCGCGGGGTGGGAGTAGTTGTACGGCACCGGCTCGGTCCCGCCCTCGTCGATCGGGCGATCGATCACGCCGTTCGCCCAGAGGCTCGCGAACAGGGTCGCTTCGCCGACCGTCTCGGTTCTGGGTTCACCGTCGCCGTCGGTCGCGAGCTCCCACGCGTCGGTCGAGCGGTCTTCGAGCTCGATCTCGGCGGGCTCGTCGGGGTAGCGCTCCGGGTGGATCAGCTCCGAGGTAGTGTTCGGTCGCTCTTCGTGAGCACGGTCGACGGCGTCCCAGCCGCCCGTCTCGTGGAGGTGAGAGACGAACGTCGGCCCCTCGGCGTAGGGGACGTAGATCGAGAGGAAGAGGCCGACGTTGAACGGCCGCTCGCCGAGCGCGGTCGTCAGCTCGGGCGGCTCGGCGAGACAGTCCCAGTCGGCGTCACAGCGCTGGTCGTACAGGTACGGAACGTAGTTCGCCTCGCCCTCGAGGACGCCCTCCTCGGCGCGGCGTTCGTCGAGGGTCTCCCCGCGGCGCTCGAGGCCGAACCGCTGGTCCTGCAGGGCGTGAACGAGTTCGTGGACTAACGTGGCGCGATCGACCCGGATCGAGTCGGCGTCGTTGGCGACGAGGACGATCTCCCCGTCCGAGTAGTAGCCCTGGACCGACGCGCCGTACAGGTCGTCGAACTCGCGGTTGACGTCGGTCTCGCCGTCGACGACGAACGCACCCCGCCAGAGCTCGTTCCGGAACGCCGAGGCGTTCGCGGGCTCGGCCCGTTGCTCGCGGTACTCCTCGCGGGTGATCACGTCGATCGAGACGTCGTGCTCGAAGGGCAGCCCCCGGAGGAGCTCGATCCGAGCCATCGAGCGGTAGCTCGCGGCCTCGAGCTCGGACTCCGTGAGCCGAGCCTCGCCGTCGAACGCGAAGCTGTCGTCATGGGAGTAGTCGCCGATCTGACCGAGCTCGCGGTCCTCGTCGAACTGATCGGGCGCGTACGGCAGCGTACACCCCGAGAGAACGACGAGGACGACGACCGCGAGCAGCGTCCCGCGTCGCATCGGTGGTGCATTCGCCGGCGGGACCAAAGGTGCGTCGCTCGCCGGCGGTTATCGGTTCGATCGGCCGAGTCGGCTCGCGACGGCGACGGCAGTCGCGACCGCCACTGCGACGACCGCGGTGGGGGCGGCGAACCCGGGAGTCGACTCGTCGTCCACGCCGTCGTCGGCCGCGGACGGCTCGTCGTTCGCTTCGGCGTCGGGATCGACGTCGTCGGTCTCGATCGCGTCCTCGCCGTCGGGTGCGGCCCCCTCGTCGACCGCGGCGAGCTCCTCGACGGTGGGTGCGTTGACGATCCGTACCGTCTCCCCGTCGTGCTCAAGGTAGTACGCCCCGGCGAACTCCTCGTCGATCGCGTAGGTGTCCCGACGATCCTCGACGGGGTCGGCGTCGTGGAGCTCGAGCAGCTCCCGGTAGCCCGCGAGGAACTGTTCGGCGTCCTCGCTCGAGGTCCACTCGGTCTCCCAGACGTAGCCGGCCCGATCGGCGGCCGCGGCGGGATCGTCGGTCTCGGCGTCGACGGCGACGTAGGTGACGAGCTCGTCGCCGGCCCAGCCGTCGGTGTAGGGCTGGTCGTAGTCGTACCCGCCCAGATCGGACTCGAAGAACGCCTCGGGGCCGATCACCGACGGCTCGTCGGGGTCGTGAGCGTCGCCGGCGAACATCGCGACCAGCCCCGCCTCGCCGTAGGTCTCGGTGGCGGGCTCGCCGTCGATCTCGAGCTGGCTCCAGCTCTCGTTCGAACGGTCGGCAACCTCGATCTCGGCGGGCTCGCGCTCCTCCCCGGGACGGATCACTTCGGAGCTGCTCACCGGAGGCTCGTCGTAGGCCGCGTCGACGGCGTCCCAGCCGTCCGCATCCAGGCGGTGTTCGACGTAGCCGGGGCCGTCGCTATATGGCTGGAAGATCGTCGCGTACAGCACCCAGTTCACGTCGGGCGAGTCGCTCGCAGCCTCGCCGGGCTCCAGACACTCCCACTCAGTCTCACAACGGTCCTCGTACTCGGACTCGATCCAGACCGCGTCGCCCTCGATGAGGCCGTTCTTGGCGTTGTCCTGGTCGACCGTCTCCCGCTCGTAGCTCGTCAGATCGAACTGCTGGTCCTGCAGGGCGTGTAACAGCTCGTGACCGAGGATCGCCTCGTTCACCTCGGGCATCTCGGCGTTGTCCGAGACGAGGACGACCCGGTCGGTGCTGGGCTCGTAGTAGCCGCCCACGGTCCCGCCGTAGAGGGCTTCTCGCTCCTCGGTCGCGTCGGTCCCGCGATCGACCGCGAACAGCGCCTCCGCGTTGACGTTCAACTGGATCCGCTCGTCGCCCGTCGCGTTCGCGAACAGCTCGTCGTTCTCGTCCTCGAACTCCTCGCGGCTGATCACCTCGACGGCAACCTCCTCGTCGAAGGTCAGCCCGCGCAGTTCCTCAACGCGGGCCATCGATCGGTAGACGACCGAATCGAGCTCGTCGTCCTCGACGACGGCGTCCTCGCGGTCGTCGACGGCGAGCTCGTCGTCGTACCAGTACCCCTCGACGTAGCCGGCGGTGTCTTCGGTCGTCGGCTCGCCAGGGCGGTCGGTCGCAGCGGTGTCGCCCAGCGGTCCCGCCGAGAGCACCCCCGGGACCGCGACGCCGGCCGCGGCGACGAGCAGTACCGACGCCACCGCGAGGAGGGCGACGATCGTCCGCGTTCGCCTCGAGTTCATTCCGGGATACCGACCCGTAAGCGAGGACGGATCAAAAGACCGACGGTCGGGCGAACGTTTTGTGGGTCGGCTCCCTACACTCGCGTATGCGCCTCGATCCAGCGACCACCGCCGTCGTGGCGGTCGACATGCAAAACGCGTTCTGTCACCCCGAGGGATCGCTGTACGCGCCGGGCAGCGAGGACGCGATCGAACCGATCGTCGGCCTCATCGGTCGTGCACGCGAGGCCGACGCGCAGGTGATCTACACGCGGGACGTCCACCCGCCCGAGCAGTTCGAGGAGAGCTACTACTACGACGAGTTCGACCAGTGGGGCGAGCACGTCCTCGAGGGCTCCTGGGACGCCGAACTGGTCGCGGAGCTCGCGGTTCGCGAGGAGGACCACGTCGTCGAGAAACACACCTACGACGCGTTCTACCAGACGGAACTCGAGGGGTGGCTCTCGGCTCGGGGGTTCCGCGATCTGGTTATCTGTGGTACCCTCGCGAACGTCTGCGTGCTCCATACTGGCGGCAGCGCCGGGCTGCGGGACTTCCGGCCGATCATGGTCGAGGACTGTATCGGCCACGTCGAGCCCGACCACCGCGAGTACGCCCTGGAGCACGCCGAGTGGCTGTTCGGCGAGGTCGTCGAGAGCGACGACGTCGCGTTCGACGACGGGTAGGCAGCTCCCGTCCCGAATCGCGAGCCGTTGCTGGACGGCACCTCGAGGAGAGCGCTTTTGGTGTCTCCTTCGAACGCTCCAGTATGAGCGTTTTCCGGCGACGCGTCAGGACGCGAGCGATCGACCGACTCGGATCGGCGACACCGACCGTGGGACCAACCTGCGGGGAGAGTCGAGGATGAAGCGCCGTAACCTCCAGTTGCTGTACGCCGGCGGGATCGCCCTCAACGCCGTCGCACTCATCGCCGCAGCCACGACCGGGTCGACACTGTACGCCGCGACGTTCGGGCTCGTGATCGTCTACCTCAGCGTCCGGTACTGGATGGTCTCCAGCGACCGATAAAGCGACAATCCGTACAGCCGTACTCGTACCCGCTCGAGCGACGACGAGGACGTATGGAACCGCTGCCCACTCACCTCGAGACCGCGATCTACGGCTACTTTCTGCTGGTCGCGGCGGTCGGCTGCTACCTCCATCTCCGGATCCAGGCCAGCGCACGACGGACGCGAGACGACGAGCCCGCGCGCGACGCCGAGCGGCCCGACGGCTCGTCGCCCTAGTCGTCCCGGAAGATCCGGAACGAGCCCTGCCCCGTCGCGACGGCCTTCGTCTCGCCGTCCGGCGTCGTGCTCTCGACGGTGACCTCGCTGACTCCGACCGTCGAGCCCGCGCGGACGACCTCCGCGGTCGCCTCGAGGTCGCCCGTGGCGGGCCGGAGGTAGTTGACGTTCAGGTTGATCGTCGCGACGCCCGTCGAGAGCGGGTCCTCGAGCTGGGTCTGGATCGCGAAGCCGCCGACGGTGTCGATCAGCGTCGCGGCGATGCCGCCGTGGATGTCCGGACGTTGGTCGGGCCCCGCGGTCGGCCGGGTGTTCGTCAGCTTCTCGTCGTAGGGGATCGACAGCGTCATCGTCCCGTTGTCGACGTCCTCGACGCTGGTGCCGATCCAGGAGAGGAACTCGTGGTTCTCGTCGATGTAGTGCTGGAGGTACCGGGCGAGGTCGTCGATATCCTCGGCCGAACGCGGCGACTCGTCGGTCATGTCACTCCGTGCACGTGCGACGCTCTTTACGGCTACGCTTTCACGGCTGTCGAGCACAGGGCGGGCGTTCATCCGTTCCGGGGCCGTCCCACCGGTGTGAGTGATCCATCGAGCGGCAGGACGTCCGCGGATGGAGGGGAGCAGTGATGACCGACGACCCTGGCGACGACGGCCCCGAGTACGACGTCGACTTCCGCGACCACCCCGACGCCTACGAGATCGGTCGCGGCGAGGAGGGCGTCTTCAAGGTCGAACCCTACAAGAGCGAACTACTCCCGCTGTGGTCGTACGCCGACGAGGAGAGCGCCGAGGACGCCGCCGAGGCGATCTACGAGCGCTACGAGGAGTACCGCGAGGACGACGACTTTCCGGGGATGGATATGGCCCGGAAGTACCTCCAGATGGGGTACACGCGGGCGATGCGCTACGCGAAGTACCCCGGTGGGACGAAGTACGACGACGACGGGACGGAACGCGAACCCGAACAGTGGGCCGACGAGGAGAAACGCCGGGCCGCGCTGGTCTTCGAGTCCTACTGGGAGCGGGTTCGCGAGGACGAGACCTACCGGGAGGCGAAGGAACGCCACCGGGAGTAGTTCTCGGGACAGAACGGACGTCTCACCCGTCGTGTTCGATTCTCACGCCGACCCGCTGGCCGACCACGAACTCCCGGTCCGGACAGATCAGCTTCGCGCCGAACTCCTCGTCGCGGGCACAGAACAGCGAGAGGCCGGTGATCGGCTTGCCGTTCGCGGTGACAACCACGTCGTCCCAGGCGATCGTCCGCCCGTCGAGGACGCCGAGCCGATCCCCGTTCAGGGAGACTGGTCCCAACGACGTCCTCGCGGAGCCGAGCAGCCCACCGCCGTCGTAGTGGGGGAGGCCGCCGTCGAGGACGCCGCCGACGCGTCGCGCGGACGGGGCTGCCCGTTCGCCGCTCGGTTCGCTCCGGTCGGCGCCGATGCCGACGAACCGCGACCCCGGATCGGGGTGGGCTGGCGCGTCCAGCACGGCGTAGGTCTCGCCCGTCGCGACGACCTCGCCGGTGCCGTCCCAGGCGAGCGGTTCGATCTCGACGCCGGGCTCGAGCGGGAGCGAACCCGACGCGCGATAGGGGTTCTGGTCGGCGTCGCGGAAGCCGACGTGGAGGTGGTTGTCGACCCAGGGTGCGAAAAACCCCGCGCGGACGAGCCGTCCCAGCGAGTCGCCCGCTGAGACCCGATCCCCGGCCGAGACGGTCGGCTCGACGTGGAGGATGCGGGCGGTCAGTTCCGCGAGTTCACCGGGGCCGTCGCAGTCGATCACGATCAGGTGGTCGTGCTCGGGGGCGTACGGCTTCGGCGGCGCGCGGACGGTGCGGGTCTCGCGGACGACGCCGGAGACGGGGCTGGGCGCAGCGGTCGTCCGACCGTCCCGCAGGGTGCCTGGGTACAGATCGACCGCACAGCCCCCGTCGTGGGCGCGGTACGGGGAGTTGTACAGCGAGAACCGCCGGTAGCGAGCGAGCAGCGCGTCGGGGAGGGTGACGGCCATCTCTCGCCTGCGAGTCGGGAGCGGGAGCGTTTAGACCCATCGACCCGAACGTCGGGCCATGCGCGTGTTCCGGGGCCGAGCGGGGACGATCGACGCCGACCGCGAGGTGAGCGAGCGCCTGCTCGAGGACGCCGCCGACGGCGAGCCCGCAGTCCGGGTCTGGACCCCCCACCGGCAGGTCGCTTTCGGGCGCCGGGATAGCCGACTCGACGGGTACGAGCGGGCCCGCGAGGCCGCCCGCGAACGCGGGTTTCCGCCAATCGAGCGCAGCGTGGGCGGGCGGGCCGTCGCCTACGACGGCGAGACGACGCTGGCCTTCGCCCGCGCCGAGCCGATCGAGGACTTTCGACGCGGCACCGACGAGCGCTACGAGCGCCTGACCACGGACGTGGCCCGCACGCTGGCGGAGCTAGGGGTCGTCCTCGAGCGCGGCGAGCCCGACGCGTCGTTCTGTCCGGGCGCCCACTCGCTGTCGACGTCGGACCGTGGGGGGCTCCGGAAGGTCGCCGGGATCGCCCAGCGGGTCCGCCAGGACGCGGCGCTGGTCTCGGGGATCCTCGTGGTCGACAACCGCGCGGAGCTTGCGGACGTCCTCGAGGCGGTCTACGGCGCGCTCGGGGTGGCGTTCGACCCCGACGCCGTCGGCAGCGTCGCCCGCGTGTCCGGCGAGGACGATCCGACCACGATCGCGCGAGTGATCGAGGACGGACTGGTCGGCGATCGAAACCCGGAGATCGTCGAGGTGGCATGATCGCGACGACGACTGCCGGTTCGCGCTCCGCCCCGCCTCGTTAGGGGTCACAGGCCGCGGGGTCGAACGCCCCCTCGATCGCCATCGAGTGGTCGTCGTAGTAGGCGTAGAGGTTCTTCGGGGCCGTGTAGCCGCCGCCGTAGTGGCCGACGGGACCCGTCGTGTCGATGACGTTGTTCTCCCGGTCGGTCGTGAACTGGAAGTTCTCGCGCTCGTAGATCAGGGCACCGTCGAGCCAGTAGCGAACGACGCCGTCGGCGTTGGGCGAGCCGCCGCTGACCGTGTTCACGCGGACGTAGTACTCGAACTCGTACCACCGACCGGGGACGATTTCGGGCTGTGCGAGCGCGTACTGCTCGCCGTCGACGATGTAGTCCTGTTCGCCGTACGCGCCCTGTCCCTCGCCCAGATGATACGTGTTCGAGAGGAGGTGGTAGGGACCCTCGGGGTCGGTGTCCCGCGTGGTGACGTACATTCGGTTGCTCCAGCCGTTGGTGCCGTCGGGCGTGCCGCCGCCCGCGCTCCCGGGTCCGCGCGCGATGGCACAGTTCCAGAGCCGGCAGTTGGCCAACTGCCGCCCCGCCATCGACCATCCGGTGTCGAGGGCGAAGTTGACGCGGCCGTTGAGTTCGAACAGTCCGTCCTCGAAGTCGTAGTGGGTGCTCACGCCCCAGTTGTCGCCCTCCACGATCCGCAGCTGTAGGGCCCGATCGCCGGAGGCGGTCGGGCTGGAGACGAGGGTGAGGTTTCCGGCGTCGCCGTTCGAGACCCGGTAGAGATCGGTCCAGTCGGCGACCGCGTCGTAGTCGAGGTGCAGGATCTCCTCGGGGTCGCTACAGGCCGCCGCGGCCCGATCGACGCCGAGCCCCGCGAGGCCGAGCAGTCCGCCGGCGCCGAGAACCCCGCCCGCACGAAGCGTCCGGCGGCGGGAGATCCGGGGACCGCTCGCCCCGCGGGAGGGGTCGTGTTCGTCGCGTCGTTCGCTCGCTGCGTCGTCGATATTCGAACGGTTCGTCGTCATTCCAGCTACGACTGACATATCACCCGTCAAAGTATCGAACCGGCTACCAGTCGACGCGAGCCGTTACGGCCCGTCTGACGCGACGTATCGTCTCCGAAACGAGCGGTAGGGTCCTGAACAGGTATCTGGCGAAACGACCGCCTCAGACAGCTTCGTCCGGTACGGTGCCTGGTCGTAGTTTTCGCGACTTTACACGAATCAAAAGCACTCGCTACCCGAGGACGCGGACAGTTCTCACGTCGAAACAGTCCGGGAGGGATCGATCGGCTGTGACGCGGCGCCAGCAACGCTTTTCCGACGGGCGGTGGGGAACTCGAGTATGACACGACTCGCGGAGGGATCGCGATGAGCGACGAGCCGAACCCGACGACGACCCCCGAGTGGGAGGAGTTGCTCGCCGACGCCGACGGGATCGCCGCGGGGTACCGCGAGCAGGGGTGGGACGTCCTCGTCCTCGAGCCCATCGACGTGACCCCAGTCGAGCGCGGGGACCGATCCGGGCTCGACGTCACGATCGCCGAATCGGCGTACGACCGGCTCGAGGACGTCGTCGGCGACGAGGCGGTGACGGTCGGGGACGCGGAGGTGTACTACCGCCCCTCGGAGGGCGGCGATCGGCGGTTCGCGCTGATCGTCGAGCGCGATGAGTGCAGCGAGACGGCCGTCCTCGTCCCCGTCACGTACGTGTTTCCCGCTGCTCGGGCGGTCTTCGAGCACGCGCTTCGTGAATCCGATCTCCGGGTCCACGTCCGGCCGGAGGCTGCCGACGAGTGGATCGTCTTCTCCCACGAGGAGCCGTCGCTGTTCCTCGAGGAGCGCGACGTTCGGGCCTGGAGCGACGGCTGATCACTCGGCGTCCGAGTCGGAGTCGATCTCCTGTTCGCGCAGTTCCTCGCTGGCCTCCCGTACCTCCCGCATCACCGTCGAGATCCGCTCCTCGGCCTCGAGTTCCTCCTCGACCGAGAGGTCGACCCCCTCGACTTCCAGCAGGAACTTCGCGACCTCCGTCGACTCGTACATCACGTCGTCAAGCTCCTCGGCGGTGAAGAAGTCACACATCGCGCCGTAGAGGAAGGTCGCTCCCGCCATACGGACCTTTTCTTCGAAGGACGCGCGAGCCTGATTGACCGCCTGGGGCGTGTAGGTGTCGGTCATAAACGGAACCAGCTCGGGCAGGTTCTCGCCGATCTTGGTCATCTCGACGCCGGTCTCGGTCCGGAAGTCCGAACAGAGCCGGGCGATCGCCCACTCGCGGGCCGTGATGTACGTTCGGTCCCGCAGGAACTCGTTGACCCGCTCGTACTGGGCGCCGTCCATCTTCTTGAACCGGGCGTACTTCCGGACGTCCTCGGGGACGTCGCTCTCCTCCGGTTTGGGGTCCGGGACGTTCGGCATCGGATCGCCGCCACCGGAATCGCCGGTATCGGCCGCGTCTCCGGCGTTGGCCGGATCGCGCTCATCGCTGTCGGATCCGTCGGTCCGAGCGTCCTCGGCCTCGAGTCCGGCGTCCGCACCGTCGTCGTTCATGGCCGCGTATTGCCAGCTACCCGGGATAAGCATTGTTCTCCAGCAGCAGCGTAAACTCCGCTTGCATCCTCGGGAGTTCTATCGTATTTAAGTTCGTGAGGAATGTTCGATACGGTATGTCACAGACACCGGTCGTCGCCAAGGCGGTACGAACCCCCCAGGGGAAAGAGGACGGCGCCTTCGCGGACGTGCGCAGCGAGGACCTCTCGGTCCCGCTGATCGACGAGATCCTCACGGAGACCGGCCTCTCCGGCGATGAGATCGACGATCTGATGTGGGGGTGTGCCCAGCAGCGCGGCGAGCAGGGCAACAACCTGGCCCGCGTGATCGCGCTGCTGTCCGAGCTGGGCGAGGACGTCCCCGCGACGACGATCAACCGCTGGTGTGCGTCCTCGATGCAGGCGGTAATCTCGGCGTCGGACGCCATCGCCGCGGGCAACCGCGACGCGATCATCGCCGGCGGGGTCGAGAACATGTCCCGCGTGGCGATGGGCGAGAACACTCACAACGTCCACCCGCGGATGGCCGAGCTGTACAACATCGGCGAGCTCCAGATGGGGATGACCGCCGAGAAGGTCGCCGAGGAGTACGACGTCAGCCGCGAACGGCAGGACGAGTACGCCGCCCGGAGCCAGCAACGCGCGGCCGAGGCGACCGAAGAGGGTCGTTTCGACGACGAGATCGTCCCCATCGAGACCGACGACGGCACAGTCGACGAAGACGAGGGCATTCGGCCGGGGACGACGGCGGAGAAGCTCGCCGAGCTACCGACCGTCTTCAAGTCCGACGGCACCGTCACGCCGGGCAACGCCTCCCAGATCTCCGACGGCGCCTCGGCCGTGCTGGTCACCAGCGAGGCCTTCGCCGAGGAACACGACCTCGAGATTCTCGCCGAGGTCGGCACGAACAACGTCGCGGGCGTCGATCCCACGGTGATGGGGATCGGCCCGGTGCCGGCGACCGAGGGGCTGCTCGAGCGCAACGGCCGCGAGATCGAGGACTACGACCTGGTCGAGCTCAACGAGGCCTTTGCCAGCCAGTCGATCTACTCCCGCGAGCAGCTCGGAATCGACCCCGAGAAGTTCAACGTCAACGGCGGGGCGATCGCGATCGGCCACCCGCTCGGTGCCTCCGGCGCGCGCCTGCCCGTTACGCTGATCCACGAACTCAAAAAGCGCGGCGGCGGACGCGGCCTCGCGACGCTGTGTGTCGGCTTCGGACAGGGCGCGGCGATCGAGTTCGAGGTCAACTGAGACGAACGCGTCGCGTCTTTCGGCCCCCGAGGAGCGATAGTTCAGGCGATTTCTGAGCCATCAGGAGTCTACCAGCAGGCGATTTACAACGCTCGAGTGCCTATCGGGACCAATGAGCACCATCCTGCTGGTGGCGATCGTCGGCATCCCCCTCGCCTGGCACCTCGGGCTCACCGCGTTCGTCTACTACGACTCCGGCCGCGTCGGGCTCGAGCCGACGCGAAAGTGGGTCGCGATCACCTTCGCGATCCCGATCTTCGGCTTCTTTATCTACCTGTTCGAGCGCAGCGAGCTCGACTACGATCCCGAGAGCGACCCCTACAGGGGGCAAAACTACAACATCCACCCCTCTCGGGCGGACGACGCGCCCGTTTCCTCGCGGGGCGACGACCGGGAGGAGTCGGAGGAGCTCCAGGAACCAAATGGGTCGGGCGCCGAGGACGAACGGTAGCGCCGTCAGAACGCCAGCGCCTTGACGACGACGGGAACGCTCCGGTGGCCCGCGATCGGCGTCCCGACGTCGAGGTAGTCGCCGCCCCGAGGACGGAGCTCGTCGAGCACGACCAGGGGCCGATCGGTTCGCCGACGGAGGAGCTGGCCGAGCGCCTTCGCGCAGTTCTGTCGCGTCACGACGAGGACCGGAAGCGACGGCGGAAGCGAGTCGACGGCCGTCGCGAGGACGTCCGCGACCACTCCGAGGCGTTCGTACTCGAGCGGGCCGACGGCCGGGATCGAGAGGGCGACGCCGTCGAGATCGGCGAGGTCGTGGAGCTCCCGGAGCCGCGCGACCGCGTCCTCGAGGGGCTCACGGAGGGCGTCCCCGTCGAGTTCCGAGAGGTCGCCGGCGTCGGCGACCGGAACGTTTCTGAGCGGGAGCAGGGCGTCCTCGAGCGAGATCGTGCGCCCGCTGAGCGTCGTCGACTCGGTGCCGGCGCCGACGACGGTCGCCCGCAAGTCCTCTGCGGGCTCGCGGATGGGCCAGGATCGGACCCGCTCGTGGTCACGAAGCGCAGCCGCGAGCGGGCCGCCGAGGTCGCCGTAGGCGAACGGCTCGGACGGCGGCGAACCGACGAGACGGCCAACGCCACCGCTGAAGACGACCCCGCCGAGAGACACGGGGTCCGACGGCAGATCGCCGACCGCCAGCTCGCACGTGAGGGGATCGAACGGCGGTCCCTCCAGCAGGTCGACGATACGGTCGGCCATCGCCGCCGCGAGCGCAGAGAGCGTCTCTCCGTCGGGTCGGTCGCCGACCGAAAGCGGCAGCTCGAGCGCGTCCGCGAGCAGCCGTACTGGTGGCGAGATCGAACTGAGGCGTCCGTCCTCGTCGAACCGGACGAGTCGCCCGCCGACGTCGAGACAGCGCGTCTCCCGGACCCGAGCACCGTCCCGCTCGCGTCCATCGGTCGATCGCCCCTCGAAGATCGCGACGTTGGTCGTCCCCCCGCCGACGTCGACGTTAGCGACGGTCTCGCCCGTCGCTGCGGCGCGAGCCGCCGCGCCGGAGCCCCGACCTGCGAGGACGGCCTCGAGCTCTGCGCCGGCCGTCGCCGCGACGAACCGTCCCGCGTCGGTGGCGATCCGGTGGACGAGCGGCTCGGCGTTCTCCCGGCGGGCGGTCTCGCCGGTGACGATCACCGCGCCGGTGTCGATGGTGTCGGGGTCGACACTCGCCGCCTCGAGGTCGGCCGCGACGTGTGTGGCGACCGCCTCGATATCGATCGTCTCGGGATCGACCAGCGGCGTCTCGCGGACCGCACCGCGGTAGACGATCTCGCGGTCGGCGATCTCGGGGCTCGCGGCACCCCCTGGAGGTGTCTCGACGAGTAAGCGGCTGACGACCGTATGCGTCGTCGTCGTCCCGACGTCGATCCCGACGCTGGTGAGCCGTTCCGAGCGGTTGGTCACGGGCGGTCAGGACTCCCGGAACTCGCGATCGTCCTCGCGGAGGTCGATCCCGCTGGCCTCGGCCGCGAGGGTGTCCTCGATCAGCTCGACGAGTTCGGCGCCGGCCTCGACCGGCGGCAGCCCGCCGTCGTGGACGTTCGAGACGACCGATTTCTTCGAGGTCGCCGTTCCGCGCTCGGGGCCGTAGACGAGGTACGCGCTCAGGCTCTCGGCGCTGCCGAGCCCGGGTCGCTCGCCGATGAGGATCACACAGCAGTCGGCGCCGAGCTCCTCGCCGATCGCGTCCATCACGTCGACGCGGCCGAATTCGACGAACACCGGGGAGCCAACCGAGATCCCGCGGTCCGCGAGCCCGTCCCGGAGGATCGGCAGTAGCTCGGGGACGTTCGCCTCGACGGCCGTCGAGGAGAGCCCGTCGCTGACGATCAGCTGGACCTCGGGTTCGGGCTCGCACTCTTCTCGGAGTCGCTCACGGCTCTCCGCGTCGAGCTCCCGGCCGAGGTCGGGGCGGGCGAGGTACTGGTCGGCGTCCTCGACCCGCGTCCGGAGTTCGACGAGTTCGAGCTCCGCGAGCAGCTCGTCGTCCACCCGGGAGTGGACCGCGTCGCGGGCGACCGCGTGGTCGGCTCGGAACGCCAGCAGCGATTCGGTCGTCGGCCGCGGACCGGAGCGACCGACGCCGAGACGGGTCGGCGTACGGTCGGCGATTCGCCGGAGCGCGTCTTCGTCCGGACCGTCCTGGTCGTCGTCATCGCCAACCTCGGTCTCGATCTCGGCGTCGCGGTCTGCGGTCGGTTCGGGTCCGTCGGCGTCGGAGTTCGCGTCGGATGCCATGGTTACGTGAAGATCGTTGGATCGCCCGCACGGTCGGTGAGCCGGCCGTCCCGCCGGATTCCCATCTCCTCGAGCCACTCGCGGAAGGCGGGCGCCGGGTCGCGGTCGAACAGCTCCCGGAGGGCGGGGGCGTCGTGGTAGCTGTTGGACTGGTAGTTCAGCATGACGTCGTCGCCCATCGGGACCGTGATGAAGTAGTTCGCCCCCGCCGCCGCGAGCACCACGGCGAGGTTCTCGATGTCGTTCTGGTCAGCCTGCATGTGGTTCGTGTAGCAGGCGTCGATCCCCATCGGGATCCCGTGGAGCTGGCCCATGAACACGTCCTCGAGGCCGGCGCGGGTCACCTGGCGGCCGTCGTAGAGGTACTCCGGGCCGATGAAGCCAACGACGGTGTTGACGAGAAAGGGGTCGTACCGCTTCGCGAGGCCGTAACAGCGCGCCTCGAGGGTGAGCTGGTCGACCCCTTCGTGGGCGTCGCCCGACAGTTCGGCGCCCTGTCCGGTCTCGAAGTACAGCACGTTCGGGCCCGAGGACGTACACCGACGTTGTGCGAGCTCGTGGGCCTCGTCGAGCAGGTCGACGTCGACGCCGAACTCGTCGTTGCCGGCCTCGGTACCCGCGAGGCTCTGAAAGACGAGGTCCGCGGGGGCGCCCTCGCGGATGGCGTCCATCTGGGTGGTGACGTGGGAGAGACAGCAGTTCTGGGTCGGAACCGCCCACTCCTCGATGAACTCGTGGGTCGCCTCCAAGATCCGCGTCGTCGTCTCGACGCCGTCCTGAACCGGGTTGACGCCGATCACGGCGTCGCCGACGCCGTAGGACAGTCCCTCCCGGGTCGCGTCGATGATGTTCGCGACGTCGTCGGCGGGGTCGTTGGGCTGCAGTCGAAAGGAGAGGGTGCCCCGCTCGCCGACCGTCGTGTTACAGCGCGCAGGTACCTCCATCCGGGAGGTGACAAGCGCCAGGTCGAGGTTCGACATGAGCTTCGTCACCGCGGCGATCATCTCGCTTGTGAGCCCGGGTCGGATCGCGGCGATCTCCCGCTCGCCCGTGTCGGTGGCGACAAGGTACTCCCGCAGGTCGGCGACGGTCCACTCGCGGATCTCGTCGTAGACCGGTTCCCGGACCGACTCCTGGATGACCCGGGTCACCTCGTCCTCGTCGGCGGGGACGGCGGGATTCTCCCGCAGCGTCTTGAGTCGCATTCCGGCGAGGGCTCGCTTGGCGGCGACCCGCTCGGCGTCCGAGTCGGCCGCGACTCCGGCCAGCTCGTCGCCGGTCTTGGGTTCGTTCGCCTTGGCCAGTACCTCGACGACGGAGTCGAAGCGATCCCCCGTGTCGGGCGTCGTGGTTTTGACTGCCATCTGTTATCGGACGATAGGGCGGGGAAGACCTTCACCGTTCGTCAAACGTTACCAAACTACGCTTGCTGTAATGAAAGCGACGGCGCGTTCGACGCCCGACGATAGCCACGGTTTTCTTCGACGAACCGACACCACCGGTATGAAGCGAGCGACGGTCTGGACGGTCGCGATCTTCCTGTTCGTCCTCGGGGACGCGATGGCGATGCAGGCGCGGGGACCGATCCTCTCGAGCCTGGAGGCGACGTTCGGGGTCTCGGAGGCCGCGCTCGGACTGGTAGCGCCGGCCGGCACCGCGGGCTTTGCCGTCGCCGCCGTCGCGACGGGGTTGCTCGCGGGACGGCTCCGGATGCGGTGGGCGCTGTTCGCGGGCGTCGCGGGCGTGATCTGTGCGCTGGTCGCGATGGCGGCCGCGCCCGTCTACGCCGTCTTCCTGCTCGCGTTGCTGGCCCAGGGCGGCGCCGCGGGCGTCTTTCGCGGCGTCGATCGGGCGGCCCTGAGCCACATCCACTCGGCTAACCGCGGGCGAGTCTACATCGCCTACGCGCTTGCCTGGGCCGTCGGCGCCGTGCTCGGGCCGCAGCTGGTCACCGTCGTCCTCGCGGTCGCGGACTGGCGGGCCGTCTTCCTCGTTCTCGCCGGGCTCTTCGTTCCGGTCGCGGTCGTCGCCGCCCGGACCGAACTCCCCTCGATGGGGGCCGAGCGATCGATCTCGGTCGACGCGCTCCGCGCGCTGCTCGGTCGCCCCGCCGTCGTCGGCGCTACCGTCGGAATCCTGTTTACCGGCGCCGTCGAGGGGATCGTCTTCACCTGGCTCGTCTACTACGCCGAGGGGTTCTACGGGACGGGCATGGCAAGCTTGCTGCTGTCGACGTACCTGCTCGCGTACATCCCCGCTCGAACGGGGTACACGCTGCTCGTGGATCGTGTCCCCTACCTCCTGTTGATGCTGGTCGCGACCGTCCCGGCGATCCCGGCCTTCGCGGTCGCGTTCTCCGGGATCACCGGCCCCGTCCTCTTCGCGGCCGTCTTCGTCGCGGGCGCCGGGCTCTCGAGCTGTTTCCCCGCGCTGTCGGCTTACGCGGTCGAAGCGGCCCCCGAGTACAGCGGTCCGATCAACGCCCTTACGACCGGAGCGACCTACGTCGGGATCGCAGTCTCGCCGGCCGTCGTCGGCATCCTAGCGGAGGTCTACGGCCTGAACCGGGCGATCTGGCTCGTGATCGGGTTCGCAGTGTTGCTCTCGTCGACGATCGCGGCGACGTGGCTCTGGACGGGAACGCCGGAGGCGCCGACCGTCGACGCCGCCACCTGACAGTTGGAAAACGGACAGCTCAGTCGTCGGCGGGCGCGGCGCTCAGCTGGTCGTCCGCAACCGTTCCGTCGTCGTTCCAGCCCCGCTGTGCGTAGTACTCCGAGAGTGCGTCCTCGAAGTCGGGCAGCTCGTAGGGCAAGGCGTCGTCCTCTCGGTCGAAGCCGCGCTGGTTGTTGAAGTGGCGCTCGAGCGCGACGACCTGCCCGCCGACCGCCAGTAAGTCCTCGTAGTCGGCGTCGAGCAGGGTCGCGAGTCGGTCCTCGTCGACGAAGTCCCGCGAGAACTTACAGAGGACGGCGCTGTCCTTGATCGCGTTGACGTTCTCGAGCTCGATCACCTTCGGCGGCTTGTCGTCGAGCCCCTCCTTTTCGAAGGCCTTCTCGGAGTCGACCAGCGGGTACTCGTAGGGGTAGAACTCGGCGTACATGTGATCGGCGCCGCGGTTGGAGGTGGCGAAGGCAAGCCCCTGCCCGTTCAGCGTCCGCCCGTCGTGGGCGGGGAACTCGAGGCCCTTGACGGTCCAGTTGTCGACCCCCAGCTCGTCGTGGACACGGTCGATCCCCTCCGCCAAGTCGTCGCCGACGTCCTCGCGGTAGGCGATCTTCTCGACGAGCTCGTGGATCAGGTCGGCGTTGCCGAACTCGTCCTCGCTCGCGAGGTACGCAGCGATCGTGTCGCCACAGGAGATCGTGTCCAGTCCGAGCTCGTCACAGAGCTTGTTCGACTGCATGACGTCGACGATGTCGTCGACCCCCGAGTTCGGCCCGAACGCCATCACGGTCTCGTACTCGGGCCCCTCGGTCTCGAGGCCCGACTCCTCGTCCCGGGTGGGAAGCTTGCAGGCGAACGCACAGGCCGAGCAGGTCCCTTTCTTGTACTTCTTCTCCTCGACGCGGTCGCCGCTGACGCCCTCCGCGCCCTCGAAGGAGCGCTCGGAGAAGTACCGCGTCGGCAGCGCCTCGACGGTGTTCGCGAACTCGGTCATCGAGGACGTCCCCTGTCGTTTCATGATGTGATCCGACTGGGCGGCCTCGCCGTGGACCTCCATCTGCAGTGGCGGGATCTCGACTTCTCGGGTCGAGTCGCCGTCGAAGGTGATCGCCTTGACGTTCTTCGAACCCAGAACGGCACCCAGTCCGCCACGGCCGAACGCCCGCTCCTTCGAGGTCATGATCGAGGCGAACCGAACCTCATTCTCGCCGGCGGGGCCGACGACGACGGTGTGTTCGGACTCGAGGCCGTGTTCGTCCTCGATGTACTCGCAGGTCTCGGAGACCGTCGCTTCCTCGAGCTCCGGTACTTTCTCGAACTCGACGCGCGGGCGAGACGAAGTCTCGCTGCCCGACGAGTGTGACTCATCGACCCCGTCGGTGACGTGGACGATCACGAGCTCGTCGCTGGCGCCGGTAACCTCGAGGGCGCTGTACCCCGTCGCGGTGAAGTTCCGCGAGAGGAAGCCGCCGGCGTTCGAGGACAGCAGGCCACCGGTCAGCGGCGAGACCGCGGTCGCGGACATCCGCCCGGTGAAGCTCATCGTCGAGTGCTGGAGCGGTCCCGTCGCGAGGTAGAGCCGGTTGTCGGCCCCGAGCGGATCCGCGTCAAACGGGATGCGGTCGTGGGCCAGCTTCGTCCCGACCGCGCGCCCGCCGATGAACGACTCGAGGACGTCGTCGACGTCCTCGGTCGACGAGGAGCGGTCGTCGAGATCGATCGAGCACAATGGTCCGTGAACGTGTTTCATACTGTGTACGGTATCATTGATCACCACAAAACAGTTGTTCTTCGTCCGCGCACGCGGCGTTCGAGCGACGACTACTCCTCAAACGTGGCGTCGGCGGGGAGATGGAGCTCGTCGTCGAGGACGACCTGCAGGCGATCCGTCGCGAACAGGCGGTCGATCTGGTCGTCGGTGAAGGTGCCGTCGCAGTCCTCGCCGACGAACGTCACCCGTTCGGGCGTCCGTTCGACGACGGTCGCGAGCGCGCTACCGGTCCGGTAGTGGTACCGGATCGTCGTTCCGCGGTGGAGGGTCTCGGCGGAGAGGGTGAGCGATTGTCTGTGTGGGACCATACCGACACCATATCGACGACCGATATAATTCTTGTGTATATCCCTGTAATTATATCCTGTCCCGGAGCTGTATCGAGCAGCTGTGTTTCGCTCCCAGTGGCGTCGCACTTTCGGGCTTTCGATAGACACAGATAGGCTGGCTACAGTTTTCCGGACCGATACGGTTTCAGTCGAATAGGTCGATCCCGAGCCCACTGCTCGAGTTGTTCGCGTCGTCGGAGGCGTTCGGACTACTTTCGTTGTCGGCGTCGTCGGACGCGTTCGATTCCGCCTCGTCGACGGTCGCGTTCGGTTCGTCGGGGTCGGTCGTTCCGGTTTCGTTGTCGAGGTCGGTCGACTCGTTCGACGTCGACGAATTGTCCTCGTCTATGTCGTCCCTATCATCGTCCGCGTCCTCAGCGGTTCCCGAACCGTCCTCCGCCTCATCGTCTCCGTTTTCTGCAGCATCGCCGTCCGCGCCGTCATCATTTCCCGAACCGTCCTCCTTGTCATCCTCATCAAGCTCGTCGTCATCCTCATCAAGCTCGTCGTCCCCGTCATCCGCGTCGTCGTCCCCGTCATCCGCGTCGTCGTCCCCGTCATCCGCGTCGTCGTCCCCGTCATCCGCGTCGTCTCCGTTTTCTGCAGCATCGCCGTCCGCGTCGTCGTCATTTCCCGAACCGCCCTCCCCATCGTCGTCGGGATCGTCATCGTCGTCCTCGTCGTCTAGTTCTGCCTCATCCTCTTCGTCCTCATCGCCATCGTCTGGTTCCTCATCCTCTTCATCGGCATCCGTACCGCCGTCGTCATTTCCCGAACCGCCTCCCTCATCGTCAGCCGCGTCGTTGTCATTTCCCGAACCATCCTCCCCATCGTCGTCAGCCGGCTCATCGTCGGCCGTGTCGTCGTCATTTCCCGAACCATCCGCCCCATCGTCGTCAGGATCGTCATCGGCCGGCTCATCGTCGGCCGCGTCGTCGTCATTTCCCGAACCACCTTCCCCATCGTCGTTGGCGGGATCGTCATCGTCGTCAGCTGGGTCGTCATCGTCGTCAGCTGGGTCGTCATCGTCGTCAGCTGGGTCGTCATCGTCGTCAGCCGGGTCGTCATCGTCGTCG
>JGI2924J29684_1077743_pt1 | contig 21756 bp, 25 predicted proteins | sample BenlonsequencITS_FD_29684 | JGI IMG/M metagenome (IMG submission 29684)
GTTCCTTTGAAGGTGTTTTATAAGTATTTGCCAGGAGTTGCAGTGGTTAGGGCTATGCCTAATACTTCTACTGCTGTACTTCATTCCATGACGGGATTAGTGCGGGGGGATAATGTCAATGATGAACAGGCTAGTGTGGGAGAAAAGATCTTTTCGGCCACTGGTAAGATTATGTGGGTGCCAGAAAAAAACATCAATGCTTTAACAGCTATCAGTGGCAGTGGGCCGGCATATTTTTATCTTTTCGCTGAAAGCTTAATCAAGGCTGGCGTGGAATTAGGCCTTAGTGAAGCGGAAGCAGAGGTCTTAGTGCTTGAAACCCTAATTGGATCAGGAAAAATGATTGCGGAAAGTGATAAATCACCGGGAAAACTGCGTGAGGAAGTCACTTCGCCCAATGGAACGACCTATGCTGCCCTTAATGTGTTTATGGAGGAAAAACTGGCTCAGACAGTTCAGAACGCAGCTTGGGCTTGTGCTAGGCGAGCGGAAGACTTGGAAGGGGAGTATTCGGAGTGAAAATCAGTGAGGTTCGCAGGGTTGTTTTAAAAATAGGGAGCAGCAGCTTAAACCATCCACAAGGTGGGATTGATGAGCGTGCAATTAATGAGATTGCTTCAGTCATTGCCGCTTTAAAACAGAGTGGCGTTGAGTGCATAATCGTTTCATCTGGTGCAGTAGCTGCCGGGATGGGACAACTAAAGCTTTCAGCTCGTCCACGTGATTTAGCAGGCAAACAAGCTGTAGCAGCTGTAGGTCAAGGAGTCCTCATTGAGATGTATACCCGTTATCTTGAACGCCAAGGAATTATTGGGGCTCAGGTATTACTTTCCCGTATTGATTTGGCACAAGCCTCTCACTATAGAAACGCCCAAAACACTTTAGAGAAATTACTGCGTTTACAAGTTGTGCCCATCATTAATGAAAACGACACAGTTGCGGTAGATGAACTTTGCTTTGGAGATAATGACACTTTATCTGCCTTAGTTGCCGGACTCGTTGGGGCAGATTTATTGGTCATTTTAACGGATGTCGATGGCTTGTACTCTGCAAATCCCAAAAAGGATCAATCCGCTCAACTAATTAAAGAGGTCACCGACGTTTCAGCCGTTGAATGTATGGCGAGTGGGGCAGGAAGCTTATTAGGAACTGGAGGGATGGTTACTAAACTTAGGGCCGCCAAGATAGCTACACGTTTTGGAATTGGAATGCTGCTTTTAAACTTTACAAGATTGCCGGAACTTAGCCCGTCAACTAAAAGCCAAGAACCTTTGGGAACATTTTTTCAACCGCTCAAACATCGACTGGCAGGTCGTAAACGTTGGATTGCCTATGCAGGATTATCTGAAGGCAGTATTCAAGTTGATGAAGGCGCGGCCAAAGCCCTTGTGGAAGAAGGAAAAAGTTTGCTGGCTAAAGGAATTACCAATGTTGAAGGAACTTGGGAACGAAAAGAAATCGTTCGAATAATTAATTCCCAGAGAGAAGAAATTGCTAGAGGCGTTGTCGAGCTAAGCGATGCTGAGGTAAAGCTGGTAAAGGGTTTGCACTCTGAGAAATTACATCAATTTGTTGAGAGCTTTGATGGTGAAGAAGTAGTTCACCGGGACAATATGACACTTATGGTTGATGCCTAAAGCATGGGTTAAATTGGAATATAGTATAATGTTTTCTAAGGGGAGGTCGGTTATATGTATTTCCCGGAATTAATTGAGATAGGGAATAAAGCTAAACAAGCAGCTCGACAATTGGCTTTCACCAGCACGGAGGCCAAAAATAAAGCCCTAGTCTATATGGCAGAAGCACTCCTGAAAAATGAGGAAGAAATCCTTAGGGCAAATAGCCTAGATGTTAAAGTTGCTGAAGAGAAGGGTCTCAAGAAAAGCTTAGTAAATCGTCTAAAGTTATCATCAGCGAGCATCGCTCAAATTAGCCAATCTCTCAATGAGGTAGTAGCGTTACGAGACCCGGTTGGAGAAGGGGAAGTGTGGACACGGCCGAATGGTTTGCGCATTCAACAAACTCGTGTTCCCTTAGGAGTCGTGGCCATGATTTATGAGGCAAGGCCTAATGTAACAGTCGATGCAGCTGCACTGTGTCTAAAGTCAGGAAATGCTGTGATCCTGAGGGGCGGGTCGGAGGCCTTGGAAAGTAATAAAGTCTTGGCGAGAGTTATAGCTGAAGCTGCTGAGGCAAGCGGATTGCCATCAGGTTCTATTCAATTGATTACAGAGACAAATCGAGAATGGGTTCAACAGTTAATCCGTTTAAATGATTATGTTGATGTGGTTATACCTAGGGGTGGTGCCGGTCTGATTCAAACGGTGGTAACTAATGCCACAGTTCCAGTCATTGAAACCGGAACCGGAATGTGTCATGCATTTGTTGATCAAGACGCAGACTTTGAGAAGGCTGTGCCTGTTATTATCAATGCCAAGACCCAAAATCCAGGGGTCTGTAATGCATTGGAAACCATGCTTGTGGATGAAGGGATTGCGGAAGACTTTCTTCCCTTGATTGGTGAAGAACTGCAAAAAAAGCAAGTTGAGATTAAAGGCTGCTCAAGAACGTGTGAAATCTTGTCTTACGCTTCCCCTGCCAGTGAAGAAGACTGGATGGAAGAACATCTCGATCTTATATTAAGTGTTAAAGTCGTGCCGGGTCTTAATGGGGCGCTTGATCATATCTACCGATATTCAACAAAACATTCTGAAACCATCATTACGGAGAATTACTCAAAAGCACAAAGATTTCTGAGAGAAATCGATGCTGCTGCAGTTTATGTTAATGCTTCAACACGATTTACTGATGGAGGACGCTTCGGCTTTGGAGCAGAGATAGGAATCAGCACTCAGAAGTTGCATGCCCGAGGGCCAATGGGCTTGAGAGAATTGACGACGATTAAATACATGGTTTATGGAGATGGACAGATTGTAAAATAATTAGGCATGAGAATTCTATCGCTTATGTTACTTAGATGATTGAGTAGCTTTTAGGAGAATTACTTGTATCCTCTTTGTTCCTAGGCGTGTGCGGTAGATCGCTTGCCTATTACTGGGCAGACCGTGTCGCAAAAGGTATCTTTTACTGAAAAGGCCGCCATTTGGTGGCCTTCAGACTGTAGACAAATAGGCATGTCCAACAATTCGACAGCGCTGTCGAATTGTTGGACATGCCTATTTGTCTTTTGATGTGAATTAATCACCTAGTCTACCATAAAAGGCCGCCATTTGGAAGCCTTTTATGGTAGACTAGGATTACTCTAAGACGAGCATAATTTAAAATCGATGACGGTTTTTATACGTGTTCATATAGAGGTTAGAGGGTGTGAAAGTGGAGCATCATTGAGACATGAGACAAAGGGTGTGAGCTTATGGAGTGGGATATTGCGAAGAGAGAATTAAGTAAAGTGAAAGTCTCTTCAAATGGCAAAAATGAACTTGTTCTCGTGCAAGCTAAATCTAATAAGCTTAAGTGTATTGGTAGAGGGACAGATGCTGCGGTGTTTCGCTTCATCTCCGCACCCCAGTATGCTTATAAAGTGTTTAGTAATGACAAGCTAGAAAAGTTAGAACAAGAGAGCAAAGTTTATTTAAAATTAGGTTACTCGAAGTATTTTCCTGTGTATTATGGCAAAGGATTAAACTATCTGGTGATTAGTTACGAAGCAGGAATTACTCTATATGATTGTCTATTACAAGGAATTCATATACCTGAACAGGTCATTATTGAGGTTGAAAATGCGATAGAATATGTGCGCAGCAGAGGACTGAACCCAAGAGACATTCATCTGAAAAATATACTATTTCATGAGGGTAAAGTAAAGCTTGTTGATGTCTCTGAGTATCTGGAGCTAGGAAACGATAAAAGGTGGGAATACTTAAAAGAAGGATATATGGAGCATTATCACTTAATTGACGGAAAAGCCCTGCCTTTCTGGCTTGTGGAAAACGTGCGAAAATGGTATAACCAGACAAGACCGGAGCGACTAAATGTTCAAGATTTTGTGAAAGATCTCATTAATCCTTTTCAGGAAAGGCTTCTATTGTGAAATGCGTGTTTTTTTATACTTGGCTAAGAATTGGGTAATAATCTAATTTTAATAAAAGATTGGTAGTGAAAAAGGTGTAATTGAATGCTTAGTGAGAAGTGTAAACTAATAACTGAAACAGCAAGCAAATTAGATATGGAGACAATAATACGATATGAATATAGGTTGGAAAAAAAATATTATACTTTTTTTAGTTAGTCAGACTATTTCCCTCTTTGGATCATCCCTGGTTCAATATGCAATTATGTGGCATATTACCTTAAAATCCCAGTCTGGAGTAATGATGACGTTAGCCATTGTCTGCGGTTTTTTACCTACCTTATTTCTTTCACCATTTGCTGGGGTATGGGCTGATCGTTATAATCGTAAAACACTCATTATGGTATCCGATTCATTGATTGCATTATCGACGCTGGTTCTGGCAATTTTGTTTCTTCTAGGCCATTATTCCCTCTGGCTCCTTTTAGTAATGTCCGCCATACGCGCACTTGGATCAGCTATTCAAGTGCCTGCAGTAGGAGCATTCCTCCCCCAACTAGTACCGGCGGATAAACTAACTCAAGTGAACGCCACGAACGGAACAATCCAAGCGCTAGTTATGTTACTGTCCCCTATGTTAAGTGGTGCCCTACTGACAATGGCTTCGATTGAATTAATATTTTTTATAGATGTGATCACAGCAGTCATTGCTGTTTTAGTTCTGCTTTTATTTTTACATGTACCTGTCCACACGAAAGCACTTAAAAAACAAACTCTGAGTTATTTTAGAGATCTGAGTGATGGATTCAATTACATCAGAAGTCATGGATATGTGAAGAGGTTTTTTTTGTTTTGTGCCGGCTTCTTTTTCTTAGCAGCACCTGTTGCCTTTTTAACTCCTCTGCAAGTTACTCGTAGTTTCGGTAACGATGTTTGGCGTTTAACGGCAATAGAAATTACTTTTTCAATTGGGATGATGCTTGGCGGCATTATTATGACTTCTTGGGGTGGTTTTAAGAACAAGGTTCACACCATGACACTATCAAGTCTTGTAATTGGAGTCTGCACCTTTGCTCTGGGAATGATTCCGGTTTTTTGGATTTATCTCATTTTTATGGGGGTGGTCGGAATTGCAATGCCGGTTTTCAACACGCCTTCAACAGTCCTAATACAGGAAAAGGTAGAGGCAGATTTTCTGGGAAGAGTGTTTGGAGTTTTGGGAATGATTTCAAGCTCCATGATGCCTTTAGGAATGCTCTTGTTCGGACCGTTAGCGGATATCATTATGATTGAATGGTTGCTTATTGGAACAGGCTTGCTGATGTTTATTCAAGGATTTTTCTTGTTAGGTAACAAAGTATTAATAGAAGCAGGAAAACCAATCCCAAAACTTTAATAAGTACTAAAGGGATTTCTATATAAAAGGACTTGGATCAAACTTAGATTCAAGTCCTTTTTTACGTGTTAAGCATGATGATTAACATGTGATGGAGGTTTTATAAATGAGTGACCTCTTCTCCCATTGAGTACACTTGTCCAGCAGAATAATTTTTAATTAGATTTTAAGAAATTCCTAAGATTTAACTAGGTTTTTTTTAAGATCTCAACTCTATAATTCTATTATAAGTTTAAGCGTTCAAATATGAACTCGCATTTTGAAAGAGATATTTAATTTTATGATTAAAAATTGCGTTGTCATTAAGTGAGGGAGGAGATATTCTATGAAACAGTTAAAAATTCTTGTATTTTCTGCAGCCTTTGGAAATGGACATATTCGGGCAGCAGAAGCAGTTATCGAAGAACTCCGTGTTAAGGAGCCTTCCGCTATTGTAACTCATTTGGATTTCGGGGACTTTTTAAGTAAGCGATTCAATAATCTGATTAAAAAGCTTTACCTCGAATTGATAAAGCATTCCCCGGGGCTATGGGGAAGATTTTATTATCGATCTTCTAAGTTAACGCATAATTCTAGAATTCAGCGTTTTCTTAATCAATTAGGGCGTAGTGATTTTCTGAATTATATTAAGGAATTTGCCCCGGACCTTATTGTTTGTACCTATCCAACTGTTTCTTCAATTCTAGCTCAGCTTAGACTAGAACATATTCTGCAAGTACCTGTGATTACTGTGATTACAGATTATACGGTACACAGCCATTGGGTACATCCTGGTGTGGATTCCTATATGGTGGCTTGTGAGAAAGTTAAGGATATGTTAGTGACAGGGGGAATCATCGAGGATAGGATACATGTTACAGGTATTCCGATTAGTCCTAAATTTGAGAAGAGGATTAATCGAGAGTTGATTTATTACAAGTTAGGATTAAAATCAGATCTGCCCACATTTCTTGTGATGGGGGGATATGGAAGTTCTGAAGAAACAACAAGAATCTGCGAAAAATTAGCAAATTCAGTAATCCCCTTACAGGTAATTATTGTTTGTGGAAATAATGGGAAGTTGTATGACTCTTTACATGAGGTGGTTACAAATGCCAAAAACACTCTGGTAAGGTTAGGTTATGCAAATAACATGGAAGAGCTCATGTCAATAGCGGATCTGATTATAACTAAGGCCGGAGGTTTAACGGTGACAGAGGCTCTTACAAAGCATTTACCCCTTATGATATATAAGCCCATACCAGGTCAGGAAGAGGAAAATGCAAGTTTTGTCCAACTCATCGGTGCAGGACAGGTTGCTGGTTCAGTTGAGGAGTTAGAAATAACTCTTAGCCGTTTCTTGAGTTGTCCCGAAGAAATAGAGAAAATGCGTGAGAAGGCGTCATTAGCTTTAGTTAGTCATTCAGCAGAACAGACCGTTGATTCTATGTTTAAATTAATAACTGAATTGAGACATGAGCAAAGAACCGGCTGATTTCGAAAAAAAAGTTCTCACACTGAAGGGAGTTACCGATGTCAAACATTATTAAAAATCTGAAGCCCCTTTGTTTAATGCTATCAATTCCAATTTCAAATATTATTTATTGTCTGCTCAATAATGCAAATCGAGGTACTCATAGCTTAGTCACTGACTTAGATCAAAGTGTCCCATTTTTAAAGATATTTATTTTGCCCTATCTGTTATGGTATTTTTTTATTTTTGGAACTTTAACTTACTTTTGCTTTAAAAATAAAAGAATCTATTACAAGACTCTTATAGCTATTAATCTTGGTTTATTGATATCTTATGCTATTTATTTTTTCTTTCAAACAAATGTTCCAAGGCCAGATTTAGTAGGTAACGACTTTTTGACCATGCTGATCGCCTTCGTATATAATAATGACCAGCCTTACAATGCATTTCCAAGCATTCATGTTTTATTAAGTTTTTTAATGATTAAGGCAATAAACAAGTATCCTGGCAAGAATTATTACAATGTGTGCACAGTTTATACAATTGCTATTTCAATTATTTTAGCTACTCAGTTTATTAAACAGCATGTTATCTTAGATCTCTTATCCTCGATAGTATTAGGTGGCTTAATATTTGACCTTGTTTATCATATAAAGCTTGAGAGACTAGGAGCCGCCTGGTTGAGGAGACAATATCAATGGTTAAATGTGCGAAAGAGATCGGCAAATGATATTGATGAGTTGAAAAATCCAAGCCAGCAATTAGGCGTCAGATATTAAGCTTTCCTGACGTCTCATAGCAAGAGGATACTTAAATCACTCAATCAATAAAAGGAGTAAAATCATGATCAATTTAGCCAAAAAACAACTCTTAAAGTACGTCATTATTTCACTTGCTTTCGCGCTGATAGTCGGGTGTTCACCCTTAAACTCTCCCAAGGATACCCCCTCAAAGACGACGGATTCGGCTTCTCAAACTCCTCCCTCGTCCTCTGCCTCCCAAACCAGGGATGAGGCCAAGGAGTTATTGCTAAATATTAAGGGAGCCGCGGAGCAAGGGAAAGTGATTAACTGTAATTTTCCTGTAAAGACAACCGTGATTGAAGATGTTAAGAGTCAATGGGGAGAGCCAGAAAAGGTTGATTGGGTGGCCGCCGCTAAGGGGAACTACGCTACCTACTCTAAACAGGCAATGGTTTTTGGCTTCAACAAAGGTTCTCAAATCTTTGAAGTCCGATCCTTTGATCCTCAATTGCAGCAGCTATCCATGGCTAAGACAAAGGAACTATTTGGGGATCCTGCTTATAATGCTAAAACCAAAGTTGAGAATGGGCCCTTTTATGATAAAAAAGTAAATGGAGAGGAAATCATTGGCTATACAGTGAGTTCGGAATATAAAATTGAGTTTGTGTTCCCAATACCAACAGCTACTGATTCGAATCCAATGATGGATCATTATCTGGTGCTTTATCCGAGGGGTACTGTTAACAATATGGCAGATGATCCGGGGCGGCAATGGTAATTGAATCAGGAAGTCGATGAAATTAAATTAGTGATTTTTAACTATAGAGAGTGGTTAGAATACACCCATAATTCTTTGGAAGGATTAGGGGTGTATTCTTGAAATTTTTAGGGTTCTCAGAAAGACTTCTGAGAACCCTAATTTTGTTAGTGAAAATATCAGAGGTAGAACGAGCTCACATGGGATCATAGCTTACTACTGTCCAAGTGCCTCTCAATTTTAAAGAACAGTGGTGTTTGACTAAAACCTTTAGTGGGCTTATACTAAACTAGTAAACTACTGATTTAGTAAATAAGTAGTTTAGTAATAAGAGAAGAGGAAGATTACCATGAAAATACCGACAACCCTGAAGCATAAGCCAGTAATTGTCTCAGAAAACTATGAGAATGTTGATGGGAGATATGCCTATAATTCAGATGCTAAAGGTCTTTCATTAGGTTTAGCCCAGTGGAATGATCGTGGTAAGGTAGACGTATCTGCAAAAGTGTGGAGATATACGGGAGAAAAATGGTCGAGACAGTCAGAGGAATTACCTATGCATCGCGTCCTCGACCTGGCAATACTAATTTGTCGAACTAAACTTCATTTTCGAGAAGCCTACCGCTATGAGAATTTATATGAGGCCAATAATCCTGTCATTGATAGAATTGGCATACAGGGTGATGCCATGACGGTGGCTGTATGTACTGGAAACGAAAAAATCAATGAGGATATCAAATTGTTTAACCAAGCACTAAGCACTGATGATGAACTCATCGGAGAACGTTTACGTACTTTATCTAGGATTCTTAAAGAGATGGGATATTAGCACATGGATAGAAAGAAAGAGTTGAAAGAACAATATTTACAGATGAAGCCGGAAATGGGAATAGTGATGATTCGGGCAAAGCATAATAATAAGTGTTTTATCGAAGTTACCCAAAGATTACAAGCTGCCCTAAATAGACTTAAATTCCAATTAGACTTAGGTTCTCATCGTAACTCAGAGTTACAAAAGGAATGGAAAGAATATGGAGAAGGAAGCTTTACGATTGAGGTATTGGAGAAGCTTGAATATGATAAAGATGAAGCGAAAACGGATTATACTGATGATTTAGCATTGTTACAGATGGAATGGGAAGAAAAAATGGTCAGAGAAAATGTTGAGTTTTATTAAAAAGACGTAAGTAAAGGCCACGCAATGCGTGGCCTTGAAATTTGCAGCCCCCCACTTCTTGTAAGTGGTAAGCTCAAAATAAAACTTCAGGTTAGTTCAGGGTATTAATAGACACGTTTCGCTCCTACATAGGCCTTGGACCAATAGGGAGTAAAGCTATAGATAGCAATTCCTTTACTGCTTGTTGCACTAATGAATTGATTATCCCCAATGTAGATTCCTACATGACTTACTTGTTTTCCCGGAACAAGGTTAAAGAAAACCAAATCACCAGGAATTAAGTTGGTAAAGCTTACAGAGGTTCCAACACTGTATTGATCAATGCTAACCCGAGGCAAAGTAATGTTTTGGCTGGCAAACACATAACGAGTAAATCCGGAACAGTCAAAGCCTGATGGAGTTGTGCCTCCCCATTTATAGGGAACCCCTAAAAAGCTTTTGGCTGTACTAATGAGTTGATTTGTCTTTTCCTGGGGCGAAACTTTGGCCTGTGGCAAAGCCTTAGCATTGTTCAAGGCCTCTAATGTTTGGGGCCCGACAATTCCATCTACCAATAAATTTTGATCCCGTTGAAATGCTTGAACAGCAGTGTTAGTCTTATTTCCGAAAATGCCATCAACTGAACCAACATCATAATTTAAGGTTTGGAGATCTGATTGTAACATTCGAATCTCTGAACCTGTTGAGCCTACCTGAAATGTTGCAGCTTCAACTGCTGAAGCAGAAGCGATAATAGTCATAATAACTAATATCATTAAGATAATCCTTTTTTTCACTTATAACTACCCCTTTCCTGTATTGCTACCCTCAAGGCCTCGTAGAGTGAAGTATACATGCTGACTACTTGAAAGTATAGTACAAGTTGTTGGTTGTATACCCATATTTAGCCTATTAGATATTAGAATACAGTTTATATACTTGGGGTACATTTTCTTTTTTAGGGTAGGATAATATATACCAAAATTGCTATGGTGAGGAGAAAAACTATGGAAAAGGTTTTTGTCGCTGAAATTGGGAATGAGAGTATAGTTATTAATACCTTTGTCGATTTAGATACTGCAAATCCTAAGCTGCTTGGACAAGGAATCTCATATACTACTGTACATCATGGAGATATTGAAGCAGGATTAAAATCTGCTGTTCAAGATTTAGAAAAAGAGATAGGGACTGTAGGTTCTTTAGATGAGATCACTATTTACGCCTCGAGTCTAGTGTTACCGCATCGACTGGAGAAGCATAAGGTGCCATCTTACCTAAAAAACAAACTAATGCCAACCTCGGAAGCAATCCTGCGGGCAGCCCAAGTGATTTATGAGGAGGTAGGAGAAGTATTAGTGATTGATGTTAGTCCAGTATCGACAAACGTCTATTCGATTATTGAAGATATGTCTCAGGAAACGATGGCAGAAGACTTAAATGTTATTAACAACACTCTGCCCTTAGTGAAGCTCATTGGAGAAAAGAAGGTTATGGAGCATTATGGAAGTGAGTGGGAAAAACTAAATACGATAAATCCGAAAACCCCAAAAGAGATGATCTTTCGTGCTGAGTTGACAGCAGCAGCAATTGGGTTTGCGGTAAGAAGACATACTAAAAGTTTAGATAACAAGAAGGATGTAAATTTCAATAAGATTCGCTGGATTGTAGGAACTGGAGTGGGACTTACTCAGTTTCCCAATGCTCTGGAGATTTTTCAAGAAAGCATTGAAAAAATAAGGGATAGGTTATTTGAGGATAGAAAAGAAATAGCTATCCTCTTAGACAAAGACTCCATTTTGACCTCTTTAGGTGTCTTACCCGAAGCTTATCGAAAAGCTACCTGGCAGCTAATGCGTGAATCCTTTGGTTTGGAGAATTAACCGGGGAGATTCTGTTTTGAAGGAGTTATCATATGAGGAACCAATTTAGCAAGCTAGCCCTTGGAATTGCGTTGTTGTTTCTAATTGTTCTAATAGTTACTGCTATCTCGGAAATCCTATCTCGGCAATGGGCTCGTTTAGGTCTGACAACCCTTACAATAATTTGTGTTTTTGTACCATTTGCCATTGTCTGTCTGGCTAGTCATCTGAACATAAGATTACCGTCCAGTTTTCCCTCGGTAACGTTAGTGTTTATAATGCTTGCGCAATATTTTGGCGAATTTAAGAATTTCTATTATATGTATTGGTGGTGGGATTTGCTTCTGCACTCTATTTTTGGAAGTTATGTTGTGATAGTATCACTGTCTATACTCCAAGGGACTTTCAGAAAGAGGCATGAAGTATCAGACCTGCGATTTATAGTATTTGAGCTAATAACTGCTTTCAGTGTTACAATTACATTAGGAACTATCTGGGAAATATTTGAGTTTCTTGGAGATTACTTTTTTAAGACGAGTATGGTTAAGGGAGGACTTGACGATACTCTAACGGATCTGATCGTAAAAACAACTGCAGCGCTACTAACATCAATCTATTTATATATTCGAAGCTCATCAACTAAAAAGCTTAAGGATGGGACTGTATAAACCTCTTTTGCGATAACAATAATCCTTTCTGGTATGCAGGATTATCAGATTTTCTAGCGAAATTATGATTGGTAGGTATTATTTTCTATTATTTACATCGACAGAGCTCCTTTTATCCGATGACTACCAGCCGTAAGACTCCCATCTGCTATAAGGGAGATAACGGCTGCTACGTCCCTGGATAAGTTCCTCTAAGCTTCAGCTGGAGTAAGTATTCCTCGTTGGCAAACTCCATCTGAAGCTAAGAGTCACTTGATTAATATAGCTTAGATGAAAGGTATGATTGGGTAATGATTTCTAAAAAAATGCAAGATCAAGTAAAAAATAGTTCTGTTATTCGGGCAATGTTTGAAGAAGGTAAAAGGTTAGCAGATATTTATGGCGCGGAAAATGTTTTTGATTTTAGCCTAGGGAACCCGAATGTGGAACCACCTGAGGATGTAAAAAAAGCAATCCTAGAGGTTGTAAATGATAGTAATTCCACAGGGATTCACGGATATATGAATAACTCTGGTTATGAAGATGTAAGAGCTGCAATTGCAAATTCCATCAATAATAAGTTTGGTACTGCTTTTACTCCCAAAAACATTATCATGACTGTTGGTGCAGCCGGGGGACTAAACGTTATTTTAAAGACCCTGCTTAATCCCAAGGATGAGGTTATTACCTTTGCTCCTTTTTTTGGAGAATACAGAAATTATGTTAAAAACTATGACGGCGAATTAGTGGTAGTTTCCCCTAATACCCTTGACTTCCAACCCAACCTAGAGGAATTCAAAGAGAAAATCACCGCAAATACTAAAGCTGTTATTATCAATTCTCCTAATAATCCTACCGGGGTTATCTATTCAGAAGAAACCATTATTAAGCTTTCCAATATACTTAGAGATAAACAAAAGGAATTAGGAACTGATATCTATATCATTGCTGATGAACCTTATCGAGAACTTGCTTATGATAATGCTGAAGTCCCCTATCTCTCAAAATATTATGAGAACACGATTATTGGCTACTCTTATAGTAAATCACTGTCTCTACCGGGAGAACGAATTGGCTATCTAGTTATTTCCGATCAAGCAGCTGATTACGAGAATATTGTTGCGGCAGCGAATATTGCAAATCGCATTTTAGGTTTTGTTAATGCTCCGGCACTATTCCAACGGGTCATTGCCAAGTGCTTAGACGCTAAGGTTGATCTTGAGGTGTACAATAAAAATCGTGAACTTCTCTATAAAGGTTTATTATCCTTTGGTTACGAATGCATTAAACCTGAGGGGGCATTTTACATGTTTGTCAAAACCCCCATTGAGAATGATGTTGAATTCTGTAGTTTGGCTAACAAGAAAAATATTCTCATTGTTCCCGGATCCGCCTTTGGCTGCCCGGGATATGTACGTATTGCTTATTGTGTTGCTTATAAAACCATCGAAAAGGCTTTACCTGGTTTTAAGGCTTTAATTGAAGAATTAAAATAGGATTAGAGGTTTCGATAAAGACCAGTCATAATTTGCTAGATCCGTTGGGTAGGGTAGAAGAGTATTTTTACGACTAAATAAGAGCAAGAAGCTAGCCCCTCAAGGGGTGCTTCTTGCTCTTTTAAGTAGGATGTGAGGAGCTGAATTAGTGAATGTACATTTCTTGCAGTGCAGAACAAAGTATATTGGAGATTTCCAATGATGGGGAATCCCTCATTGCTGGGTATTGGAGCCATGAAAGGGGTATGTGCTCACAGCCAATTCTCTTGCAATGGAAGGATGGGAAAGTCGAATCATTGAAGTCAGTAAATCATTTAGAGGCTTGCCCTCAAACATCATTGCAATGGGATCAGTACTTTCTCATACCTGGATGGATCGATGCCCACGTTCATTTGGCCTTAGATAGCCTTGATTTTTATCAGTGTTTGGAAAAATGGAGTCAGCCAGCCTTGATAGAGGATAACATTAAAGTTTACCTACGGAGATACTTGGAGAAGGGAATTGTTGCCATTCGCGATGGAGGCGACTTGCCGGGATTTTCCTGGAGGGCTAAAAACAAGGTTGAAGAAGGAATCTGGTCTGGGCCCCAGGTGATATCTGTGCACGAGGCTGTAGGGCGTGCTGGAATGTACGGACGTTTCCTTGGCCGAGGTTTTCAGAATCTGACTGAGTGGCAAGAGGAGCAGAGTGGTTTTTTTAATCAAGGGATTGACCAACTTAAAGTAATCGTGACAGGCTTGATTAAGTTTGATGATTTTAATAGAGTCGGCCCAACTCAGTGGACAGTGGAGGAATTAAAAGAGATTGTTGAAACAGCCCATGCACGTCAAGCCCTTGTTATGGCTCATGCCAGTGGGGAAGAGGGGATTTCTATGGCCATAACTGCCGGAGTAGATTCCATCGAACACGGGTATTACATGACCTCTCGAGATCTTGAGTTAATGAAAGAAAAAAGTATAGCTTGGGTACCAACGGTTGCTCCCATAGGAAATATTTTAAAATATCCAACCAATCGATATTCCAGGCATGAACTTGATACCTTGAAACGTATTCTTGATACTCACCTAGCTAGGATTTACGAGGCCTATTGTTTAAACGTCCGCCTTGGTGTTGGCACTGACGCAGGTGCCTATCAAGTGCCGCATGGAGATAGCTTTTATGATGAAATTGAGTGGCTGGTTCAGGCTGGAATTCCGAGGTTAGAAGTCTTTGGCAGGGCTACCCATGAAAATGCCCAAATCCTAGGTCAACCCGAATTAGGGAAGTTAGAGATAGGTACCCCTATGAACCAATTACAATTGGTCAAGAACTTTAATTAATCGCTATTATGATATTATTTGATTAAGCATGTCTCAAAGCGATCTTTTGAAACATCACTAATAGTCCAACACAGAGCCGATAGATGGAATCGATTTTGAGATTTTCATCTGCCGTCATGTCGAAGAAAATATTGAGTTGAGATTGTAGATCCTCAACAGGCTTTTTATAGCAGATTAATAAGGGGACTTTTGGCAGAGGGTATAAAACAAGAGAAATATCCGAGGAATAACTGTTTTCTACGTGCTTGCCATTAAAAATCAGGATTAAATCCTCAATAAGATCCGGATAGCTATCAATAAGCTGCTTTAAAGGCTCTTCAAACCTTTTCTCAAAAAATGAAATCCAGACAGTGTCACTGCTAAGTTCTCTAAAAGTGACCCATTTTCCGGAAAGATCTTTGCCGGCGCTGTGAATAATATAATTAAGTAACGGGACAATCACCCAGACATTGATATGGCAGTCAGATATGAAATTACCTTTGGAATCAACGATGAAGTCTTTGCCGAGACACTTAACGGTTAGCTTATCTCCTGAAAACTTGGCTCCTAAGCGCTCGACTGCAGCCGAAAAGTCTACATTTAATATCTCTTCTTTTAAAGGAACAAGTATTTGTTTTAATTGTTCTTCAGGAGTCATTTGCCTAACGATTTGACCATTAAGTTCTTCGATGTCCTCTTTTTCCAGGTGAGGGCATTCATTGATACGTTTATCACCTTTAATTACTGCAGCAGCAAACGCCAAACATGTTGGTGCTCCACATAGTTTGCAATTCGACTTTGGAAGTAACTTGTATATACTTAGTGGATTATCTAGTTTCGACATATTAAATACTCCTTTCGAAAAAGTACTTGGCAGAATTGTTAGAATTCTAAACCTTTTAAACTTTAGATTCTATAACCAGACCTTATTTCCTTCATTTTTGCTCTATTTTTGGAAATTACTGTTGATCAGCCCTCTTTAAGAACTCTTAATTCATTAAAACATGGCTTTGGAGTCTTTATTCTTGCCAAAGGGTGATATAGAATGTAGCTGAGTAGTTTTTAGTGAAAAAGTTTCAAACTGGAATACAATATGTTTGTTGTAGGTTTAGTTAGTTAATAATCAGAAAGAAATCTTGGACTATAGAGGGAGAGATGTTAATTATGGGAAATTATTTAGCTGGGTTAGGGTTTCAAGAAATACTAATCGGAGGATTAGGAATCCTTGCTGTGGGTTTTATTTTGAAAAAGCTATTCAAATTGGCTATTAGTATAGCAGTAGTAATAGTACTTGTATATTATGGATTACCGGTACTCCAGACTGTCATGACTAAGTAGCGGGAGGGTCAAGGATGAATATCATTGGCAATATCATCTGGCTAGTATTTGGAGGTGTCCTTGCTGCAATTGTTTGGTTCTTAGCAGGGGTACTATTATGTATAACAGTTATCGGCCTCCCCTTCGGCCTTCAATGTTTTAAGATCTCGTTCTTTGTATTGTGGCCTTTCGGAAAGGAAATTGAACTTGGTCATTTTGGAGCGGGTGGATTAATATTTAATATTATTTGGCTTTTCGTTTTTGGTTGGGAGTTTGCAATAGCTCATTTAATTATTGGTGGGATTTTTTGTATAACAATTGTCGGTATTCCTTTTGGTCTTCAACATTTTAAATTTGCGAAACTTGGGTTGATACCTTTCGGGGCAAAAATACGTTAGCATATCCCAGACACTCATCGCAACTGCTTAGTGACGGTCACCATGTCAATGAATTCGACGCGGAATAATGACAATCTTATATAATTGGAGGACAAATCTGTGCTTATATTTTATTGTTTTCCACAGTGAACAACTTGTAAAAAAGCGGAAGCGGGTCTTCTGCAACAGAATATGGAGTTTGAATACCGTAACATTGTGAAAAAACCACTCACAGTTGAGGAATTAACAGACTTAGCAAAGCTTGGTGAGGTTTCCATCCTTAGTCTCCTGAACAAGAGGAGCAAAACATTTAAGGAGCTGGGGAAAGAACTTCAGGAGTCTGACGAAATGGCCGTTGCTGATTTTCTTGCCGCGAATCCTAAGGCAATAATTAGACCGCTGGTTGTGGAAAACAACAAGCTTACGATAGGTTTTAAGCCTGAGCCTAAATAGCTAAAGTTGAAGGTGTTTTTCTGTGCTACTCAAAGATGGTGATGAGTTAGCGTTAATCAATCCTTCTAGTGGAGGGTAACATTAGCTGTTTTGACTTGAGTAGTGTTCCAGAACTCGAAGGAAATTAGTGGGCACAGGAGCTTGAACGGTTATTTCGTGCTGCTCAACGGGATGGGAGAAGTGAACAGAAATAGCATGTAAGGCTTGCCCATTTATCAGATTCGAGGGTTTTCCGTACATTCTATCCCCTATAATAGGATATCCAAGATGCGTTAAATGGACTCGTATCTGATGCGTCCTTCCAGTTTCGAGAGTCAGTTCCAGCAAGGAAGCGTCTGAAAGCCCCTGAACGGTCTTGTAATGAGTTATAGCTGGATCCCCTTTGGGGTTAACCGCTCGGCGGTTTGGCTTGGTAGGATGAGATCCGATGGGTGCATTGATTGTTCCAGATGGAGGGTCTGCAATTCCTTGAACCAAGGCTCGGTAAGTTCGTTTCAGACTGCCGTCCTTTAACAATGTCTCCAGGATTGTTTGAGTACGACTGTCTTTAGCAAAGACAATACACCCCGAAGTTTCTCTATCAAGGCGATGTATTGGTCGTATTGTGCAGATTACTCCCTGTTGTTGAAAATAGAAGGCTAGGTAATTACTTAATGTACCACTGGAGGTTTGGCCTGTGGGATGCACTAATAGGCCTGAAGGTTTGTTTAAGACGATTAGATAATTATCTTCATACAATACCTCAATTGTTCCTGACTCTGGTTCGACACCGTAGGAAGAATCTTCTAAAGACAGTACGCGTAAAACATCTCCGCCTTTAATTTTCTTCTGTAAGAATACGGCCTTATTATTCTGCATAATACCTTTAAGGCGTGTGAGTTTTTGGATTTTTCTTCCGGAGTACATTTGAATCTGTTTTAAGTAGCTTTCGACTGTAAGGCCTTGATGTTCTTCAGTGACTAAGTAGGTTTTGTAGGATTTCATATCACCAATTCCAATCTATTGGATAATTAATAAATCTCCAATTCTGTGGTTGCTTTAATTGTGATTTTAATAGACTAAGCGGATTATACCCAGTGTACGCTTCCTCTAGACTACCATGTTTTTACTCGTAATCATACTTAAACCCAGGGGGATTTTGTATTACAATTCTTGAAATGTTGTGTGAACCAGCTGACTTTAATAAATTCAAGTTAACCTATTTGAGTTGATGCTTTACATCCGAGACTGATGGTTGATAAAAGTGCTTTCTAAATCAAATACAGCTAGGCAGCGTAATGCTGCTTAGCTGTATTTTTGTGGAATTAATTCTAGTTTATAAGACAAGTTCCACTGCCCATTCCGCTGCCAAAACCCCCTCCAGCGGCTGAACCTGCTTGCTTGCCTTTGCGGCCCGCACCTTGGCCCATTCCTTGTCCCTGCCCCATACCAAATCCAGTTCCCGCGCTTTTCCCGATACCATTACCGGTTCCATCACAGTTTGCCTGATTTGATTTGAGAGAGTTATAAATAGCGTCTGCTTGTTCTTGAGTGATCCTTCTATCTGCAACCTTTTGGTCTAAGACCGATTTCTTCTGATCGAGAATTTGAGCCTTGAATTCTTCTAGTTTTCCTGCTTCATCAGCTATGGTTCCGTATGTTTTCCCATCGGCTCTTTCAGTAATGACTTGTTCTACTGTTTTCCCAGTTAAACCAGCTGTAACCTCTGCTGGCGTAGTGCCGGTAACTGCAGCAAAAGCTGTCCCGGTTACTCCCAGTAGTCCAACCACCGTAGCAGCAATGAGGTAAGTTTTAATTTTTTTCATAATTTCTTTAGCCCCTTTCACATCTAAGTAGATCTAATATTTGAAGTATAATCAACATATGTGTCAAAAGTATGACAAATAAATATTTGCCCCTTATATTTTAATTATTTTGAGAGCGATATTTCTTGTAATTGTTGAGCCTTCCATTATGAATTCAGTGGAAGGCTTTAGTTTTGTCTTTTTATACGGCCTTATTATACGCCTTAATATACGGTGACAAATAATATTGATATAATGTAATATATAATTGACATAAAGTTAAAAAGATGCTACTATAAATCTAAGAGGTGTTGTATGAGTAAAAATTTGAAGTTAAAAGCTTCGAGAGCAGCTAAAGACATGTCACAAAAAGATTTAGCCGCTGCTACTGGAGTAACTCGACAAACTATTAATGCCATAGAAAAAGGGGACTACAATCCATCGATAAAGTTGTGTATTGCCATTTGTAGGGTTTTGGAAAAAACCCTCGATCAATTATTTTGGGAGGAAGATGAAAATGCATAAAAGTGAATTGGATGAAATGCAATTACAAAAGCGAAATATGATAGGAAATCAGGCTTACATGATTCTTTTTTACCTGCTCTTGCTAGACATAGGTCTCTATGGGTTTGGGTTTCGTTGGTTAAATTATCCCATGAATGTTGTAGTAATTATAAATGCGTGTATGGCCTATTATTTGGTACGGATAATATGGAATAAGTCATATGTTGGACCTAAAGTTAAGGCTAAGAGTCTTGGACGTAGAATTGGCATAGTTATAGGTTTAGCAGGACTGGTGGCAGGGATTACAAGTATTTTTTTAAAAAGTGGATCAGTACTAACAGTTTCAACTGAGGATAATAGCGCAATGATTCTTTTGATAGTTTCAGTGGTATTGCTTATAATGTTGGCAGTTGTGAGCCTAATTTCTAAGTGGCAGGCTAGAAGCGATGAGTGATAATGAATAGTAATTGAACCTATCTAATGGATATGTATGGGAATGAGATTTGCCTGTAATAATAGAGTTAAACTGGTTGAGTGGAGGTGCCTTAAATGGGTGACAAAAGTCCCAAGAACAAAGAGAAAATGAAGAAGAAGGCTGAGAAGAAAGTTATAACTCCAATATCCTAGTTCAAATCTCAAAACTAATTGTAATCTGTTTGCTATGACTTCGGGCTATTTTTACTTCCGAAGTCTTTTCTTTGGAAACAAGAAAATGATAGTTGTCCTGTCATAATATATGATAACTTGTTGTAAACCTGTAATGGATTAACTTATTTGATATACTTGATACTTAGAACATTTCAGAAATTTAGATTGCTGAGGAGGTCATATTTTGAATGAACGTTTATTCGGAACATCAATTACAGATATAATAAAGAAGAGGATTTCTGTCCGAACATATATGGACCGACCATTGACACCTGAGTTAAAGGAAAAAATCCGAAAGTTTTTTCCGGTGTTGACTGGTCCTTTTGGAGGAAACTTGCGATTTGATTTACTTGAAAGTAATATTCTTAAGGAATCTAACCTAACGCTTGGGACTTATGGTGTGATACGAGGTGCTTCAACCTATCTAGTTGCCGTGATAGAGAAAGGTTCCAGAGATTTAGAGGATTTTGGATATTTATTAGAGAAAATGATTTTATTTGCTACGTCTTTGGGGCTGGGAACTTGTTGGCTTGGTGGTACTTTTAAAAAAAGTGAATTTGGTAAGGCAATTAAGCAAAAGAACCAAGAAGTATTACCATGCATTACACCAATTGGTTATCCTAATAGTAAAAAAAGTTTGATCGATTCTGCTATGAGATTTACCGCAGGATCAAAAAACAGAAAAGAATGGAATCAGCTCTTTTTTTCTGGAAATTTTGATCAACAACTTTCTAAAGCAGAGGCTGGAAAATACTTAATTCCTTTGGAAATGGTTCGGTTAGCTCCTTCAGCATCTAATAAGCAACCATGGCGAATTATAAAGGATAATAATAAGAATCATTTTTTCCTTAAGCATACTAAAGGTTACTCCAAATTTATGGCTTACGATTTGCAAAGAGTCGATATGGGAATTGCCATGTGCCATTTTGAACTTACTGCTCAAGAACAAGGTATTAAGGGAAAATGGGAAATTAGCGATCCGGGGAGTATTAGTAAACCCCTCGACACTGACTATGTGGTAAGTTGGGTTGAAGAGGTATAGATTATATTTATATAATGAAGGAGGAGTAGGATTAATTGAATACAGGGTCACTGCTTGCGATCTACATGCCGCTGTTTATTCTATTTTTTATTATTTTCCCTCAGCAACGTGCAGTTCAAAAAGCAGTATTATTAAAAATTAGAAAGAGGAAAGGTGTTGTTTGGATGACTAACGAACTTATTATGAAATATATCGGTAAGAAGTGTCTAGTATCCACTGGAACCTTTGGTACTAATGTAAAGGGTATTATAATAGCTGCCAACGAAAATTGGCTTGAAGTAGAGACAAAAAAGGGCAACGAACTAATCAATGCTGAGTTTATACAGAGTATAAAAATAGTTTGATTTGCAAATGCTAGATATGCCGTACTATATACCCCTAGGTTAATAGATTATTTTGTACATTGACAACCTAAGTTGAAGATGCTAATATGTACATCCGGCCAAGAACAGGCCGAACACTTAAACAACAAGTTGGAAATTAGTTATTGACAACGAGAGTTGGAAATGCTAAGATACAATTCCGGTCTAAACAGCCAAAGAGAATCACAAAAACCAAAAGTACATAGAGTTTATACTCAGTGCTACACGGCTAAAAAAAGTGTTGACAACGCTAGTTGAAAATGTTAAGATGTGATTCCGGCCCAAACGGGTCAAAGCCAAAATCCTGATCTTTGAAAACTAAACAACAAGGACAGCCAATGAGAGAAACTCGCAAGAGTTTCAAAATAAATCATGAGTCAATCATCTTCTTCTAATGAGAAGTTTGAAATAACTTTTTTTGGAGAGTTTGATCC
>JGI2924J29684_1077742_pt1 | contig 21755 bp, 16 predicted proteins | sample BenlonsequencITS_FD_29684 | JGI IMG/M metagenome (IMG submission 29684)
ACGCGTTTTTTCTCTGTGGAAAATCGCCATGGACATCGGTTGCGGCATCAATTCCGTACACCGGGGCGTAGGAGCCAAGTATCGGCAAGCTTATTTGAATGAGTATGCCTATCGCTTCAATCAATCCAGCCGGGGACAGAATGCGGAACGGCACTTGCTGCATTTGGCCGCCGCTTCCGGCGCACCGACCCGAAAACAGTTGAGGGACCGTCCCGTGCCCGGCCGCCCGGACTGGGACACATACCGGAATACGCGCCGGATGATTGCCGAATTGAAGGCGCTTGCCGCCCGATTGCTGCCGCAGGCGTCTTAAATGTCATTTCTCTGGCATAAGGCTTTCCGCGCGATGGACTCTCGATTTTCTGTCAATCGTCTGTACAGTTGCAAGCGCTTTCTTATTACCGAGAGATTAAAGTTGACTGTTCACCGTACTCTTCTCAACCGCCGGCTGAACGCCTTAGTATTTGCCAACCTTCTGTCTACTGTCGGTTGTGCACATAGAATCGCATTTGGTTCAGTGAACATCTTCCGATCATGGTTCAACTCAACGGTTGCTTCACAATAACTGCCATCACGGCCTGGCGATTACTCAACATTTGCCCGGCACGAGCTTCCTGATCTTCTTGCGGTCTTCATGATGTTCCTCTTGCATTCCCTCTTGTTGAGCGACGGGGATATGGACGAAAAGGAACCGGAGAGCACCTTTTTAAAGTCCGCGAACAAGTACCACGGCCCCGCATTTCATCAGCCACGCGCATGGCTATTCCAGTCATCTTTATCCCCAAGAAAACAAAGAAAAATAAATCTATACAAAGATAAACAAAAATGATAGTATGAAATCAGAAGAAAACCAACATCCGTTTCGGAGGGAATGGCAACGATGGTGCAAAACTTGTGGGACCCGTCCGCGGCGTCGCAGCTGAAGGGCGGCCTCGAAGAACTTGTCTATCGCTCGAACCTGCTCGGCCGCGACCGGCGCGTCTGCAACTGGGGCGGCGGCAACACGTCCAGCAAAATGATCGTGAAAGATTTCCGCGGCCGTGACGTCAAAGTCATGTACGTCAAAGGAAGCGGCTCCGACCTCGCGACGATGAAGGCGCACAACTTCACCGGCCTGCGCATGGATGACATCCATCCGCTGTTCGAGCGGGATGACATGTCCGACGAGGAGATGGTCGCGTACCTCGCACACTGCATGATCGACGCGAAACATCCGCGCGCATCGATCGAGACGCTGCTGCACGCATTCCTGCCGTTCAAGCATGTCGACCATACGCATCCGGACGCGATCATCAGCATCTGCTGCGCGGACAACGGCCGGCAGATCGCGGAAGAGATTTTCGGCGACCGGTTCGTCTGGGTGCCGTACATCCGCCCGGGCTTCAAGCTCTCGAAAATGATCGCCGAAGGCGTGCTCGCCAACCCGAAGGCCGAGCTCGTCCTGATGGAGAAGCACGGCCTTGTCACGTGGGGCGAAACGGCGGAGGCGTGCTACGAGCAGACGATCCGCATCATCAACGAGGCGGAGGCGTACATCGAAGCGCGCGTCGACAACGCGAAGTTGTTCGGGGGGCAGAAGCACGCGCCGCTGCCGGCGGAGACGCGCCGCAAGATCGCCGCGGAAGTGATGCCGGCCGTGCGCGGCGCGGTGAGCGGCGACAAGAAGATGATTCTCGCGTTCGACGATGAAGACGATGTGCTCACGTTCGTCGGCGGGGCGGACGCGCCCGAGCTGTCCCAGGTCGGCGCCGCCTGCCCGGACCATCTCGTTCACACGAAAGTTGTGCCGCTCTTCGTCGACTGGACGCCGGACGCGAACGATGTCGAAGGCCTCAAGCAGAAACTGATCGACGGCATCGCCGCCTACAAGGAGCAGTACAAAGCCTACTTCGAGCGCAACAAGAATGAAGGCGACGTCATGTTCGAAGCGGCGCCGCGCGTCATCCTGATTCCGGGCGTCGGCATGATCAACACCGGCAAGAGCAAGGCGATGGCGAACGTCAGCGGCGCGCTCTATCATCGCGCGATCGCCGTCATGCGGGGCGCCGCGGCGCTCGGCAAGTTCGTGTCGCTCAGCGAGAACGAATCGTACAACGTCGAATACTGGCCGCTTGAACTTTACAAGCTGACGCTCGCTCCGCCGGAAGCGGAATTTTCCCGCCAGGTCGCGTTCATCACGGGCGGCGCCGGCGGCATCGGCAGCGAGACGGCGCGGCGGCTGGCGGCGGAAGGCGCGCATGTCGTGCTCGCCGATCTCAACCTCGAGGGCGCGCAGAAGGTGGCCGAGGAGCTTAACGCGAAGTACGGAGAAGGCCGGGCGCTGGCCGTGAAGATGGACGTCACCAAAGAGTCGGAAGTGCAGGCCGCTTACAAGGAAGCCGCGCTCTACTACGGCGGTGTCGACATTCTCGTGAACAACGCGGGACTCGCCACGTCCAGCCCGTTCGAAGAAACGTCGCTCGACGAATGGAACCTGAACATGAACGTGCTCGGCACCGGCTATTTCCTTGTCGCGCGCGAGGCGTTTAAAGTCATGAAGGAGCAGAACACGGGCGGCAGCATGATTTTCGTCGGGTCGAAAAACTCGGTCTACGCCGGCAAAAACGCCACCGCCTACAGCGCGGCCAAGGCGCTTGAAGTCCACCTCGCCCGCTGCATCGCCGCCGAAGGCGGACCGCTTGGCATTCGCGTGAACAGCGTGCTGCCGGACGCGGTGCTGCAGGGCTCCGCGATCTGGAACAGCGCGTGGCGGAACGAGCGGGCGGCCGCGTACGGCATCGAGCCCGACCAGCTTGAAGAGTATTACCGCAAGCGTACGACGCTGCTCGTGAACATCTACCCGCGCGACATCGCCGAAGCGATCGCGTTCTTCGCTTCGTCGAAGGCGGCGAAGACGACGGGGTGCATGCTGACCGTCGACGGCGGCGTGCCGGCGGCGTTCACCCGCTGATCTTTTGTGCATTGGACGAATCAACTTCCAAATTGAAAGGGAGGGCGAATCCATGTACAAAGCTTTCGGCCACACCCACTGGATCATTCCGGACGGCTATATTCCGGAGACGAGCAGCGGCGCGCTGGTCAGCCACGAATCGGTCTGCGTGCTGAACGGATCGTCCGTGGAAGCGCTGCTCAAGTTCACGATCTATTTCGAGGACCGTGATCCGATCGAAGATATCCCGTATGTCGTGCCGGGGCGCCGTACGAAGCACATCCGCACGAGCTCGCTCGTCAAGGACGGCGAGCAGATTCCGGCGGGCGTTCCGTACGCGATCGAGGTCCGCAGCGACATTCCGGTCGTCGTGCAGTACAGCAGGATGGATGCGACACAGGCGGAGAACGCGCTGATGTCGGTCATGGCTTACCCGGTAAAATAAGGAGGAGCGGCGAATGGAACGAAACATCGAGCAAGCATATGAAGCGGCCAGGGCGCTCTACGCGGCGCACGGGATCGATACGGACAAGGCCATCGAGCGCCTTCAGTCGATCAAAATTTCCGTGCACTGCTGGCAGGGCGACGACGTGCAAGGGTTCCTCTTCCGCGGGGGCGAGCTGGGCGGCGGCCTGGCCGTCACCGGCAACTATCCGGGAGCGGCGCGGACGGCGGACGAACTGCGCGCCGACCTCGAGAAGGCGCTGTCGCTCATTCCCGGCAAACACAAGGTGAACCTCCACGCCATTTACGCCGACACCGACGAGAAAGTGGATCTGGATGCGCTTGAGCCGCGGCATTTTCAGAGCTGGGTCGATTGGGCGAAGGATCAGGGGCTCGGCCTCGACTTCAACCCGACGTGCTTCTCCCATCCGAAAGCGTCCGACGGCTTCACGCTGAGCCATCCCGATCCGGCTGTCCGCCGATTCTGGATCGACCACTGCAAGGCTTCGCGCAAGATCGGCGCGTATTTCGGCGAACAACTCGGGCAGACTTGCGTCACGAACGTCTGGATTCCGGACGGGTTCAAGGACGCGCCGGCCGACCGGCTCGCTCCGCGCATCCGGCTGAAGGAAGCGCTGGATGAGGTGTTCGCGGAGAAGATCGATCCCGCGGTTCACCTGGATGCGGTGGAGAGCAAGCTGTTCGGCATCGGTTCCGAGGCATACGTCGTCGGATCGCACGAATTTTACATGGGATACGCCATCCAGAAAGGGACGCTGCTCTGCCTCGACGCGGGCCATTTCCACCCGACCGAGAGCATCGCGGGCAAAATGTCGGCGCTCTCGCTGTTCACCAGCGGCCTGCTGCTCCATGTGAGCCGGCCGATGCGCTGGGACAGCGACCACGTCGTCATCCTCGACGACGAGACGCAGGAGATCGCCCGGGAGCTCGTCCGCTGCGGCCTGCTCGATCGGACGCATATCGGGCTGGATTTCTTCGATGCGAGCATCAACCGCGTGGCCGCCTGGGTCATCGGCACGCGCAGCACGCTGAAAGCGCTGCTCAGGGCGATGCTGGAGCCGGCGGACCGGCTGAAACAGGCCGAGCTCGAAGGCGATTACACGACGCGGCTTGCGCTGACGGAAGAATTCAAGACGTATCCGTTCGGAGCGGTGTGGGACTACTATTGCGCGAAATCGGGCGTGCCCGTGCGCGAGACGTGGCTTGACGAAGTCCGGGCGTACGAGCGGGACGTGCTGGCGAAGCGCAACGGATAAGGAGGCGGATGCGGCATGGCGGTGCTGGCGTTCGATCTCGGCGCCGGAAGCGGCCGGGCGCTGCTCGGCCGGCTGACGGACAGCCGGATCACGGCGGAGGAGATCCACCGCTTTCCGAACGATCCGGTTGCCGTGGGCGGCCGGCTCCACTGGGACATTCTCCGCCTGTACCACGAGATCAAGCAGGGCATGCTGATCGCCGGACGGCGGGGCGAGGACATCCGCGGCATCGGGATCGATTCGTGGGCGGTCGACTACGGCCTGCTTGACGCGAGCGGCGAGCTGCTCGGCAACCCGTACCATTACCGGGACAGCCGGACCGACGGGATGATGGAGCGGCTTTTCGAGAAGGTCGGTGCGGACGAAATATTCGTGCGGACCGGTATCCAGTTCCTTCCATTTAATACGATCTACCAGCTCCTCGCGATGAAGGAAGCGGATCATCCCGCGCTGCGCGAAGCGCGCCGGTTCCTGATGATTCCCGATCTCATCCGGTACTTCCTGACCGGCGAGGCGGCGAACGAGTTCACGAACGCGACGACGACGCAGCTCTACAATCCGGTGAAGGGCGATTGGGATGATCGGCTGCTCGAGGCGATCGGCATTCCGCGGGGCTGGTTCGGTCCCGTGCTCATGCCCGGCGCCGCCGCGGGGGAGCTTCGGGGCAGCGTGCAGTCGGAGCTCGGACTCGGCCCGATCCGCGTCGTCGCGGTTGCCGAGCACGACACCGGCTCGGCGGTGGCGGCCGTGCCGGCGGAGAGCGATTCGTTCGCCTACCTCAGCTGCGGCACCTGGTCGCTGCTCGGCACGGAAGTGCCGCAGCCGGTGCTCACGGAGGAAGCCCGGGAACTCAATTTCACGAACGAAGGCGGCGTCTTCGGCACCTATCGGCTGCTGAAAAACATCATGGGGCTCTGGATTCTCGAGGAATGCCGCCGCACCTGGAAGCGGGAAGGCCGGGAGGTCTCCCATGCCGAGCTGCTTGCGCGGGCCGAGGCGGCGAAACCGTTCGCCGCGCTGATCGATCCCGACGATCCGTCGTTTCTTCCGCCCGGCGGCATGCCGGAGCGGGTGAGGGCGTACGCGACCCGCACGGGCCAGGCGGCGCCGGAGACGGACGGCGCGATCACGCGCTGCGTCCTCGAGAGCCTCGCGCTCAAGTATCGTCACATCCTCGAACAGACCGAGCGGTTGTCCGGCCGGAAGTTCGACAAGCTGCACATGGTCGGCGGCGGCATTCAGAACAAGCTGCTCTGCCAATGGACGGCGAACGCGATCGGCCGCCCCGTCTGGGCGGGTCCGGCTGAGGGAAGCGCGATCGGCAATCTTGCGGTACAATGGATCGCGTCGGGAGATCTCGCGGACATCCGCGAGGCGAGAAAGGTGATCCGGGATTCCTTCCCCGTGACGGTGTACGAGCCCGAACCGGGATCGGCGGCCGCCTGGGAGGAAGCGTACGGACGCTGCGCTGCCCTGTGGGGGAGCGGCGCGGCGGGCTGACGGAATCTACAGGGATGGTGAAGACCATGCTGGCTGCGGAACGGCAGGAATTTATCGTGCGGGTGGTGAACGAGCGCGGCAGCGCGCGCGTCTCCGAACTGGCGGAACTGTGCGGCGTGACGGAGGAGACGATCCGCCGGGATCTCGACCGGCTCGAGGAAGCGGGCCGGCTCCGGCGGTCGCACGGCGGCGCCGTCAGTGTGCGGGATGCGGATCTGTCCGGCGGACCGCAGGAAATTCCGTACTACGAGCGCGAAATCACGCATGCCGAGGAGAAGCGGCGGATCGCGGAGGAAGCGGTGAAGCATATTCGTCCGGGCGAGCGCATCCTGCTGGACGGCAGCTCGACGGCCTGGTACGTGGCGCGCATTCTGCCGGACATGCCGCTGACGGTGCTGACGAACTCGGTCAAGGCGGCGGCGGAACTCGGCAGCAAGGAGCGGATCGAGGTGCTGTCGACGGGCGGCCTGATGTCGCACCGCTCGCTGTCGTTCGTCGGCCCGCTCGCCGAGCGGGCGCTGGACGATTTCCATGTCGAGAAAGCGTTCCTGTCCTGCAAAGGCATCCATCCCGAACGCGGCATCAGCGAATCGACCGGCCTTCAGGCGCAGATCAAGCGGAAGATGGCCGAAATCGCGGACCATGTGATTCTGCTCGCGGACGCCAGCAAATTCGGCGTGCAGGCTTTCGCGCGGGCGCTCGATCTGGGCGCCGTGAATACGATCATTACGGACCGCGGGCTCGACGAGGCGACGGCCGAATCGTACCGCGCGCTCGGCATCGAGGTCATTGCCGTATAGCCGGGAGGTGCGTTTATTGAAAATCTCACTGTTCATTACGTGTATCTGTGACGCCATGTTCCCGGGCGTCGGCGAGGCGATGGTCCGGCTGCTGGAGCGGCAGGGGGTGCGGGTCGAATTTCCGGAAGGCCAGACGTGCTGCGGCCAGCCGGCGTTCAACTCGGGCTACTGGGCGGATGCCCGCGCGGCGGCCGGCAACATGCTGGACGCATTTGAAGACAGCGACTTCGTCATCGCGCCGTCGGGTTCATGCGTTTATATGTTCCACCATTACCGGGAGCTGTTCAAGGACGATCCGAAGCGCCTGGAGCAGGCGGAGCGGCTCGCGGCGAAGACGTACGAATTTACGCAGTTTCTCGTCCAGGTGCTCGGCGTGCGCGATGTCGGGGCTTATTTTCCGCACAAGGTGACGTACCATCCGTCCTGCCACGGCAGCCGGCTGCTCGGCGTGAAGGACGAGCCGCTTGAGCTGCTCTCCGCGGTGCGGGGCCTCACGTTCGTGCCGCTGCCGATGGCCGAGGACTGCTGCGGTTTCGGCGGCACCTTCGCCGTGAAGATGGCGGACATCTCCGGCGCGATGGTCGCCGAGAAAGCGGAGCATGTCACGGAGACGGAAGCGGAAGTGCTGACCGGTCTCGACATGGGGTGCCTGATGAACATCGGCGGGCGCCTCCGCCGCCAGGGAGCGAACGTCCGCGTCATGCATCTGGCGGAATTGCTCGCCGAGGGGGTGGAGCGCGCATGAGCCTGGATTCCCATGGTACGGTGAAGGAAAGGGCGGAAGCGGCGCTGGAGGATGATTTTCTCCGCCAGGCCGTCCGCTTTACGACGGAGCGGCTGCGCGCGGGCCGGCAGCAGGCGGCCGGGGAGCACGGCAACTGGGAAGCATGGCGCGAGCGCGGCCGGCAGATCCGGCTGCATACGATCGCGCATCTGGACTATTATCTGAATCTGTTCGCGGAGAACGCAAGGGCGAACGGCGCGCAGGTGCATTTTGCCCGGACGGCGGATGAGGCGGTGCGCATCGTGCAGACCATCGCGCGCCGCGTTCAGGCGAAGACCGTCGTCAAGTCGAAGTCGATGGTGACCGAGGAACTGCACTTAAACCAGGCGCTGAGGGAGATGGGCGTCAAGGCGATCGAGACGGACCTCGGCGAATACATCATCCAGCTCGCGGGAGAGGCGCCGTCGCACATCATCATTCCGGCCATCCACAAGAACAAGGCGCAGATCGCGGAAGTGCTGTCGGAAGAAGCGGGAGAGAAATTGCCGCCCGACACGAAGGTGCTGGCGGGATTTGCGCGCAAGCGGCTGCGGGAAGAGTTTCTCGGAGCGGATATCGGCATGACCGGCTGCAATTTCGCGGTGGCCGAGACGGGCTCGATCTGCATTTTCGAGAATGAAGGGAACGCGCGGATGGTGTCGACCGTGCCGAAGGTGCAGATCACGTTGATGGGGATGGAACGGATCGTGCCGTCCTGGGCGGATCTCGAGGTGATGGCGACGCTGCTGCCGCGCTCGGCGACCGGCCAGAAGCTGACCGTCTACCTGTCCGGCATCAGCGGCCCGCGGCGGCCGGGGGACGGCGACGGGCCGGAGGAACTGCACATCGTCATTGTCGACAACGGCCGGTCGAACCAGCTTGGCGATCCGGAGTTCCAGGAGCTCTTGAACTGCATCCGCTGCGGCGCCTGCCTCAATGTGTGCCCGGTCTATCGGCACATCGGCGGCCACGCCTACGGCAGCACGTACAGCGGGCCGATCGGCGCGGTGCTGACGCCGGCGCTTAAGAAGAATGTCGCGGAATGGGACGACATCGCGAACGCTTCCAGTCTGTGCGGCGCATGCTGGGAAGCCTGCCCGGTGAAAATTCCGCTGCACGACATGCTCGTCTACCTGCGGCGGCGCAAGGCGGAAAGCCCGCACCGCAGCGCGGGCGAGGCGGCGGCGATGAAGGCATACGGCCTCACGATGGCGAAGCCGGGGCGGCTCTCCGCCGCACTGAAGCTGGCGCGGTTCGGCCAGCGGTTCGCCGGGAAAGGCGGCGAGATCCGCGCGCGGATCGGTCCGCTGGACGGGTGGATCAAGCATCGGGCGCTGCCGATGCTGCCGCAAGAGTCGTTCCGCGACCGGTGGAAGAAGCTGAATACGGGTGGTGCGAAGCCGCTTGACCCGGCCGTGGAGGAGCGGCTGCGCGCGGTCATGGCGGAGCGCGCGGGGGGCGGTCACGCGGCCGGAGGCGCGGCGCACGGTCATGCGGCGTCCGGTCAGGCCGCGCAGACCGGGGCGCAGACGCAGGCGCAGGCGCAGGCTCCGGCGCGGGTTCAGGCTCAGGCGGCTTCGCCGGAGCAGGTGCCGATGCCGGACGACCAGCGCGCCATGCTCGGGCATATCGCGGCGAAGCTGGGCCATCCGCCGCGGACGGCGCCGGCGGGCCGGGCGCTTCGCGGCGCGCCGGATTTCTGGCACGCGTTCGCGCTGCCGCCGGAGGAGCGCCGCGAGCGGTTCGCCGCCAATTTCCGGGCGGCCGGCGGCCATGTCGCCAGCGTGCCCGACCTGCACGCGGCATCGCGCTACATTGCGGAGCGGGCGGCAGAGCGTGGCGCATCCAGCCTGCTCCTGCAGGATGCGCCCGAACTCGCCGGCCTGGCGCTGGACAGCGCGATGCCGGACGCGTGCTTAAGCGTCTGGAACCGCGATCCGGCCACGGATTGGATCGCGGAGGCCGCCGGCGCGGACGCGGGCGTTGTGCTCGCCGACTGCGCCGCGGCGTACACGGGCACCGTCGCGCTCCTCTCCTCCAAGGAGCGCGGCCGGGCCGTCAGCCTGCTGCCGCCCGTGCTGTTCATCGTGCTGCCGGCTGACCGGATCCGCACGCGGCTGGGCGAAATTTTCGCCGAGTTCGACGAGGGCGGACGGAGCGCTATGCCGGCGGGCGTTCATCTTGTCTCCGGCCCGAGCCGCTCGGCCGACATCGAGAACGATCTGACGATCGGCGTGCACGGGCCGGGCGATGTCCATGTGATCATCGTCGGTTCATCCGAATAATCGGATGTTTCTGAGAAATGTGAACAAAATCTTATCATTGTCATCTGGACAATATCCTTCCATAGCGGTAAGGTGGCGTTAGGTTCGGAATGCGGCATTCGGCCGCATTTCCGGTCTCCGCTGCGGGAGGATTTGCGCCGCGCGCGACTCCCTGTGCGCGGCTTTCCGCTTTAAGGTGTTTGAACACTTGAATTGCCGGGGGTGCACGGAGATGGTGATGCAAAGGCTTCGGATCGGCAACGGCGGAAGGCATTTGGCATTGGAGGACGGACGGCCTTTTTTCTGGCTGGGGGATACGGCGTGGGAGCTGTTCCACCGGCTCACGATCGAGGACGCCGAACATTATTTGCGCACGCGGTCCGGACAGCAGTTCACGGTTATTCAGGCCGTTGTGCTGGCAGAATTCGAAGGCGTGACGACCGCAAATGCTTACGGAAGGCTGCCGCTCAAGACCGGTGCGAACGGATTGCCCGATCCGGGACAGCCCGACACGGACGGTCCGAATTCCTATTGGGACCATGTCGATGCGATCATCCGGCTGGCGGAATCGCTTGACCTGTACATTGCGCTCTTGCCGACCTGGGGAGACAAGTTCAATAAAGCCTGGGGGAAAGGGCCGGAGATTTTCACGCCGGACAATGCATGGCGCTACGGCCGCTGGCTGGGCGAGCGGTACCGGGATGCTCCGAACATCGTCTGGGTGCTCGGCGGCGACTCGTCTTCGCGGCAGCTGCATGACGAGCCGTGGCTCGATTTCAACATGATCCAGTCCGGCCACGGCGAAGCGATAATCTCGAGTGATGCCCGCGTGCTGGTGGATTACGGGCGGGAGCCGGTGAAGCCGGTGCTGGACGCCGAGCCTTGCTATGAGGACCATCCGATCGGGTTCAAGGCGGCGAACGGCTATTTCGACGCCGCCGATGTGCGCAAGGCCGCCTATTACGCGCTGCTGTCGGGCGCCTGCGGCCACACGTACGGCCATCATTCCGTCTGGGCGATGGCGGACGGTCCGATGGCCGGTGCGGGTTCGCACGGCAATCCGGGCAACTATATTGTGATGAGCTGGCGGGACGCGCTCCGGCGGCCGGGCGCGGAGCAGATGCGCTGGCTGCGCGCGTTCGGCGAACGGTATGCGCCGGCGGGGTTCACACCGGACGCCGATGTGCTCGCCGGCAATTTTGAGGGGTATAACCGACAGGTTGCGGCGAGGGGCGACGGATGCTCCGTCGTCTACACGCCGTCGGGACCATATGTGGATGTCGCGGCTGATCTGAAAGGCCTGAACGCGGCCGGAGCGAGGATTGGGTGCTCATCGTACCGGAAGGTTGATGCGGGTTGCTCTCTCCCGAATAGGATTCGATGCCGCGGCGAACGCTAACGGCGATGGCATCGAATGCTTCGAAGGGGAGGTTCGCGGCATGAAGCGAAGGGCAGCGGCAATCGCCGTGCTGGCCGTCGGCGCCTTGATGTTCGCCGGCTGCGCGGAGACGCAGGGCGATGTCGGCAATCGCAACATCAAGGAGAAAAGAATCCTCAAGGACGGCAACGGCAATCTCGTCATCGACCGGCGATTCGCGAACGACCAGCTGAACGAGCAGAACCGGGTGTACGGCCGCCGGCTCAACAGCAACAATCTGATCGGAAACCATCAGAACTACCGGATGGAAGCGAGCCAGGACATCGCCGAGCGAATCCGGAAAGCGGAAGGATTGAGTGACGTCTATGTCATCCTGACAGACCGCAACGCCTACGTCGCCGTCAACAAACGGATCGACGCCGGCGACCGGCTGCAGCGCGGAGCCGCGGGCGCTGACGGACTGCCCAGTTCGCGGACGGGATCGCGCGCCGGGCTGAACAGCAAATCGGCCGGCGGAACAACCGGCGGCAAGGATAAGTCCGGCGGCACCCTGGAGGAGCGGATCGCCCGACATGTGAAGGAGATGGCGCCGATGATTGAGCGCGTCTATGTGTCCGAGGAGCCGGACTTCGTCAGCCGGATGAGCGAGTACATCCAGACGGCGCGCCGCGGCGAGCCGATCCAGGGATTCATCGCCCAGTTCAACGCAATGGTGGAGCGGCTGTTTCCCGCGGAGTCGGGCATCCGCATCAGCAGAAGCAACTCCGGCATCTACGATTGATGCGAACGGCCGGTCAGGGTCGACCTGACCGGCCGTTCGCATGCCGCTACTTCTCTGACGATGCCGGCTGCGGCTCCAGCCGCGCCAGCGCTTTCATGGCCGGCCCTTCCACGACATTGCCCTTGTAGTCGAACCTTGAGCCGTGGCACGGGCAGTCCCATGTCCGCTCGCCGGGGTTCCATTTCACCTCGCAGCCCATGTGGGTGCAGGTCGTGTCCACAAGATGCAGCTCGCCCTGCGGGTCCCGGTAGGCGCCCGCGCGCTTGCCGTTCAGCTCGACGACGGCGCCTTCGTCCGGCACCAGCGATTCCGGCGTCCGTCCGGGCTTCTCCAGCTTGCCGGCAATGAGCGAGCCCGCGACCCGCGCGTTCGAGCCGACAATTACGCGCAGATCCGGATCGGCATGAAAACGCGACGGCGTGAACAGCTCCGCATACCGGTTGTCGCGTCCGAGCGCCAGATCCGCGATCAGCATGGCGGCGGCGGTGCCCCCGGTCATGCCCCATTTGCGGTAGCCGGTCGCGACGAGGATGTTCGGCTTGGCCTTGTCCGGCGGGCCGACGTACGGCACCTTGTCGGTCGTGATGATGTCCTGCGCGGACCAGCGGTACGCGACCGATTCGGCGCCGAACAGCCGCTCGCCGAATTCGGCCAGCGCGGCGTAGCGCCGCTCCGCATCCTCCGCCGCGCCGGATCGGTGGTTCTCGCCGCCGATCAGCACGAGCGGCCCCTCCGGACTGCCCGCCCGGCGCAGGGAGCGGCGCGGCTCGTCGGCGCTGATGTACATCCCGCCGGGATACGGCTGCTTCGGCCGGATTGCGACGACGTACGACCGGTCGATGTGCAGCCGGGCGAACAGCCCGCCGGTCTTGTCGATGAACGGATAGTGGCTGGCCGCCACGACGGCGTTGCAGCGGACCTTACGGCCACCCTCCGTCCGCACGGTCGGGCGGCCGCCGTCCGTGTCGACGCCGGTCGCCGTCGTCTTCTCGTGGATGCGGACGCCGAGCCGCACGGCTTCATCGAGCAGCCGCCGCATGTAGCGCAGCGGGTGGAAGCGCGCCTGCTTCCGCATGACAAGCGCCGCCGCAGCGTCCACGGGCACCGGAATATCCGCGACAAGCTCGCCTTCGATGCCGAGGGCGTCGTAGGCGCGCAGCTCCTGCTCCAGCTTGCCGACCGACCGATTCTCCGTCACATAGACATAGGCATCTTCCTCCGCCCATTCGCAGTCGATGTTCCACTCGCGCACCCGGCCTTCGATGAAGGTCATCGCGTCGCGGTTTGCTGCATAGTACAGCTTCGCCTTCTCTTGGCCGAAATGGGCGATCAGCTCATCGTAGATGAGATGGTGCTGCGCCGTCACTTTGGCCGTCGTATGTCCCGTCGTGCCCCGCAGCACGCGCGACGCCTCGAGCACGATGACGCGCGCGCCTTCCTTCGCCAGCAGCCAGGCGGCCGTCAACCCCGTAATGCCTGCGCCGACGATTACAACATCGGCATCCGTGTCTTCCTGCAGCGGCTGGAATTCCGGCAACGGCTCGGACTCGATCCAGTACGACAGCGTTGTCTCCGGCAGACCGGCATTTCCTCCCGTCATTCCTGCGGCAGCCTCCTTCGCATATCCCCGAGAAAAGGGCATTCGTGCCTGTGCAGGAATAGTTTCTCTTGTTCACGGCGGATTCATACCGACCGGCCGGTCCGCCTGACCTGTACTACAGCTCCATTTCCCGATATTCCGCCTGAACAAAAGCTTCCCCGTCCCAGCGAAAGACTCTCTCCATCCACACCTGCCGAGAATTCTCGTAATGCAAGCACATGAAGACGAGTGATCCCGGATCGGCAGTTCTTCGATCTCGCCGTTCTCTCTCAGCGTGAACAGCCTGTAATCCCATCCATTGCTTGAAGCGTACTGCCCGATGGTGAAATCGATATCCCCGTCGCCGTTGTACTCGTCGAACTCAAGCTGAAAATGCGACAAGAAGATCAACGGTTCATGATAATAACGGCTCAATTCGGTCTTGGCGATTGTATTGCCGATCTCGTCGGCAAGCTCGATGACATAATCTCCCTCCCACACGGTACCGCTCATCGGTCCCGGGTACCAGTCCTCATCATACTTTCCCCGAACCAGCTTCAGTCTCAACAATCAACAACATTCTTCAATTTAAATAAAAACAATTAAACAAAATAAATATTTTTTTCTTCCAAATCCCACATACAGGAGGAGAATCGGTGATTTTGTCGATTTTTTTATCTTATCACGATATTGACATAAACATTTAGTGTGCTAACATATGAATAGTTTAGTGGAATGACATAAAATAATAAACAAATTCCATTAAACAATTTATCTTAAACATTTGATTGAGGGGAGCGAAAAACATGTTGAACCAAAAGGGTTGGCCGTGGTTACGCTGTCTTGTGCTGATGATCGGAATGGCTTTGTTGTTTGCCGGGTGTGGAAGCGCTAACAACAAAACCGACGAATCTTCGTCATCCGGCACAAGTCAATCCGGCAATTCAAGCCGGTCCGGCAGTTCAGGCGAGTCCGGCAATGCAAGCCCGTCGTCCGATTCCGCAAGCCAGGGATCCGGCAATTCATCCAATCTGATCGTCATCATCACGCCTTCGCACGACAACCCCTTCTTCAAGACGGAAGCCGACGGCGCAGCCGAGAAAGCGCAGGAGCTGGGATATGAAACCTTGGTGCTGACCCACGATGACGACCCGAACAAGCAGGATCAGCTGATCGATACGGCCATCTCGCGCAAAGCGGCGGCCATCATTCTCGACAATGCCGGCGCCGACGCCACGATCGCGGCGGTGAAGAAAGCGAAGGACGCGGGCATTCCGTCCTTCCTGATCGACCGGGAAATCAACGAGACCGGCATTGCGGTATCGCAGATCGTGTCCAACAACTATCAGGGAGCGAAGCTGGTTGCCGAGGAATTTGTGCGGCTGATGGGCGAAAGCGGGAACTACGTCGAGCTGCTGGGCAAGGAATCGGACACGAACGCCCACATTCGTTCGCAAGGTTTCCATGAAGTGATCGATCAATATCCGGATATGGTCATGGTGTCGCAGCAGACGGCGAACTGGAGCCAGACGGAAGCGTACTCCAAAATGGAATCCATCATTCAGGCCAACAAGGACATCAAAGGCGTCATTGCCGGCAATGACACGATGGCGATGGGGGCGATGGCGGCATTGAAGGCTGCCGGGCTGAACGATGTCATTGTGGTGGGATTTGACGGAAGCAACGACGTGCGCGACTCCATTCTGGCCGGCGACATCAAGGCGACGGCGCTGCAGCCGGCCTACAAGATCGCGCAGATGGCCGTCGAGCAAGCCGACCAATACTTGAAGACCGGTTCGACCGGCGCTGAAGAGAAGCAGCTCGTTGATTGCGTGCTGATTACGATGGATAACGCATCCAGGCTGGATAACTTCAACCTGAAAGATTGATTTTCTCCACAAACCACAAGGGGGCTGGGCGGCAGCCCCCCTCGCACTCGAGTATGCTGAAGGGACTGTCTTGTATGAAAGCGTCAGACAGAAGTTGCCGACCGCGCGCCATCTTGCCGGCTTTGTTCGCCATCCTGGCCGTGCTGCTTTCTTCCTGTACGGTCGTCAAAATCGGCGAACAGCCGGCGGGCGGGTCAAGCGCCGGTGAGGCGGATGTTGCCTCCTATGCCCGGGACACTTGGGAACGGGTCGTATCCTATGTGAATGAACATGCGCACGACCTGCCGGATGTCATGGAGACGCTTCTGGCCGATTCGGAGAAAGCCGTCGAGACGTACGGTGTCCGAAACGCATCGGCCGGAAGCGCCTGGAACTTCATCATCAAGGGACAGGGCAAAATTACGGCCGTTCATACCGAGTCGAGGGCCGGCACGGCGGAAATCGATGTACCGCCTTACGACGGCGAACCGGATGCTGCGCTGCAGATCGGACCCGTTTTCAAAGGAACATCCATCCGCGATTCCCTCGACTTCGTCAACTTTGATCAATTCAAAAATCAGATTGATTTCGCCAAGCTGGCCGCCGCTTACAACACGCTGGTCCTGGAAAACGTGATTGACGCCAAAGGGACGGAATGGTTTCAATCCGGGAAAGAAATTCGCTTTGTCGGCGTGTTCACCGAGAACGGCCGGGATATTTTGATCACGCCCGTGGAACTCGATGAGACGGGAGGAGGAGCCTGATGCATGCTCAGCCTTCTGCCGAATTGTGTCTTCAGGCCAAGGGGATCACCAAGCGATACCCAGGCACGGTCGCCCTCGACAACGTCGACTTTGAGGTGTATCGCGGCAAAGTCAATGTGTTGATCGGCGAGAACGGAGCCGGCAAATCCACCCTGATGAAAATCATTGCCGGCATTGAGCAGCCCACCGAAGGCGAATTGCGGATGAACGGCCGTCCCGTCAAACTCGCAGGCACGAGGGACGCCGCGGCCAAGGGCATCGGCATTATCCATCAGGAACTGAATCTGTTTCCGAACATGACGATCGCGCAAAACATGTTCATCGGCCGCGAACACACCAGGTACGGCATGTTGCTGGATCATGACCGGCATGTCGAGAAGACGAGGGACATTTTGCGCCAGCTGGAATGCGATCTGGATCCGCACACGCCGGTCAGCCGGCTCAAAGTCGGTCAACAGCAAATTGTGGAAATCGCCAAGACGCTCACGCAAAGCGAAATGCAAGTCCTGATCATGGACGAACCGACTTCGTCGCTCAGCACGGCTGAAGTCGAAGTGTTGTTCAAGCTCATCCGCGACCTGAAAGCGAAGGGCCTGGCGATCATCTATATTTCGCACAGGCTGGAAGAGATCATGCGAATCGGCGACTATATCACCGTTCTCCGCGACGGCAAACTTGTCGCCCGCGACGAGATCGCCAACATCGACATTCCCTGGATCGTGCGGAACATGGTCGGACATGACCAGGTGCTGTCGACCAACAGACCGAAGCGACAGCCGACGGAGGAAGTGCTGCGCGTCGAAAATCTGACGCTGCGTTCGCCGGAGGGAGGCTTCATCCTGAAGGACGTCTCCTTCTCCCTGCAAAAAGGCGAAATTGTCGGGATCTACGGTCTGATGGGGGCGGGTCGCACGGAGCTGCTCGAGACGCTCATGGGACTCCATCCCGAAGCGGAAGGCGCCGTATATCTCGAAGGCAAGCCGATCAAGCCGACATCGGTCCGGAATCAGATTGACCGCGGTTTTGCGCTTGTGCCTGAAGACCGGCAGCGCCAAGGGCTCGTGCAGCCGCTGTCCATCGCCAAGAACATGACGCTGTCCAGCCTGGGCAAGTACTTCAGGCGGCTGTTTCTGTCGAGCAAGCTGGAAAACAGCAGCATCGCCCGCATGATTCAAAATCTGTACATCAAAGCGCCGGATCCGAAACTTCCCATCTTGTCGCTCAGCGGCGGCAACCAGCAGAAAGTGGTCATCGGAAAATATCTGCTCACCGATCCGAAAATTTTGCTGCTTGACGAGCCGTCGCGCGGCATAGATGTCGGAGCGAAGGCGGACGTGTTCAACATCATCCGGCAGCTGGCCGCCGAAGGGGTCAGCATTCTCCTCGTCTCTTCGGAATTGAAAGAAATCCTCGCGTACTCGGATCGGGTGATCGTCCTGTCCGGGGGCAGGCTGACCGGCGAGTTTCAGGACGATCAATTGACGGAAAACAATCTGGTCAACGCTTCTTCGAAAAAATAGCCTATTCCAGTCCGATCAAAGGGAGTTCGGGTTCAAATGAGACAACTGTTCAAAGGAAGACCGGGTCCGGACATCGGTCTGCTCCTTCTGAAAGCCAGGACCTTCATCGCGCTCATCGTGCTTGTCGTTGTCTTCAGCTTTCTGGCGCCCAATTTCTTGTCCGTGCAGAGTCTGATCCTGATCGCCAAGCACGTCGCGCTGTACGCCATCCTGGGCATCGGGATGACGTATGTCATCGTCAGCGGCGGCATCGACCTGTCGGTCGGTTCGATTGTCGGCCTGTCCGGCATGATCGCCGGCTGGCTGATCGTCGAAGGTCTCGTGCTGCCGATGTTCGGTGTCATCGTTTATTTCAGCGTGCCGGTGATTATTCTCATCGTATTGCTGGCGGGCACATTGGTCGGGGGAATCAACGGCATCCTGGTGACGAAGTTCAAGGTGGCGCCCTTCATCGCCACGCTGGGCATGCTGTATGCGGCGCGGGGCGTGGCCATGCTCAGTTCCGGCGGCAAGACGTTCCCCAACCTGGTCGGCAGTCCCGAGCTCGGCAATACCGGCTTTCCGGCGCTCGGCGCGGGTTCCTTCCTCGGCATTCCGTACGTCATCTGGATCATGATTCTGTTCGGGGTGTTCTCGGTTTACCTGTTCAAGAAAACGCCGCTCGGCTGGCATATTTTTGCCGTGGGCGGCAACGAGCGCGCAGCCGAGCTGTCCGGCATCCGGATCAACCGGGTCAAAATTTTCGTTTACATGTTTTCGGGCTTCTGCTCGGCCGTGGTCGGACTGATCGTCTCTTCGCAACTCGTCGCTTCCCATCCGGCGACGGGTGAAACCTGGGAGCTGAACGCCATTGCGGCCGCCGTGCTCGGCGGCACTTCGCTCGCGGGCGGAAGAGGATCGATCGGCGGCACGATTCTGGGGGCGTTCGTCATCGGGGTGCTCAGCGACGGCATGGTCATGATGGGAGTCTCCGAGTTTTGGCAAATGGTCATCAAAGGGCTCGTCATTGTGCTCGCGGTCATTGTCGATCAGTATCAGCGCAATCTTCAGTCCAAGCACGTGCTGGCAAGCCGTGCCGCCGCGTAACGGGCGTACCATGCCAAACCGGGAGCACCCGTCTGAGGTGCTCCCGGTTTGTGTCGCGGATTAGCTCCGTTCGGCCGCCACGAGCGGCGGTGCCGTGGACAGGCGAGTGACCAGCTCGGTGTCGACTTTGATCTTGCTTTTCACGCGCATCTCCGAATTGTTCGACTCGATGGCGAGATCGACCGCCAGATAGGCGATCCGCTCTTTGTCCACGTGAATGGTGGTGAGCTCCGGCGAGACGATGAGCGCTTCCGAAATGTTGTCGAACCCGACGACCGACACATCGTCCGGAATGCGGTACCCCAGCTCGGAGAGCGTCTTGATCGCGCTGATCGCGATGTAGTCGCACTCGCAGAAGAAGGCCGTCGGCATTTTGTGCCCGGCGGCGAGATAGGCTTGTAGCTGGTCCTTGAGCGCATCCTGCGAAGACAGGATGGTCGGCGCGATCGAGAAAATATTGTGCTCGTTCAGCTGGAGGCCTTTCTCCCGGAGCGCGGCGGTGAAGCCTTTCATCCGTTCCTCGAAGTTGTGAATCTTGATGTTCGAGGCGATGTAGCCGATGTGCGTATGGCCGAGCTCGCAGAGATGGATGCCCGCCTGATAGGCGCCCATCGTGTTGTTGATCTCCACGAAATGCAGCGGCAGCGTGTCGTAGCACGTATCCAGCACAACGAGCGATTCGGGCAGTTTGACCGCGACGTCGGCGATTTGCTCCTGGCTGAGATTGGTGCCCAGCAGGATGACGCCGTCCTTGTGCGGCGCCTTGGCGAGCGCGCCGATGTCTCGCTCGAAGTTGTTCATGTCGACGGCGGAGAAAAGCAGCGAATATCCGCGATGCCTGCACCGTTCTTCGATGTAGTAAATGAGTTCGCGGAAAAACGGCTGCTGATAATACTGCTCCAGCACGATGCCGGAATTGACGAACACCAGAAACGTCAGCGATTTCGTCCGCGTGTCCGCGCTCGGCGAACGGCTCTTGAGTTGATAATTATGTTCCTTGGCAATCTGGAAAATGCGCTGCCGCGTCTCCGGACTGATGCCGGGTTTTCCGTTCAGCGCGAGGGAGACGGCCGATTTGGATACACCCGCCAATCTGGCGATATCTTCCATCTTCATATATCATTAAACGCCCCATTTCGGTTTGGTTGAGCAAGTTTAGTTTACTCGATTCGTGAAAAATTTGCAATAAGACAGATGTTCACTAAATTAATGCGTATATAAACTAAATGTTAGTGATTATTTTAATAAATATGACTAAATATTAGTTGACTGGCACAAAATTCACACCTAAAATGAACTCAAAGCCGCTAAATTGCTTCACAAAGCTGATAATCAAGTTTACTAAAAAAGGAGTGTAAACATGAGCCGAATCAAACTTGGTTTCGCCCCGACCCGCCGTTTTGTGTTCAGCGCGGAAGATGCTTTCAAGTACAAGGAAGCCATTCGCCGAAAGATCGATTCCTTCGGGCTTCCGATTGACATCGTCGACCTCGAGGGTCTGAACGACGAAGGGTTGCTCTACAACGATCTCGCGGGCGCCGGGCAGGTCATTGAACGCTTCAGGAAGGAAGACGTGGACGCGGTGTTCTTCCCGCACTGCAACTTCGGCACGGAAGACTCGGTCGCCAGGGTGGCAAAGGCGCTGGGCAAACCGGTTCTGCTCTGGGGGCCCCGCGACGAGGCGCCGCTTGAAGACGGTATGCGGCTGCGCGACACGCAATGCGGCATTTTCGCCACGGGCAAGGTGCTGCGCCGCTTCAACGTGCCGTTCACGTACGTCACGAACTGCCGCGTCGATGATCCGGTGTTCGAGCGCGGATTCACCAACTTCATTGCCGCCGCCAATGTGGTGCGCGAATTCCGCCGGATGCGCATTCTGCAGATCGGTCCGCGTCCAGCTTCGTTCTGGACGGTCATCTGCAACGAAGGCGAGCTGCTGGAGCGGTTCGGCATCGAGATCCATCCGATCACGCTGATCGACATCCGCCGCGCGGCCGAGCGCGTGGAGAAGAAGGGCGGCAGCGATCTGGATGAGGCCGTCGAGTATATCAAGTCGCATCTGGACTGGTCGGAAGTGTCGGAGGACGACGTCCGGCGCATTGCCGCACTCAAAGTCGCGATGCGGAACTGCGCGCGGGAGACGGGCAGCACGGCGATCGCGATCCAGTGCTGGTCCGCGCTGCAGGATGCGATGGGCATCATGCCCTGTCTCGCCAACGCGATTCTGACGGACGAGCAAATTCCGGTCACCTGCGAGACGGACATCCACGGCGCCATCACGTCCGTCATGGTGCAGGCGGCGACACTCTATCAGGCGCCCACCTTCTTCGCCGACCTGACGATCCGCCATCCGGAGAACGAGAACGGCGAGCTGCTGTTCCACTGCGGCAATTTCCCGGTATCGCTCACGGTGGAAGACAAACCGAAGCTGCGCAGACATTTCCTGTTCGACGACCATTCGCCGGGCACACATGAAGGCGAAATCAAGGGCGGCAGCATGACGCTCGCGCGCTTCGACGGCGACCACGGCGAATATCAGCTGTTCCTCGGCCGCGCCCGCGGCATCGACGGACCGTATACGCGCGGCTCGTACGTGTGGGTCGAAGTGAACGACTGGCCGCTCTGGGAAGAGAAGCTGGTCACCGGGCCTTATATCCATCATATCGTGGGCATTCACGCGAACGTCATTCCGGCGCTGTATGAAGCGTGCCGCTATATTCCGGGCCTCACCCCCGATCCCGTCGACCCGACGGAAGCGGAAATCCAGGCGTGGCTCCGCGGTTCGGATCTGAACCGGCGGGG
>JGI2924J29684_1077741_pt1 | contig 21711 bp, 21 predicted proteins | sample BenlonsequencITS_FD_29684 | JGI IMG/M metagenome (IMG submission 29684)
CCGAGCATTGCTGATCCCCGCCCGCCGCAACGACCGGAATCGATCCGCTTATCGAAAGCTCTTTTCGGATCTCTTTGCATAGTTCTCCGCAGACAGAGCCTGGAGAAACAAGTTCTGCCAGTTTGGCTTTATCAATACCAAAATATGATATGAGTGTGTCGTCCCAATCCTTGGCCTGCAGGTTGAAGAGATTTGTTCTGCTGGCCACGGAATGATCGGTGACCATTCGTCCCGTCAGCAGGAAGAGAAGATATTCATAGATGCCGATAAGCTTCCATGATTGCTTGTATTCTTCCGGTTTGTATTGTTGGATCCAGTACATTTTGATGGCGGAAAAGACCGAAGAAACAGGAAGCCCCGAACGCAGATAAATATCCAGATTGTGGGAGCTAAACCTCTCCAGCAGGCAGTCGGTCCTTTTATCCTGCCACATGATTGCCGGAAGAAGCGGCTTGCCATTTTTATCGATAGGAAAGACAGGGGATCTGAATGCCGTTAACCCGATTGCCTCAAGGGGGAGGTGGTGTTGATCAAGATGCGCAACAGCTTCCTTGAGGGCCGTTTCCAGAAGCCGCTTCCAGATAAGCGGATTTTGCTCGACACGGCCGTCGGTCAAGAATTGAGGTGAGGAGTGGTGCTGAGAGATAAAAGCGGCGTTCCCTTCCTCGTCGTAAAGAATTCCGCGGATACTGGTGGTTCCTGCATCAATAATAAGTATCATCTATACACGCTCATTGTCCATAATAGGCGTTTTTTCCATGTTTTCGTAGGAAATGTTTATCCAGCAAGGTTTGTTGCATGTGAGAAATAGCTGGCCGTATCGACATGGTCGCCATCGCCATGTAGGCAATTTCTTCAAGAACTACTGCGTGATAGAGTGCTTCTTCGGGTGTTTTTCCCCAGGAAAAGGGGCCATGAGCGGCCACAAGGGCGGCTGGAACCGCTTCCGGGTCGATAGCCCGTGTCCTGAACGTCTCTACGATGACATTGCCTGTTTCCAGTTCGTAGTTTTCCTGAATCTCGTCGTCGGTCATTTTTCTGGTACAGGGAACGGCGCCGAAAAAATAATCTGCATGAGTGGTGCCCAGAGGGGGCAGGTCCGTGCAGGATTGGGCCCATGCCGTACTGTTTCTTGCGTGGGTATGAACAATTGACCCGCAGCCGGGAAATCCCTTGTACAACGCGATGTGGGTTGCCAGGTCACTGGATGGGCGTTTTGTTCCGTGCACGATGTTTCCATCCATATCGGTGACGACCATATCTTCGACTTGTAATTTTTCATAGGGAACGCCGCTTGGTTTGATCACAATCCACCCTTGCTTCCTGTCGACGGCACTGACGTTTCCCCAGGTGAAGGTTACCAAGCCCCGAACAGGAAGTTCGAGGTTCGCCTTGAAAACCGCTTCGATAAGGGTATCTATATGTTTACTCATTGATGTAAGCGCCTTCTTTCATTCTTGCAATGATCCATTTCCTGGCTTCCTCTATTTCTTTGACCGGGTCGTTTCCTTTCCCCGACCACATCTCCATGAGAAATGGGCCGGTAAAGTGTAGCCTTTTCAAGGCTCGAAACGCTGCGACGAAATCGACGCAGCCGTCACCGAACGGTACATCACGAAATTGACCGGGAAATGTTTTTGTCACCGCCAGTGTATCCTTAAGATGGATTGCCGTAATGAGATTCTTCCCAAGCTCCAATTCTTGCACGACATCGTTGCCCCAGGCGGTCAGGTTTCCCAGATCGGGATATACCGTAAACCAGGGATTCATGATCATTCGCTTGAGATTCATGAAACGTACAATCGAGCTCATGCGATGTGTGTCCATGATCTCCATGGATAGCATAACGTGTTCCTTTGCCGCCGTCTGAACTCCCTCATTCAGACCGTCTATGAACCATCGCCAGGTGTCGTCGTCTCCCGCTTCATAATACACATCATAGCCGGCAAGCTGGATGGTTCTGATTCCGACCTCGGCGGAAAAGTTGATAGCGTCATGAAGTATTTTCCGAGCCCTTGCTCTGATATCGGGATTATGGCTGCCGAGAGGAAACCGCCTGTGCCCGCTAAGGCAGATGGATGGTACGGAAATTCCCGAATCAAAGACACAATTCATGAAAGCCTTCCGTTCGTCCCTTGTCCACTCGAGACGGGCCAGTCGTCTGTCTGATTCGTCGATGGACATTTCCACAAAGGAAAAGTCAAGGCGTTTCGCCAGATCCAGTTTTTCCGGCCAGGATGCCGTTTCGGGCAAGGCTTTTTCGTAGATACCGAATTTCACGTCCTGGAGGGTCATTCCTGGTTCCAATTATCCCGAATCGCCTGTTTGAAGGCACGGGCCGCGGCTATGGGATCTTTCGCCTCGTAAAGCGATCGACCCGAAATAAAGCATTTCACCGGAATCCCCCGAAACAGTGATAGATCCTGCGGTGCAAGTCCTCCTGTAACCGAAACTGCAAAACCCATTTTTCCCAGATGCCGGATCTTCTGTATATCCTCATCGCTCCAGTTTTGTCCGGCCGCCGCAGCGTCGCGCCCCCGGTGGTAGATCGCCTGGTGGATGCCGATATCGAGCCATTTTGCGGCCAGATCGAATGACCACGCTCCGTATAGCTCCACCTGTATCTCGCCGCTGTATGTGTCCGCAACTTTTTTGGCCGCCTCCATTGTGGCCAGTGGAGCATTGCAGATGCATGTCATCCAGTTTGCTCCCCGGGAAAACACCAAATTTGCTACCACTTCTCCGGCATCCGCCGCCTTCAGGTCGGCAACGATGGTATGATCGGGATATGCACCGTGTATCTGTTTTACTGCTTTAGCCCCTTCGGCATAGCAAAGGATCGTTCCTGCTTCAATAACGTCTACTTCTTCTGCAACCTTTCCTGCCGATTCAAGAGCTGCCTTCAAATCTGTGTGGTCCAGGGCAATTTGTAGTAATGGTCTGTTCATAGTTACTCCGATATGTTTGTATAGATCATTTAATGATCAAAATAAACATATTGTCAAGTTTGTTTTTGTATTTTTGAATGAAGAAATATATTGGTGTGATTTGATAATGAATATTAATTATATATTATATATATAATTAAATGATAAAATATTGATTATCTATATGTCGAGTTATAAGGCTTACATTTATTGTGATCAAAAAATCAATTTTTTTATTGACATATGAACACAACGATGTGAAGATTAACTATCCACAGCAGATTGGAGTTTGCATGAGTAAGATAGATACCATTACACGGGAATCATGGATTCTCAGTACGTTTCCCGAATGGGGGACCTGGTTGAATGAGGAGATTGACGAAGAAAACGTCAGGCCGGGGACGTTCGCCATGTGGTGGCTTGGATGTACCGGCATCTGGGTGAAATCGGAAGGGAATACAAATATCTGTATCGATCTCTGGACAAAAAGCGGGAAACGCACAAAGCAGAACCCCCTGATGAAGGAACAGCATCAGCACCAGCGGATGATTGGATGTCGAAAACTCCAACCCAATCTCAGAAATGTTCCCTGCGTAATCGACCCTTTTGCTATTCGAAAGGTCGAAGCTATTCTGGCGACACATGATCATGGTGATCATATCGATGAAAATGTTGCAGCAGCGGTGTTGCAGAATATTTCCGCAGAAGTACCGTTTGTCGGACCGCAGGCCTGTGTCGATCTCTGGACAAGTTGGGGCGTACCGAAGGAACGTTGTCGGGTTGTTAGGCCGGGGGATTCCCTGCAGATCGGTGATGTTCAGATTATTGTTCTTGATTCTTTTGATAGGACCGAGCTGGTTACCGCACCCAAGGGAGTCGTCCTGAAGGGAAAGATGCCCCAGGATATGGATCGTCTCGCCGTTAATTACTTGATCAAGACTCCCGGAGGAACAATCTATCATAGTGGCGATTCCCATTATTCCAACTATTATGCAAAGCACGGCAATGATCATGAAATCGATGTTGCACTGGGCTCATATGGCGAGAATCCCCGGGGAATGACCGATAAGATGACTTCTGTCGATATCCTGCGAATGGCGGAATCTTTGAGAACCAAGGTAGTGATTCCTTTTCACCATGATATCTGGACCAATTTTCAGGCCGATCCCATGGAAATTCTGGTTCTGTGGAATATGCGGAAAGATCGCCTGCAATATCGGTTCAAGCCCTTCATCTGGCAGGTCGGTGGAAAGTTCGTCTATCCGGATGATAAAGAACTGCTTGAATACCATTATCCCCGGGGATTTGATGATGCCTTTTCCATAGAGCCCGATTTGCCTTTCAAATCCCTGCTGTAAAACTGCGTCAGAAATTTGCGATTCCGGATTCGCTTGAATCCTTAAAATCAATTGACTACCTTCGCGTTTATCGTGAAGGGAAAATGGAGGATTACATGAGAAGATTTGTGGTTGTGCTCCTGTTGATCTTTACTTCAAGTTTTGTCTTTTCCAATGGACAGCAGGATGCTGCCGGAAGCTCTCCGAAGAGTGTGTCAGGTGAGTTTAACTGGAGACAATGTGAGGGAGAGACCATTGTTACATGCTTTCCGAACCATGTGACGTATAACGCGTTGATGCCCCTGATTCCCGAGTTCGAGGAGCTTACCGGTATCAAGGTGGAGGTCGATCTGCTCCAGTACATGAAGATGCACGATAAACAGGTATTGGAGATGAGTAAGCCTTCCGGCGATTATGATCTCATTTCAATGGTGTGCATGTGGAAAAGTGAGTATGCCGCCGCCGGTATGTTGAAGGAACTCGAGCCCTTCTTCAATGATCCGTCCCTGGCGTATCCGGATTACGACTTTGACGATCTTGTCCCTGCCTATGTGGAAAACACCGGCTATGTAGGAGGCAAAAAAATCTATCTCGGCGGTCCGGGGGCCAAACTTTACGGTGTCCCTTTTGGTGCCGAGACCAGCATATTGATATATCGAAAAGATATCTTCGACAAATATAATCTTAAGGTGCCTGAGACCTATGATGAGGTACTCGAGACTGCCAAATTCATCTATGAAAATGTTGATGGTATGTATGGGATGACAAGCCGGGGTGCTTCCGGGCACCAGGCGAATGCCGCTTACCTTCTGCATGCATCACCTTTTGGAGCAAGAGTCTTTGACGAGAATTGGGAACCGGTGGTTAATTCCCCTGAATCTATCAAAACACTTGAGTGGATGAAAAAGATGTTCAGCTATGGACCTCCGGGAATGACCAGTTTTGCCCAGGACGGCGAATTTCAGGCCTTTTTGCAGGGAGATGTTGCCATGTACCTCGATGCAAGCGTTTTTGCCGGTAAGGCCAGAGATCCGAAGCAGTCGAAGGTCTATGATAAACTCGGTTATGCAATGCATCCGAAGCAGGAAAACAGATTGAGTGAGTCAGGAGGATTCGGCCTGGCGATACCGGCAAATGCGAGCCATCCGGAGGCCGCATTCCTGTTCCTTCAGTGGATCACAAGCAAGGAGACCGAACGGAAGGTTATAGAGAATGGCGGAGCCCCTTTCCGTACTTCTTCGGTAAACGATCCCATTCTTCAGGATGAGTATCCGGAATTCAAGGCTCTTGCTCTGCAGTTGCCACACGTAAATCCAGATTGGCGGCCCATCATCCCTGAATGGGGGGAGATCGACAATATCATGGGCATTGCGGTCAATCAGGTATTGACCGGAGAGAAAGAGCCCCAGGAGGCCATGGATGGTATCATGGCACCTATTCGGGAGATCATGGTTCGAGCCGGATATATTAAGTAAACAGAAGCAATAGTGTGCCGGACGTATCTTGCAAGCATTGCTGATACGTCCGTGATTCAGGAGGTCCGGATTTGTTCAACAATGGTGTCATGAAACGGAATAAAAGCCCATATCTTTTTGCATTGCCGGCAATTGCCGTTCTGTTACTGGTTATGGTGGTACCTGTCGTCTCGGGTATCAGGCTGAGTTTTTTTGAATGGTTTTTGCGGGATATCAGAAAGGAACCGGTGTTTGTCGGACTGCGGAATTTTATTGACTTGTTCGGAAGCGAGAACTTTCAGACCAGTATTCGTGTCACATTGGTATTTACCATTAGTGTGGTTTGTCTGGAGTTGTTCGTTGGATTGGTTCTCGCTCTTTTACTGGAGGATGGTCTCCCCGGACTTCGTTTTTTTCGTACTGTTTTCATTTTGCCCGTCATGATTGCTCCCGTTGTTGTCGGTGTCATCTGGAAATTTCTTTACAACCCCTCGTATGGGAAGATAAACTACTTTCTTTCGGTTCTGGGATTGAAAGAGGTCGGATGGCTCTCGGACCCCCACATGGCGCTCATCTCTATTATCATAACCGATATCTGGCAATGGACTCCCTTTGTGTTCCTGCTTTTGCTTGCCGGACTTCAGGGAATTCCCTCTGATCTCAGTGATGCGGCCCGGGTCGACGGAGCCAACTATCTTCAGAATTTAATTCATATCAAATTGCCCTGTATCTCCGGTGTCATCGGCATTACCGCCGTGCTTCGGCTCATTGATGCCTTTCGGGGGCTGGTTGTCATGTTTATCATGACCAACGGCGGTCCGGGAGTGTCGACCGAAATTCTTTCCCTTCATCTTTACAAAACAGCCTTCACCGATCAGCGCCTGGGTAAGGCCTCTGCCGTGGCTGTTATTTTGCTTGGTATCATAACGCTGCTTTCCATAATTTTTATTACCAAAAATATGAAAGATGAAACATAAAAGGCAGGGGCATAATGACTTTTAAGAATAGAAAACGACTGAATCGGTTTATTGTTCTCATGATAGTTCTGGTGGGAATGGTAATTTGCCTGTTTCCCATTTACGAAATGGTTTCGACATCATTAAAATATGAGGTGGACGCCTTTTCCCTTCCTCCGAAATGGATATTCCGGCCGACATTTGAAAACTACCGGAATGTACTTTTAAGTAACGGCTTCGGACGTTATTTTTTCAACAGCGTTATTGTTGCGCTTTCAACGACCTTTTTCAGTGTCTGTACGGGTGCCCTTGCTGGCTATTCATTTTCCCGTTTCAAATATAAAGGGAAAAAGCTGCTTATCGTCTTTACGCTCCTGCTCCGCATGATTCCTCCTGTTATCCTGGTAATTCCCGTTTTCGTTATCTGGAATTCCCTGGGGCTTGCAAATACCAGAATCGGCCTGGTCCTTGTTTATATTGGTCTCAATTTGCCTTTCAATATCTGGGTCCTGAAAACCTTTATCTCCGAAATTCCAAGGTCGCTTGACGAGTCGGCAACCATAGACGGCTGTTCCGACTGGATGGTTTTTTCTAGGATCATTCTTCCCCTTATTGCACCGGGCCTTTCTGTTGCCGGAATTTTTACCTTCCGAATTGCCTGGAATGAATATATCCTGAGCCTTGTATTGACCAACCGTTTTACCAGAACACTGCCGGTAGCTGTTTCGCTTTTTCTTACCGATGCCGGGACGGAATGGGGAAAAATCACGGCTATTGCAACCATTACCGCCATACCTGCTTTTATTTTTACATTTACCGCGGCAAAAAAGCTGATCATGGGAATGACGGCCGGTGCCGTGAAGGGATAACAGGAAGCAATATGAACTCAACTGAACGGACTTTTCTGGCGCTTGATCATAAAGAGGCCGACCGCGTGCCTGTCGATTTTGGCGGTCATCTTATCTCCGGTATTCATATCGATGCCTATCGCAAGCTTCTTGAATACCTCGGCATGCGTTTTGACCAGCTTCGGATTGAGCGATATCGTCAGAGGACCGCCGTTATCGATGAAGCTGTCCATCAACTTTTCCATACCGATTTTCGTCCCCTAGTTCCCCCGGTTCCCCAACTTGTATGGTCGGACGATGGTTCCAGGGAAACGTATCGTGATGAATGGGGGGTGGGTTGGGAACGGCAAAAAGACGATGGTGATTATTTTGAATGCCGAACACCGCGTTTTTCCGAGATGCCGGACGAGGAAATGCTTCGAGACGTTCACTGGCCGGATTATTCGAAGCCTTCCAGACTTGCCGGACTTGCTCACCGTGCCCGGACGATCTGTAAAGAAGAGAAGGTACCCATTCTCGACCTTCCACTTGGACTTGAGCTTTTCGACGCAGGATTCAATCTATGTGGTTCTGCAAATTTCTATATGATGCTTGCCCTGGATCCAAAGGCGGCGGAGTACATAATGGACCGGCAGCTTGAACAGCAGCTTGCCTGGTGGACTCAGGCATTTCAGAGCATTCCCGATTTGTCGTTGATCCGCATAGGCGATGATCTTGGTGCTCAGGATTCGATGCTGATCTCACCCGAAATGTATCGGAATCTTGTTCTGCCCCGGCACAAAAAACTGTTTGCCGGAATTAAAACAGCTTCTCGGGGGCGGGCTAAAATTATTATGCATTCAGATGGTGCAATCCTACCTGTCATTCCCGATTTGATCGAGGCGGGAATCGACTGCCTCAATCCTGTTCAATACACAGTGCCCGGTATTGATCCTGTTTTGTTAAAAAAAGAATTTGGGAAAGATATTACCTTTTGGGGTGGCGGGATTGATACTCAGTCGATTCTCCCCAATGCTTCGCCCTCCCAGGTAAAAGAGGAGGTGAGACGTCAAATCGATATCCTTGCACCCGGTGGCGGGTTTATTTTTAGTCAGGTGCATATTATCCAAAAAGATGTTCCACCCGAGAATATTGTGGCAATGTTCGAAGCCGTCCGGGAGTCTGGAATCTATTGAGGGAGGTGAACACAGGGACGAACGGCCTCGAAACTTTTGCCAAAAGCGGGCATAATGGTGGATAATAGTGATACAAAAGAAAGCAAGAGGTCATTCCCATGTCTGAAAGTTCCATCGTGGCAAACCGACATCTGAAATTGTTGGATATTCTCAATCGAAAGGGGTTTGTGCGTGTCGATCAATTGAGCATGCACCTTAATGTTTCGCAGGGAACGATACGGCGTGACTTGGAGTATCTTTCACAAAAGGGCCTTCTTGAACGGAGGCATGGAGGGGCTCGCATAGCCTCTTCTCCATTAAACTCCCTTCCCGAAAGAGATTTCATGGAAAAAGGCCTGATCAATACCGAAGAAAAGAAGGCCATAGCCAAAAAAGCCCTCGAGCTTGTACATGACAATGATATCATTTTCCTGAACAGTGGTTCGACGACACTCCATTTTTTAGAGGCTCTCCGAGATGCTCGAGTGAGGGTGTTTACGAATAATGCTTGGGCGGTATCTTGCAAGAAAGGCCCAGAGCTTGAGCTGATGATTTTAGGGGGAGAATACAGGGAACAATCGAGATCGTTTATTGGTATCATGACCCTGGAAGCAATAAAGAACATCAACAGCAATATCACTTTTCTCGGAACGAACGGAATCAGTCTCGAAAAAGGTCTGACTACAGCTGTTCATCAGGAATGTAGTATCAACCAGGCAATGATCGAGAATACGAATGGCAAGGTGGTTGTTTTGGCTGATCACTCTAAAATTGGGCGCGTTTCAAATTTTGTTTCAACTGCACTGAACGAAATTGATATTCTTATCACCGATAAATCTGCTCCCTCTGAAACACTTGAGAAGTTTAAACATATGGGTGTAGACGTGATTATTGCCTAATTCCTAATTACAGATTGCATCAGGAGTTTTATACAACTCCGGGAAGCTTGTATGGCCAATCCGGAGCCGTATATAACTATTCCAACTGGAAAAAGCAGCGGAGCCTTTAGGATTCTTCCTCTTTCTCCGGCATATCCAGTTTAATGTGAAGCATCTTGAGCTGGTCTTCATCGACGAGACTCGGAGAATCGTCCATAGGGCTGTATGCCTGGTTGTTCTTCGGGAAGGCAATCACCTCTTTGATCGAGTTCTCTCCTGCCATGATCATGACCAGCCGATCGAGGCCCGGAGCTATTCCGCCGTGGGGAGGCGGCCCGTAGCGGAAGGCGTTGAGGAGAAATCCGAAACGGTTTTCCGCTTCTTCGCTGGAAAATCCGACAATGTTGAAGATGCGCTTCTGAATTTCGGGATCGTGGATCCTGATAGAACCGGATGCCAGTTCAAAGCCGTTACAGACAAGATCGTAGAGGTCTCCCTTTACCGCACCGGGGTTTTCCTCCAGGGTGTCGAGGTACTGCTCCTGGGGCATGGTAAACATGTGATGGGCAGCTTCCCAGCGCTGTTCTTCTTCATTGTACTCAAAGAGAGGGAAGTCCACGATCCAGCAGAATCGGAAGGTCCCCGCTTCGATCAGGCCGAGGTCTTTTCCGAGTTTGCTGCGAACCGCGCCAAGACTGGTGCAGGCGACGTTCCATTTGTCCCCGACCATCAGGATTAGATCTCCCTCTTGTGCTTCAAGGCTTGCAAGCAGCTCATCGGCAATCCCGTCGAAGAATTTCGAAACACCACCTTCGATGCCCGATTCTCCGACTTTCATCCAGGCAAGGCCCTTTGCTCCGTAGACCTTTGCCGCATCCTCAAGCTCGGAGATCTGCTTTCTGGAGTAGCCTGCACAGCCGCTCGCCACCAGGGCCTTGACGCAACCTCCTTCGGCAATGACTGACTTGAAGGCGTTAAAACCGCTTTTTGAGGCAAGTTCGTCGACGGTTTTCATTTCCAAACCGAAACGGAGGTCCGGTTTATCGCTTCCGAAACGGTTAAGGGCATCGTCATAGGGCAAGCGCTGGAAAGGTATTTCGAGTTTTACCCCAAGGGTTTTGTCGAAGATGTGGCTCATCATCCCCTCGACGACTTCAAATACATCGTCTTTGCTGACGAAACTCATTTCCATATCGATCTGGGTGTGTTCCGGCTGTCGGTCGCCTCGAGCATCTTCGTCCCTAAAGCAATGGGCAATTTGAAAATAGCGATCGAAGCCGGAAACCATCAAGATCTGTTTGTAGAGCTGAGGGCTTTGAGGAAGAGCGTAAAATTTTCCGGCGTGTATGCGGCTTGGTACAAGAAAATCCCGTGCTCCTTCGGGGGTTGATTTGATCATGGTTGGAGTTTCGATCTCCATAAACCCCTTACCGATGAGAAACTCTCTTGCTGCGAAGGTTACATCGGTTCTCAGCCGTATCTTACGCTGCATAGAGAAGGATCGCAGGTCGAGATAGCGGTATTTCAACCGAAGGTCTTCCTTTGCGTCGCTTTTCTCGTCGATCATGAAAGGGAGAACATCACATTTCGTGAGTATTTCAATCTGCGAGGCCGCCACCTCGATCTCTCCTGTGTTCATATCCTTATTGACCATTTCGTCGGGTCGGCGACGGACGATACCGACGACAGCGATGCAGTATTCAAATTTGAGCTCTTTGGCCTTCTCTTTTAATGGAGCGGAGGCATCTTCATCGATTACGACCTGCGTGATGCCGTAGCGGTCCCGGAGATTGATAAAAAGGATGCCGCCGTGGTCCCTATTCCTATGGACCCATCCATTGAGGGTAACGGTTTCTCCGACCCTTGAACTGTTTAGTTCTCCACACGTAGCGGTTCGTTTCATATTTTCCATAAAGATGACTCTACATGATGAACGTTCCCTTTTCAAGCTGTCATTGTCAGAGACTCGAAGTTCAGGCTATACTTATATTCCGGTTTATGAAACGAAAGAGTTTTATCGTGGTTGGTATAGCTATTATATGTGTATTTTTTCTATTATTGATTCTAATGCTCTTTATCGATCGCTCCATAAGTGTCGTGGCTCGAGAGCGTCTTTACGATAGCATATCAGAGGTCCCTTCTGTAAAAACGGCTCTGGTCTTAGGAACCAGCCGTTATCGTCCGGGCGGAAAGACCAATCTCTACTTTCGCTACCGTATCGAGGCTGCAAAGGCCTTGTTTGATGCGGGAAAGGTCAGATATCTCTTGGTAAGTGGGGATAATGCTCGAAAATCCTACAATGAACCTGTGGAGATGCGCCAGGCTTTGGTTGAAATGGGGGTCCCTATTGATCGGATTGTTCTCGACTATGCCGGGTTTCGAACACTGGATTCGGTTGTTCGCTGCCAGGAGGTTTTTGGGCAAGACCATTTTATTATTGTAAGTCAGCGCTTTCACAACGAACGAGCTCTGTACATTGCCCGTCATTTTGGGATCGACGCCGTGGCTTTTAACGCAAAAGATGTCGGAGGCTATTCGGGTCGGCGGATACGGGGAAGGGAATACTTTGCCAGGGTGAAGGCTCTGTTGGATTTACACTTCTTCCATACCGGTCCAAGATTTCTCGGTGAGACCGTGGAGATCCCTGAATAGAGGTTGTTTCAACCTCTATATGGTGTTCCGAATTTTCGTGGTGGGACAGGGCATTGTATTAATTCTTTTCGGCATCCTTTTTTCGCCGGTAGCAGTCACTGCACCCGAGCACATGTACATGCCGTCTCTCTCCTGAGTCGAAAACTCGTGCAATGATATCCCCATCATAGGGAACTTCTTTTCCGCAGACCGGACATATCCTTTTTCGCTTGCCTGGGGCAGGGTAGCAATAGGGACATCCTTTAATTTCCATCAGTCTGTCAGGTGCACCTGGTGATTTTGGGTACAGGACCGATTTTATGTTTTGCCCTTTTGCCAGGTCCGCCGAACAAAGAGGACACTGTCGTTCTCGCTTTGGTTGTGGATGTGTAAGCTTTGTTTGCGTTTTTTTACTATGCCCTCCTTTGCCGCTTCCTAAGAGCAGAATAACCAAAGCCGCCACCACTACCGCCGAAACTGCACCGATTGCCAATTCAACCATATAATTTGTGTACCCTCTTCCTTGAGAAAGTGCAAGTATCTTTTCTATTGGCAGGTGCCCCGATTCCGGTTAGGATAAAGGAATGGGAACACTCTATATTGTTGCAACTCCTATTGGCAATCTCGCCGATATCACCTTTCGGGCACTAAAAACGCTAAAGGAAGCCGATGTTATAGCCTGTGAAGATACTCGGCAAACCCTTAAGCTTCTTAATCACTATGAGATACAAAAGCCTCTGGTGAGCTGTCGGTCGCACAATGAAAGCATTGCTGCAGATCGTATTATTGAGCTTCTCCAGGAAGATAAAACCGTTGCCTATGTCAGTGATGCCGGAACCCCCGGCTTGAGTGATCCCGGAGGGGCCTTGGTACATGCGGTTCGTGAAGCCGGTTTCGAAGCTGTTCCGATACCCGGGGTATCTGCTTTTGCTGCATTAATGAGCGTGGGATCATTTCCCGGTCGTAGTGTTCTTTTTGACGGTTTTTTAAGTCCAAAGGCCGGGAAGCGGAAAAAGCGGCTTGAAGAGTTGTTGGAACGGGGTGAAAGTTTCGTTTTATATGAATCTCCTCATCGGATTATCAAGCTTTTGACCGATATTGCCGATGTTGATCCTGAGCGATTGGTTCTCATTGGGAGAGAAATGACCAAATTCCATGAAGAGTATCTGCAGGGCAGCGCTCAGGAGCTTCTTAATGATTTTTCCGGTAGGGAATCTATTAAAGGAGAGTTTTCCGTCCTTGTATCCGGAAAGAAAAAACGTTAATATTAAGAGTATTCCATCCGATATATAGGATGAAAGGCAGGGTTGGAAATGAATATTGAGAGATTAGGACCGGTTGATCCGGTAAACAAGCTTGGGAAGACCAACAAAACCTCTAAACCGATAAAGCCCGGAGAAAAGGACTCAATTTCCATATCCAATGATGCAAAAACCATGGCTGAGGTGTATAAGGCCGTTGAAACGGTTAAGGCGTCTCCCGATATCAGGGCCGACCGTGTCGAAGAGGTCCGCCGAAAATTGGAGGATCCTTCCTACATAAATGATAAGCTGCTTGGTGATGTCGCCGATTCAATCATGGATATGTTCGGCATCTCCTGAGTTATGCCGTCGATAGTACTATTCCGACCACCCTACCGGGTGGTCTTTTTTTATTACTCCCCTTGCATAGCTCGGTATCTCCTGTAATAGTGATATAAGGATTTTGTGAGGAGGTTTGCCAATGCAGGATTTATCCCTTTACATGCCGACGAGGATATTTTGTTCTGCTGGTTCTCTGCTACGGCTGGCAGAGACTATTGGATTGCTTGGAAACCGCTTTCTCCTTGTCACGGAACGTGCTCTTTCAGAGCGTGAGGAGGTTGATCGGATACGATCGCTTATAGAACGGGAAGGCGGTGAGGTCATGATTTTTACCGATCTTCCTGCCCGGGCGGACAGTCGTAGTGCGGAGGCTGCCTCCGAGCTTGCAAAGGTAAGTAGGTTGCATGCCGTTATCGGCTTCGGGGGGCTAAGGGCCCTTGGTATTGCCAGAATGACGGCACTTGCAGCCAACTCCGATAAACGTGTCGATGATATTCTCTCTGGATCTACCGTTTCTGCTCCTCCGCTCCCTTATATAGAGATTCCCGGGACGCTTCGTAGCCCCTTCATGTGTAGCGATAGGTTTTTCATTGTCGATGCCAGAAATCGAACCCCTCGATTGGTCAATGCCGAGGGCTTTTTTCCCTTTGCCGCTGTGATCGATCCCGAATTGAGCGGGGGCTTATCGCCAAAGTATCGGGTGGCTCTATTGCTTGATACCCTCCTTCTTTCCGTGGAGGGCTATCTTTCAGGTCGGAATACATTCTTTTCTGAGACGGCTTTTCTAAAAGCGGTTGCACTTGCTGTTGATGCAGTGGCCGGGATGGAGGTAGGTAAGGTTGAACGTGCCGGACTCTTTGCCGCTCAGGCCGCCTTCTTCAACGCGCTCGGAACCGTTTCTGGTTCCCCTGGAGCCGGTACTGCCCTCTCCTGGAGCATAAGTGCTCATCGATCCGTACCTAAAGCCGTTGCCTCTACCATCTTGCTCCCCTATATCCTTGAATATGGGTTGAGGTCAGCGCCGGAGAAGGTTGCCAGGATGGGAAATATCCTAGGTGAAAATTTAAAGGGCCTTTCAGTGGTTGCTGCCGCAGATAGGACGGTCGAGCGGCTGCGTTCTTCCATCGGATCTCATGAATTTCCCGGTCGCCTTTCAGAGCTGGACCTTGAACGTGATGCTTTCCCCGAAGTTGTTGGAAAAGCGAGGGAGCTTCCTTTCATCGCTGATTTACCGGGGCCTCTTTCCTATGATGATCTGATGCAACTGCTTCAACAAGCGTGGTAGTGCTGCTGCATGATCACCATAAAAAAATTGGCGGGACTTCCTGCTTCGACACGTATACGAAAATATCCGAGGCTCATGCGGTTTTTTGAAGAAAGCCTCCGAAATGATGTGCCTATCGATACTACGTACTTACGGGATTTGTTTTCCCTGATCGCTGGGGATCCCTTCGTTACTAGTGCTGTTCGTGAGAAAGTGTCGATTCTTAATCTGCAGTGTATAGACAAAAATGACGTACTGCGCTCCTGTAATGGATTGCGGCATCTTCTTCTTGAACAACTAGGCGCTTCCCCCGCCGATTGGGACCTCTTGCCTCCAAAACCTTTAGAGGAGGGAGGCTGTGAACAGGTGCGAAAAATCATTGAGCTTGATCTTTATCTCGACGATATCCGTTCACCCTTTAATGTCGGAAGCATCTTTCGGGCTGCCGAGTCTTTTGGCGTCCGAAAAATTTTTCTCTCCCCTGGTAGTGCGGACCCGCGACATCCCCGGGCGCAGAGAAGTGCCATGGGATGTGTTGATATCGTTCCTTGGTGTCGCTCTTCTTTTGAAGAGATGCAAACCCACACCACTTCGAATAAGATTGTTGCCCTTGAAACGGGAGGTTGTCCGTTACATGAATTTCACTTTCCGGCAGGTGGAATACTTGTTATCGGTTCGGAAGAACTGGGAGTCTCACCTGCCTTAATGGAACAGGCAAGTCGGAGCGGCGGGGCTGTTTCTATAGAAACGGGGGGACGCAAAGGCTCTCTTAATGTATCGGTAGCCACCGGCATCGTCCTTCATGCCTGGTTTTCGCAGTTTCGTGCCGTCGAACCTGGAGTCCGACGGCACGAAACAACCATTAGCGATGGAGAGCCCGTTCTATCTCCGACTGATTAAATCCGATGATGATTCTACCGTTGATGTCAATAACCGGAACGCCCATTTGCCCGGACTTCTTAACCATTTCTTCCGCCTTTTGCATATTCTGAGCCACATTGTATTCGGTAAAATTGACGCCGCGGCCACGAAAATACTCTTTTGCTTTTACACAGTAGCCGCATGACGGAGTCGTATAGATTGTTATAGCCATGGATACACCCCTTTAGGATTTTATATATAGATAATACTATATAACAATATGAATGTCAATTGTTGTCATTAGTGTTAGGAATCCTGGTGGTTTCTGTCCCCAGGCATATGAGGGAAACCGAAAAGGCAAGGCCCTGATAAGATGCAGCTATGAGAAAAGGAGATTTTATTCATGTACCACCGGGATTCCGAACAGTAGTTACTCTCTATTGTCGGTGTCTTTAGAAAAGGCGTCGGAAAGCCTTTGCAAAATGGCATTCCCTTGCTCTTCCGAACGGATATGAAACCCTGCAAGTACCTTTGGATCGATCTGCTCAAAGGTAATTTCACCGTTTTCCAGATTTGCCAGCGCGTTTGCAAGATAAACGGTTTCTACAACATCCCGATATTCTGGATCACATTCGGAAGGTTCATGGTGGAATCTGATTGCTTCTACGAGGGTTGCAGGGAAGTTCCACTTTTCTGCGATACGACCACCGATTTCCGCATGATTGAGGCCGGCGGATAGGTCTTCAAAAAGATCTCTGTCGATTTCACGTTCTGTACAGAAATTGCTGATTCTATCGAGAAGTTTTGGGTGGACATGGGCAAAGACAATCTTTCCCATATCGTGGAGGATTCCTCCGACATAGGCATCGTCGAGAAGGTCCTTCTTTTTCTTGAAGCTTCTGGCAAGGGAATAGGCGTAAAAAGCCGTGCGATAGGAGTGATCCCAAAGCCATTTTTGGTCCTGGGAGAGAATTTTCTGGGTCCCGTAGCTGTAAAGAAGGTTCTTTAATCCACGTAGGCCTACCAACTTGACCGCTTCCACTATGTTATCAACCCGTTTAGGCAGCATGAATTGCGCCGAGTTAACAACCTTAAGAAGATCGGCGGTTAACGAGGGGTCTGTGCTGATCTGTCTTGCGATATCGGTTATTTCCGAGTCGGGATCATTGATGAGCTTCTGCAAAAAAACGATGTTGTCGGGAAATTGAGGAAGTTCGTTGATTTCCGAAACTACTTCTTCCGAAAGTTTGTCAAGATTCTCGATGTGAACATCCGAAAAGGGGATGGTTATCCTTGCTACGGTTTCTCCGTCTACGGTATCGATGTCGAAAGCATCCTCATCAAGCCCCAGCTTTTTCAGCATCAGCACAAGGATGACGATACCAAGACCCGCCCCTTCCGAGTCATCAAGGACCGTGGATAGGGCCTCTTCCATTGTTTCAAAGGCTCGGGAACGAGCTATGCGGTCGTAGACTCTGATTTGTTCCTTTTTGCTTATCTCCACATTATTTTTGACACTCAGTGTAAAGGTTTTCCCTCTTGCCTGAAAAACAACCTTAATATACAAGCCTGCTTGCTTTTGCAATTCAAGAAAATGGCCAATATTGGAAAGAGTTTCCTCTTTGAAATGTTTCATACCCTCTGAATAGTCTCTTGCATTATTGATGTCCAGTTCTTTTTCTTTAAAGTAAACCCGCTTTGTGTTGGCCTTTTTTGCGTTTACCGAAAGCTCTTTCAAACAGTAAGCGATGCGGTCCTTGAGATGTTCCTGCCCAAACTCGGAAAGAAAAATACCGAGTACATCTTCTAGATATACTTCGGTCTCTCGTGGAAGAGTATAGGTTTTAATTGCAATAGGAACGGCGTTACGTGCCGCCTTCTGGATTTGTACTACATTTACTTCCGGTGCCATGAAACTATTACCTGCCTAACAATATGCTTGCAAACGATATTAATGATTAGGCAGTAAGTCGATGCTGTCAAGTATTAGCTTGAATAGTTTTTTACGAGGTCGGCCATCTCTTTCAGCCTTCTCGCTACTTTCCCGTTGATACTTTCAGGGGGGTAGATCCCTTTTTTGTTCCGTTTTCCCTCTTCCAGGCCTGTGAGGAGTTCCATTCCCTCTCCTACGGTATCGACCGACCAGACGTGAAAGCTTCCGTTTCGCACCACATCGCAGACTTCATCGGACAACATCAGGTTGTTTTGGTTTATTGCGGGTATAATGACTCCTTGACTACCCGAAAGCCCTGTTTGGCGGCAGATATTGAAAAAGCCTTCAATTTTTTCGCTGATCCCTCCGACGGGCTGGAGTTGTCCGAGTTGATTTACCGATCCGGTAACGGCAATGTCTTGTCTAAGTGGAATTTCTCCTATGGCCGAAAGAAGGGCATAGACCTCGGTTGAGCTTGCCGAATCGCCGTCTATTTCGCTGTAGCTTTGTTCAAAACAAATATTTGCATAGATTGAAAGGGGAATTTCTCTTGCGTAGGTGCGTCGGAGAAATCCTTCGATAATAAGAAGCCACTTGTCGTGGATTTCTCCGGAAAGGCCGACTTCCCGTTCAATATTAATGATTCCCTCACTGCCGGGGGCGGCACTCGCAGATATAACGGTAGGAAGACCATAGGCGTAATAGCCTCGGTCGTGGACGGCAAGGCCGTTGACCTTCCCTACCGCATTCCCTTCAAGTTGTAACAGCATCTCTCCGCTAAGAATCATCTCGGTCATCTTTTCTTCCGGAAGATTCCATAGAAATTTCCGTTCCTCAAGAGCCCGGGCAACAGCTTCTCTGTCGATATCTTTCTTTCCCAGTTTACCGCTCCAGTAGTCCGCCTCCCTGATTAGGTCGGCAATAAGGGAGAAGCGAGTGGATAGACGGTCACGTTGTTCTGATAATTTGATTCCGTATTCGATGATTGCGGCCATTCCTGATCGGGCGATTTCCCGTAACGATTCATCATCACAGATCATGTTTGCAAAACCAATATAACGGCCACAATTTTCGGCCGTCCGCTCCATAACCGAATCGAATTCCGCGGTTATCTTAAAATGTTTTGCGAAGTCCATATCCTGGCCGTAGAGCAGATCGTAAAGATTTTCTGTGCCGGTAAGGATAACCTTGGTATCGATGGATATGGCCTTGGGTTTAAGAACCGTATGCTGAAGCGTGATTCCCCCTTCCGGTCCCTGTATTTCCACTTCTCCGGTTTGCAATGCCCGTTTCAGGTGTTCCCATACCCCTTCTTCCTGGAGAAGATCGTGGGCGTTGAGGACAATAAAACCTCCCCTTGCACGAATGAGAGAGCCTGATTTTATCATCATGAAGGTTGTGCCCCCCTCTCCGCCGAGATCAAAGCGTGATTCGATGACTCCGAAGAGGTTGGAGTAGGTAGGGTGATTTTCAAAAATAACAGGCACGGTCTCTGTGGTGCCATTATCTACGATTACATTTACTCCATAACGAATGAGTGCGGGAAACGGTCCATCATCCTCTTCGCCACGTTCTCTTAAGAAAAGGTAGGTATGGGAGCGTAGATCGTTTCGAAGGCTGTCCAGATAGGCTTCAACCGATGCAGAGCGGTAATCGGTCGCTATGTTGTCGATTGCCTCATCGATTACTGGTTGGAGAACCTCTGCTTTGAGGGTCTCTATCTCTTTATCTAAGGCAATGCGGCCGCTGTGGAGCTCTTCAAACTGTTTTTTCAATTCATCCATAAGCCGAAAATAGGCTTCGCGAAGCTTTTCCCACTGTTGGTCCGTGATGTCGCCCCTTGCCGCCTGTTCCTGGAGCTCGTCGAAATCAATGGCTTTTCCCTCTATAATGGGCTTAAGATCGGTGGTTTCTTTCTCTTGCTCACGGATCTGTATGATTTGGAATCCCTCTTTCCGAAAACGGGCCTCGAGATCGGTGATAACAAGATTTTCCTGCTCTTCCACCGTCCTCACCAATCCGTTCCGTCGCTCTTTTACTTCGTCGCTTTCTATCCTTGTTCGCAGGGCTGTCTTGAGTTTCTCGACAAGGTCGTGAATTTCACGTTTAAAGAGACGTCCCTTTCCTTTTTCAAGGTAAAGCACTTTCGGGGCGTCGGGATCATCAAAATTGTAGACGTACACCACATCTTCCAACGGGGAGCCCTGCTTGGGCTTAAGCGCTGCAAGAATTTTTCGTATGGCACTTGTTCTCCCTGTGCCTGGAAGACCGGTGACGAAGACATTATATCCTCGTCCTCTCATTTCCGTTCCCATTTTCAGGGCCCGGATGGCTCGGGGCTGGCCAATAATATCGGGACTGTCGATGTGAGCTCCGAATTCGGAGATTTCGCTTTCGGTAATGATAAGTTCAAGGGACTCGGCATTCAATTCTTGTTTACTCATGAAGACTCCAGTTCCCCACTATAGTTAGCCCCCTCTCGGGTTGTCAAGCGAGAGGGGCGAGGCGTATAATAGATGCATGACAGTCAGTGAACTTGATGCCTATTTTCGCTCGATTCTTGCTATCGATGATCTTGCCGGAGTCGATTACTCCCTCAATGGTCTGCAGGTCGGACGCTTCGACATGCCGGTGCGAAAGGTCGCCTTTGCCGTTGATGCCTGCGAAGAGAGTATCCTCCGGACAAAAGATATCGGCGCGCAGATGCTCTTCGTACATCACGGCCTTTTTTGGGGAAAGGAACAGAGTATAACCGGTTCTCATTATCGCCGCATTGCCGCTTTGATCGAGAATGATATTGCCCTGTATGCGGCACATTTGCCTCTCGACATGCACGAAACATACGGCAATAATGCGGGCCTTGCCAAACAGCTTGGTTTGAAAGATATAGAACCCTTTGGTGTGTTTCGAAGAGTTCGAATCGGCTGTGCCGGTCGTTTTGAAACACCCCAAACCATCGATGATGTTCTTGCCCTGTTGGAAATGGATAGGGAAGAGCTCCTGGGAGTTCTCGCTTTTGGCCCTGAAAAGATTTCTTCTGTGGCCATTATTTCGGGTGGTGCGGACAAAGATGTAGAGCAGGCGATTGAAAAGGGTGTCGATCTCTATCTCACAGGAGAGCTGAGCCATCAGGTTTATCATTTGTGCCAGGAATCGGGTATCAATCTCATTGCTGCCGGTCATTATCGAACCGAGGTGTATGGTGTTCAATTGATGGCGGGCAAGTTGGAAGCGGATACCGGGATTGAAACCTGCTTTATCGATCTTCCGACGGGGCTGTAATGGAGAAGCCGTATCGCCCATTTTTTCTCACCGCGGCCATCATTCTGCTGGATCAGCTCACAAAATGGTTGATTGTTTCTCTTGTTCCCTATCATACCGTTGCACGGAGTTTCGGCGGAGATTTTTTGCGTATCATTCATACGCGTAATCTTGCGGTGGCCTTTAGTCTTGGAAACGGATTTCCACAGCCGGTCAAGCTTTTCTTATTTATTTTGGTGCCTCTCATCGCCCTTGTTGCAATTTCCGTCTATCTTGTGAAAGGTCGGGACCTTTCCTCTTTCCAGCGTTGGGTGCTTGCCGCTATTGTCGGCGGGGGGGCGGGGAATATCATTGATAGGATTTTTCGTCCCGAGGGGGTTGTCGATTTTATCGATGTTAAATTTTATGGACTTTTCGGGCTCGATCGTTGGCCTACCTTTAATGTCGCAGATTCTACGGTTGTGGTAGCAGGCATCGCCCTTCTTATCTCGTTTTTTCTGGAGGAAAGAAAGCAATGAACAAGAAAGCCAATACCGTGATTTTTATACTCGCCGCATCATTTCTCAATATTGTCATTATGATTGTTCTCATGCTGGGGCTTTTTGCCCTTGCTTCTTTACTTTT
>JGI2924J29684_1077740_pt1 | contig 21704 bp, 20 predicted proteins | sample BenlonsequencITS_FD_29684 | JGI IMG/M metagenome (IMG submission 29684)
TCGTATTTTCCAAAGTATTTCGCAAAAATTGATTATCTGTCGCACGATCGTTGTGCACAGTTAATCGACAGCTTCCGTGGTTCCGTTAGCGGTCGCTTTCGGATGAGTCTGAGCTTTCCCTGGAGCCTCAAGTGGACGCGGTGTTCTCGAACGCCGCCCTGCATTGGATGACGAGACCCGGCGGGTCATCCGGTGCGTCTGGGATGCGCTCAAGCCGGGCGGAAGATTTGTCGCCGAGTTCGGCGGCAAAGACAATGTCGGGACCGTGGTCCGGGCGATCATCCGGGTGCTCGGGCGGGAGTACGGGAGGGATGTCTCGCCGCTGAATCCCTGGTATTTCCCGAGCATCGCCGAGTACAGCACGCTGCTGGAGCGGCAAGGTTTCCGGGTGGTATATGCCGCCCATTTCGACCGCCCCACCCGCATGAAGGACGGCGAGAACGGGCTGAGGGTGTGGATGGCGGGGTTTGCGGATTTCTTTTTCGAAGGGCTGACGGACAGGGAAAAAGAGGACGCAATCAGACGGATCGAGCCCGAAACGCGCCCCGCATTGTTCAGGGACGGAGCCTGGCACATCGACTACAAGAGACTCAGGATCATGGCCGTAAAACCTAAGATCGAATAGCCGCTTGCGCCGCTTTCCGACCGGGAGAGCGGCGATTTTGCATTTCGCGGGCGCCATCCCGCGCGAATGTGTTATAGTAGTCGATAGACGGTAAAAGAGAGGTGCCGCCCATGGACAAATGGATCCTGATCGACGGCAGCAGCATCGCGTTCCGCGCGTTTTTCGCCATGCCGACGCTGACGAATGCCGCCGGCATTCATACGAACGCCGTGTACGGGTTTGCGACGATGCTGCTCAAGCTGATCGAAGAAGAGAAGCCGACGCACATGCTGGTCGCGTTCGACGCGGGCAAGGTGACATTCCGCCACGAAGGATACGAGGACTACAAGGGCGGCCGCGAGAAGACGCCGCCGGAGCTGAGCGAGCAGTTCCCGCTCATCAAGGAGCTGCTGGACGCGCTCGGCGTCGCGCATTATGAACTGGAAAATTACGAAGCCGACGATATTATCGGCACGCTGTCGCGGATGGCGGAAGAAGCCGGCAAGGAGACGCTGATCGTCACCGGCGACAAGGACATGCTGCAGCTTGTCTCCGACCGCGTGACGGTGGCCATCACCCGCAAGGGCATCAGCGAAGTGGAACGGTTCACACCCGAGGCGATCCGGGAGAAATACGGCCTCACGCCGCTGCAGATCATCGATCTGAAGGGGCTGATGGGCGACGCTTCGGACAACATTCCCGGCATTCCCGGCGTCGGTGAGAAGACGGCGCTGAAGCTGCTGCACGAGTACGGTTCGGTCGAAAATGTGCTCGCGAACGCCGCAGCGCTCAAGGGCAAAATGCGTGAGAAGGTCGAGCAGCACCGGGAAGACGCGCTGATGAGCAAGCGGCTCGCGACGATCTACCGCGAGGTGCCGCTTGACCGCGGCGAGGCGGAAATCGCGTACAACGGCTACGACAGGCCGACGCTGGCCGCTGCGCTGCGCAAGCTCGGATTCCGCTCGCTGATCGAGCGGCTCGGGCTGGATCATGCCGAAGCCGGAAGCGGAGCCGGAGCGGATGCGGCAGGCGGAGCAGGGCCGGAAGCGGCGGAACTGCGCATCGTGCGGCAGACGCCGGAGACGGCCGCCGAGCTTGCGGCGGACAAGCTGGCGGAAGCCGAAGCGGTGCTGATCGAATCCGCCGGCGAGAATCCGCATCAGGCTTCGCTGATCGGGGTTGCGATCGTGATCGGCGACACCGTGCACGTCCTGACGGGCGATGTGCTCAAGTCCGAAGGCGCGGCGGCCGTGCGGGACTGGCTGGCCGACCCGGAGCGGCCGAAGACCGGCTACGACCTCCACAAGGCCGCGCTCGTCCTCGGCTGGGAGGGCATGGAGCTGAACGGATTCGGGTTCGACGTGCTGCTGGCCGCCTATCTGCTCGACCCGACCGGCGGCAACGACGCCTTGAGCAGCCTCGCGGCCAAGTACAACCAGCCGCCGGTGAAGCCGGATGACGCCGTGTACGGCAAGGGCGCGAAGTTCGCGGTGCCGGACGAAGAGACGCTGGCCGGCCATCTGGCGAGCAAGGCGGACGCGATCCGGCGCATCGCGCCGCTGCAGCAGCAGGAGCTGGAGCGGCTCGGCATGCACCGGCTGTATTACGAGCTGGAGCAGCCGCTGTCCCGCGTGCTGTGCAAGATGGAGCGGCAAGGCATCGCGGTCGACGCGGAAGCGCTGGAGGAGAACGGACGCGAACTGGAACGCCAGATCGCCGATACGATCGCGGCGATCTATCGGCTTGCCGGCACGGAGTTCAATCTGAATTCGCCGAAGCAGCTCGGCGAGATTCTGTTCGAGAAGCTCGGTCTGCCCGTCAAGAAGAAGACGAAGACCGGCTATTCGACGGACGCCGAAGTGCTGGAAGCGCTGGAACCGTATCACGAGATCATCGGCCTCATCCTCCATTACCGGCAAATCTCGAAGCTGCAGTCGACATACATTGAAGGCCTGCTGAAGGAAATCCGCAAGGAGACGGGCAAGGTCCACACCTATTACCGGCAGACGATCGCCGCAACCGGCAGGCTGTCCAGCCAGTTCCCGAACCTGCAGAATATTCCGATCCGGATCGAGGAAGGCCGGCGCATCCGCAAGGCGTTCGTCCCGTCCGAGCCGGGCTGGTACATCCTGGCCGCCGACTACTCGCAGATCGAGCTGCGCGTCCTCGCCCATATCTCCGGCGACGAGCGGTTGAAAGAAGCGTTCCTCTCCGGCATGGACATCCATACGAAGACGGCGATGGACGTGTTCGGCGTGCCGGCGGATCAGGTCGACGCGAACATGCGCCGGCAGGCGAAGGCCGTTAACTTCGGCATCGTTTACGGCATCAGCGATTTCGGGTTGGCGACGAACCTGAAGATTGCGCGGAAGGAAGCGGCGGCGTTCATCGAGCAATATTTTGCGGTATTCAGGGGCGTGCGCCAATATATGGACGACATCGTCGCGAAGGCGCGGCAGGACGGCTATGTGACGACGCTGCTTGAGCGCCGGCGGTACTTGCCGGAGATCAACGCGTCGAACTACAATCTCCGGTCTTTCGCGGAACGGACGGCGATGAACACGCCGATCCAGGGCACGGCGGCTGACATCATCAAGCTGGCGATGGTGAAGATGGACGCGGAACTGCGGGATCGCGGGCTGCGCAGCCGGATGCTGCTGCAGGTGCACGACGAGCTCGTGTTCGAAGTGCCGGAAGACGAGCTGGAGACGATGAAAGAGCTCGTGCCGTCCGTGATGGAGAACGCGATCGAACTGGACGTGCCGCTCAAGGCGGAAGTCAGTTATGGCAAAAACTGGTATGAAGCGAAATAAACCGGCCAACCGGGTTGGAGAGGGGGAGGTCGAATGCCGGAACTGCCTGAAGTCGAGACCGTGGCGCGCACGCTGAACGCGCTGGTCGCCGGCAAGACGATCCGCGCCGTTACGGTGCGGCTGCCCCGCATCATTCAGCGGCCGGAAGAGCCGGAGGCGTTCGCCGCGGCGCTCGAGGGCCGAACGATCCGGAGCATCGGACGGCGCGGCAAGTTTCTGCGGTTCGTGCTGGACGACCTGGTGCTGGTCTCGCATCTGCGCATGGAAGGGCGGTACAGCGTCTGTCCGGCGGACGAGCCGATCGAGAAGCATACCCATGTGCTGTTTCATCTGACGGACGGCACGGATCTCCGGTACAAGGATGTGCGCCAGTTCGGCACGATGCATCTGTTTCGGCCGGGCGAGGAATTCGAGCAGCCGCCGCTGAGCAAGCTGGGGATGGAGCCGCTTGACGATGCCTTTACCGTGGAAGCGCTGCGCAAGCTGCTCGGCGGCCGCAAGGCGCCGATCAAGCCGCTGCTGCTGAATCAGGCGTATGTCACGGGACTGGGCAACATCTATGTCGACGAGTCGCTGCACAAGGCCGGCATCCATCCGGAGCGGCCGGCATCGTCGCTGCGCGCCGCCGAATGGACGCGGCTGCACGCTTCGATCCGCGAGACGCTGCGGGAGGCGGTGGACGCGGGCGGTTCTTCCGTCCGGTCTTATGTGAACGGCCAGGGCGAGATGGGGATGTTCCAGTTCCGCCTGTATGTTTACGGCCGGGAAGACGAGCCGTGCCGGACATGCGGCACGCCGATTGTGAAGACGGTCCTCGGCGGGCGCGGAACCCATGTCTGCCCGGTCTGCCAGCCGTACCGGAAAGCCCGGGGCCGCAGACCGGCCGGCAAGGCGCCCGCCGCCATTCCGCGGCGGATGGCCGGGGACGCGGCCGCAGCGGCGGCGGATGTGACTTCGCACTCCTAAGCGGTATCACGTCAGGCGCCCTGCCCGCCGCATGCACCCCGGCATGCTCCCTGCATATGATGGCAGTACCATCTTGGGCGGCCTTCGGTAACCGCCCGCGCAGGGAGGGGCATTCATGTTCGCTACGGGCGCGTCGCTGGCGCTGCTGGCGCTGGCGGTCAGTCTTGACGGCTTCGGTGTCGGCGCGTCATACGGCATCCGCGGCATCCGGATTCCGGCTTTGTCCGTCCTCATTATCGCGATCTGCTCCGGCTGCGTTGTCTGGATGGCGATGGCGGCCGGCGGCTGGCTGACCGCATGGCTTCCGGAAACGGTCGCGCAAACGGCGGGCGCCGTGCTGCTGATCGCCGTCGGATTGTGGGCGCTCGCGCAGCTTCGGCGCAGCGCGGGCGGCGGAGAAGCCGTCCGGGGGACGGATGCCGGGGAGGATTGCGGCGGGAAGACGTCGGATGCGGTTGCCGCTAATTCGGACGCGGCGGAGGCGGGCGGTCCGGATACGTCTTCGGTTCGCTCAATCGTCCGCATCGAGCTGCGGCGGCTCGGACTGGTCATCTGCGTATTGCGCGCGCCGCAGACGGCCGACATGGATCGGTCGGGGACGATCTCCGCATCGGAAGCGGTGCTGCTCGGCTTCGCGCTGTCGCTCGACGCGCTCGGTGCGGGATTCGGCGCGGCGATGGTCGGTTTTCCCGCGCTTCCATCCGCGCTGTTCATCGCAGCGGCCAGCGGCGGGTTTCTTCTGGCGGGACTTCGATTCGGCCGGCGGTTCGCGGTCCGGTTCGCCGGCGCGAAGGCCGTGTCCGTCCTGCCCGGCCTCATTCTGATCGCCACGGGCATCGCCCGATTGATGGAAATTTGACGAGGTGACGGCATTGATCATCGGACTTACAGGCGGCATCGCGTGCGGCAAGAGCACGGTCGCCGCCATGCTCTCGGAGCGCGGCGCCTTCGTCGTCGACGCCGACCGGATCGCCCGCGAAGTCGTCATGCCGGGCGAACCGGCCCTGGCCGAAGTGGCCGCCGTCTTCGGACAAGCCGTCATCCGGGATGACGGCACGCTTGACCGGCGGAAGCTGGGCGAGATCGTATTCGCCGATCCGGACAAGCGGCGGCAGCTGGAAGCGATTCTCCATCCGGCCATCCGCGAGCGGATGTGGACGCTTATCCGGCAAGCCAAGGCGGACGAGCCCGGCCGGATGGTCGTGGCGGACATTCCGCTCCTGTACGAGACCGGTCAGGAAGGGCTGTACAACGGCGTGCTGGTCGTCTATGTGCCGCGCGAAATGCAGATCAAGCGGCTGCTTGCGCGCAATCCGGAGCTGGATGAAGCGCAGGCCCGCGAACGGATCGACGCGCAGATGGATATCGAACGGAAGAAGGAACTGGCGGACTGGGTCATTGACAACAGCGGCAGCCTGGAATCAACCAAGCGGCAGGTGGAAGCGCTCTGGCGCCGGTTGTCAGACATGCGGAAGCCATGAGGCGGCGGCGCAAGAGACGCGGATGGCTGCTTGCGGCGCTGCTGCTGTTGCTGGCGGTCCTGTACGCCGAACAGAGCGGCTGGGTGAAACAGCGCATGTATCCGATCGCGTATCGGGATGATATAAGGGCAAGCGCGCTGAGTCACGGCGTGGAGCCGCACCTGGTCGCGGCCATCATCCGCATTGAATCGAATTACAAGACGGGAAGGGTATCGAGCAAAGGCGCGCTCGGCATCATGCAGATCATGCCGGATACGGCCGCCTGGATCGTGGAGCAGGCGCGTTATGAAGGCGTGACGCTGGACAAGATCCAGCACCGCGCGGATGTCGGCATCGAGCTGGGCACCTGGTACCTGGCTTCGCTGCTCCGGCAGTTCGACGGCAACATGGCGGCAGCGGTCGCCGCGTATAATGCGGGCCCCGGCAACGTAAGCGCCTGGCTGAAGGAAGGCGTCTGGGACGGCACGCTCGCTTCGAGTGACGACATTCCGTTCGGCGAGACGCGGCGGTATGTACAACGTGTCATTTATTACTATAATAAATACAAGTCGATCTATCCGGATTTGTGACGCACACAGGTGACTTTTTGCATGCAAAAGGGCTCGGGTGCCGCCGCCCGTCCGGCGGCAAGCACCCAAGCTTGACGATAAAGCCTCTGATACCGCGGATTATTTGAATTGCCCTGCCAGCGATTGCTCGGCAATCTGTACCAGCTTCCGGGTGATGTAACCACCGATGGAGCCGGCATCACGAGTCGTCAGGTTGCCGTAGTACCCGTCTTGCGGGAGGGCAATGCCCAGTTCTTGGGCAACTTCATACTTCATTTGGTCCAGTGCGGCATTTGCCTGCGGTACGACCAATTGGTTGCTGTTGCGGTTGCTGCCCGGCATCGTCGTTTCACCTCCCTCGCGTGTGGTACCTGTATTATGCGCGATATGCAGAACATCATGACGATGCGGCGCTGGTGAGTTGTTCCCAATTTTCTTTGCATGCATCCGGTCACGACATGGAGGTTTCGAAAACCGATGAAATGCCCGTATTGCGAACATTCCGGCACGAAGGTGCTTGATTCCCGGCCGGCCAACGAGAACAAGTCGATCCGCCGCCGACGCGAATGCGAGCGGTGCTTGCGCCGCTTTACGACGTTCGAGATGATCGAGGAGACGCCGCTGATCGTCATCAAGAAGGACGGCAGGCGCGAAGAGTTCAGCCGCGACAAGATGCTGCGCGGGCTGCTCAAGGCGTGCGAGAAGCGGCCCGTATCGGTCGAGCGGCTCGAAGTGATCGTGTCCGAAGTCGAGAAGGAAATCCGCGCGACGGCGAAGGCCGAAGTCGAAAGCCGCGAAATCGGCGAGCTGGTCATGGAACAGCTCTATCCGGTCGACGAAGTGGCGTACGTCCGGTTCGCGTCCGTTTACCGGCAGTTCAAGGACATCAACATGTTCATGAAGGAATTGACGAATCTGCTCTCGAAGCATGCCATGGAAGACAAGCCAAACAGTTGACAGCCCGGCCGCCTTCATGCTATATTATTTTCTGTTGCCGCACTTGATCGAATGTGCGGGATCATCAGGAAATCCGGGCCTTTAGCTCAGCTGGGAGAGCGCTTCGCTGGCAGCGAAGAGGTCAGCGGTTCGAACCCGCTAAGGTCCACCATACCACGAACGCATGCAGTCCTTCGGGACTGATTTTTTCTTGGCTCGGGGATAGGGGTTAGGCAGCCTCAGCCGTTCCGCCGCATCCTGACAAAATTGCTGCAAAAATCATTTGAAAAACATGTTGACATCGAGTTGTGGAAGTGATATTATCTTTTTGTCGGCTTCGATGAAGCGACTTTCTCAAAACGGGTTCTTAGCTCAGTTGGTAGAGCAGGTGACTCTTAATCATCAGGTCCAGGGTTCGAGCCCCTGAGAACCCACCATTGACGAAGACAGACCGCCGGTCGCATGACCGGCGGTTTTTTATTTGCGTCGGCGGTGCAAGCTTAGTTTGGCCTGAACGCCGCCTCCAGGGCGCCCGTGTCCTCGAAACCGCGGAAATATTTGATCTTGCCGTCCTGCACTTCGACGACGACCGCCCAGCAGCTTTCGAACGTCCGGTTTGTGCTGCGGACCCGGTGCTTGAACCTTACCCACGCGAAGGCGGAAGTTTCATCGGCGAGGACTTTGCGGATTTCGAATTCCTGCGGATCGAGGTCTCTCGCAAACTTGGAGAGCAGCGTCCTTATTATGGACGGAACGATGGATGTCGGCGTCACCACCGTGCCGGATCATCCGGACGGCAGTATCGCGGTCGTCCCGCTGTTTCACGAAGAATTTGTGCTGGCGGTTCGCGCCGATCACCCGATGGCGAAGGCCAAGGCGATCCCGTTCGATCATTTGCGGCAAATCCGGATGTTCATGTTCGGCGCGGAACATCAGATCACGAAGCGGATCCGCGCTTGCTGCGAGGCGAAAGGGCTGGTCCTCGACAATCCCATCGTGACTTCCACGCTGTCGACGCTCCTGTCGCTCGTCGGACAAGGTCTGGGCGGAGCCATCCTTCCGCGGCTGCTGCTTGAGTATATGCGGCCCGACAACATTGCCGCCGTCACGCTGCTCGATCCCACGCCGAGCCAGGACATCTGCACTCTGTACCGCACGGACAAATATTTGAGCCAAGCCGCAAGAATCTTTATGGACGATCTGGTTTCTTTCGTGGAAAGCGTCAAGGCGCAGGCTGCCCTGTCATCGGGCTGAACCGTGCAGACGAATTGGAAAGAACGAACGACAACACGCACGCGCTGCGGTTCTATCAGAAGCAGGGCTTTCATCTGCATGCGCTTCGCGTCAACGCGCTTGCGGAATCGCGCAAGCTGAAGCCGGAAATTCCGGAGGTCGGCAATGACGGCTTTTCGCTGCGCGACGAGATCGAGTTGAGCATGTGGCTGGATTGATGGGAATTGGACTAACGGAACCATAAGACGCTATTTTATCGCCCACGCAATCTTTTGAATGTATAACGGAACGTGGTGCACTTATTGGGGCTGCGTGGACGATTTTTTTTGCCTTTTTTCTGCAATAAAGTCATCTGGTTCCTTTAGCGCATGTAAATCGCATGATTTTGACCAATAGCGTATGTACGTTCCGTTAGCATTGAGCCTGTTACGCGTCATAACGTCTCTTCGCCTGGCCGTCCGATAGCCTGTCGCCGACGTTGACTTGATATGTGCGGTATCGAATATTGCCGCTCGCGACGACCAGATGGTTCGAATCTACAAGCCGATGCAGCACTTTGCGGGCATACCGTTCGGTGATTCGCAGATGACCGGCCAACTCGTTCGGCGTAAACGGCCGGAGCAGCCTGCGCGCGAACCGGACCGTTTCCGCCTCCAGCCAGTCCAGCCCCGCATCCGCATCGAAAGACAAAAATTTACCCACAAAGGACAACACCAGCTGCTTGCAAAACTCCGGCTCTTCCCGGATCGACAGGTACGCCACCGGCAGCCAGATCCAGCCGTCGAGCGAGAGCAGGCTTTGCCGGCGGCACAGATCCTTGAACCTCCGCGTATCCAGATCGCGAGCATGCGTCCGATAGTCCTGAATCTCGATGTTGCCTTTGGCGCCGCCCGGCATGAACGCGAGATCCAGATATTGGTAACCCTGGTGGAAATCGCGGACTTCCCATTCCGCATGCAAATGATTGAACGATCCGACAACGGGATACCAGATGCTGCGAAGAAACTCCACCGTACCATGGCTGAGCCCTTTTTCCAAAAGCTCGCGTCTCCGGTGGTTCATCTCCTCCGCTATTTGCTTCTGCATCCACAGCTCATACTGTTTGGTGAACACGACGAATCTCCCCTCAATGAAAAATGCCGCTTCGATCCCGTGGGAGGATCAAAGCGGCATGTGCTTCATGACCGTTGATTTGAATATAACACCGGACAGCGCCGGGATCAAGCGCGGCATTCCCGTTCCGGAAGCGCAGAAGCGGGCAATTCAAACGGCGGTGATGAGGAGGACCGTCAGCGTTTTTCAACCGCGGCAAGTGAAAGAATCGCCCCCCAAACTTCCAACTTTTTTCAATCCCGCGCCGTCTAATTGGCATAAGCAACCGCTATTGCGTTCGAGCCTTATCCGGAATACATCGTATCTTGAAACGGCGCTTGCCTCGACAGCACGAATGCCCGGGATCTCCCGCGGAACGGGAGACAGCCGGGCATTTGCATTTGCTCGATAACAGCCGTCATCGCTATATTCGCACGACCATTCAAACCTCGCGGCCTGCCGGCGCCGTCCGGCTGCCCGCCAGCATCCAGACGGCGAGGACGAACATGGCGTGCGACCAGGTGAGCGGCACGACCCATGCCGTTTCGCCGGTGCTGCGGTCGACTTGTTCCGGCAGCAGGCCGAGGCGCGTCCGGTGGTCGATCGCCCATTGCATCAGCCGCTCAGCTTCGTCCGGCCGTCCCTGGGCAATGCGGAATTGCGCGAGCCACAGCGTGGTCAGAATCCACGGGTTGCCACCGATGTACCGGTCGTTCTCGTAGCGCTTGATGCCGCCGACACCGGGCGTCCACAGCGCTTCCTGCACCCGGTCAGCCGTCTTCGCCATCCGCTCGTCGCTGACGTCAAGCGCCGCGAAGGGTACCGCGAGGCCGAGCAGGCTGACATCGACGATCGGATCGACGTCCAGCACATACCGCGCGTAGCCTTTGGCCGTCCGGGTGACCGTGCCGCCGGCTCCCGCCCGGACGGCGGCGTCGTATTGATCTTCCGGCACGGTCAGGCGGATCGAGCGGTAATGGCAGCCGCGTCCGGCATCCCACAGATGGGCGGCGATGCCGTCCCGCACGCGCCGCGCGGCTTCGCGCCACTTCTCGGCCGGTTCCCGCCGGCCGCGCGCCTCCGCGATGCGTGCGGCAGCGTCGAGGCCGCCATAGACCGCCGCCGATGAGTAGGCGTGCTGGGCGACCCGCTCTTCCCACAGGTCATGGGACGGCTTCGGCAGGCCGTTCTCGTCCAGCATGCGGACGAGGAAATCGGCGCCCCGCTCGACCGCTTCCCACACTTCGTCGCCGAGCACCCATTCGCTGCCCGTCAGCTCGTAATGGCGCCACAACCCCCACAGGATCGAGGCGCCTTCGTCGATCTGCAGTCCCCACGACGGCGCGAGCGTGCCGTCGTGATAGTGCCGCTGCTGCCACGCGCCGGACCGGTCCTGCGCGGTGAGCGCCCAGCGGAAAAATTTCTCCGACAGCGTCCCGAGCCCGGCCAGATCCATCGCGGTTGCGATGAACGCGGCGTCCCGGCCCCAGCAGTAGCCGTATCCGCCCGAACGGGCGTAGGATTCATCCATTTCGGGCGCGGCGATGACGGCGCCGGACAGTTCGTCGCTCATCAGCTTCATGACGAGCAGGGAGCGCTCGTACAGGCTGCGGATCGGCTCATCGCCGATCGGGCACGGGTTGGCCGCCTTGAGCCAGTTCCGCCAGTACTCGGCGGTTCGGTTATAGAGCTCGGCGTATGGCACGGAGCGAAGCTTGCCGAGCTGATCGAGGGCCGGCTCGATCCGATCCGCGGCCGACAGGTACAGCGTCAGCTCAACCGTGCCGCCGGGCGCGACATCCGGGAAGCGCCAGGCCATTGCGCCGCCGGCGCCCAGCTGCGCTTCCGATCCGTTCAGCCTTCCGGATTCCGCTTCCTCGCGCGAAGCGCCCGCCTGAAACTCGGCGCATGCCCGGTCCGCCGACACGGCGAAGACGTGCGATCCCCGATAATGGACGAGCGCATCCGACGGTTCGTCGAAGAGCGACGCCTGATGATGGGGCGTCTCGCCGATCCAGAACGAAGCATAATGGATGAATTGCAGGGAGACACTGCGATCTCCGGTGTTCGTGATCCGGTAATGGCGAATGAGGACATCGGCATCGGGTGCGGCAAAATGCGTCGACTCGATCAAGACCGGATGATTTCGGTGGGTGGCGGCGGTATGCACGATGTTGGTTCCGGGCTCGTACCCGGCGTCCGCCCGCCAGCCGTCCGTTTCGCTGTCGAACCACAGCGTGCTTCCGCCGTCGATCCGGATGCCGGTCCGCCACTCGTCCAGATGCTGCGGGCTGTCGATGTGCGGATGCCACAGACGATAGATGCGTCCTCCGGCTCCGAGCGCGGCCAGCATGCGGGAATTGCCGATGACGGCGTCAATCAGATGCGGTTTTTTGGACAGGTCGATTCGTTGCTGCGCTGCTTGCTGCAATCGCGTCATCTCCTCACGGGCATAAATTTGGCAGGATTATCCAAAACTTCATTTGACGGACGAGCCGCGCACGATCAGACGGTGCGGAATGATTTTGCGGGTCTGGTGCAGCGGTTCCTTGGAGATCGTCTTGATCAGCGTCTGCGCCGTCATGTAGCCGATCTGGTACGTGCCGATGTCCACGCTGGTGAGCGGCGGCGACGTATGCTCGGACAGTGAAATGTTGTTGAAGCCGACCAGGCACATGTCCTGCGGGACGGAGTAGCCGAGTTCGTTCAGGCCGTGCAGCACGCCGAAGGCGACGATGTCGTCGATGACGACGAGCGCGGTCGGCCGCTCGGGCAAATTCATCAGCATCGACATGGCGCGGTAGCCCGTCTCCTGCAGAAACTCGCCTTCAACGATCCAGTCTTCCGAAATGCTCAGCCCGGCTTCGAGCATGGCTTGCCGATATCCCGTGAGCCGGTCCTGCGAGACGGTCAGCTCCTGCGGGCCGCTGACGAAGCCGATCCGCTCATGCCCCTGGTTGATCAGGTGGCGGGTGGCATCGTATGCCGCCTGCACGTTGTCGTTGTCGACCGTCGGCGCATCGGGGAAGTCCGGAGAGCGGCCGATGATGACGAACGGGAACCCGACTTCATTGAGAAAATGGATCAGCGGGTCTTTCGTCTTCGAGCTGAGCAGAATGATCCCGTCGACCCGACGCCCGCGCACCAGTCGTTTGACGGTCTCGAGCTCGTCCGATTCGCTGCTTCCGGACGCGATGAGCAGGTCGTACCCCGAACGGTTGGCCTGCGCGAGAATGCCGCGCAGCACTTCATGGAAGAAGTAGTTCTGGAACAGCTCTTCGGCCGGACGGGGCAGAATGACGCCCAATATATGGGTGGCTTTCGACACGAGCCCTTTGGCCATGCTGTTCGGATGATAGCCGAGCTCTTCCATGACCCGGGTGACGCGTTCGGCCGTTTTCTTGCTGATCCGCGGGTGCTTCGAGATGACGCGGGATACGGTCGAAGGCGATACGCCGGCCCTCCTTGCGACGTCCTTGATGGTGACGGACATGGTCGTTTTCCCTCCGTGCAATCGTTACCACACAAATGTTAGGTACAATAGTACAGGAAATCAACTAAATTGTAAAGATTCGGCCAAACCAGGGTGGACAACCGCTCACCGGAGACGCTCGTTGCACGGATCAGCCTTCCAAAACGCGAGAAAAACGACTATAAACAAAGCAATCAGGAGAAAACCCAATGCAAACGGACCATAATCTTGAAATATGGCCAAATCAGCATTGTGCAAACGATTTACTAATTTCACCCCATCCCTTATGATAGCGTTAAACAATTAAGCGCTTACGTCAACGGAAAAGCGCTGCCAACAAGCATTATTTCCAGCTCTGATGCAGATGGTCGGCGTTTTTCCACGAAGTTTGTACAAACGTTTGCTCAGATTCCGTTCTGGGCTCCGCGCTTGAAAGCAGGCAAAGGGGGGAAGTGCCGCCGGTTTGCGCCAGGAGGTTTGAAATTCGCCAGGAATACGGAAGGTGTGCACTCGCATCTGTCATTTTCCCGGTTACATGACGACAAGGAAAGGGGTTCTCACGCGAAATGAACACGAGAAACAAGAAATGGATGTCCATGGTCATCATGCTGGTGCTTGCGCTGGTGCTGGCTGCCTGCGGCGGCGGCAACAACAACGCGGGCAATACCGGAAGCAATGCAGGCGGCGAAACTTCGTCGAACGGCCAAAACAGCGGCAACGCCGGCGGCAACGCCGGCGACGCGGGCGCGGAAGAGCCGCAGATCGAAGAAGGCGCGCAGCTCCTCGTATGGGACAACAGCGACGCCGAATTTGAATGGGCGCAATATGTGGCGGAAGAATTTACGAAGAAGTACGGCATCCCGGTTACGGTCGAGAACGTCACCCATACGGACGCGCCCGGCAAGCTGCAGACGGACGGGCCCGCCGGCCTCGGCGCAGACGTCTTCCTCGCGCCCCACGACCATACGGGGAACATGGCGTCGGCCGGTCTCATCCTGGAGAACTTCTACAGCGACGAAATCATGAACGAGCACATCGACGCGGCCATCACCGGCGGTTCCTTCGAAGGCAAACTGTACGGATATCCGATTGCGGTTGAAACATACGGGCTGTTCTACAACAAAGATCTGGCGGAAAAAGCGCCGGAAACGTGGGAAGAACTGTTCGAGATGGCGAAGGCGTTCAACGATTCGGCGAACCAGAAATACGGCTTCATGTATGAAGTCGGCAACTTCTACTATGACTTCTCGTTCATCGGCGGCTACGGCGGCTATGTGTTCGGCTCGGACAACACGGACCCGAACGATCTCGGGCTGAACTCGGAAGCCGCGGTGAAAGCGGCTCAATTCGTCAAGCGGATCCATGACGAGATTCTGCCGATCAAGAAAGAAGACATCACCTACGACATCAAGGATTCGCTGTTCAAGGAAGGCAAGCTCCTGTTCAACGTGAACGGTCCGTGGGCCGCGGCAGGCTACCGCGACGCCGGCGTGAATTTCGGTGTCGCGCCGCTGCCGAAGCTGGACAACGGCGAGCATCCGACGAGCTTCTCGGGCATCAAGTCCTACTATGTCAATGCTTACACGAAGTATCCGGAAGCGGCGTCGCTGTACGCGAAATTCGCCGCCAGCAAGGAAATGCAGCTCAAGCGCTTCGAGATCACCGGCCAGGTGCCGACCCGCAAGGATCTGTCCGACGATCCGACGATCAAGAACGATCCGGTCGTATCCGGCATTCTGGAGCAGGCGCAATACTCCATCCCGATGCCGAACATTCCGGAAATGCAGACGGTCTGGGGTCCGATGGCATCCGCCTTCTCGCTCATTTGGAACGAGAACATCGATCCGCAGCAAGCGCTTGACGACGCGAAGAAGCAGATCGAAGACGCCATCAAACTGATGCAATAAGCGGCTGCCTGACCGAACGGGCGGAACCCGTGTCCGATGCGCGTGCTCGGGCACGGATTCCTTTTTCAATTAATTGTACAGGATGGTGGTTCTTCTGAACGGCAAGGTACACGCGCGTGCCGGCGCGCTGCTGTCGCTGCTTTTCATGGGCCTCGGACAGATCTACAACCGGCAGTTCGTGAAAGGACTGCTGTACGCGCTGCTCGAGCTTTATGTGCTGTTCTTCTGGTCGAAGCCGTTCGTCGAAGGGATGCGCGGGCTGATCACATTGGGCGACAAGGTGCAGCAGCGAAGCGCCCGCGGCACGATCATCGAACAGGGCGATCACTCGATCATCCTGATGATTACGGGGATCATTTTCGCCCTGCTGTTCCTCCTGTTCATTGCGGTCTACGCGCTCAACATCCGCGATGCGTACAAGGTCGGCGCGATGCGGGACAAAGGGGAGAAACCCCGCAATTTCGCGGCGTCGATCGCGCATGCCTGGGAGCAGGGCTTTGCCTATATCCTGCTGACGCCGTCCTTCGTGTTCGCGCTCTTCACGATCGTGCTGCCGCTTATCTTCGGCATTCTGATCGCGTTCACGAACTATTCCGGTCCGAACCACCTGCCGCCGAAAAATCTGGTCGACTGGGTCGGCTTCGAGACATTCACCAGCCTGATCCAGTTCAGGGCGTGGAGCAACACCTTCCTCGGCGTGCTGATCTGGACGATCATCTGGGCGCTGCTGGCGACATTCACGACGTATTTCACCGGATTGTTCTACGCGCTTCTGCTCAATCACCGGGTGGTCAAGTTCAAGAAGTTCTGGCGCACCCTGCTCATTCTTCCTTGGGCGGTGCCGGGCGTCATCTCGCTGCTCATCTTCCGCAACATGTTCAACGGCGAGTTCGGCCCGATCAACCAGTATCTGAAAATGATCGGCCTGCAGGCGATTCCGTGGTTCTCCGACCCGTTCTGGGCAAAATTCGCGATCGTCGTCGTCAACATCTGGTTCGGCTTCCCGTATTGGATGGCGCTCATGTCCGGTGTGCTGACGAACATCGACAAGGAGCTGTACGAAGCGGCCGAGATCGACGGCGCGGGCGGATTCCAGCGGTTCCGGAGCATCACGCTGCCGCTCATCCTGTTCTCGACGGCGCCGCTGCTCATCATGAGCTTCGCGAACAACTTCAACAACTTCAACATGATCTACCTGTTCACGTCCGGCGGACCCGCCAACCCGTCCTACAGCTACGCGGGTTCGACCGACATTCTCATCTCGTGGATCTACAAGCTGACGCTCGAGCAGAACAAGTTCAACATGGCGTCCGTCGTATCGATCTTCATCTTCATTGTCGTCGCCGGGTTCTCGATCTGGAATTTCCGCAGGACGAGGGCGTTCAAAGAGGAGGACATGGTGGCATGATGAAGAGGAAGGGAAAGGAAGGGATCGATGATGCAATCGAGCACCAGGCCGGGTGACAAGCTTGCGGCATGGGTCATCTACCTGATCCTGATTGTAACGGCCATCGCTGTCATTTATCCGCTCTATTGGGTGGTCCTCGGCGCCTTGAACGGGGCTGACGCTGGACCACTTCCGCGAATTGTTCAATGAGACGGATTATCTGATCTGGTACCGCAACACGCTTTTTGTCGCCGTCATGAACATGATTCTGTCCACGGTGCTCGTCGTTACGGCGGCTTATGCGTTCTCGCAGTTCCGTTTTCCCGGCAGAAAGCAGACGCTGATGGCGATGCTCGTGCTCCAGATGTTCCCGAGCTTCATGGGCATGATCGCGATCTACATCCTGCTCTTGCAGATTAATCTGCTGGACAACCTGTGGGGCCTCATCCTCGTCTACGCGGGCGGGTCGATTCCGTTCGGCGCCTGGCTGGTGAAAGGGTATTTCGACGCGCAGCCGAGAAGCCTGGTGGAAGCGGCGAAAATCGACGGCGCATCGAACTTCACCATATTCTTCAGAGTCATGATGCCGCTGTCGGTGCCGATCGTCACGTTCGTCGCGGTCAACAATTTCATCGGACCGTGGATGGATTTTATTTTCGCCCGGCTCGTGCTGCGTTCCAGCGACAAATATACGCTGGCGATCGGACTGTTCAACATGGTGACCGGCCGGTCCAACACCGACTTCACGAAGTTCGCGGCGGGCGCGCTGCTCGTCTCGATTCCGATTGCGCTGCTGTTCCTGTTCCTGCAGCGATACATTATTGAAGGTTTGAAAGCGGGAGCCAACAAAGGATGAGGAAATTCCGACTGTTCGCCATCGTGTTCGCCGTTGTCGTCATCCTTTTCTCGAGCGCGGTGCTCTGGATCGGGATGCGGCAGCAGCAGCTGGACCAGGCGCGGATGAAGGAGGCGCGGGACCGGGATTCGAACGTGTTCTACGAGATCTTCGTCCGCGCCTATCACGACAGTGACGGCGACGGCAAGGGCGATCTGAACGGCATTACCGCCAAGCTGGACGATCTGCAGGAGATGGGCATCAGCGGCATCTGGATGACGCCGATCCACCCGTCGCCGAGCTATCACGGCTATGATGTGACGGATTACTACGCGATCCATCCGGATTTCGGCACGATGGAAGATTTCGAGCGGTTGATCGAGGAAGCGCACAAGCGGAACATCCGGATCATCATGGACCTCGTCGTCAACCATACGAGCAGCAAGCATCCATGGTTCGTCGAAGCGAAGTCGAGCGAGAACAGTCCGAAGCGCGACTGGTATGTCTGGGCGGACGAAGAGACGAACGTGAACGCGGTCAGCGCCATCGGCGGCAAGGCATGGCATCCGGTCAGCACCGGCCGCTACCTGGGCATCTTCTGGGACGGCATGCCGGATCTGAATCTGGACAATCCGGAAGTGCGCGCGGAATTCATCCATATTGCCCGCTTCTGGCTGGACAAAGGGGTGGACGGATTCCGCCTCGATGCCGCGAAACATGTGTACGAGGACCTGCAGGGCGACAACAAGCGGACGGAAGTGGCGGAAAAGAATGTCGCGTGGTGGCGGGAATTCCGCGCCGGTCTGGAGGAAGTGAAGCCGGATGTGTATCTCGTCGGCGAGGTGTGGGACGCGCCTTCCGTCATCGGTCCTTATCTGGACGGCGCGCTCGATTCCGGCTTCAACTTCGATCTGGCTGGACGGCTGATCCAACTTGCGAAATCCGAGAACGCGACGGATATCGCCGCGAGCATCCGCCGTGTCCACGACTACTACGCCGAAGTGTCGGGCGGCAAGTTCATCGACGCGACGTTCCTGTCGAACCACGATCAGAACCGCGTCATGAGCCAGCTCGAAGGCAATGTCGACCACGCGAAGACGGCCGCGGCCTTGCTGCTCACGCTTCCCGGCCGGGCGTTCATCTACTACGGCGAGGAGATCGGGATGCAGGGCGTGAAGCCGGACGAGAATCTCCGCCGGCCGATGGACTGGGACGAAGTCGAGCGGCAGCATAACGATCCGGACTCGCTGCTCAATCATTACCGGCGGCTGGTCAACTGGCGGAAGCTGGAGCCGGCGCTGGCGTTCGGCACGGTCGAGTCGTACGCGACCGGGAACAAGCGCGTCGTCTCGTTCATCCGCGAGCATGAGGGCGAGCGGCTGCTCGTGCTGCACAATCTGTCCGGCGAACCGCAGAAGGTCGGACTCGAGTCGAAGGCGGGCATCGAGGCGGATGCTTTGGCCGTGACGCTGGCGTCCGCGCCGGGGATCCAATACGACGGCGGCGAAGCGACGCTGCCGGCGTACAGCACGGCGGTGCTCAAAGCGAAATAAGCGTTGGTTCGTGAAGACGAGGACGTCCGGGAGCGGGCGTCTTCGTTTTTTGCGCCGGTCGTTCATGCTCTCTGTTGCGCAAGCCTTGCCCGGAGCGGGTTTGACAGCCCGCCGTCCGGCTTCATGCCGGTTGTCAATGAGAACCGTTATCACTTATAATAGTAAAATCGACTGTCAGAGGAGAGAACCTGCCAGCATGACCGCCCATCCCTTCGCAACGGAATCGAGCAGACGCCGGCGCGCTGTCCTGGTGATGACGGCAGCCCTAATCCTGATTGCGACCGTATGCGTCATCAGCATCAACACCGGCCATATCCGGCTGTCGCCGGCGGTCGTGGCGAAGACGCTGTTCGGCCTGGGGACCGACCGGGAAGAACTGATTCTGTTCGAGTTTCGGCTGCCGCGCATTGTCATCTCGATTCTGGTCGGCGCCGCGCTTGCCGTATCGGGCTGCATCCTGCAGGGCATTACCCGCAACGCGTTGGCCGATCCGGGCATTCTCGGCATCAATGCCGGGGCGGGTCTGATGGTGATGCTGTTCGTGGCGTACGGTTCGACGTCGACGTTATCGACGCTGTTCATGCTCCCGGTGTTCGCCCTCCTCGGTGCCGGAGGGGCGGCGGCGCTCATCTTCGCCCTCGCGTACCGCCGTCACGACGGCGTGTCGCCGACCGGTCTCGTGCTGACCGGGATCGCGGTGGCGCTCGGACTGAACGCGGCTATCATCGTGCTGACGCTCCGGCTCAGCCCGGAACAATATCAGTTCGCCGCTACTTGGATGGCGGGCACGATCTGGGGAACGAACTGGAAGTTCGTGCTGGCGATGCTGCCATGGGTCGCGGTGCTGCTGCCGTACGCGCTGCTCAAGGCGAGGACGCTGAACGTGATGAATCTCGGCGAGCAGACGTCGGCCGGGCTCGGGGTTCCGGTGCAGCGGGAGCGTTTCAAGCTGCTCGCCGTTGCCGTCGGCCTCGCCGGCTCGTCGGTCGCCGTCGCCGGCGGCATCGCCTTCGTCGGCCTCATCGGGCCGCATCTCGCCCGACGGCTCGTCGGGCCGCAGCACCATTACCTGCTTCCGGCATCCGCGCTGCTCGGCGGCCTGCTGCTCGTGACCGCCGACACGGTCAGCCGGCTGCTCGCGCATCCGACCGAGATCCCGACCGGCATCGTCGTCGCTGTCATCGGCGCGCCGTATTTCATCTACTTGCTGATGAAGACGAGAGATTGATACCGAAGCCGCCCGCCGGGGCGGTTTTTTTGCCGCTGACGGAATGCTTGCGGCTTAAGGTATCAGGTGGTAAATCTGGATCTCGGCGACCACACCCTCCTGAACCTCGAATTGCAAATGGTTATAGCCCTCATCCGTTATCCAGTAGGCTGCATTGCGGGGATCGGTTCTTCCGTCAGGAGCCATCTCAATAGCCGGATAGGCGTTTTTCAATTCTTCCAATGTGCTTCCGACTCCGATGCCCCGCGGTGTCAGGTACCCCTTCCCGGAAACCTTCATGGACATGATCCAGAACGTCTCGCCGTTCTGCTTCGGTGAGAACAGTTCAAGATGAAGCCCGTCGTAGTCCAATCTTTTGACAAATGACCCCGTGAGGGTGTCGGCATTTTCGAGCACTTCCACGGACTGCGCTGCAGGGGGGCCAAGCACGTCTTCGAGATTCACTTCGTGATCCCATGCATGAAGCGCAATGATGGAATCGTTGACCTTAATGGAGAAGTCGTTGAGCGAGATGCCGTCGGTCGTTGATTCGGTTGCATCATCGTCTTCCAATGAATCGTCAGCCGGTTCCGATTGACCGTCCGGTTCAGATTCGCCGGCCAAGAAAGGAGCGAGCAGCTCAACCAACCGGCCTGCGATGTCCTCCGGCAACGTGTAAATGGTCTCCGTGTTCGTCACGTACATGATCGCTCCCGCGGTTCCCTCCGGATGCAGCCACATATGCAAGCCTTCTGTGTGCCCGTTCGCGTAAACCATCTCCACATCATATTCCGGTTGCGCCACATCAACAATGCCCGGCTGCTTCTCCGCCTTTGAAACAGCCAGCTTGAACAGTTTAAGTGTCGGTCTGTCCTCGAATACCGCGAAAAAATCCGGATTGACTTTCCCGAAACCGGTTGACAAGGATACACCGACTTTTGCTATGGTTGGATTAAACAGGTAGTTGGCGCCATGGTACACAAAGGGTACGAGCACGAACAGCAGCAGGAGAGGCAGAATCTTTTTCAATCCCCCGGACCTCCAGAAATAGAATCGATTATTTCGATTAGACGTGAACATCCATTGAATGGTTGCGTCCAAAAGCCGACGATTCCCCTGACCGGGAATGACGGCATCCCGATTCATGATGAACCGGAACTGGAGAAATGGATATGAAATTGCGAAAAAGGTACGTGCTCATCGCAGCCGCCATTGTGGTCATTCTGCTCTGGATGGCCAGCTTCTTCTCTCCCGAAGGGGCAATCCGAAGATACATGGTGCTTCATCTTCACCCGATCAGCGCCTTCACGTCGAAATTTACAGACATGGAGCGGTATGATCTGCAATACGGCCATCTTTACGACGTATCCGGTTACTCGGCTCGGACGACCCGCGATGCGTTAAGTGTATTCTATGTGAAAAAGAAGGGGCCGTTCTGGTATGTCAGCAGCGTTGGCTCGGCTCCATAAATGCAGATCTGTTTCACGAGTTGGAAAACGGTCGCCATGCCTGAACAACTCTACGTCAGCGATGTCATGCATGGCATGATCTTCCGCAAAGCTCAACGCGCCCTCATCATTCTCTGGGCAACCCTTCGAACACAACCCGTCGATGACCGCACCCAATTTGTTGTGGGAGCTTCCCCCCCCCCCCCCCCCCCCCCCCCCCCC
>JGI2924J29684_1077739_pt1 | contig 21692 bp, 17 predicted proteins | sample BenlonsequencITS_FD_29684 | JGI IMG/M metagenome (IMG submission 29684)
CGTTGGTGAAAGCGATGCCGCGGGGGATTTGGGGTCAGGTGTTGAGGGATCGGATCCAGGCTAGGTTTGAGCGGATCCGCGACCGCGCCCTCAACAAAGAAGACTAGAAGCGCACAGGTTTTTGCATGGCTAGACTTTGAATGAGTAAGCACCAACACATTTCAAAGGAAGGGTTTCACCATGGCACGCGCACTCATTCTGGTTGATGTTCAAAAAGACTTCTGCCCCGGTGGCAGCCTAGCCACCGAACGAGGCGATGAAGTGGCGGGAAAAATCGGTGCCTATCAGCTGTCCCACGGCTCAGAGTACGACGTCGTTGTGGCGACCCAAGATTGGCACATCGATCCAGGCGAGCACTTTTCAGAAACCCCAGACTTTAAAAACTCCTGGCCAATCCACTGCGTCGCGGATTCCGATGGTGCCGCCATGCATGACCGCATCAACACCGATTCAATCGATGAGTTCTTCCGCAAAGGCCATTACACCGCGGCGTATTCCGGGTTCGAGGGAACTGCAGTCAGTGAAGAACTCCTCATGTCTCCATGGCTGAAGAACAAGGGAGTCACTGATGTAGACATCGTAGGGATCGCTACGGATCACTGCGTTCGAGCCACAGCACTTGATGCTCTCAAGGAGGGCTTCAACGTCTCCATTTTGACGTCGATGTGTTCTGCGGTGGATTTCCATGCGGGAGACCACGCTTTGGAGGAACTACATGAAGCCGGGGCGATTCTGATTTAAAGAAACCTTAAACCACGAAACGCCCCGTCGAAAAGCAATTTAACGCTCGGAGAGCAGGCGCTGGATTTCCTTCAGATCGTTTGCCTTCTTACGGCCACGCACAACGCTGAATACAACAGCACCGACGACGACAGCAGCGACGCCCAGGAGCACCTTCTGTACGTTTGATTCCTGCAGCTTCGCGGTTGCCTGGTTCTTGGCGTCATCGACCAAGTTGGAAGGCTTGCTGCGGTCTGCCAGCTCGTCGAGGGTGGAAGCCAACTGACGGCGGGTGCGCTCAATATCGCGCTGGATGTCTTCAATGTTGCGTGCCACTGCGCTACTCCTGATTGGTGTATCTGTGATCAACTAAAAAATTTAACGCGTCATGAAAACCCGTTACTGGGAGTCCATATTACTGAACACTTGCGCGCGAGGTGCACCAGTCCCCGAATTCACCCCATATGCAAGGTATCTACATCGAAGAGCACCGGCTATTGTGGAGTGCATGACTGAAGTGAAGCGCCTTGACGTTGGAGATACCCCACCCGCATTTTCATTGCCTAATGATTCGGGTTCGACCACCTCACTTAGTGATTTCGCCGGAAAGCAAGTTCTGGTGTACTTCTACCCCAAAGCCAACACCCCAGGTTGCACCAAGGAAGCATGCGATTTCCGTGATTCTTTGAGCAACCTCAACGATCTCGACATTGCTGTTGTTGGCATTTCCCCGGATCCGGTGGACAAGCTGGTGAAGTTCCGTGAGGACCATGAGCTGAACTTCCCTCTTCTTTCCGATGAGGACAAGTCTGTGATGACTGCGTGGGGTGCGTTTGGTGAGAAGAAGAATTACGGCAAGATTGTTCAGGGTGTAATTCGTTCCACATTCCTCATCAATGCTGACGGAACTGTTGGCATGGCGAAGTACAATGTTCGTGCAACTGGTCACGTGGAGCGCATCGTCCGCGAAATCACCGCGGCGTAATAGCACCAGCTTAAAAACCTTATGACATCAGACAAAGACACTGAACAATTGGAAGCGGCAGGCACTGAAATTTTAATGCCTCGCCGCCGTCCGGCACAGCAGCGCAGTCGTGAACGATTCAATCGAATCCTCACCGCTGCGCGTTCAGTGCTTGTCGATCTAGGTTTTGAATCGTTCACGTTTGATGAAGTCGCTAAGCGTGCAGAGGTACCGATCGGCACGCTGTACCAATTCTTTGCCAATAAGTATGTATTGATCTGCGAATTGGATCGTGTGGATACCGCAGAAGCTGTCGCGGAGTTGAAGAAATTCTCCGATCAGGTTCCTGCGTTGCAGTGGCCGGATATCCTTGATGAATTCATTGAGCACTTGGCTAGGCTCTGGCGCGATGATCCGTCTCGGCGGGCCGTGTGGCATGCCATCCAGTCCACGCCGGCAACTCGTGCGACAGCTGCGGCGACGGAAAAAGAGATGCTGGAAATCATCGCGGAAGTTATGCGCCCGCTTGCCCGCGGTGCCGGCTACGAGGAGCGCATGTCACTGGCGGGATTGCTGGTGCACACGGTAAGTTCCCTGCTTAACTATGCCGTGCGTGATGTCAATAGTTCCGAAGAGGATTTCGACAGCATCGTGGAAGAAATCAAACGAATGCTGATTTCTTACCTCTTCTCCGTGGCTACTGGATAGTCAACACGCACGTCGCCACCGCGTAGTCGCCGTCGTGGCTGATGCTCAAGCTGCTGGAAAACTCCCCGATGGATTCCCGGACCACTGCGGCCAATTCGGGCGCCAATTCGATCGCGACGCGCCCCCACGCGTCTGCGCGAACTTCGATGTCCCGCCACACCACGGCTTCTTCGGCGATCACGGGTGGCTGGCCATAAATGGCCTGTGACCAGGCCTTAATAAAGGATTCTTTTGCCGCCCACCGCCCCGCCAAATGCTCGGCGTAGCGGCTTGCCTGGCGTTCATTTGCTTTACGACGCTCCCCTGCGGAAAACACCTCCATGAAGGAACTTCCCGGCTGTGCAAGCTGCTCTGCGAACGCCGAAATGTGAACGAGGTCGGTTCCAATGCTGATCATGCGACCTAGCTTAGCGGGCTGGCCTCTTTACAAAGAAGCCCACGATCAGTGCAAACACTGCCACGCACGCTGAGGCGAAGAATGCAGAGTTGGCGCCGTCGGCGAGGGCGGTTTGTTGGGTTGCGCCGTCGATAAGCGCGTTGTTGCTGACGGTGGAATAAACCGCAATCATGACCGCGGTGCCTGCGGCGCCGGCGAGCTGTTGGAGGGTGTTGAGGATCGCGGAGCCGTGGCCGTACATGTTGTCGGGGACGGATGCGAGCGCGACTGTCATCAGTGGGGTGAACAGCAGCGCAAGGCCGATGGAGAACACGATGTGTACGCCGATGATGAACCACACGTTGGCGAACTCATCGACGGTGGACAGTGCAAACAGGGAGATCACAACGAGTGACATACCGCCGATCACGAGTCCGCGTGGACCATGACGATCATAAATTCGACCCACAAATGGCGACAGCACACCTTCCAAAAGACCACCTGGCAACAGCACTAGACCCGCGACCAAGGCGGTGACCATCAAGGATCCCTGCAGGTAGAGCGGCAGTGTATTCATGACACCGAGCAGCGCACCGAACAGCGTCAAAAGCACAACCAGCGGAATGGTGTACTCACGAATCGCCAACGGACGCAGATCCAACAGCGCCTTATCCTGCTTACCCATGGCAATCTGGCGCCACACAAACACCACCAACGCAATGATGCCGACAGCCAACACGACCAAAGCGCTTCTGTCACCTTCCAAAATGATGCCAATCGAGCTCAAGGCGTACACAAGGCCACCGAAAGCCACTGCGGAAATCAGGAAGGAAATAACATCCAAAGGAGTCTTTTTAGGCTCACTGACGTTGGTCAGACGCAGGGTACCGATCAGGCTTGCCACAAACACCAACGGAACCATGACCCAGAAAATCGCGTGCCACGAAGACAAGCTGAGTACGAAACCAGCCACACTAGGTCCAAGAGCAGGACCAACGGCCATCACGACCGCAATCAAACCCATGACGGCGCCACGGCGCTCTGGAGGAACAACGGTCATCGCGACAGTCATCAGCAGCGGCATGATCACAGCGGTACCAATCGCCTGAGCGACGCGGGCTGCAAGCATAATCGCAAAAGTAGGAGACAACGCAGCCGTCACAGTACCGATCAGGAAGACCACCGTGGCGAAAATAAACACACTACGAGTGGTAAAACGTTCCAACATCCAACCAGTAGCTGGAAGAACCACAGCCATGGTCAACATAAAACCAGTGAGCAACCACTGCGCAGTATTCGCCTCAATGTCAAAGTCCGCCATGATCGACGGCAACGCGACTGCCAGAGTAGTCTCATTCAACATCATGACAAAGGCTGTAAAAACTAATACAGCCAAGATGATGACAACATTTCTCGGGATCCCAACCTGCTCCGTTGTGGGATTGCTGGAGGAAGACAAGGCTCCAGCTCCTTTCTCGAATCAAAGGGCGCTATCGCGAGGTAAATGCATACCGCCCCAGTTCCTGCATCGTGCAGAAAACGGGGCGGATACTTGCTTAGGAAACATTATCAACAATTAGTGCATGCACACATTCTTGTGTGTGATTTCACTGGCAATAGTGTTTGTGAGGTTTTGTGGGCTTAGCAAAGCCCTGAATGCTCGCATGACTGAGGCACCCCAAGATGAGCTGCTTGAATTTGGTAATTTTGAGAAGTGACCTCAACTAACAAGCAGATGCGAAAAGCAGTCATTTTCCTACTTTTCCTGCTTGGATTAGTTATCGGATTTTTTCTTCGCTATAGTCTGGTCCCACTCGAATCAGTTCTTGAACAGAAATTGTTGTGGCTTTTAGGATTCTTCATCCACCAGGCAATCTTGTTCAGCGTTGTAGTTGGCACAGCTATAGTTCTGTACCGTTATCGTCGGGGGCATTATGCTATCCGTGCTCTGGGATGGGGAATTTGGGCAGGGTTCCTGATTTCTAACCTCTTTTTTATGGCGTTGATTCTAGCTGTGGCTTTAGGTGGACTTACTCCCTGATAAAAAGAAAATGTAATTAGTCCCCGGAAGCACGATTCTTTCTGCTCACACGGGAATTGCGCACGCTAGTTTAAAACTCCTGACACCTGATCCAATGAGATAGCTCTGCTACCCGGGTTGTGAGTTGGGGATACTCGACCTGCAGTCATACCTAGCAGCGCAGCTTGGGTGAGAGCGGAAATAGCGGATCGAACTTTGGGCTCTAAGTCTTGTTGGGCTTGCACTAGATAGCGACGCTGTTGAGCAATTTGAATTGCAGTGTCCAGTTCGGGGTGGGAATCTGTAGGAACCGACCAAGAGATGGTCAGTGAGCTTTCCGCACCTTCGGGGAGATCTTCAGCTAGAGCAATGGCTTCCCGGCCGTTGCGATCAAGGTTGGCGAAGGTTGTCGCCCACGTGGATACGCCTTCGAGATTGGTGACGGTGGCGAGCCAGTCCTCGCTTTCACGAGAGACATCGACGTTGTATTTCATCGCAACCATCCTTTTCCCAATACTGGTTCCATCCGTTTTTCTATCTGGATCAAGGTGCCGGTGGGAATGTCACCTCGTTACGAATAGCACTCCATCGTTGGTTAGCTTCTTAGTAACTTCACTGACCCTCATAGAATATTGTATGACCAGGTGAAGAGCCCAAAACCTGACTTGGCTCATTTTGGCCTTCAGAAATTCCTATTGACACACCGACCAGCATGGTTTTGATGTCGAGCCAGAAGTTTTCCGCACTAAGTGGGAAATGGTGGGGGTAAGGAGTGACAAACTATGCAAACACACCCAGAATGAAGGAAATTATTCCGCAAAGGCCCTTTTCTCGCTTATAGAAGTCAAGAGTCGGGGTCAATAGTTCGATCTGGCTCGTGTCTGTGCTGCGAATTATCTGCCCATCTAATCAATCGCTATGAGTTCAGGATGTTGATCGATGAATCTCTTCTCTTCAGCACTAATTTGAGCCAACTCATATTTCGAACCAAGATTGCTAATGCCGACCCCGTATTTGGCCTTAAATGAACACTTTCCGGCGCCGATACTGCAATATCAAACCAAGATCTCCATTCTCCAACCGCGGTTTGGCCTCAATATGCAGCCCCGCCAAATCTGGCCGAAAATTCCCATTGGGACGCCCAGAAAGTGCCCTCTCAGAATCGCGTTTAAGAGCCTGTGACCCACTAATCCATACAAATACCCATTCTGCGATCCCAACTGTTTAAACCGCAGTGTAATGACTTTGCTCTTTTTGTTTTGTGGAAGATCACATTGGTAAGTGTGTTTGGGCTGCTAAATCGTAGGTTTTCCGCACTAAGTTACCCTCGGTGTGAAGGACATCGTTTCGTCAAGACCTTTGTCTCATCTGTAGACGTGGAGGATTGGGGTCGTTGACTCGCCTTCGGCACTAATTTGAGCCAAGTCAGGCAAAAAGCCCCTCACACGGCATCCCAACAAGGGACACCGCATGAGGGGCTCAACGCAATAACCAACTAGCCTTCGGCGCGGAGGACACCGTCAACTAGGCGGGCGCGGGAATCCAGGAGGACTGCAGCTTCAACTTCCTTAGCTGCGTCTCCGTGGACACCGAGGTTGCGCTCGACTGGGCGTTCGTACAGTACGCCACCGTGCATACCGGCGACGATGGTACGAAGGCCTGCTTCTTCGCGAGCGATCGCGGATGCGCGCCATACGTCAGCTGCCTCAGCACCACGTGCCACACGAACTGCCTCATAGAAGGCGTCTGGGTGAACAATCGCAACCAGAGCGGAGACGTGTCCGAAGCCAAGGGAGGTAACAAGACCTGCCTTTGGTGCCTTCGCACGAAGGTCTAGTGGCTTGCGCAGCCAGACGAGGTGGGAATGCTTGGACAGTACTGGGTCAACGCAGTCGAGTGCGCGGTTGGCTGGCACCAGTCCGGATCGGAGGACCTGGGTGAGACCGATCATCTGGAATGCTGCTGCACCACCCTTGGCGTGTCCGGTGAGTGACTTCTGGGAAATCACGTACATCGGGTTGCCGTCTGCACGACCGATAGCGGATGCGATGCGCTCGTGCAGGTCGGACTCGTTTGGATCATTCGCGTTGGTGGAGGTGTCGTGCTTGGAGATAATGGAGATCTCATCAGCAGAGACACCGACGGAACGCAGTGCTACTGCAAGGCGAGATTCCACACCATCGCGAGCAGCACCAAGGGCACCGAGGCCTGGGGCTGGGATGGAGGTGTGGGCACCATCTGCAAAGGACTCTGCGAATCCGATGACACCGAGTACTGGAAGGCCCAGGTCAGCTGCGAGTGATCCGCGTGCCAGAAGGACGGTTCCGCCACCTTCGGATTCGATGAATCCACCGCGGCGGCGGTCGTTGGCGCGGGAGAAGAAGCGGTGCTCAATTCCCTTGCCTTCCATCTCTGCGGAGTCGGCGGTTGCTGCCATGTCGCCGAAGCCGGTGATGCCTTCAACGGACAGGGCATCGAAGCCACCTGCGACAACGAAGTCGGACTTGCCGATGCGGATCTTGTCCAGTGCTTCTTCCACAGAAACAGCTGCGGTTGCACAAGCTGCGACTGGGTGGATCATCTGTCCGTAGCCACCGACGTAGGACTGCATGACGTGAGCTGCAACAACGTTGGGCAGTGCTTCCTGCAGAACGTCGTTGGCGCGTGGCTCTGCCAGAATGCGGTCGACGTAGATGCCACGGAGGGATTCCATGCCGCCCATGCCGGTGCCTTGGGTAGAGGACACGCGTGCTGGGTGAACGGAAGCAAGCAGCTCTGCTGGGGTGAATCCAGCGGACAGGAAGGCGTCGACAGTACAGACAATGTTCCACAGCGCGACGGTGTCCAGGTTGTCCACCATGTCAGCTGGAATGCCCCACACAGCTGGGTCGAAGTCCTTAGGAACCTGTCCACCAACGAAGCGGGTCATCGCCATGCGGCGAGGTACGCGGATTGCGGAGCCTGCCTTGCGAGTGACCTTCCACTCCCCTGCTGCTTCGTCGAAAGAAGCAAAGGTGAGTTCTGGCTCGGAGTCGACGTAGGTCAGTGCCTCTTCGCGGGATCCCACGTTGAAGGTGAGGTCCTGGTCGAGGTAGACGGTGGTCAGCTCTGGTGCAAAGTTGTCGATCATGCCGTACTCAGGCATGTCATTGTACTTGCGGACACCAACGCGTGCCATGACTTCGTCGTGGTAGCGGTCGAAGATGTCTTCTTCGGCCACTGCGTCGTCGGAGTCGTCGTACCAGCCTGGCTTTGGATCTTCATCCCAGTGGATAAGTCCCATCGTCCATGCAAGTTCGATGACACCCGCGGCGGAGAGGGAACCGTTGAGTTCGGCGTCGAAACGCGTACGTGCAGAACCCAGTGGGCCGAGCTCGCCGGCGCCAACGATGACGACCATCTCGTCAAGGTTTTGGGTGACTTGACCTGCGAAATCAGGGGTGGTTTGAACCACTGGTCGGTAAGGAGTTGGCAGTGCTGCCACTGTGCGTGGAGCCTCAACCACTGGTGCGTTAGCTGCCTTAGCTGCTTCTGCACGTGCCATTTCCGCCAGGTTCAGATCAGATTCACCAAGTCCGCCAGTGAAGTCGACGGTGATTGGCGCGGATGCTGCCTGCTCGCGAACAGTGGAAGTTGCCTGGGACAGCAGTTTCTCTGCAATTTCTTGGGTGGAGTAGGTTTCCACGCCTGCTTCTTCAGCTGCCTTGACCAAAGGATCGTTGCCGCCCATGAGGCCGGTGCCGCGAACCCAACCGATGTGAGCGTGCACGAGGGAGGTGTGTGCTCCCCATGCAGCTTGCTCTGCGTTCCAACGGGTAACCACGGCGTCGAGAGCTGCCTTGGATTCACCGTATGCACCATCGCCACCGAAGCGTCCACGGTTTGGTGAACCTGGGATGACCACGTGCAGGCGGTGACCCACGTTGATGGAGGAGCCCAATGGCGCAAGACCTGCGATGAGGCGCTCAACAGACCAGAGCAGAAGTCGCATCTGGGATTCTGCCTGTGGGCCTGCATCTGCCATGGATCCGGACACGCGAGGTGCCGCGAATGGGAACAGCAAGGTAGGGACCAAAGCTGGCTTGACCAGCTTGGATGCGCCGTTGACGGTGGTGGTCTGCTCGGATCCGACCCAGTTGATGATGGCGTCGATGTCTGAGTAGGAGCTCAAGTTAGCCGCCACGATCCACAGTGCTGCCGTGCCGCGTGCGGAACGTGCGTAGAGATCCTTGTAGAACTCCAGGCGGTCATGGCCGAGGTTGGAGGTCGTAGCAATGACAGTTGCACCGCCAGCAAGAAGCTTTTCGACGACTGCCGCCGCGATCGAGTTCGGCGATCCGCCGGTTACGACCGCAACATCGTCGGCGTAGTCCAAGGAGCTTTGGTCGCGAGCCTGAGCTGCGAGATCATCAAGTCCAAAGAATTCAGCCTGTGCTGCAACAGCTTCGCCTGCGCCTGTGACATCGATATCAGTTGCTGCGAGTTCGCCAAGAGCAACGCGGGAGAGATCCTCACGCGCAGAAGCCCAACGGTCATCAAGCAGAACAACCTTTTCTTCATCGAAGCTTGGTGCAACCTGACGTGGCCAATCAGAACCGAGTTCCTTGGAGACCAACTCGTAGAGGTCTTCCTCTGCGGTGTCTTCCACGGAAACGGTTGCTGGCTTATCAAGACCCAACTGGGTCAAGATGGTGCGGGCTGCCTGAGCAAGCACACCATCGTGTCCGGTGACCTGCTCTGCAAACTCGCCAAGAGCTGCGGAATCAACCACGCCACCGGCAGCGCCGCCTGCTGAAGGCAGGGAGACCGCAACGCCGCGGCGGGAGGCTACGGCCTGGACGGCTGCGTCGATAAGCGAATCAAGATCTGATGCAGACGCTGGGCTTGCAGGAGACAGTGACGCCAGGTCGCCGCCGCGCAGGGATGCGCCTTCGCGGGCGCCGATCACAACTTCAGCGACCACGTGGTCAGCCCAGCCCTGGCCCAATTCCCACGTGCCGGTGACGCGCTCTGCGATGTATCCCGGGCGCTTACCGGTAGGACCAGTGAGGCGACGCAGGGCATCAGCTGCAGCATCGGAGAGCACAGGGCCAAACGCCTTGTAGCCCTTAGCCATCTTGGACACGGTGACCTTTAGATCACCGAGCTCAGCATCGGCTGCTCCGTCAATTGCGCCGAGGCCGAACTCCACACCAAGATCCAGCAGGAGCTGGTTACGGCGAGAGGACACGCCCTCAACCAGGGTCTCGATGGAATCAGTGGCACCCATCTGATCTGGGCGAACCTTGGTCCAGATAGCGATGAGCATTTCAGTGGCATCAGAAGGAGTGAAGCTGATGTCATCTGGGCGAGGGCCGCCGGTGGCAGGGGCTGCAGCTGCAACAGGGGCTGGGGTTGCTGGGGTTGCTGGGGTTTCAGTGGTTTCTGCAGGAGCTGCTGGGGTCTCTTCAACCGCCACTTCACGCACAACCTCATCGGTAGCGAACACAACTGGGCGATCGCGCTCAATGTTTAACACCTCAATGGTGGCGTCCGCGTACTGAGGAAGGCGCAGGGTCTGGCCCATCATGTTGGCAAGCGTTGGAGCAGAGCCAACACCGACCTCCACGAAACGCTCAGCTTGAAGGCCCTTGATCAACAGATCCTGAGTCTCGATCCAGCGCACAGGTGATGCGAACTGCCATGCAAGCAGCTCAATAAGCAACGTGCGGGCAAGCTTCTGCTTATCGGCGGAAGCAGCCTTGAAATCAGCCAAGATCTCATTGACATAGGTGGACTCCACCACTTCTGCCATGGATGCCACGAACTCTTCAGTGAGTTCGAATGGGCGAGCCACCAAGTTTGGAATGTAGCGGCCAACCAGCACATCCAGATCCAGCTCAGCTGGGATCAGGGAATCAAGGTGCTCACGGAACGCGCCCACACCGTCGCGCAGCTTGGAGGAGTGGAATGGCACGTCAATGCCAGGGATCAAAATGAAGGCACGCTGACCTGGTGCACGGTTCTCAACATCGGCACGAAGGGCGGCAAGACCAGCCTGGGTTCCAGCAACTGCGTACTGCAGGCCAGCCAAGTTGTAGTTAACGATCTCCAGGAATTCACCGGAAGCTTCGGAAACAGACGCAACGTAATCGAAAACGTTGTCTGCGGTCAGACCCATCTTGTTGGGGCGAAGAGCTGCGAGCGCGTAGTTGGACAGACCGTTTTCATCGCGATCCACCAAGCGGTGCATGGTCAAGCCACGACGGTAAACGATCTCCAGAACGGATTCCAGGGACAGCACACCAGCATATGCAGCAAGCGCGTTGTACTCACCAACGGAGTGTCCAGCAAAGTATGCACGCTGGTTCAAGGCATGTGCTTCACGCATTTCAGCGATCTGAGCAACGCCCAGAGTTGCCATGCCCACCTGGGTGAACTGGGTGAGGTACAAAACGCCGTCTGGGTGGAAGAACTTCTCCCCTGCCACGGTTACTTCGCGTGGGTTGTTTTCCACGATTTCCACGATGGAGAAGCCCAGCTTATTGCGGGTGTGTGCATCGGCGCGGTCCCAGATAGCGCGAGCTGCCTGAGAGTTACGGCGTGCTTCCATACCCATGCCCTGGGACTGAATGCCCTGGCCTGGGAATGCGTAGAAAGTAGATGGAGCTGCCACAACAGCGGTGGCGGTAAGCACTAAGTTGCCGTTGACGGTTGCGGTAACGGTGCGGACCTCTCCCATTCCTGGGCGGTTGTCCACTGCGGAGCGCTCAACGCTGAACTCAATTTCTTCACCTGGAAGAACTGGTGCCAGCATGGTTGCGGTGTATTCCACGACCTTGGCTGCGGGAGTTTGGATCTGCTCATCGTTGAATGCTGCACCGGCGATCAGTTCACCGATGGCAGAGGTCCACATGCCGTGCACGATCACACCTGGCAGACCAGCCAGGGAAGCCGCAACATCAGAGACGTGAATTGGGTTGCGGTCACCGGAGATCACAGCGAATGGGCGCATGGATTCAGGTGCAACAACGGTTGCCACTGCGCGAGCTGAGCGTGGGGTGTCCACGGTGGTTGGCAGTGCGGAGGTGTTGGTGCGTGCGACAGCGTTGCCCTTGCGTCCGCGGATCGCGAAACGCTCAGCCAACGTAGCAATCAGGTTGCCTTCTGCGTCGGCGATTTCTGCGCGCACGATCACGAGGCGACCCAGGTCGGTATCGACTACCTCATCGGCAGTCGCGGAAACCTTCAGCGCGCCGTCGGTTGGGACATCGGACTTGAGCACAATGTGGTGCTCCAGGTGAACCAGGGACAGCATGCCTTCCACAACGGATGCGGAATCGGTGCCTGGGATGACTGCGGACTTTACGGCAGCGAAAACTGCTGGCCATGCGCGGCCAACCAGCACGTCAGGTGCGGTGTGTGCAGGAACAACGGATGCTGGCAGGTAGCCTGCGGTGACGTTGTTGTAGTCAGCGATGACGCCGGCATCGACGGAGGTTTCCCAGGTAGCGGTGCCATTGTTCACAGTTGCCAGGGTGCCGCCAGCTGCGATGCGGGTCAGTTCACCCATCGCGGCTTCAGCGTCTTCCTGGGTGACCAGTGGGACAGCGCTTGGCAGAGCGTCGATGGGGCTGGTGAAACGGATTTTCAGCTCAGCGGTGGTGCCGAATGCGGTGGAACCCGCCAAAGGCACAGTCAGCATCGCGTGCTCGGCGTCTTCGTACACCAAGTTGGCGCCGGTTGGGCTATGGAATGCTTCGAATTCGGAGCGGGACCACTTGTCAGCATGCCCAAGGCTGTGGATCACCGATGGGATGTTGCGGCCAGCCCAGAATGTGCCAGGTGAGGAAAGCACTTTGCCCATGATGTCGCGGGAGCGGGAATCGTGCTCATCGATGCGCTCGATGGTGGCGTCGACAAAGCGATCAAGCAGGTCAGCGACAGGTTCGTTGGCCTTGGTGATGCCAGCAACGGCGACGACACCAGGGATAATAGCCACCTGATCAGCGGTGTAGCGATCATCGTGGGACTGCCACAGGGAGTCCGAGCGCCACCAGCGACGCACGTCCTTATCAATGACGGGCACAAAGTTCACAGGCTTGCCCGGCGTGCGGCACAGGCCCAAGAACCAGGCGACATCAGCCGGGGTGAGCAGGTCGGTTGCGGCATGCGGGTAAGCAGCAACAAGCTTGTCGACGCCATCCTCCACCGTCAGGCTTGGCTCAAATTGGCCATGATCCTGCTCGATCAAACGCGCCTCGGCACGCTCCAGCATCTGGGCAAAACGTGCAGCCCAGGAAGCATCAATCCACTGACCATCAACAGGGCCAGACAGCTCGAGGTAGCGGTTGAGCCACTGCTCGTAAGTCATGGATCCGATGTCACCGAAGTACACCTTGGCGGTCTTGCCAATCGCTTCAATGATCTCATCCCGGCGCGCCTGCACAGCCGTCTCATCGCCTGCAACCTCATCAAGAAGGCGTCCAGCCTTAGCAAAGGAGTTGTCGATCTCGTGGATGTCTGCGCCAAGCTGGGAACGGCCAGATGCCATTCCGTTCTTTGCGCCACCAGCAGGAACCCATTCATCAGAGCCCTGGGTGGAAACAAGAAGTTCCTTGACGGCCTGGGAGGTGGTTGCTTCCTTGGTTGCCATCGCAGCGGTACCCACCAAGATGCCATCAACAGGCATAGCTGGCAGGCCGTAGGAAGTGGACCAGGAACCGGTGACGTAATCAGCAGCGCGCTCAGGTGAGCCAATGCCACCGCCGACACACAGCACCACGTTATCCAGTGCGCGGACCTTGCCGTAGGTGGCGATCAGCAGCTCATCGAGGTCTTCCCAAGAGTGGTGTCCACCTGCAACGCCACCCTCAATCTGAATGATGATGGGGAGTTCTGGAACTTCCTTAGCGATAGCCAACACAGAGTTAACCTGCTTGATGGCACCTGGCTTGAATGCGATCCAAGGGAAACCATCACGCATCAGTTCCTTGACCAATGCAACAGCTTCATCCTTTTCAGGAATGCCGGCGGTGATGACGATGCCGTCGATGGATGCACCATTAGCGCGGGCCTTAGGAACAAGGCGCTTGCCACCAATCTGCATCTTCCACAGGTATGGATCCAAGAACATGGAGTTGAACTGGGCGTTGATACCTGGCTCAAGCATGTCGGTGAGCTGTGCGATGTGGGTTTCCAGCAGCTCTGGGGTAACCTGTCCGCCACCAGCGAGCTCAGCCCAGTGTCCACCGTTTGCAGCGGCTGCAACAATGGCAGGGTCAACGGTGGTTGGGGTCATGCCAGCCAGCATCATTGGGGTGCGGCCGGTCAGCTCAGTGAACTTGGTAACCAGGCGTGGGGTTCCATCAACGTGCTCAACGCGTGGTGCGAACTCCTGGTAATCCACTGGAAGTTCAGGTGCCATGCCAGCATCAAATATCTTGGCCTGGCCTGCGGCGTCACCAACATAGAAGGAATCCGCGCCGCGGCCCTCAAGGATGTTGGCAGTCAGCTTAACGATGCCACCATCTGGTCCAACGTCGAGGAACCAGCGAGCGCCAGCCTCATACGCTTCGTTGACGCGTGCTACCCAATCGACAGGGTTAACCAAAACATCAGCGGCGATCTCGCGGGTGAGTTCCACATCCAAACCAGCAGTGGTTGCCCACGCCACGGTCTGCTCCACAGCCATGTTCATAGCTGGGTGATGGAAAGCAGCCTGCACCTTCAGCGGAGTAATACGGGGGCTGAACGCGGAACCGCCGCGCAGCTTATCTTCAATGGCCTTCTTATCCTTGGCAGCCATTGCCTCAATGACCTTAACAACGCGAGCGTTGTCGTCTGGGCGGCCAACCAAAACATAAGAATCGCGTGAGTTGCGCAGACCGATAACCGGGCGGATCTCCGCAGGGACTTCGGCGCAGGCCGCGTCGATAGCTTGCTGAAGCTGTTCGCGGGAAATTCCGGCGATCGACAGCATCGGCATGTTGTCGCCCTGCGCGATCAGGCCCGTCATGCGTGCGGTGCGGGTGATCGCTGCACCGATCAACTGCGCAATGGCAACGAGTTCATCAGCACGAGTCGCATCATTGAGCAGGTGCACGCCCAATACGCCCTGGGAATGACCAATGCTGGACACAGCCTGATCCACATCAAGGCGCTGCGCCTCAAGGGAATCCAGGGTTGCGATCTGGGAGACAAAGATACCCGGCACGCTCACTGCAGATTGTGCAGTATCGAAAGCTGGATCTTCGGAGTTGTTAGCCCAAGCCACTGGATCGAAACCAAATGGAAGGGTGCCAATGAGATCATCTGCAACTAGTGCAAGCAGCGCATTTGCGCGCTCGACGATGTCACTAACATTGGTGCCTGCACCTGCGGCAACCGCGGCACGAAGGGTCTTCAACCAGTCATATCCTTGGCCGGCGAAAGCGAAGGCAAAAGGCTCCTGGCCAAAGCGGTTAATCAGTCGGCTGGCCCCGAAGTTCCTGCTCAATTCGGTCACGTGAGAACTCGCTCCTTGTATAACTTAGCCGGGATGAACGCAGGGCGTGGATCCTGACCTGAAGTTTCGGTTAATACTCTTTTGTAAAGAAAATGGCACGCCTGTAAACCACCAGGGTGACATTGGATAGAAAACAATATGCCACAAATCATGAGGAAAACGTCATCTTTTGCGGGCGTGGCATTTTCCGCTCCTCTTATCGTGCCATTTAACCTCTTCCAAACAAAACTTTCATGGACGAAAAGGTCCTTCCAACAAGTGAGGGAAACCTGCAGGTAATCACTAACCCAGGAGGTCTGTTAACAAGTTTCGCGCAGCCTCTAGCTCGTCGGAATTGTTGTGGCCTTGTTCACCTTCCATTTGCTTGAGGGAAATTCTCACACCCTCCACAGGTAGGAACACTTGGCACGCATGATCCGGTATAACCTCAGCTTCAGCAACAATGCCCCGATCTTCCATCCAGGCATCGAAATCGCGCGAAATACTCATGCCTTCAAAGTGTAGCCAGTTGCCCCTCAAATGAGATTCCTAATTGAGATATAGGACAACAAAGATGATCACTTTCGTTTTGCACCATATATATAGGTGCAATTTTCTACAGCTCCCGGCCAAAGACTTCCAGCACCCACGACACTTCAATGACCGTGGATGTATCCTCCAAATAGCAGCCCGTTAACTCCTCAAACCGGCGCAACCGATAGCGAAGCGTATTCACATGCACAGGAATACTGCGCGCAGCAGCAGGAATATTCATCTGGTTGTCCACATATGCCCGCAAAGATTCCACGATCTCATGAGCAAACTCGCCAGATTCCCTTAGTGGCTTCACATATTTCTGCGCAAGAATCTCCGTCACCCGTGGGCTTGCATGGATAGCCAACTTCCATGACAAATCTTGTGCCCGCTGCACCTCATTAAGTTTCAGATTATCGGCAGCCTTCAATACAAGGGATGCATCCTTATATGAGTCCGCCAGCTTTGAGAGCACCTCTGCCCTACCCAAACCCACAGCAAAACCAGGGCCGTCCACGTTTCGCTTCGGCTCCCCAATCACGATCCCCACGATCACGCTTGGCTGCACCGATGCCAGCACCCGCACTCCGGCGCGCTGAGTCCACTTCTGGATCTGTGTTTCAGCTTTCGCATGATCAGGTGAGGTGGCTGCCAATGCTCTTAGAGGAGTGTCGGCGGGAACGTCATACATCGCAGCACCCCATAAAAGCTCTGACAGTTCAGAGCCTTCCGAGACCGCTTTGCCGATCCATTCTGACCTTCGCACCGAATCGGCGATCGCCGTGGCGACCTCGTGATCGCGGTACACCCTTGTGGCACGCGTAGAAAAGGCATCATTGACCGCCCACATCAGTGTGGACCAGCGCAGCATTCTGCCGGGATCAATATTGTATTCCGGGCCCAACTGCACCAAATGCTCCAGAATTTCCCCCAGAGACATCCGAAAACCGTGCAGCACACTTCCCAGCGGCACATTTTGCGCTATACGTTCGTCGGCAAGCCTTAAAGCCTCAGGCAAGTCCTCGGCCTTTGGCTCGGTGCCCGCGTTAATCACGCGAATAATCAAGGCCGTATTGCGTATCGACGACTCCCTGATCGGCCCCGCGTCAACGAGCTCATAGCCCGGGATCGTAGCGAGCAACTTTGCGGCGGTGCCCTCCGCAATATCCGGCGCATCGGCATCCAAACGTGCGAGCAATTCTTGCCACCGTTCGGCATGCACATCCGCTACCGAACCATCCGACGTGACGGAACTAACATTCTCCATGGAATCCCAGGTTAGCGGGGATCATTGCACCATGCGACACCCCTAGCACGGCGTGTTTGGTAGCACGAAAACTTGTACAGGGGTGGGGTTACCCCCTAAGGTGGTCACAACTTGATAACGGACTGGTTAATAAATGGCCAATCTGACCATTTTAACCTCCATAAAAAGGATTCTCATGCTAAACATCGCACGCAACCGCAACATGAAGCGTCGACTAGCAATTGCTGCTTTCGTCGCCACCGCAACCGCTACCGCCACCATGGCACCAGCATCCGCGCAAACCGACTACGCAGGCCTTTCCTCCGGCGTTGCCGACACCGTCGCAGAAGCTGCAGGAGTCGCAACCACCGCCGTCGCACCAGCCGCCACCGTAGCGCGCCCAGCAAACGGCACCTTCACCTCAGGATTCGGACCACGTTGGGGAACCTTCCACAACGGCATCGACATCGCAAACTCAATCGGCACCCCAATCTACGCCGTCATGGCCGGCACTGTCATCAGCTCTGGCCCAGCATCCGGCTATGGACAGTGGATCCGCATCCAGCACGACGACGGATCCATCTCCATCTACGGACACATGGAATACCTCTACGTCTCCGTCGGCGAACGCGTCGCAGCAGGCCAGGAAATCGCAGGAATGGGCAGCCAAGGATTCTCCACCGGCTCCCACCTCCACTTCGAGATCCACCCAGACGGCGTCACCCCAGTCGACCCACAGGCATGGCTCGCAAACCACGGCATCTACGTTTAAGCGCTAGCCGTTCGTGGGATACGGGTGAAATAAAAGAAACTGCAGGTCATCTTAGTTGATGACCTGCAGTTTCTGTTTGTGCGCCTGGAGAGACTTGAACTCTCACGTCCTAGGACACTGGAACCTAAATCCAGCGCGTCTGCCAATTCCGCCACAAGCGCTTAATGCGGGTTTTACTATACATGGTGTAGTCCCAAATTAACTAATGCGGGTGACCAACTGCACCGTAAAAAAAATTCGCTTATCGTAAATCAGCAGGTAGAATAACACTCTATGAGCGAGCCAGGGCCATCCGGGGTTAAAGAAAAGAAGAAAGTAAAGGCAAGTCACATTGTCTTTCTTCTCATTTGTTTTATCGCAGCCTGCGCGTTGGCGTGGTGGCAGTGGTCAAGATTCCAGTCCGGGTCTGGAACTTTCCAAAACCTTGGCTATGCCTTCCAGTGGCCTCTTATCGGAGCATTCTTTGTTTATGCCTACCGCAAGTATTTGCAGTATGAGAATGAGTCCATTGAGTTAGAAAACATGGAAGCCAAAATGATGGCGGAGCAAGGCAAAACACCAGTTGCGCAATCAGAGCAGGAAGATAGCTTCGTTCAGCTCTCTCACCGTCCGAGCCTGGTGGAAGATGACAGCGTCAAGGAAATCGACGAATCCTTCCTGCCGTCTCGCCCGACGATGGATGTGGAAGAGTTCAACAGGTTGAATGATCCGCATGCACGGAGACGTCGAAAAGCATAAACCTGGAACTTTTCCGGGCCCGCGCCCGACTGCTTTGCTGAAGCCCTATCCCGCTATTTTATTTTTGAAGGAAGAGTTGCGTGTCTACCACCACCCCAATCCACCCTGAGCGCAAGAAACGCGTTCGTCAGGCCCTCACCATGTTCTCCATCGCTGCGTGGGTGACTGGTGTGTTTTTGCTGGCGCTGGTGGCGGAGATGATCATGAAGTACATAATTGGCATGGATCTTCCTGAGTGGGCACGATTCGTTCCGATTGCACATGGATGGGTTTACATTGTTTTCTTGATGACCACCCTGAACCTGGGTCTGAAGGCGCGTTGGAATCCGACTCGTTGGGTGACCACCGCTATCGCAGGTGTGGTTCCGCTGCTGTCGTTTTTTGTTGAGCACAACCGCCGCAAGGAAGTTACTCAGACATTCCAGCTGAACTCATAGTTAAATACACAAAAACCTCCCCGTCCGATCACTGCGTGTGATCTGGCGGGGAGGTTTTAGTTTTCCTTAAGGCCTTAGCTAGCCGCAGCTACCTGTGCGATCTTCTCAACCAATCCGCGCAGCGCTTGACCTCGGTGGGACAAAGCGTCCTTTTCCTCTGCGGAAAGTTCAGCGGAGCTGCGTCCTTGTCCATCGATTTCCTCTGCTGGAATGAACAGTGGATCGTATCCGAAACCGTTTTCGCCCTTAGGTCCGCGTAGGAGTTGGCCTTCCCAACGGCCTTCCTGAACAAATTCTTGGCCGTCCGGAAGTGCAAGCACGCATACGGACACGAAGGCTGCGTTGCGGCGCTCGTCGGGAACATGTTCCATTTGGGCAAGAAGCAGCTCGTTGTTGGCGGTGTCGTTGCCGTGTGCGCCGGACCAGCGTGCGGACAAAACGCCGGGCATTCCGTTGAGTTCTTCGACAGCGATGCCGGAATCATCGGCGATCGTGGCGATGCCTGTGTGGGTTACCCCGGCGCGCGCTTTGATCTGTGCGTTGTCGGCAAAAGTGCGGCCGTCTTCGATCGGCTCGTCGTATGCCTCGACATCACGCAGCGCAAGCAATTCAACGGAATCCAGGCCTGCTTGATCCAAAATCCGCTGGAGTTCTTTGAGTTTCTTTGCGTTGTTGGATGCAAGAAGAAGTTTCATCCGGTGTCCTTAACTCTGTTGTGGTTTTAGATTCCCAGTGCAGCTTTTTGGGCAGCAACCAATTCGCGGCAGCCCTTTTCAGCGTGGTCAAGCATGTCGTTGAGCTGCGCGCGGGTGAAGGTAGTTTCTTCGCCGGTGCCCTGAATTTCCACGAATTCACCGTGTTCGGTCATAACAACGTTGAGGTCAACATCGGCGCGGGAATCTTCTTCATATGGCAAGTCAAGGCATACATTACCGTCGACCAGACCAACGGAAACAGCAGCAACTGGTGCAAGAAGTGGGCTGCCTGGAACAACCCCGCGCTCCTGCAGAACCTTGATGGCATCAGCCAGCGCCACATACGCACCGGTGATCGATGCAGTACGAGTACCGCCGTCAGCTTGCAGAACATCGCAGTCAATCGCAATGGTGTTCTCACCCAGCTGGGAAAGATCCACAGCTGCACGCAAAGAACGACCAATCAGACGAGAAATTTCATGAGTGCGTCCCTTGACCTTGCCGGCCATGGATTCACGACGGTTACGCTCCGCAGTCGCAGCAGGAAGCATCGCGTACTCTGCGGTCAACCAGCCTTCACCTGAATCACGCTTGAAACGAGGCACACCCAATTCCACAGAAGCGGTGCACATGACACGAGTATTGCCGAATTCTACAAGCACGCTGCCTGCAGGGTTGGAAGTAAATCCACGGGTGATTTTGACGGCACGCATCTGATCCTGTGCGCGGCCATCAAAACGAGAAAAGCTGGAAGAAGAAGTCATGAAATACAGGGTACCTTCCAGCCCAACACCCCCGCGCACCAAGATGCTTTTCGACGCCCACCTCCACCAGTTCAGCCCAAAGCCCACGCGCTAGGGGCCGAAACTAACAATGCATTGGAGGAGCTAGCTGCTCAACAAACCTCCAAACCACTGGGCAAACAGTGCGGAAAGCCCACCAAAAATGCGGCTGAACACCTTGAAGAATTAATCCAGAACTGAACCAAGAGTCGATCCAGTAGCTACCGGAGTCTCAGGGTCTTCTGGGACAACAGGAATCTCCCCAGCAATTGTCAGAGTGGACCAGCCCAGAACATTCGCTGAACCTGTCTTGCCAGCCTCATACACTGCCAACTGATTCTCGCCACCATAACCAGAACGAACAGTGATAGTTACCGTGTCATCAGCCCCCACAGTCATTCGATCAAAGCTGAATGTCGTTGGGAACAACACCACATCTACATCTTCGCCGGCTGGTAGACCACCGATGGTGATTTCCTGACCAGCTTCTGCCTCCGATGGAACTACGAGACTGCCTTGGTTTCCGGCATTGAGATCACTTGCCTGTGGAGCAATTGGCTGTTCACCAGACCTGGACCATTAGTGAAATCAACATTAAAGCTCATAGGCGCCTTCTTAGGATCACCTGCGCCATCTGAGGAATACCAGTAGGAAGGCAAGTTGGTATCAAAGTGGAAATCAAGGAAGCCCTGCGGCCACGCTCCCCAACCTGCACCGGAAGTAACCTGAGAGGTGGCATCCAGTGGGACATCAACAATCACTCCGTCATAATCAGGATTGCTTGTCACAACACCTTCAGGATCAAGGTTCACTCCCCCAAACGTTGTGATCGTGACATCCTCATACAAGTCAGTCAACGGGGTTTTCTCATTCGGGTTCGACATCTCCACTGCATAGCTAGTGAGGTCACCAGTCAAAACACCAGTACCAGCTACAGAAACCTCGAGGTGCGGATTCGTGATGGTAAACGGCACCAAACCATCGTAGAAGTTGATGCTGAAAGAACCCTCCCAATCAACGGTCGCTGATCCATCAGGGTTAATGTTTGCTTGTCCACCGCCGAACTCAACGAACTGATCCACAGTTGCATCACTAATGTGCGCCGCCTTAGATGCGTAGTCAGGCTCAGTATTGGTAGTGCCATCACTGTGGATGGTGCTGTTGCAAAGTTGGGCCAGGGTCGAAAAGCCCAACCTCAAGACATTAGTTGTCCTTGCTCCGGGGTGCTTAAGCTG
>JGI2924J29684_1077737_pt1 | contig 21663 bp, 18 predicted proteins | sample BenlonsequencITS_FD_29684 | JGI IMG/M metagenome (IMG submission 29684)
GTCGAGGCCGTCAGCGTAGACGAGCCGGTGGGCGTGGCGGGTTTCGCAGCCGAGCCCGATGCCGAAGGTTTTGCCGGGCTGGCCGTAGCGCGCCGCGCGCCGCTCCACCGTGCGGGCCATCCAAAGGTAGCTGCGCCCGTCGGGCATCTGCGCGAGCTGGGTGAGGATTTTGCCGGGCGAGGCGAATGTCTCGTAGACGTTCCACAACGGGCAGGTGCCGCCCGAGGAGGAGAAGTGAAAGCCGGTGGCCGACTGGCGTTTGGACATGTTGCCCGCCCGGTCCACCCGGACGAAGGAGAACGGCACGCCGCGCGGGTTCGCCCGTTGCATGGTGGAGAGCCGGTGGCAGATCGTCTCGTAGGAGACGGCGAAATACGCCGAGAGCCGCTCGATGTCGTAGCGGAATTCCTCGGCGACTTCGTGGAACTGCCGATACGGCAGGACGATGGCTGCCGCGTAATACTTGGCCAGGGCCATTCGGGCGAGGCGGACGGAGTCCTCGCTGGAGAAGTCTCCCTCCGCGGTCAACTCATCGATCAGCTCGCCGTGTTCGAGGAACGCGAGCTCGGTGGCGAGTTTGAAGATCCGTTGGCCGGGGGACAGCCGGTTCGCGATGGACAGCGAGCGGGTCGCGGGGTCGTATTGGTGCGAGACCCGGTCGGGAAGGTCCACCCGTTCCACGATGCGCACACCGTGCGAGGAGCGCAGCAGGGTCGGAATCTCCGTGTGCAGCTCGCCGCCGTTCATGCGCATCCGCCGGGTCACGTCCTCCGCAGCGCGGTCGAGCGAGTCCAGGTAGTTCTGCCGCTCGTAGAAGTATTGCTGCACTTCTTCGTGCGGCATGCTCGCCGAGGCGGGCAGAGCTTCGCCGGTCCGCAGTTCCCCGAGCGCCGCGAACTGGTCGGCGAGTTCGCGGTAACGGTGGTAGAGCTGCAGCATGGCCCGGGCGAACTTCGGGTGGGCGGAGACGACTTGGGTGACTGCTTCGGGATGCGCGCCGATGTCGATCCCGGTGTCCATCGCGACTTCGCGGATCTCCGCGACCAGCCGCGCCTCTTCCTGGGCGGTGAAGAATTCCGCGTCCACGCCCAACGTCTCGGAGAGACGGACCAGCAAGGGGACTGTGAGCGGGCGAACGTCGTGTTCGATCTGGTTGAGGTAGCTCGGCGAGATGGCGAGGTCGGCGGCCAGCGCGACCTGCGACAGCCCGCGTTCTACCCGCAGCTGCCGCAGGCGGGGCCCCGCATATGTCTTCACCACGAGACCAGAATAAGCGCGAGCGCCCGCGACAGACCCGGAGCGGCGGGCAAGTTTTGCTACGATGAGTCACAATATGGTCACTATCAGGTCACTGCTTGTCGCAAGCGTCTTGGCGATTGGGTCAGCAGCCAGCGCCATTTCGCCTGCTTCGGCAGATCCGGGCCCGCAAGGTCTTCTGCTCACGGCGGAGGAGTCGCCCGAGGGGTACAACTTGGAGCCTGGCTCGGTGGAGCAAGCTCTCGGCATCGTGACCACGGTGCGCGATTGGATGTTCAACGGCGGGGCGCAACTCGACCCGCCCTCCTGCGGCACGGAGCTGAACTGGCTCATGTCCTATTTGGGGCCCGAAGCCTCGGCGGTCACCCTGTGGGGTCCGCAAATCCTGCTGGCCGACGAGGTGGCGCCACGGGGGCCCCGTATCAGTGACATCCCTGCGCATGTCGACGCGTGCAAGAAAGTGCGGGTGACCTCGGGGGCGGTCGTGCTGGACTTGGCGGCCGAGCGGTTGGCCCCGCCCGCGACCGCGGCGACCACCGCGGCCGGGGTGAAGCTCACGGTGGTTTTCACCCTTGGCGCTTTCCAGCAAACGCGTGTCGCGGTGTGCTTCTACGGCGCCTTGAACGATGTGGTGGTGGGCGTGCTCGCAGGGTCTCGGGACTTGGACCCCGCCGCAGTGTCCTCCGACGCGATCCTCGCCGCGGGCTCCGATGTCTACAAGCGCCAAATAGCCAAGATCGAGAAGGCTCGCCCGCGCAAATAGCCGAAGCCGGGGGCGTGGGGCCGCAAGAAAAGACGCAGATCCCCTCGTGATGTTTCCCACATTTTCGAGAGCCGGACCGTGGCGGCCGGTCTGGCCGGGCCGTGTCGCGGGCCGATTGTCCGGGCGGCCCCTGGAGGCCTTCCCCGGACAAATCACAGTACAAGCGTACTTTTTAGAAGCCGCCGGGCAAATTTCGCAGAGATCGATTCGCAAGATTAGCAAAATTGTGTGAAAAAGTAGCGGAGATTTGCAGTTTTCGGCAACTTGACCTGCGCCGATGGCAGTGCCATGCTAAAGGTCGCCGAAGCGAAGGAGGTGCGAAAGCGCCGACAAAGCCGCGGCAGGCTTACCCCTCAATCGTCAGCCAAGGAGGCATTATGGGCGCCAACATCAGCACGGCAGGCACGCCGCCCACCGCTGAGCAGATCCAGAAAGACTGGGACACCAACCCGCGGTGGAAGAACATCACCCGGACGTACACCGCAGAGCAGGTGAGCGCGCTGCAAGGCAGCGTCATCGAGGAGTACACCCTCGCGCGGCGCGGCGCGGAGACCCTGTGGAACCTCATTCACAACGAGGATTACGTCCACTCGCTCGGCGCTCTTTCCGGCAACCAGGCCGTCCAGTACATCAAGGGCGGGCTCAAGGCCATCTACCTTTCCGGCTGGCAGGTCGCGGGCGACGCCAACCTTTCCGGGCACACCTACCCGGACCAGAGCCTCTACCCGGCCAACTCCGCTCCGAACCTGGTGCGCCGCATCAACAACGCGCTGATCCGCGCGGACCAGATCGACCGCCAAGAGGGCAAGAAGTCTGTTGAGAACTGGCTCGCGCCGATCGTCGCGGACGGCGAGGCCGGCTTCGGCGGCGCCCTGAACGTGTTCGAGCTGCAAAAAGCCTTCATCGCCGCCGGCGCCGCCGGCACCCACTGGGAGGACCAGCTCGCCTCGGAGAAGAAGTGCGGCCACCTCGGCGGCAAGGTGCTCCTGCCGACCCAGCAGCACATCCGCACCCTGACCTCGGCGCGCTTGGCGGCCGACGTGTCGAACGTGCCGACCGTCGTCGTCGCCCGGACTGACGCCGAGGCCGCGACGCTCATCACGAGCGACGTGGACGAGCGCGACAAGCCGTTCGTCACCGGAGAGCGTTCCGCGGAGGGCTACTACTACATCAAGAACGGCGTCGAGCCCTGCATCGCGCGGGCCATCGCCTACGCCCCGTACTCCGACCTGATTTGGATGGAGACCGGCAAGCCCGACCTCGAGCTCGCCCGGACCTTCGCCGAAGGCGTCAAGAAGGAGCACCCGGACCAGCTGCTGGCCTACAACTGCTCCCCGTCCTTCAACTGGAAGCAGCACCTGGACGACTCCACCATCGCCAAGTTCCAGCGCGAGCTGGGCGCGATGGGCTTCAAGTTCCAGTTCATCACCCTCGCGGGCTTCCACGCCCTCAACTACAGCGCCTTCCACCTCGCGAAGGGCTACACCGAGGGCGACATGACTGCCTACGTCGAACTGCAGGAGCAGGAGTTCGCCTCGGAGCCTCAGGGCTACACCTCCACCAAGCACCAGCGTGAGGTTGGCGCCGGTTACTTCGACCTGGTCGCGACCACGGTCGACCCGACCTCTTCGACCACTGCTCTGAAGGGCAGCACCGAAGAGGGCCAGTTCCACTAAACGAACAGTCGAGCGGCCCCGATGCCCCTGGCCGAGCGCCAGGGGCATCGGGGTAGGCTCATCGAGAGAGAAAAACCTCGATGGTGAGGAGCAGATTTTGACGAGCGACAGCATCTCTCGAGTTGGTGTCATCGGCGCAGGGCAGATGGGCGCCGGGATCGCGGAAGTGTGCGCCAGGGCGCACACCGACGTGTTGGTCTACGAGCCGACACGGGAGCTGCTCGCCGCTGGCCGAGCCCGTATTCTGCGCTCCTTGGACCGGGGGGTCTCCAGCGGCAAAGTCACCGAGCGCGAGCGCGAGCAAGCCGCGTGGCGATTGCGCTTCACCTCTGACCTCGGCGACTTCGCCGACCGCCAGCTCGTGGTCGAAGCAGTCCTTGAGGACGAGAAAGTCAAGACCGAAATCTTCAAAGAGCTCGACGCCGTGGTCACCGACCCGAACGCTGTGCTCGCCTCGAACACCTCCTCCATCCCCATCATGAAGCTGGGCATGGCCGCCAAGCAGTCCAATCGGGTGCTCGGCATGCATTTCTTCAACCCGGTCCCGGTGCTCCCGTTGGTCGAGCTCGTGACCACGCTCATGACTTCCCCCGAGGTGTCGCAGCGGGCAGAGCTGTTCGCCCGCGACGTGCTCGGCAAACAGGTGGTCCGTTCCGCCGACCGCGCCGGTTTCATCGCCAACGCCTTGTTGGTCCCGTTCCTGCTCTCCGCCATCCGCATGGTGGAGTCGGGTTTCGCGACCGTCGAAGACATCGACAAGACCATGGTGCTCGGCTGCGCCCACCCGATGGGGCCGCTCAAACTCACCGACCTCATCGGCCTCGACACCACGAAGGCGATCGCCGACTCCATGTACGCGGAGTTCAAACAGTCGCTGTACTCGCCGCCGCCGCTGCTGCTGCGCATGGTCGAGGCCGGCCGTCTCGGCAAGAAAGTCGGCCACGGCTTCTACCAGTACACGAACAACAACCGCTGAGGCGCGCGCCATGACCCGAGTCGTGTCGAAACTTCCGGCAGTGCGGGGACGCATGGCGCTGGGCGTCGTGGAAGGAACGTTCCGATGAGCCCGGCGTCGGCGCCTGTCGAGACGGAATACGGGTCGAGCATTCTCGGATATCCGCGAATAGGGCCGCGCCGCGAGCTCAAACGCGCGTTGGAAGGATACTTCCACGGCCCTGTGACGAAAGACGAGCTCAAGGCTGTTGGCCTGAAGCTGCGCGATGAGACCTGGCAGGAACTCGCCGCCATGGGGCTCGAGCAGGTCCCCGGGAACACGTTCTCCTTCTACGACCACATCCTCGACTCGGCCGTGCTTTTCGGCGCGGTGAGCCCTCGGTATGTGCCGTTGCGCGCGGAGCTCGACGACCTCGACTTTTATTTCACAATGTGCCGGGGCCGGGCGGATTTCCCGCCGCTGGAGCTGGTCAAGCTCTTCGGCACCAACTACCACTACCGCCAACCCGAGATCAGCGAGGACACGGCCTTCGCGGTGTCGTCCTACGCCGACGAGCTGCTGGCGGAGCACGCGCGGGCGAAAACCAGGGGGGTGGAGCTGCGTCCGGTCGTCCTCGGGCCGGTGTCCTTGCTGCTCTTGTCGAAACGCGCGCCCGAGGCAGGGGCGGACTTCCGCCCGGTCGACCGACTCTCTGACCTGCTGCCCGCCTACCTCGACCTTTTGGAGCGGCTCGCGAAACAAGGCGCGAAGTGCGTGCAGTTCGACGAGCCTGCTTTCACCTCCGACCGGGGCGAGTTCGACTTAGAGCTCCTCGGCGAGGCCTACGCGAAGCTCTCCTCGCCGAGCCTTGCCGCCCGGCCGAGGATGCTCGTCACCGGACAATACGGGCATTTGGGCGACGCTTTGCCGGTGCTCGCGTCGTCCAATGTGGAAGCGATCAGCCTTGACCTGGTGGCCGCGCCGATCCCGCCGGAGGAACTTGCCGCCCTGCCCGGACTGCGCCGCAAGCGTCTCTACGCCGGTGTGGTGAGCGGGCGCAACATTTGGCGCAACGACCGTCTCGACACCTTGGGCTATTTGACCGAGCTCAAGAACGTCGTCCCCGACATCGTGGTCTCCACGTCGACCACCTTGCTGCACGTCCCGTACGACGTGCTCGCCGAATACGATTTGCCGGAGGAGCTCGACGGCAGGCTCGCGTTCGCGAAACAGAAAGTCGGCGAGGTCGTCGCGCTGACCAAGGCGCTGCGAGAGGGCGCCCCGGCGAGTTGGAGCAGAACTTCCCCCGCGAAGCCCCATGTGAACCAGGCGGTGCGCGACCGCGTCGCGGCCGTCAAGGACGAGGACCGCGTCCGCCCGCCCTACGAGGAGCGCCGCGCGCTCCAAGAGGAGCGCTTCCAGCTGCCGAAAGCGCCGACCACCACCCTCGGGTCTTTCCCGCAGACCCCGCACATCCGCCGTGCCCGGTACGAGCTCGGCGAAGGACGCCTGTCCTGGGAGGAGTACCGCGCGTTGGTGCGGGACGAGATCGAGCGGATCATCCGTTTGCAAGAGGACATCGGCCTGGACGTCCTCGTCCACGGCGAGGTCGAGCGCAACGACATGGTCCAGTACTTCGCAGAGCTTCTGGAAGGCTTCGCGACCACGCGTCACGGTTGGGTCCAGGTGTACGGCACTCGCTCGGTGCGCCCGCCGATCATCTACGGCGACGTGTCCCGGCGCAAGCCGATGACCGTCGAGTGGATCACCCATGCCCAGTCGTTCACATCCAAGCCGGTCAAGGGCGTGCTCACTGGTCCGGTGACGATGCTGGCCCGGTCCTTCGCGCGCGAAGACCTGCCCCAGCAGCAGATCGCCGATCAGATCGCCCTCGTCGTGCGCGACGAGATCGAGGACCTTGAGCAGGCCGGAATCGGGATCATCCAGGTGGACGAGCCCGCGATCCGCGAGCTGCTCCCGTTGCGGGCCCAGGGCAGGCGCAAATATCTGGATTGGGCGGTCGCGGCGTTCCGGCTCGCCACCGCCGGCGCGCGCCCGGCGACGCAGATCCACACCCATCTGGAGTACTCCAGCCTCGGCCTCGTGGTCGAGGCGTTCGAGCAGATGGACTGCGACGTCACCGCGCTGGTCGCGACCCGTTCGATCTCCTGGGTGCTGCAACAGCTGCGCAACGGCGGTTTGACTCGCGATGTGGGCCCCGGCGTGTACGAGAGCCGTTCGGCGCGCATACCGGACATTGACGAGTTGGACGAACGGATCGCCGAGGCGCTCAAATTCGTGGAATTCGACCGGCTCTGGGTGAACCCCGACGGCGGCCTGAAGACGCGGCACTACTGGCAGCTCCAGCCCTCTTTGCGCAACATGGTGGCTGCGGCGCGTCGCCACCGTCGCCGCTCGGCGGCACTAGGCCAAGCCTGACCTTTGCGCCACCCGCTGTGAGCAGCGTGATCGGGACTGCGAAGACCGCAAGCCAGGCTGTGCCTCAACTTCCCGCTGGCCGGGGACAGGCCGGGATGCTCATGTCTTTTGGAGGAGCTTCACGGAGACGGCGACGGTGTGGACGTCGGGCAGATCAGCAGGGAGTCCATTGGCGCTGAGCCCTTCGACCATGATGCGGTCGTAAAAATTGCCGACGACGGCGACGGCGACGTTTTGGCGATTGCCGTTGGCGTCGATGAACTTGTAGGCGTATTCGCCGCCGGGGAGGTTCGGCCCGTCCCAGGAGAGTTGGCGGACATTGGTGGCGGCCTCTTCTTTGCCGCCGACCCATACCAAAGCTTGATGCTTGGCGTCCTCAAGCGGGGGTATGAAGGGCACGTTGGGTCTCCAATCTCCGGGGTACCATGTGGGCTCCTTGTTGAGAGGCTGTTCTATTTTCCGTATGCTGATGTAGGGACGGTTCTTGTTGTTTTCCGTGTTCTCGTGTTGCCACAGGTTCGCGACGGAAACCTTGGTCGCCAAGTATTTGTCCTGGTAGTAGCCGTGGGGAATGGTGTAGGAGATGCCGACGTTGGGGGAGACGAAGTCACGGTTCGTGACAGTGCTGCCGCCTTCGATGACGCCATGGGATTCCTCGTCCGACTGAGCGCCGCAGCCAGCCAGCGCCGCTACGGCGAGGATCGTCATGAGGCAACGCCGCGAACTGCGCGGTCGTCTCGGAGCTGGCGCGTTCATGTCTGGGGAGCTCCGATGGGTTTCGCGGAGAGGGCCACATCCCGGACTTCGGGCAGGTAGGCGGGGCCGCCATGACCGTTAAGTGCCTGGATCTGCACGCGGTGTCCAGGGTGGCCGACAACGGCGATCACCCCGCTCCAATGCCGACCGTCTGGCGCTGTGCTCTCGTAGGAGTACAGTCCGCCGGGGAGGTTGGGGCCGTCCCAGGAGAGTTGGTGGACGTTGGTGAGTGTGTCCTCTTTGCTCACCCATGCTAGCCTTTTGGCGTCTTCGACAGGGGGAGCGGTGGAATCTGCGACACCGGGCCAATTGACCTGCTGCATATCGATCATCGGATCTTTTTCGGGGTGGTCAGGGCCTCGTCCGCGCTGCCACAGGGCGACGCTTTTGATGGTGGTGGCTTCGTATTTGTCTTGGTAGAAGCCTTTGGGGATGGTGTAGGTGATGCCGAGTGAGGTGTTGGTGACGGTGCTGCCTTCTTCGATGATGCCGTGGAAGACCTGATTGAACGGCCAGACGCCGCAGCCGGAGAGAGTGCTTGTCACGAGGACTGCGGCGATGCTTCCTCGGAGCCAACGGTGTGTTTTCATTATCGGACCTGGGTCGCTTCGGGAATATTGAGGTGGCTGTCTTCGAAGGTCGGCGTGCTCATGTGTGGGGAGGACCGATGGGTTTCGCGGAGAGGGCGACATCCCGGACTTCGGGCAGGTAGATGGGCCGCCCGTTGCCGCCCATACTGTTGATCTGTATGCGGTTTCCGGGGTAGCCGACGACTGCGACTGCGCAGCTCTCGGGTTTGCCGTCGGCGTTGACGGAGTCGTAGGCGTATTCCCCGCCGGGCAGGTTCGGCCCGTCCCAGGAGCTCTGACGAATGTTGGAAGCTGCATTCTCCTTATAGCCCACCCAAGATAATGCGAGGTTTTTGGCATCGTCAAGTGGCTGCTCGGTTGAGTTCTCGCGTTCTTCATCGACACGTTGGATATAGATCCAAGGTCTTTTTCCTGGCTGGTGGGGGCCGTTTTCGTGCTGGTTCAAGATGACAAGTTTGATGGTGGTGGCTTCGTGTTTGTCTTGGTAGTAGCCTTTGGGGATGGTGTAGGTGATGCCGAGTGAGGTGTTGGTGACGGTGCTGCCTTCTTCGATGATGCCGTGGAAGACCTTGTTGAAGGGCCAGACGCCGCAGCCGGAGAGAGTGCTTGTCGCGAGGAGTGCGGCGATGCTTCCCCTGAGCCAGCATTGTCTTTTCATCATCGGACCTGAGTTGCTTCTGGAATATTGAGGTGGCCGTCCTCAAAGGTCGGGTACGGGGTGTCGGGGAGTGGGTGCTGCTGGAACTGCAGATCGGGGGCGAGGATGATGCCGCCGTTCGGATTGGGTTGGGCCTGCGCCGGATGGTAGTGGTCGTACCACTGTTGGAGCACGTTGGGGTCGTTGGCGTTGACGTTGCCGTACATGCTCAGGCCGATAAAAGGCCCCATGCCCCAGGATTCTGGTGTGCCAAGTGGCTGCGTGTCAGCTTTTTGCTGTAAGAGGGTAGCTGGGGGTCCGCCGTTTTGCATTTGGTACATCTCGAAGGACGGATACTGCGAAACCCGTCCGCCGACTGAAGCCAAGCCCTGCCCCCCGTGCGGGTCGACGATCAGGTCGGCCTTCACCGAGCCGTGGACAGCCTCGCCCGCAGGGTTCGCGAGCGCGTCCGTGCCTTCGACGCGCAGCCGCACGCGACCGTCCGCTGACTGCTCCACCCCCACATGCGGGTTGCCAGAGGCTGCTTCGCCATCTTTTGCGTGGGTGACATTCTGCCTCGCCACCACAATGCCGTGTTCGTAGTCGATGTACCAGCTCATGCGTGATTCATCAGGGGCGGCGTTCTTGTTGAATTTTCGATTGTCTCCGTAGTTGTGGGGCACCCCAGGCAGCTCGCCAGGGGCAGTTCCATGGAATGAACCAGGGTTCAGCACTTGAGGTTGCGGGATGAACGCGTCGCCGTAAACGACCCCGGCTCCGGGCACGGGTTTGATCCGCATGACCACGATATGCGATTCGGGGTCGGAGTCGTTCTTGTCGCTGCCGTTCGGGTCGAGCGCGGACGCCATGAGCAGCTCCTCAGGAGTTTGGGGTTCATGTCCGTACACGCTGTAGAACAGCGCGCCGCGCCGCATTTCCGCGTCCCCAGGGCGGTCAGCGGGACCGGCTTGCTTGTCCACCACGCCGTGCAGGCCGGTCAGAACACCGGATTCGGCGCGCAGGACCTGCTCGTATTCTTCGAGGACGTCGTTCGCAGCCATATTCAGCCCCACTGCGTCAGGCCGGAGCGGTTCGATGAAATCCATTAGGGTTTGCAGCTTGTTCTGCGAGTGTTCGAGCGAGTTGACGAAGCTCGACACCTGCGTGCTCCCAGGGATCTTCTTCACTGCGGAGACCACCGCTTCGTTCACCCGCTCCACGATGTGCTCGATGCCTTTCACAACGCTGCCGACGACTGGAATGTGCTCCACGAAACCGAGGAAGCCGTGCGCTTTTTCCTCCACGCCGTGGATGATCCGCCCCGCGCCGTCGACGAACGGTTCGAGAGCATTGCAGACCGAGTCGAAAATGCCGTCGATCTGCTCTGCTTTCTGCTTGATCTCATGCAGTTTTTTCTGCGCTTCGAGGAACGCGGACAACACGCGCCGGTAGGAGTCGCTCGCCGTCTGGCACTGCTGCGACTGCTCTTTGCGTTGTTCAAGCTCGCGGTGCAAGTAGTTCCGCGCGGCGTCAGCCCCGCCGCCCGCCCAGCCGTCGAGTTTGCCGATGGCTTCCTGAATGCCGTCTGCGACGGCGGCGAGTGTCTGGCTCGCGCCTTTGTAGAGCACGATCCGGTCCTGCAATGTGGCCGGATTGGATCGCAGCACCCGGTCGCATGTTTGTTTCGGGTCGTCGAGCCCGAACGCAGACCAGACTGTGCTCATCGCCCGCCCTCGCGGGGATGCAAGGTCAGGTTCTGGGCGTTCGTGGTGTCGTTGCTCTCGTAGTGCTCTGCGGATTCGTTGAGTTTGTTCGCTGTCTCGTCGTGCTGCTTTTCCGCGGTCGCGCGCAGATCCTCGAACCTGGTTTGCGCGCACGCCCAGTCGCCATGTTGGTATTGCGCCGCCGCGGCGACGTTGCCGACGTCTGGGGCGCTTTCCGACGCTGCTTCGAGCTGCTGCGCGAGTTCTTTGAGCGTCGGGCTGAACGAACTGAGCAGCGCCGCCGCGTCACGCAGATCTTGCGGCACGACGGTGAGGGCCCCGTCACCCATGACAACCTCCGCATTCCACCTCTGTCCCCATGCCACCGCTCTCCCTATTGCGCAGCTGCCCGCACGGGGCAGAGGTGCTGTTGCCCGCCGACAGCAGAATCTGAATCTACCTGATAGCGCCGCCGAGAGCTTTTTGGGCCAGCTGTTTGCGGGCGGTTTGCATGGCGAGCAAGTCGGCAAGGCCTTCCTCGCGGGCCGCGGCGAGCCGTCCAGGCAGCCGGGCGTGGACTTCGGGGATGACTTCTCCGATCAGCAGGGCGTGCAGCGCTTCCTCGCCGGGACTGTTCTGGCCAGCTTGGTTGACGATCTCCTGTCTGCCCTCATCGGTGGCGTAGTCGTAGTACTCGCGCTCGTTCGGAGCTTGGGGGTCGATGTCCATCGTGCCGGTCCGCCAGCGCGAGTACACGGCCAGTTTTGCCGCGCGGGTGCGCACCGCCATGATGTGCCCGGGGGCGGCGGTGGGCAGAACGGCGCCGAATTCTTCGATGTTCAGGTCGTCGGTGACGTGCGCGATCCACGGCCGTCCTCGTGCGGCGGGATCGCGGGCTATGGCGGCGATGTCCGCCCTGTCTCGCAGATGCGCGTAGCGTGGGTCGCCGCGCCATTGGCTCCCGCCCGCGCCAAGGGTGAGCACGAGCGGAGCGAGGTCGACGCTGCTCGTGAGGTGGCCGCGTGTGCCGCCCCGCTCTGGGACGAGGCGTCCGCTGGGGTCGCGGATGCAGAGCGGGACGCGGATCGCCTCGTCGTACGCCGCCGCTCCTTTGCCGCCAAGGCCGTGCGAACCGCCGTATTCGCCGTGGTCGGCGGTGAAGACGACGATGGTGTCGCGTTCGATGGCGGGGCGGCTTGCCAGTGTGTCGAGCACCCGCCCGATCTGGGAGTCCACCTGCTGTTGCAGCCAAAGATACACGTCCAGCTGCCGGGCCCACGCCTGGTCGGCCTCCTCGCCGCGAGCGGGGATCGGGCCCAGCATGGTGTGCATGAACTGCTGGTAGTCGCGTTGCAGGGCAGGTTTGCCGTGGGCGACGAGGTCGTCGGGGGTCTCGAAGTTCGGCGCCGGAGCGGTGAAGCGCCGCGGCACCCCCGCTGGCTCCTGCCATTTGGGCCAGTAGCAGATATCGTGCGGGTTGACCAGCGAAACAGTGGTGCACCAGGGTCCTTTGCCCGCTTCGGCTTCGAACCATCCGGCGAATTGGTCGACGATCGCGCCGTCGGTGTCGAGGCCTTGGTGCGGCGCTCCGTTCGGGGAAGGACACGTGCCGCCGGAAAAACCATGTTCCTCCAAGGCTCCGGGTCTCGCGTCGGCTTTGGCTCCGAGATGCCATTTCCCCCACCACCAGGTCCGATAGCCCTGTTCGCGGAGCATGGAGCCCCAAGTCGGGAATTTCGGCGAGAGCGTGGACTCGTCGGTCAGCGCATGCCCCGCGCTGTCGCCGAGCGGCTGCTGTTTCGGTCCGCCGAAGGTGTAGAGGCAACCAGTCTGGTGCGAATACAGCCCGGTGGTCATCACCCCTCGCGAGGGGGTGCACATGTTGGATGCGCTGTAATGCGACTCGAATGAGACTCCGGCCGCGCGCAGCTTCGCCATGTTCGGCAGGAGCGCGTCGAGGTCGTGCTGCTCGGGGAACCACTGCGGTGCGCGCAGCTGGTCGCAGACCAGGACGAGGATGTTCGGTTTGGCCGTGTCGGCTCCGGGCGCTCGCATCAGCTCGAACGTCCCGAGCCCGGCAGCGGCGGCGCTGACGGCGGCGCCGCCGATCAAAAGGTCGCGGCGGTTGATCTCAGCCATACCGACCAGCCTAGTGCGGTGTGCTGCTATGCCTCGGCGTCGAATACGCTCGCCCGAAGCGACCGGCGCACCCCGTCCTGGCCTTCCAGGACAAGCCTGCGCAGACCTGGTGAGAGATCCGACCTGCTCAGGAACTCGTCGGCGAGGCCGACTGACGCGTCGCTGATCGACCAGGACGGGTACAGCCCCGCTGCGATGGTCCGGCCGACTTCGCCGGTGCGCTCCTCCCACACGGACGGGATTTCCTCGAAGTACCGGGTGGTGTAGTCCTCCAACAGCTCCTGCTGGCCGGGGAAGGCGAATCCGGCGATCAGCGCGCGCAACGTCGTGTTCGCGAGGTCGTCTTCGCGCATGATGCGCTCCCACGTCTGCGCCTTCACTTCGGGCTGCGGTCGGGCGGCTCGGGCTTGTGCCGCTTGTTGCGCGCCCTTCGAGGTCTTGTCGTTCGCTTGTGCCGCGTCGATGATGGGGGAGTCGGTCCCATCGGAGTCCACTTCTCCGGCGGCGGCGAGCGAGATCGTCAGGCGCCAGCGCAGGTCGGTGTCCACGACAAGACCGGGAAGTCCCACGCTGGACGGGTCCGAGCCGCTGATGAGGATCCGCGTCGCGCGGGCCTCGTCGGGTCCGAGCACGCTGCTCGTGAGCGCGTTCACGAAGGCGAGCTGGCTGTCCGAGCCGGCGGGCGCGCCTTGCGCGCAGCGCAACGCGAGCTGGGCCAGGCGCGCGTAGCCCTCGTCCTTCGCCCACTGCGGATCGGCGTACGAGTTGACTGCGACCAACGCCTGTTGCAGCAGCCTCGACTGCACGCCGACATCGGTCTCCGCCGCGACGCCCTGCTCGACGAGGACCAGGAAGTCACGGGCTTTCATCCGGGCGTCGCGCGTCATTTCCCACGCCGCGGACCAGGCAAGGGCGCGGGGCAGCGGTTCGGCGATGTCGGCGATCCGCGTTTTGAGCGTCTCCAGCGACCGGGGGTCCAGGCGCAAGGAGCAGTAGGTGAGATCGTCGTCGTTCACCAGCACGAGCTTTCCGGCGGGGGCTCCGGCGAGTTCGGCGACCTCGGCGCGCGCGCCTTCCACGTCGAGTTCGACCCGCTTGGCGCGCACGAGCCGGCCGTCCTCGTCTCCGTAGACGCCGACTGCGAGCCGGTGCGTGCGGGTCTCGCCCGCGCCGGGGGCGGCGCCGCCCTGCTCGACCGCGAACGAGGCGTAGCGCCCCTCTCCGTCGAGTTCGAACGAAGGGCCGATGGGGTTGATCCCGGTGGTCTTCAGCCACTGCCCGCCCCAGCCGGACAGGTCGCGTCCGCTCGACTTCTCCAGAGACGCGACGAGGTCTTTGAACTCGGCGTTGCCGTAGGCGTGGGTTTGGAAGTACTCGCGCAGCCCCGCGAGGAAGGGCTCGCGTCCGACATAGGCGAAGAGCTGTTTGAGCACGCTCGCGCCTTTCGCGTAGGTGATGCCGTCGAAGTTCACCTCCACGGCCTCCACATCCGGGATGTCGGCGGCGATCGGGTGCGTGGAGGGCAGGTTGTCCTGGCGGTACGCCCACGCCTTCTCGGCAGAGGCGAAAGTGGTCCACGCGTCCGCGTACTCCGTCGCCTCCGCCTGGCAGAGCACCGAGGCGAAGGTCGCGAAAGACTCGTTGAGCCACAGGTCGTCCCACCAGCGCATGGTCACCAGGTCGCCGAACCACATATGCGCCATCTCGTGCAGGATCGTCTCGCAGCGGCGCTCGTAGGCCGCCTGGGTCACTTTGGACCGGAACACGTATTCCTCGGTGAAGGTGACGCAGCCCGCGTTCTCCATCGCGCCCGCGTTGAACTCCGGCACGAACAGCTGGTCGTACTTGCCGAACGGGTACGGGAAGCCGAAGTGCTTGTGGTAGAAACCGAAGCCTTGCTTGGTCTGCTCGACGACCCGCTCGACGTCCATGGACTCGGCGAGCGAGGAACGGCAGTACACGCCGAGCGGGATCGTGCCGTGCTCGTCCTCGTAGCTGTCCGTCCATTTCGCGTAGGGCCCGGCGACCAGCGCGACGAGATAGGTGGAAAGCCGCTTGGTGGGCGCGAAAACGCGCAGCGCGCCGTCCTCTTCGACACTCGCCAGCTCGGCGTTCGAGACGACTTCCCATTCGGCCGGGGCTTTGACCTTGAGCTCGAAGACTGCTTTGAGGTCCGGTTGGTCGAAGCAGGCGAACATGCGCTTCGCGTCCGCGGTCTCGAACTGCGTGTACAAGTAGACGCTGTTGTCGGCGGGGTCGACGAAGCGGTGCAGGCCTTGGCCGCTGCGCGAGTACCGGCAGACGGCGTCCACGACGAGTTCGTTGTGCTCGGCGAGGTTCGAGAGGACGAGGCCTTTGTCCTGCGAGTAGGCGCTCACGTCCACGGCGGCGCCGTTCAGCGTGGCCGAGCGCACTTCCTCCGCGATCAGCTCGATGAACGTCTCAGCTCCCGGGTTTTTGGATCGGAACGCCACGGTCGTCTTCGACTCGAACGTCGTCTCGCTCGCGCCGGTGAGGTCCAGTTCGATCAGGTAGTGCTCGGTTTCCAGCAGCGCGGCGCGCTCCTGGGCCTTTGTGCGGGTGAGGTTTGCCTTCGCCACGTTTCGTCGCCTCCTGGGGTCGCCGGTCGGTTGCTGACAGACTACTGACCGGGTGGGAATGCGCGCCGAGGCAGTGGCGTTGTAGAAAAAGTTGCCGATGTGGTATCGCGCATCGGCCGGGCGCGCACAGCGCCACTGGAAAATGGCCGATCAAGAAAACTGTCACCGAGAACAGCGTCACAGAGAACACCAGGAGGAGCCCCGTGCCAGAGAACAAGAAAGACCTGATCGAGTTTTGGTTCGACCCGGCGTGCCCGTGGTGCTGGCTCACGTCCCGGTGGATCCTCGAAGTCGAGAAGGTCCGCGACGTCGAAGTGAAGTTCCACATCATGAGCCTGTACGTCCTCAACGAAGGCAGGGAAGGCCTGTCCGACTTCTACCGCGAGCGGATGCCGAAGACGCTTCCCGCCGTCCGCGTCATCGAGGCGGCTCGCGAGAAGTTCGGCGAGCAGATCGTTTCCCCGCTCTACACCGCGATCGGCTCGCGTATCCATCAGAACCGCCCCGAGGACGCCCCGCGCCCCGAACAACGCGACCTCATTCCAGCGGCGCTCGCCGAGGTCGGTTTGCCCGCCGAGCTGATCGACGCGGCGAACACGGAGCCGTTCGGATCCGGTCCGCACGACGAGGCAATACGTGCCAGCCATCATGCGGGCATGGACAAGGTGGGGCCCGACGTCGGAACGCCGACGATCCACATCAACGGCGTCGCGTTCTTCGGCCCCGTGCTCTCGCGCGTCCCCAAGGGCGAGGAGGCCGGGGCGGTGTGGGACGGCGCGGTGGCGCTCGCGAACTACCCGTACTTCTACGAGCTCAAGCGCAGCCGGACCGAAGGGCCGCAGTTCGATTTCTAAGCGGGCGGGGTCGGGCCTTGGCCGTGCGGCGGCGCCCATTGGCCTGTCGGCTCCGGGCGGACGTCGCCGTGTCGCGGTTGCGCCGTGCTTTCGTGCGACGTGGCGACGGAAGCCGCAACACGGCCGAACGGCACCGACGGGATGGCTCCTGGCGGTGGCGTGGCTGGTTGCGGGGATCTCGGCGCAACCACGCCGGGGACGAATTTCGGCGCGAAGAACAGCTTGCCCGCTTTCGAACGGTCGCGCAGCGCCCAAGCGCGCCACGTCCCAATCGGGTGGCTCGCGAGGAAGTTCACGAACCACACGAAGAACCCGCGGTCCCTCGCCGCGCGGTCGGCGTAGGCGTCCACATCAACCTGGTGGTTGAGGTATTTGCCGCCCGACAGCAGACGCATGGTGCCCATGGCGCCTTGCGGGTAGACGCTGTAGCCGTGGTTGTCGGCGGTGTACTCCTGCGCTCGGGAAAGCGCCATCTGCAGGGGCGGGAAGTACTGCGCGATTTGGAAGACCAGCATCCGCCAGTAGCTTGTGTGCCCGGCCGCGATGTGGCCGCACTCGTGTCCGATGACAAAGGCGAGCGCGTCCGGGTCGCGGGCCTCGCCGCCCACTTCGAACAGGTCGCTGTAGACGGTGATGAACCGGCGGAAGCCGTGGCCTGAGGCGTTCGCGTTGATCGACCCGTTGCCGGACATGACATAGGCCTCGGGGATTTTCTTCAGCCCGTAGTGCTGCGCGGCGTGCACCACCATCTGATACGCCTGCGGGAATTGCGTCGGTGTGATCTCGACGGCTTGCGAGCGCCGAATGCCCCAGAGCACGCCTCGGCCGAACAGCACGAGCAGCGGTGTGAGCATGATGAAGAAGAACGGGGCGACCGCCCCCAGCCGCTCCGTGAGCCGCGGATGGGCGATGACGATCATGCCGTGGTCCACCGCTGCCTTGTCTTGCACCCCCAGATAGGCGAACACGGCGAGGACCAAGACCAACACGAACACGAACAGCACGAACAAGATCGTGATGACGAGCAAGGGGATCTCGCCGGGGTGGCGCGGGATCGTGAATCGCTGCTGGTGCGCCGGGCGCATGGCGTCAGGGTGCTGGTACGTCTGCGGTTGGGCGAAGCGAGGGTGGTGGCCCGAGCCGCCGCTGTGTGAAAAGTCCGTCACAGCGCAGGAGCCTAGCAGCGGAACATATGGTTCAGCTGAAATTGCGCCGCCGGGGTCGGAGCAGTGTCCTCGGGGGTGCCCGCCCGCTGCCGTCCGATGTCTGCAAGACTGGATCGGTGCGTATCTACCTCGGCGGCGACCATGCCGGTTTTGAGCTCAAAAGCGTTGTGAAACGCCACCTCCTCGACAAAGGCTACGAGGTCTTCGACTGTGGCGCGTACGAGTACGACCCGCAGGACGACTACCCGTCGTTCTGCGTCGACACCGCCCAACAGGTCGTTGCCGACCCCGGCAGCTTGGGGGTCGTCTTCGGCGGCAGCGGCAATGGCGAGCAGATCGCCGCGAACAAAGTGCCGGGCGCGCGTTGCGCGCTCGCGTGGAGCCCCCAGACCGCCCAGCTCGCCCGCGAGCACAACAACGCCCAGCTCATCGGCATCGGCGGGCGTATGCACACCGAAGAGGAAGCATTGGCCATCGTGGACGCCTTCCTCGCCGCGCAATGGTCCGGCGAGCCCCGCCACCAGAGGCGCATCGACCAACTGGCCCATTACGAGCGCACTGGCGAGTTGGAGAAGGCGTAGCTCCCGAACGCTCGGACTTGGCCGATCGAACTTCACGAGGCCTACGCTGATTTGACGTTGTCTGTAGTATCGACATGGCCTGCCCCGAGCGGGCTGTCGCGGATGTAGCTCAATGGTAGAGCCTCAGTCTTCCAAACTGATGACGCGGGTTCGATTCCCGTCATCCGCTCCAAGGAAATCCCAGTTCACGACGAAAGTGATACCAGTTCAGCCCATTTTGCTCCGTCTAGCGTTTCCGCTGGTTGCCGTTAGGTGCCGCCGCCATAGGCCGTCGGGGCGTCGCGACAATCGGGATGAGTGGGAATTGCAGGCAGAACGAAGGCGGAACGCCCGAAACCTCGACGGCTCAAAGGCGAGTGTTTTTTCTACAAGCCTGACTCAGATCTCATGTGGGTGAGGGGTCGCGAGCTTCCCCCGGACGAGGACGGCAGCAGGCGGCGCGTTCAGGTCATGAGCAAGGACCGCGTCGGTTCTGGTCGGGATGACGCAGATGCAACGCGCCGTCCACGTGGTGCTCTACCCCCTCGCCAGCGAGCATTTCTCCAAAGCGGAGCGGGGCGAAGCGGCTGGCCCGGAGCAATCCACCCCTATCTGGGGCTAAGACGCTTCGGCTCGGGGTCGTCCTGCTGCTGATCCTGAGATTTTGCGGCGGTGCTGTTGGTGCTGGGTGGCGTGATGGCGCGCTCAGCGCTCTTGAGAGCGCAGAGCGCAACCGCTATAGCTGGAACCGTCTCAGTGGTGCAGAATTGATAAGAACGCGGCGGGGATGCTGATGGAGAAGACCGGCCAGCCGAAGCAGAAGACCATGCCGGCCAGTGAAGCCGCCATGACCCCTCTTCCGGTGTTACGCCATCGCTCATCTGCCCTGAACATGTAGACGCCCACTCCGAGCGAGGCAAGGAGGATGAACCCGAATTTTGATTCGAGGGTGAATCCTAGAGGATGAGAATTCCGCTGGCGAGCAGGCATGAGAGGAAGCTGACGGGGCTGTCCGCTGGCGCGTTGTTCTCGGGTTTGGTCTTGTCGTTCAAAATGTCACGTTCTCTCTCAGCACGGCGAGCACGACTGGCACGATGAGGCGGCCTATGGCCGCTCCGCGCCATCGGGGGGTTCTCCATATCAGGGGCAGCAGCAGCGCTGCGCACGCCATGACCGAGAAGTTCATGATGAGCGCGGGGCGTTGGCTGGCGGCTTCGTGGGGGAGGAAGTAGCCGATGATCGAATACAGGATTTCGCAAACCGCTGTGATAATTGGCGCGCTCCACGTCGCAGCCGCCCACGACACAGCGGGAAATTTGGCCGATTGCATATGCTGGGTCACGGATTGGCGACGGCGATGAAGACGAGGGCGGTGCCGTCTGGTTGGGGTTGGAGGGCGAGTTTCCGTTCGCTGTAGCCGTTGAAGGCGTGGTCGAGGAGGCATTTGCCACCGTTTTTGTTGGTCATGACGTACCCCTCCCAGGAGTGGGCCATGCCTGTGCAGTCCGCGTCGACACTGCTCGGCGCCGCGCTTGTCCAGGACTCGATTTTGGAGTTTTTGGCGAACGCTTCGACATCCTGTTGGGGAATTCTGGTGATAATCACGGAGTCCTGTCCGCCTTGGAAGTCCTCCCGTGTCGTGGCTTGGACGACAGTCGCGCTTGACGGCAGGACGATCCCGCCGTACTTTTTCGCGAGTTCCTCAGCCCGCGCTGCGTCGTGGTCCGGTTTCGCGGACTGCTCGAACGAGTACCAGGTAAACGCGCCGATGGCGAGGATGGAAATCAGAATGCCGATGGCGATCCCAAACACCCACGGGAGGACTTTTTTGGTCTTAGCCATCGTGGGCTCTGTCTCTGGTATCACCAGGTCCGTGCGCTGTCGTGGGAGAGAACGAACCCGTGCCCAGTCGCGTTCTGACACGCGACAGAACCATCCTCGCCCGCGCCGCACGCGAGATGGTTTTCGGGGGAGCCTTCGATGACGAGTTTGTGTAGCGGTTGCAATTCCTGCACCGCCTCTGCGGTCCCGTCGCGTTCAGCCGACGAGTTGGATACTTGCGAAGATCCCGTCGATTGGACCCGGCCCTCGACCGTGGGGCCGGTTATGTTCACGCACCGAGCTGAGGTGGTCGAGGGGATCATGTAGCAGAGGTAGCCGCTGGTGTCATCCGAGGATTTGAAAGCGACGACGCAATGCTTTGGCCCGTGGTCCGCGCCCGAGCACAGGGTGTAGTCGTCCGCGCTTTCCTGTGCGTATTGCCCGAAGTCGGGTGCGGCTGGCTTGGCTAACGCGATTTGCTGTGCTGCCGCGAACACGGCGGCAGCGGCGATCAAGGCTTTCGGCAAAGTCCTCATGGGGTCGATCCTAGCTCTATTAGCTGTATGTTCACTGCGGGCGGTACCGCCATTCCCCAACCCCGTAGGGCTCGCTGCCCTTGCCCTCTGTGTCCCAGTAGCTGACTGCGAAGCGCAGGTCGTCTGGCTGGGAGTCGGGGAGGATGTAGCCGCCGTATGCTTGGCCGAATCCGGGTGGTTTGGGATAGTCGTTGTGTTCCAAGTCCACGAGTTGGGCTTGCACCCCGGCGAAATCTCCGGGGTTGTCAGCAAGCATGACGTGAAGACCGCCGTCGCCCATGTAGGAGAGGGCGTACTGATCTCCGACGCGGATCATGTTCGGTGTAGCGCCCCCGTCGTTGGTGATCGGATCTCCCACTTGGTACTGCGACCAACTGCCCATGTCCGTGATCTCGTCAACGGGAATGTTGTAGAGGCTGATCGGGCCGTTGGTGTTCTCCGTCGCAGCTACCCACACATGGTCATCCAACTGCATTCCCGTCGCGTAGGTGAGGAAGTTTCCGGAAGGGGTGTCCGCGCTGACGGTCGGCCAGTTTCCATCCGCACCACCGATCTGCACCAGGTGGGAATACTGCGGCTCGAAGAGGGGAGAGCCGTCCGGGTTGTCACCCACATACACGTTGGCGACGTTGAGGAACTGTCGTCCGTCCGAGAGGGTGATAACCCCGCTTGGGTAGTATTGGTGCTCGGGCGCGAGTTGGTGGTCGGCTAAAAGCTGCCCCGGTCCCCATCCCTCGATGGCTGTGACTTTTACTCCTTCAGGCGTGTTCTCGACTTTCGCAGCGACGATCCCGCCGTTGTACCCGGCCGTCTCGCCTGGCTTGTTGGAATCTCCGAAGAGCATGATGGGGGTGCCGTCCGCGAGTTTGGCGGGTATGCCGAGGTCCGCGCCTTTGATCCCTGCCTTCTCTAATTCATGACGGGTGGAGGCGATGTCGCCCACGAATTGCGTCTGGCCTGGTTCCAGGGGGTCGAGCTGGTCTTTGAGGAAGGCAGGGAGGGCCGCTTCGCTCTTGACGCTGTCGAGTTGGTCGCCGAGTTCTTCAGCGAGGTCTTTGTCGGCGGCGAGTTCGGCGGCGTTGAGTTCTTCTGTGGTCTGGTAGTGCAGGGCGGATTCGCGGGTGGCTTGGGCGTGCGCGTGCAAGGCCGCTGCGACCTCGTGGGCGTTGATGTGCTGGTTGGTGATCGCGGCTGTGAACGCTGCGGCGAACGGGGCTCCGACCGGGCCGAGG
>JGI2924J29684_1077736_pt1 | contig 21658 bp, 24 predicted proteins | sample BenlonsequencITS_FD_29684 | JGI IMG/M metagenome (IMG submission 29684)
AAATGCGCGGACCGGGATTTGAACCCGGGCCATGAGCTTGGAAGGCTCAGGTCCTACCACTAGACCATCCGCGCGCACTCTCCGGTTTTCGCTCCTGGTTTAAGGCTATTCCGTTTCAATCCGAGGACGGTTCCGCCGCGTCTCGACCGCCGCCCGGACGGTCGAGTCGACGCTATCGCTCGAGGACGTCCCCGCCGGCGCCGACGGCGATATCGACGTCGCCGCGTGCGATCGCCTGCAGGTTCTCGCCGGTGGGCGTCTGGGTGCGCGTCCAGTCGCCGGCGTCGTACTCGAAGATCGTGCCGCCGCCGCCGACCGCGTAGCCGTCGCCGTCGTCGGTGTCGACGTCGAAGAGATCGGCGTCGCCGAGGCTCTCGGGTACCCACTGGCTGCCGTCGTACTCGAAGATCGTCGCGTTACCGCCGCTGACCGTGACGTCGTCCGAGCCGTCGCTGTCGAGCCCGTAGAAGGTGACGTCCGCGTCCTCGATCCCGATCGGCTCCCAGGTGGTGCCGTCGTCGGTCTCGTAGACGCGGCCGTTGGTATCGACGGCGTGGCCCGAGCGGGCGCCGTGGAACTCGATCGCGGGGATCCCGGAGCCGCTGCCCGGAACGTCGTCCTCCCAGCTCCCCTCCTCACCGTTCTCGAAGCTGTAGTGGATCGACCCGGAGTCGTCGGCGACGTAGACGTCCGCGTCGCCCGCGGGACCGGTGACGGCGACGTCGTTGAAGTTCGCCGTGATATCGTTCGGTGCGGACCGATCGACGAGGTTCCCGGTCGTCACGTCGTACTCGCCGATCGCGCCGCTCGCGCCGACGAGCCAGAGCCGCTGCCCGTCGTCGGTGACGGCCGCACCGAACAGGTCGTTCCCGTTCCCGGTGGGGCCGCCCTGCAGGACGACCTCCCAGCCCTCCGCGCGGCGTTCGACGACGACGCCGCCGTCGCCGACCGCGTGTGCGTTGGTCGCCGTGTGGGCGACGTCGTGAAGCGTGCTGTCGACCGGTGTCTCGACGGACGTCCAGCCGTCCTCGCCGGCGGTGACGGCGGGAACGGTAGCTGCGGCGAGCGATGCGCCTGCGAGTTGCAGCGTCGAACGACGAGTGAAACGCGCCATAGCGCACTCGGGAGTTCGAAGCGTGATTTTCATAAAAGCAGGACATTATTTTTACTGCCCAGTAATTGTGGGAAACGATGCGGGGAGCGTGACGATTATCGCCCCGTCGGTTTCCCGCCCGCGACGGTCGCGTAGCAGTTCCCGCTCGAGAGCTCCCACTTGAGGACGTCGAGGTCGCTGTCGGCGAGGTCTCGCTCGAACTCCGCGGGGTCGTAGATGTGGTAGAACCGATCGACTGGCTCCCCGCCGGGGAGGGTCCACTCGACGGTCGTATCGAACCCCTCGTCCTCGTCGAACCGATCGTGGGCGGTCGACCAGGCGCTGACGAGCGCGCGCCCCTCGGGAGCCAGCACGCGCGCAAGTTCGTCCAGGCTCGCCAGCCGGCTCGCTCGCGTCGGCAGGTGGTGCAGCGTCGCGACGTAGACCACGACGTCGACGGCGTCCGCGGCCAGGGGGAGAGTCGCAGCGTCGCCCTGCACTAGCGAGACGTCGAACTCGCGTTCGCGGGCCCGCTCGCGCCCGGTCTCGAGCAGGCCGCGGCTGACGTCGAGACCGATCGTCCGTTCGACGCCCGCGTCCTCGGCCAGTAGCTGGGCGTGACGGCAGTTTCCACACCCGAGATCGAGCCCGACGGCCCGCTCGCCCTCGAGCTCCCTGAGAAACGACTCGACCTCCGGCCAGGCGTACTCCCGGGTTGAGGCGAAGTGGGTGGCGATCCGGTCGTAGGTGTCGCGAATGGCCTTCCGACGGTCCATCTCGGTCGGTTCGAGCACGCGAGCGGGCAAAAGGCGTTCGATGAGACGACCGGTCGGCGACACCGACTACGTTTGCCCACGCGAACCGCGTCCGCCAACCGATCTATCGAACTTCCGATGTGTTTTGCGTTACGTTCATACGGCGGGAGTGCCAAGCGACGGTACGGAATGAGGCGTGAGCACTTCACACTGGACGTTAGCAATGTCGACTGGGTCGAGACCGACGGCGAACCGGCGAAACCATCGGTATCGATCGACTTCACCGGCCCAGCGACGGATCTCCGCGAGCGCCTTACCGGCTCGGACGGCGACGTCCTCGAGGCGAGCGAGACCGACGCAGCCCTCCGTCTACAGGGGCCCCTCGGCAAGGACACAGACGGCGTCGTGAGCCTTGCCAACCGGACGACTGGCGAGTTCCTCCTCGAACTCAACGAGGACGCCGACAACGTCCTGCGGTTTATCCGCGCGGCGCGGGGGTACGGTGAGGACAAAACCGACGACGGTCGGTACGAGATCGAGATCCTGTTCGACGGCGAGGAGTTCATCAGGTACGATAAGGAGACCTTCCTGGTCTACGACGAGGATGGAAACCTCCTCCGCCAGCATAGTCTCATCCCCAGCGGCATCGAGCTCTAGCCAGCGGCTGGGAATCGACCGGCAGTTATAAGTGTTTTAGGGACGCCTAAATCGAATGTACGCCGGCACACGCCGGAAATCGATATGGCGAACGGACAACTACTCACGTCGGCGACCGACGAAGCGCAGTCGAGAACTCCATCTCCAGAGCCGGAGCCGGAGTCGGACGAGGAGACCGTTCTCGAGCTCGAGGACGTCGCGAAACGGTACGGTACCGAGGACGTGATCTCGGAGCTCTCGCTGTCCGTTCGTGACGGCGAGATTCTCACCCTGCTGGGCCCGTCGGGCTGTGGCAAGACGACCACGCTGCGCCTGATCGCGGGACTGGAGCGACCCAACGCGGGCGCGGTCCGACTCCAGCAGACTCCGGTCGCGGGCGAGGGTCGGTTCGTTCCACCCGAGGAGCGCGGAACTGGTGTCGTCTTTCAGGAGTTCGCGCTGTTTCCCCACCTCACCGCCCGCGAAAACATCGCGTTCGGACTGCAGGAGTGGGCCGAACCCGACCGCGAGGCCCGCGTTGCGGAGCTGCTCGAGCTGGTCGGCCTCGAGAACCACGGCGAGGACTATCCCGACGAGCTCTCGGGCGGCCAGCAACAGCGGATCGCGCTCGCCCGGTCGCTGGCGCCCGAACCCGAGATGCTGTTGCTCGACGAGCCGTTTTCGAACCTCGACGTCGACCTGCGCGTCGAGATGCGCGAGGAGGTTCGTCGGATCATCAAGGAGGCGGGCGTCACCGCGGTTTCGGTGACCCACGACCAGGAGGAGGCGCTGTCGATCTCCGATCGGGTCGCCGTGATGAACGACGGCGACATCGAGCAGATCGACACCCCCGAACAGGTGTTCCAGCAGCCCGAGTCGCGGTTCGTCGCGGGCTTTCTGGGCCACGCCAGTTTCCTCTCCGGGGAGGTCCGGGGCGACCACGTCGACACCGCGCTCGGTCGGGTCCTGCGGGACAACGTCAACGGGCTCGCCCACCAGTACGACGGCACCACCGTCGACCTGCTCGTCCGTCCGGACGACGTGACCGCCTATCCGGCCGCAGAGACCGACGCCGCGGCCGACGGCACCGTCGTCTACCGGCGCTATCTCGGCCCGACCGTGCTCTACCGCGTCGAACTCGACACCGGCGAGACGATCGAGTGTATGCACAACCACTCGGATCGGATCGACCTGGACGAACGCGTCGCGGTGCGGGTCACTGCCGACCACGAACTCGCCTGGTTCCCCGCCGAGCAGCGCGACCGGACGTCCGCGGCTGCCGACGACTGACCGACAGCACCGATCCGTTCCGCCCGATTTTCCGGCGACGCGGCGGTTTTGCGACGCGTCGCCACACAATGCTTAAACCGAAACCGTCCCTACGGACGGGTATGCACAAGGACGAACTCCTCGAACTCCACGAAGAACTCGTCGTAATTATGGAGTACTTCTCGGAGCGCGAGGAGGTCGACGAGGAGTTGTTCGATCCGTACCGCCAGCTCGACGTCGATCCCTCGCACGTCCACAAGTCGAAAAGCGAGCACAAACACGCCGTCTTCGTGCTTGGCAACGCGTTAGCGAAGGCGATGAGCGAGGACGAGTTCTCGAGTGCCGGCCGGATCGGCAAGCGCATGAAAGAACTCGCCGAGGACGCCGAGTCGAAGATATAGACGAAACGTATTTGTCTCGGATCCTGGTTGTTCATGCATGGACTCGCGCACGCAAGAGCGCGTCGAACGCTGGGACGCTCGCCCGTTCGACGGTGATCTCCGCGCGCTGGCCGGAGCCGATTTTTCCGGTGCCGTCGCCGACGACGGTAGCTGGCTGTTCCTGCTTGGCGGGCGCATCGTCGGCGTCGTCGACGGCGCCCCAGCGGAGTTCGCGGGCGGCTCGGGGACGGTCTACGAGGCGCCCCACCGTGCGCTTCCGTTGCTCTGCTCGATGGAAACACAGCGTGACACACCCCGCGGGACGTACTACACGAACGAGACGCCCCTCGAGGAGGTCGATCGCACCCTCCAGGAGGGATCGTTCACGGGCTTTGTCGAACTGAGCGAGAACGTCCACAGCGGCGACTACTATCTCGTTTACTACGGCGGCCGCCGGATGGCGATCGCCTACGTCGGCAACGCCGAACGTCTGCTCGTCGGAACGGAGGCGTTCGAACGGGCGGCCGACGAGGTCGGCATCTACGAGGTCGTCGACGTCGACATCGAGGTCACCGACGTCGACGAGCTGGCCCTCGCCGGGCGCGACGCCGAACCTGCGACACGAACGGACGGCGACCTGGAGCATGCCGCAAGCGCCGAAACCGCTCGGGCGACCGCGAGCTCGGCGTCGGTAGAGTCGTCCTCGGATACGGCCGAGGCGACGTCCGGAGTGGATCGTTCGGACGACGGCGACGAGCCCGAATCGACGATCCAAGACGAACCCGCGTCCCGAGACGAGGCCGACGACGCCACAGCCGAGTCGACACAGTCGTCCGGGACGACCGAGCCGGAGCCCGACGCCGACCGCGCTCCCGAGAACGCGTCCGGGCCGGCGGCCGTCGCGTCCGAGGACGAAGACCGCACGAACGAGCTGGAGACGCTTCGAACCCGCAATCAGGAGCTGTCAGCGACCGTCGACCGACTCCGGTCGCGGGTGCGAACGCTCGAGTCGGAGCTCGAGAGCGCCCGTGCGGGCACCGAGCGGTCGGCGCCCGGCCCCGACCTCGATCTCGACGAGGCGCTCTCGCAGACGAACCTCTTCGTTCGGTACGACTCCCGGAGCCAGCCGACCCTCGATACGGCCCATGAGAGCCACGTCGACCGCGCGGAGGTCGACGCGAACCTTCGCCTGGAGTACCACACCCAGTTCGACGACGTCGGCGCCACCGTCGACGGCGACCCCTTCGAGGACGTCCTGGCCGAGACGATGGCGTTTCGGTTCCTCGAGTGGCTCACGACGGAGCTGTTCTTCGAGATCCGCGACACCGGCCGTGCGGACGCGCTCGGCGAACTCTACGAGGGGATCTCGCGGATCGATCGCGTCGAGCTCGACTCCTCGATCCCGATCGAGGACGGCGACCGGGAGGCCGTCGCGTTCGACGTCGTCGCCTACGACAAGATGGGGAATCCACTGCTGGTCGCGACGCTGAACGACTCCCGGGAGCCGATCCCGCGGGACGTCCTCGAGGGTGTGGCGACGGACGCCGCGGCGGTCGCCCGCCGTCACTCGGAGCTTGCGGCCGCGCTCGTCGTGACCCGGAGCTACTTCGAGCCCGGGGCGCTCGAGGTCGTCGAGGAGGCGACGAAAAGCGGCTTTCTCAGCCGCGGCTCGCGGCTGAGCTACGTCAACAGTCCGGGCTACCACCTCTGTCTGGCGGAGCTGCGATCCGCGGGCTTTCACGTGACGGTTCCGGAGCTCTGAGATCGGAACTACCGCTGGCGCCCTCGGGAACGAAACGACGAAAAAGAGAGACTACCCTTCGATCTCGGCGGCGTCTTCGATCTTCATCCCCTCGAGCTTGTCGACGATGTCGTCAATCTTCCCGTCGAGGTCGTCGACGAACTCCGCGGTGCGTTCGGTCTTGATCGCACCCTGGCTCGAGGGCTCGATGAGGTTCTCCTCCTCGAGGACTCGCAGAGAGTACCGGACCTTGTGGTGAGGGTATCCCGTCTCGTTCGACATCTTGACGATCCCGATGGGCTCGTTCTCGATAACCATCTTCAGGACCTGCAGATGACGTTCCAACATATCGACTTCCTTCTCAAGTCTGTCTATCATGGCATTTGTTAACTTGTCTTTGGACCCTTTAAAAGTTACTCTCCGCGAGTGAAACGACCACTCTCAACCATGTGTCAATTCCTGTCAGTAGTTAACGCTTCCGGTCGCACGTGCATGCAGGGGGGTCGCCGTCACGAACGGATTCGTCACGCCGAATCGGTTCGGCCAGGCTGCGGTTGCACGGAGCTGGTCTCACACCGGCGCTGGATGCCGATTAGTATCCACGTCCGTGAACATCTCCCCCCGTCGATCGTCCGCACAGACCGTAATCTGTTTATCGACCGGGCAAGAATCCGCCGCTGTTATGACCGTCACCATCGTCGGGTCGCAACTCGGCGACGAAGGCAAGGGCGGGGTCGTCGATCTCTTCGGCGACGCCGCCGACGTCGTGGCCCGGTATCAGGGCGGCGACAACGCAGGCCATACCGTCGTTCACGACGGCAAGAAGTACAAGCTGTCGCTCGTCCCCTCCGGGGCCGTCCGCGGGAAGGTCGGCGTGCTCGGCAACGGCTGTGTCGTCAACCCCGAGACACTGTTCGACGAGATCGACACGCTCCGCGAGCGAGGACTCGAGCCCGACGTGCGGGTCGCCGAGCGAGCCCACGTCATCCTCCCGTACCACCGGGCGCTGGACGGGATCGAGGAAGACGAGAAGGAAGACCTCGCGGCCGGCACCACCAAACGCGGGATCGGGCCGACCTACGAGGACAAGGCCGGACGGCGCGGGATCCGCGTCGGCGACCTGCTCGACCCCGATACCCTCCGGGAACGCCTCGAGTACGTCGTCCCCCAGAAGCGAGCGATCGCCGAGGACGTCTTCGAGGCCGACACCGGCGAGGCGTTCGACGTCGACCACCTCTTCGAGACCTACCGCGAGTACGGCGAACGGCTCCGCGAGGAGGGGATGACCGTCGACTGCGGCACCTACCTCCAGGATCGCATCGACGACGGCGATAACGTCATGCTCGAGGGCGCGCAGGGTACCTCGATCGACATCGATCACGGGATCTACCCCTACGTGACGTCCTCGAACCCCACCGCGGGCGGAGCGACGGTCGGCACCGGACTCGGCCCGACCGTCGTCGGCCAGGGCGAGGTCATCGGCATCGTCAAGGCCTACCTCTCGCGGGTCGGCACCGGTCCGCTGCCGACCGAACTCGGCGGCGTCGAGGACCAGACGCCCGAATACGATCCTAGCGAGGCGCAACGCGCCTCGGAAAACCGAGCGGCGGAGCCGCGAGGCGACGCGGGTGCAAGCGAGGACGAGGAAGAGCTCGCCACCTACATCCGCGACGAGGGCGGGGAGTACGGAACCGTCACGGGCCGCCCGCGACGGGTCGGCTGGCTCGACATGCCCATGCTGCGCCACGCCGCGCGCGCGAACGGCTTCACGGGACTCGCGATCAACCACATCGACGTCCTCGCGGGGCTCGACGAGGTTCAGGTCGGTCACAGCTACGAGCTCGAGGGGGAGGAGGTCCTCACGATGCCGCCGACGACGGAGAAGTGGGGCGACTGCGAGGCGAACCTGCGATCGTTCGACGGCTGGGACGACGTCGACTGGAGCGCGGTCGCCGACGAGGGGTACGAGGCGATCCCCGAGAACGCCCGCACCTACCTCGAGTACGTCGCCGACGAGCTCGAGGCCGAGATCTACGCGGTCGGCGTCGGTCCGGGCCGCGAGGAGACCGTGGTCGTCGAGAACCCCTACGAGTAGCGGTTCGGAACCGGACCCACCATCGCGAGAACGCCGTCCCGTCGCCGCGGCGTTCCCGAAGCCTTTTGCTGAATGCGTTCGCCTGTCGTAGTATGAAGGAGTCGCTGCTGGAGATCCTCTGTTGCCCACTCGACAAACACGATCTGGAACTGGAAGACGCCGAGTACGACGGCGACGAGGTCGTCGACGGAGCCCTCGTCTGTACCGAGTGTGGCGAGCGCTACCCGATCGAGGACGGGATCCCGAACCTGCTGCCCCCGGACATGCGCGAAGAGTCCCCCGCCTGAACGTTTCCTGAACCGTGTTCACCCCAGCGGTCACCGTCCACGTCAACCGCGGTTCGCCCGAGCGCCTCGAGGCAGCGACCGCTACCTTCGAGACGGCCGAGCCGTTCACCCTGCTGCTCGAGGGCCACGACACGCCGACCCACGTCCACTGCCGGCTCGACGAGAACCTGGCCCGCGTCGCCTCGCTGCCCCAGTCGAACTACTACGTTGAGGCCGACGCGCGGACGCCGGTCCCGATCGACATCGACCCGAGCGCCATCGACGACCCTGTCCAGGGGTATCTCGAGGTATCGACGGGGTACGGTGCCGAGTCGGCGGCGATCGCCGTCACGATCGAGCCCGGGCCTGACAGGGTCGAGGTCGACGAGTCCCTCGCCCAGCCCAACCGCTCGCCGACCGAGAACACCCGGTCGGCGGAGTCATCGAAGCCGCTGTTCGAGGACGTCGAGCTGCCCGGCGGTCTCCAGCCGACGACCCTCGCTGCGCTCGCGCTCGGCGGGGTCGCGCTCGTCCTCGCACTCGCCGTCGCCGCGATCGCCGGCGGCACGACTGCCGTCGCCGTCTTTGCGATCGTCGCCGTCGCCGTCGTCGCCGCGGTCGCGGTCCGTTTTCGCAACTAGTTCTCCCGTTCGACCGTCTCGAGGCCGCCGTCCTCGTCGAAGCGCTTCGCACGGAGGTACCGCGCACGGTAGCGGTTCGCGCCGTCCCCGACGTCGGCCTCCCGGATCTCGTCGGTGCGGCCGTCCGCGACGGCGTCGATCAGTTCCGAGAGCTGGTTGCGCTCGCTCGTCGTCAGCTCGAGTTCGTACGTGCGCTCGTCCTCGGACTCGAGGATCGTCCACTGGCGGGCGGCCGCGATCACGAGCGAACAGGGCTCCCGGCAGGGGAACGGCCCCTCGCCGCCCTCGGGGGCGAGCGCGTCGCCGTCCTCGTACTCCCACTCCCGGCGGCGCAGACACTGGGAGTCGACACAGCAGGCCTCGGCCATCCAGTCGACGGCCTCGCGGGGCAGCTCGTCGATTACGTCGTAGATCCCCGTCTGGCGCGTGGCCGTCTCGGTCCAGTGGTCGACGTCGAGCTCGCCGCGCAGCTCCCGGTACCAGTTGGCGATCGTCGCGGGGTAGAAGAAGTCGACCGCCTCGACGAGCTCGCGGCCCGTCAGCTCGGGAAAGACCCAGCCCGAGCGCAGCGAGGGGGCGGTTTTCAGCGGTCGGTAGCGGCCGTCCTCGTCGTTCGTCGCGAGCTCGCGGGCCTCGCGGGGATCGTCGTGAGTCTCGAGCTCGCCCCGAGGACGGTCGGCGTCGTCGACGTGGCGAAGTTCGTAGCCGCGCTCGTCTTCCGCGAGCAGCTCGGTCGTAACGAGTAGCTCGCCCCACTCCCGCTCGATCCCGTTTGCAAGCGCGTCGTAGCGGGCGGGAACGTCGAGGGGATCGCCTTCGATCGTCCGGTGGTCGATCGTCGCCGCGGCGATCGGCGCTCGCTCACACCACCGCAGGAAGGCTCGCCGGGCCGTCCCCTCGCCGCCGATCGCGTCCCAGTAGCGCCAGTTCGAGACGTACCGCGGGTGCGTGTCGAGGACGTCTCGCAGTTCCGCGCCGTCGAGGCCCGTCCGTTCGGCGTCGGGTGTCTCGAGGACGTACGTGCCGTCGCTCGCCTGCTCGAGGACGAACCCGTCGAACGCGAGGCCGTCCTCGGTCTCGACGGCGGCGAGCAGGTCGGATGGCGAGTCGGACACGGTCAGTCACCCGCCCCCGCGCTCGGTCCGCGCTCGTCTCCGCGTTCGCTCCCGCCGGCGAGGGCCGTCGCGTCGCGAACGCGCTCGCGGGCGTCGCCGACGGCCGCACCCGCGTCGGCCGCCCGTTCGAGGACGACGTCGGCCATCAACCCCTCGGTGCCGACCGCGCCGGCGTACCAGATCCGGTGGCCGTCGACCTCGGCCGGGACCTCCCAGCCCAGCCGGTAGTCCTCGGTCAGTCCCATATCCTCGGGGATGTCCTCCTGGGTGTGGTAGCCGTCGGCGATAAACAGCGGGACGACGACCACGTCCTCGGTCTCGAAGAACTCAGTAACGTCGTCGACCTCCGGCTCCTCGTCCATGAACAGCGCCTTCACCTCGTCGAAGCGGTCCCGCTGGCGGACGCGCTCGGCGTGGTACTCGACGGCCTTCGCGGAGTTCGCGTTGCGCTCGGTGCCGTGGCCGACGACCGCCAGACCGAACCCGTCTCCGACGTCTGGATCTTCGGTGACGCTTTCGGCCCGCTGGACGATCACGTCGGTCATCGCGTCGTGGGTGCCGACGGGACCGCAGTAGTGGATCGTCTTCCCGACATCGGTCGCCTCGAGAGTGGCGTGGGAGGCGTCGGTGCCGTCGGAATCCCACTTCGCGGGATCCCAGTCGTCGAGGCGCAGCTCTCGGGGAATGACCTGCTCGGTGAAATATCCCTCGCTGATAAACAGGGGCACGACGAACACGTCCTCGGACTCGAGAGTGCGGATCACCTCCCGGAAGTGAGGCTCTTCCTTCCAGAAGGCCTCGCGAACCTCGTCGAACGCTTCGGTCTCGCGGACGGTGTCGGCGTGGGCGTAGGTGGGGTCCGATGCGTTCGGATTCAGATGCGACCCGTGGGCCGCGACGACCAGCGCTTGCATGCGCGGCCGTTAGAAGGGGTCCCGTTTAGGGACTTCGCTGGGGGCACGGGTCGCCGACGTTCCGGACGACTCGGGCGACGACCCGTCGAGTGCGAGCTGCGAGCGGTCGGCTACGGCACTGTGACGTCGGTCCGGGCCTCGCACCTGCCCTCCTGGGCGCGCAGCTCCGCGACAGCGGTGTACTCCCCCGACCGGGGATTCTCCCACTCGGCCTCGTAGGTCGCCGTCTCGTCGGGGGCGATCCGTTCGGAGCTGATCATCTGGGCGAACATTCGGCCGTCGGTGTAGCGCCAGACCTCCCGTCCCTCGTCCTCGACGACGAACTCGGCCTTGCAGGCGTCGGAGAACTGGAGCTCGACGGGATCGGTGCCCTCGTTCGCGACGGTAAACTCGAACCGAACCGCGTCCGTTCCCGCGCCGGACGATACCTCCGCCTCGAGTCGTCCCTCGAGTGCCATACTCGCCTCTCGGCCTGCTCGCCGTATAGTTCTTCAGCCGGCAGCGACCGATTTGAGCGGAACGCCTACCACCGAACGGAACCGAGGACGGACATGGATCCGTTTCGAAACACGAGCCAGCCCGACTGGGACTGGTGGGGAAAACTCTGGCCGACGCCGGGGGCGACGCTTCGCCGGCTCGGCCTCGACCGCGGAACGTCCCTCGCCGAGGTCGGCTCGGGCAACGGCTACTTCGCGCTGCCGGCCGCCCGGATCACCGCTCCCGCACCGGTGTACGCCGTCGACCTCGAGGGCTCGCTCCTCGCCGAACTCGAGGAGCTCGCGGCCCGACAGGAGATCGAGAACGTCCGACCGATCCGCGGCGACGCGCGGGAACTCGATCGGCTGCTCCCGGAACCGATCGACGCGGTCCTGCTCGCCAACGCCTTCCACGGGATCGCTCCCGAGGATCGAGCGACGGTTCTCGGGGCCGTCCACGACTCGCTCCGGCCCGGCGGGACGTTCGTCGTCGTCAACTGGGCGGATCGCCCGCGCGAGGAGACGACAGTCGACGGCGAGACCCGCGGTCCGCCGACCGAGCTCAGGGTCGGTCCGGAGGAAACGCGCGAGGCGGTCCGCGAACACACTGATCTCGGGTTCGATCGGGCCGTCGAGCTCCCCCCGTACCACTACGGGCTGGTCTTCGAGCGCGAGCGGTAGCCCGCGGAGCAGTACGCCTATCCCTGTTCGCCACTAACCCCGCGGCGTGCAACTCGTCGGGTACGAGCCGAGCGGACGGGGGTCAGCACTGGTTGTCGCCGACGGCGACAGCGTCGAGGACGTCCCGCTCGAGTCCGGCACGGAGCTCTCCTACGTCCTCGGCTCGCGGCGCTGTGCGGGGACGATCGACGACGGCGAGCACGTCGCCTGTAACCGCTCGACGGCGCCGTACTGCGAGTACCACACGAGCACGTGGGTCTGTGCCCGCTGTACGGGCGACTGTCTCAAACCGGAGATGGACTGCTACCAGGAACACGCCGTCTACGTCGCCGCCTTCGCCCCGGACACGTTCAAGGTCGGGGTCACCAAGTCCCGGCGCCTCGGGACCCGCCTCCGCGAACAGGGCGCGGACCGGGCAGCCCACGTCCACACGGTCTCGAACGGGCGAATCGCCCGCGAGCTCGAGGCCGAGATCGCCGACTGGCTGGTCGATCGCGTCCGAACGCGCCCGAAGGTCACAGCCCTCGCCGAGACGGTCGACGAGGACGCCTGGGAGGCGGTTCTGTCGGAGTTCGACGTCCTCGACCGGTTCGATCTCGACTACGGCCTCGACCTCGAGACTCGCCCCGTCCGGGAGACGATGGCCTCGGGCACCGTCGTCGGCGTGAAGGGGCGACTCCTGGTCCTCGAAACGAGCGGGACGACCTACGCTGTCGATATGCGCGACCTCGTGGGCTACGAGATTGCGGAGGGGGAGACGAGCCGGAACCTCCAGTCATCGCTTGGCTCGTTCGGTTGATCGGGCCCGACTGTCGTACTCCGACGTGGCGCTTTGCTCTCGAGAGCGGTCAGTACTCCAGCTTCGTGTCGCCCGTCTCGCCCCAGCGCTCGAGGCGGTCGTCCTCGACGTCGTAGTCGATGTCGTAGGGCGTTCGCTCCGTCCACCCCTCGCCGGTCAAGTGGCTCGTGACAGCCGTAGCCGCCTCGCCGTAGCGGTCGCCCCGGTGGAAATGCGAGGACGTCAGATCGACCACGTCGAGGTGGGCGTGGATCGCGGCCCGGTCGTCGTCGACGCGCCAGACGTGGACGTGCTCCCAGCCGTCGCTCAGCTGCGGCCGTCGGTAGGAGGCGTCGGGCGAAACGAGTTCTTCGGCGTCGCGGTCCCAGGCCTTCGCGGTTGCGTCGGGAAGCACGGGCGTCCACTCGAGGTTGCCCAGTCCGGTGAAGGCGTCCTCGACTGCCTCGAGCGCCGACGCCGAGCCGTCGGCGCGGGCGTGGAGGTTGATCGGCAGAGCGGGGTGCCACTCGCCGTCGTCGTTCGGTTTGTACAGACACAGCGGGTAGTCGTCCTCGCCGTCGCGGTCGGCGTCGACGACTGCGTCGGTCGGTTCCGCGCTCGCGCTCGTACTCGCGACGGTGCCGACGGCGACCGCGCTCCCGGCCCCGGCGATCACTTGCCGTCTGGTGGGTTCTCGATCCATGGACGATCACCGGCGTTCCGGGTCGACTGCGTCGGTTTCGAGAGCGGCGTTCGCTTGCACGCCCTCCCTTTCGGAGACGTCCGATAGAAGGGTTCGGCCTGAATGTTCGTGGCTCGGTCCTCGCGGACGCAGCTTCCGGTCGGAGACCGGTTCCCTCGACGGGGAACGCCGTTTCGCGAGCAGGGTGGGCTACGGGTTCGGCCTCGGACACGAAGCAGCCGACAGGCTCCACAGTGCCAGATAAACGCGTCGGCGGTCGGGAACATGGCAATCCTTTTCCGCTGCGCTACGGAACCGGAAGGTATGGCTGACGAAAACGAACCCGAGGACGCCGGCGACGAGGGCGAGGAGAAGTCCTTCCGAGAGCGAGTCGAGGAGATCCGCGAGAAACGCGCCGAGGAAGGCGAAGGCGAGGGTGAGCCACCCGAGAGCCCGTTCGGCGGCGGCGGTGGCGGCCCCGGCGGCATGGGCGGGGGTGGCGGCAACCCGTTCGCACAGATGATGGGCGGCATGATGGGCGGCGGCCCCGGCGGCGGTCCGGGCGGTCCGGGCGGCCAGGACGAGAGCAACGAGGAGCTTGTCCGCGAGGTCCGACAGCTTCGTGACGAGATGCGCGACCAGACCCGCGCGCTGAAGCGCATCGCCGACGCGCTCGAGGACCAGTAACCGACCGCTTTTCGACGGTTTTTCGAGAGCGACAGCTGGCCGTTCGTCCCGTCAGCGCCACCGCGAGAACGGGAGCGGGTTCCGAACGTCGAACCGGTCGGCCAGCGACCAGCGCCCGACGAGGACGCCCGCGAGCTTGACGCAGACGTACGCGAGGACGATTCCTGCGACGACGTCGATCGCCCAGTGGATCCCGAGATACATCGTCGAGATCGCGACGCTGATCGCGAGCGGGATCGCGACGATCGCCCACCGCGGGTAGACGTCCCGAGTCTGGTAGGCGAGGACGCCGACGGTGGCGGCAAGCGAGGTGTGCAGCGAGGGGAAGACGTTGGTGTTGCGGTTGACCTGTCGGGTGAGGTGCTGGTAGCGCGGGTAGGTGTCGTACATCAGGGCGTCGACGAGCTCGGGCATCATGTTCCGGGGGCCGTAGGCGATGACGAAGGTGTACAGCACCAGCCCGAGCACGTAGTTGAGGGTGTAGGCGGTCAGCAGCTCCCGCAGCGGTCGCGTGTTCGACAGCGCGAAGTACGCGACCACGGGAAAGACGAGCAGGAAGACGTAGCCGTAGATGTAGACGAACGAGAAGACGGCCGTCAGCGCCGGCGTCTCGTAGGACTGCAGCCAGAGGATGAACTGTCCCTCGATGTCGTAGATCGCCCAGGTGAGGTTCCAGCCGATCATCCAGGAGAGGTCGGGAACGACCTGCCTGGCGACGCTGTTTGCCAGCAGGACGACCGCGAGGACGACCGTGATCGGGGTGGCCGCACGCAGCCTGGCGAGCCACTCCCGGCGCGTGTCCCGAAGCCGGTAGCGGCCGACGACGACGCCGATCCCCAGCAGCGTTAGCAGGCTGACGACGACCGCGAGCTGAACTAGCACCTGAACCAGCATCAGCGTCTCACCCGGAGCGTGCCGTCGTCGTAGTTGAAGCCGGCGTCCTCGAACGCGTCGACGGCGGCCGCGACGTCAAGGTCGCCGTCGGTACCGAAAAACGGGGTCGCCGGATCCTGCCCGTCCCAGGCGAGCTCCGCGGGGGTCCACTCCTCGGTGACCGGCGTCGCGGTCGGCGCGGCGTAGCCGTCGAAGACGTCCTCGGCGATCCAGGCCTTGTCGATCAACCGCGCGACGAGCCGACGGAACCGCGGGTTGGCGAACGGGGCCCGCCGCGCGTTGAAGCCGAGGTGGTAGAACCGCCAGGACGGCGACTCGAGGATCGCCGTCTCCGGGTCCGGCTCGACGTCGTCGAGGACGTACGTCTCGAGGGGGGCGCTCGTGACGTCGGCGTCGTCGCCGGTCACGAGCTCGATCGCCGACGTGCTCCGGGGGTCGATCCCCACCCGGAACTCCTCGACGGGCGGTTCCGGCAGGGCGACGTCCTCGCGACGGGTGAAGTGGTCGTCGAACCGCTCGAGGGTGAGGTGTTCGCGTTCGGTCCGGCTCTCGAAGCGGAAGGGGCCGCTGCCGATCGGCGGGACGTTGTCGGTCGTGATCGCCTCGGTCGTCCCCTGGGCGACGCGCACGCCCGGGACCGTCGCGGACTCGGCCCGTTCGGTCCAGACGTGTTCGGGAAGGATCGGAACGGTGAGGGCCCGTTCGGCGACGGCCTCGCCCGCGTCGAGCTCGAGTTCGAGCTCGAGTTCGTCGTCGACGTCGATCGCGTCGACGGCCGCCGCCAACCCCCTGTACCGGGGCGGGGGCGACGTTCCTTCCTCGTCCTCGAGTTCGGTATCTTGCAGCAGTCGGTAGGTAAACGCGACGTCCTCGGCCCTGACGGGTTCGTCGTCGTGGAACCGACAGTCCTCGCGCAGCCGCACGCGGAGGGTGCCGTCGTCGTAGGTCCAGTCCTCGGCGAGCCAGGGTTCGATCTCGCCGTCGCGTTCGGTCGCCAGCGAGTCGTACACCAGTTCGAGGAACGGCTCGTCGTCGCGGTACTCGGCCGTCAGCGGGTTGAGGTTCTCGGAGGGGCGCGCGTCGGTGTGGGCGGTCCGCAGCCGCTCGACGTCCGACCCGGGCTCGAGTTCGAGATAGCCGAGCCGGGTCGCCGGGTGGGCCTCGCCCCAGCCGTCGAAGCGGTCGGTTCTGACGAAGCGGTGCTCCTCTGGGACACAGATCGGAACGAACGGCTGCTCGCGGGCGACCGTCTCGAGCAGGTCGGCGACGATCGCCTCCCGCTCGTCGCCGTCGGCGCGGCGCTGGTCCTCGAGCAACTCGTCGACCTGCATGTTCGCGTAGCCGAAGGGGTTCTGCCAGCCCGATTCCTCGGCGTACCGCGAGTGCAACGCCTCGTAGAGAACGTCGGGATCGGTGCCGCCGGGGTGGACGCCGACGGAGAGATCGAACTCGTGGTTGATCAGGACCGCCCGCAGGTACTCCTCGTTCGAGCGCATGTCGATCGCGACGTCGACGCCGACCGCCTCGAGGACGTCCGCGATCGCTCGCGCCAGCCGGATCCCCTCCCGGTCCCCGTCCGCGGGGCGGGTGACGATCGTCACCGAGAGCTGGTCGACGTCCTCGCGGTTGACGACGGTCCGGACCTGGCGAACGCAGCCGCTGGTCGCGACGGCGAGCCCGGCCGCGCCGGCGAGAACCGACCGCCGGCTTCGGGGCCGATCGGTCGGCGCCGTGTCCGCTTCGGTCATTCGGTGGATACCTTCAGTTCAGCCAGTCGCGATATAACAGTATTGCGTTGCCGATCGGTTCACTCTCGGTCGTCCCGATCCGGCAGTCGGCGAGCGACGTCTCGTCGAAGTTCGGCGATCGATCGCCGGCCGACGAGGACGTTCGAGAGCCAGACGGAGCCCACTGCCAGCGCGAGCCCGGCGACGACGTCGATCGCCCAGTGGATCCCCAGGTACATCGTCGAGAGCGCGACGCTGACCGCGAGGACGACCGCGATCGGAAACCACTTCGGGTAGCTCGAGCGCGTCTCGTAGGCGAAGATGCCGACGGTGGCGGCAAGCGAGGTGTGCAGGGAGGGGAAGACGTTGGTGTTGCGGTTGACCTCGCGGGTGAGGTGTTGGTACTCGGGGCTGTTGTCGTACAGCATCGTCACCGTCAGCTCCTCGGGCATGACGTTTCGCGGCCCGTAGGCGATGACGAGCAGGTAAAACGCTAGGCCGATCACGTAGTTCAGCGAGTACGCCGTCAGCAGCCGACGGAAGGCCCGGGTGTCCGACAGCGCGAAATACGCAATTCCAGGGAAGATCAGCAGGAAGGCGTAGCCGTAGACGTAGATGAACGAGAAGTACGCCGTCAGCTCCCCGGTCGCGATCGACTGGAAGACGAGGACGAACTCCCCCTCGAGATCGTAGAACGTCTCGGTCATGTGGACCCCGATCCGTTCCGAGATGCCCGGTCCGGCCTGTCGCATGACGCGGTTGAGCCACAACACGACGAGCAACACCGCGAACGCGGGTGCCGACGCCCGAACGCGGGGTCGCCACTCACGGACCGTCGCCACGAGGCGCTCGCGGCCGACGAACGCCGCGACCGACACCACGAGCAGGAACGCGACGACAGCGGCGACCTGTGTCAGGACCTGCGTGAGGACCTCGGCGTACATCGGGTTACAGGCGGAGCCGCCCCTGGTCGTCGTACTGGTACCCTGCGGACTCTAACGCCGCCCTGGCGGTCTCGACGTCGAGATCGCCGTCGGAACCGAAAAACGGGGTCGCCGGATCCTGGCCGTCCCAGCCCAGCTCGTCGGGCACCCACTCCTCGGGCAACGGCGCCGCGGTCGGGGTCGCGTGACCGTCGAAGATCGCGTCGACGATCCAGGACGGATCGAGCAGTCGTGAGACGATCCGTCTGGCGTGGGGGTTGCTGAACGGTTCGGCCCGGGTGTTGTACCCCACGTGGTAGAACGTCCGGGACGGCGCGGCGAGGTGGTCGACGTCGGGCTCGTCCGGAACGGAATCGAGCGCGTGGGCCTCGAGCATCGACGCCGTGAAGTCGGCGCCGTCGTTGGCGACGCGCTCGATCGAGGACGCACTGCCCGGATCGATCCCGAACTGGAGTTGCTCGACGCCGACCGCAGGCAGGTCGACGTCCTCGCGACGGGTGAAGTGGTCGTCGAACCGTTCGAGAGTGAGGTGCTCGCGCTCACTGTTGCTCTCGAAGCGGAAGGGACCGCTCCCGACCGGCGGGACGTTGTCCATCGTGACAAGTCCCCACTCGCCTTGCGTGGCGGTAAACGACGTCGTGTCCTCGGCACGGGACCGGATCTGGTCGCGCCACCGGTGTGCCGGAAGGATCGGGACGGTCAGTGCGCGTCTCGCGGCCTCGACGCCCGCAGCGAACCCGAGGCGGAGCTCGCGGTCGTCCTCGACGTCGACGGTGTCGACGGCCGTGGCGTGACCCCGGTACCGGGGCGGTGGTGACTCGAACTCGGCCCGACCCAGCGACGTGTCCTCGAGAAAGCGGTAGGTGAAGGCGACGTCCTCGGCTCTGACGGGTTCGTCGTCGTGAAACCGGCAGTCCTCCCGGAGCGTGATCCGGGCTCTGGCGACGTGGTCGTCGTCCGCGTCGGCGCGTTCTAGCGTTACGTCCTCGGCCAGCCAGGGGACCAGTTCGCCGTCGTGTTCGGTCGCCAGCGAGTCGTAGACGAGATCGATCGTCGACCCGCGTTCACGCAGCGTCGCCGATAACGGGTTCAGGTTCCGTGAGATCCGGGAGTCGGTGACCAGCACGCGCAGCCGATCGACGTTCTCGGCGGGTTCGAGCCCGAGGTAGCCGTGACGACTCTCGGGGTGGTCGGCGCTCCAGCCCTCGAAGCGATCGGTCCGGGCCACGCGGTGTTCCTCGGGAAAGCAGATCGGATCGAAGGGTTTCTCCTCGGCCAGCGTTTCGAGCAGGTCGGCGACGATCGCCTCCCGCTCGTCACCGTCGGCGCGGCGCTGGGCCTCGAGGGCGTCGTCGAACGGGATGTTGGCGAACCCGAACGGGTTCTGCCAGCCTGCTTCGTTCGCGTACGCCGAGTGCAGCGCCTCGTAGAGGAAGTCGGGATCGAACCCGGCGGGGTGGCGTCCGACGTAGAGATCGAAGTCGCGATCGATCAGTATCGTCTCGAGGAACTCCGATCGCGAGCGCATGTCGATGGAGGCGTCGACGCCGACGTCCTCGAGGTTGGCCTCGAGTTCGCGGGCGATGCGGACGGCTTCTCTGTCGCCGTCGGCGGGGACCGTGGTGATCGAGAGGGCAAGGCGGTCCATCTCCTGGTCGACGGCGCTCTCGACGCGATCGACACAGCCACTCGTCGGGAGGACCAGGCCGGTCGCGCCGGCAGCCAGCACCGCTCGCCGGCTGACGCCGTCGCCAGGATCGGTTGAGTCACAATTCATTCCGCTCTGATGATCAGATTCGGGACAGCTACATAACAATCTTCTGTTCTATGAGGCCGATAAATCGGACGGGAGAGGCGCTATACACTCCATAACACCCGTTTCATTCTATCTCGATCGTTCCGTAACATCAATGTGGAGACGGTCGAAACACGCGGCCGTGACCGTCGCCGCCGAGCGGATCGACCGACTTCACGAGCTGGCTCGAGCGGCGGCCGCGGACGGCGATGACGACCGCGCTCGATACTACGTCCGGCTCGCGCGACGGGTCGCAGAGCGGAATCGGCTCGCGTTACCCCGGGAGTTCCGTCGGTTCACCTGTGACGCCTGTGACGCGTACCTCCGACCCGGGCGAAACGCCCGCGTCCGAACCCGCGGGGGCCACGTCGTCATCACCTGTGACTGTGGCGAGCAGGCACGATACCCCTACGAGCCGTAACCTGACCCGGTCCGTTTGCTAAGATTCAAACGGGTTGCGTTGTTATGCGGTGATATGGATACCGAAGAGCGCAAGCGGCGAGCTCACGATCTCGATGTCACCGTCTGGGTCGGCAAGAGCGGTCTCGAGGCCGTCGTCGACGAACTTGACGACCAGCTCTCGAACGCCGATCTGGTCAAAGTGAAGTTCCTGCGAGCCGCCCGTGCCGGGGATCCGACCGAGGAGCAGGCAGCCGAACTCGCCGACCGGGTCGATGCCGAACTCGTTGACACCCGCGGCCACACCGCTGTTTTCTACCGATGACGGCCGAAGCGACGCTCGTCCAGCTCGGAGGGATCGACGCCCTCGAGACGGCGACCCTCGTCGGTCTCGCGATCACGGGACTTCGGTTCGTCGTGGCGTTCGTCGCCGTCGTCGCGATCGGACGGCTCGCCGTTCTGCCGCTGGTAAACCGCGCGTTCGATCAGCGCGAACTCGACGAACACGTCCGAAATCCGCTGTTGATGCTGACGCGGTTCGGCGTGCTGTTCGTGGCCGTCGCGGCCGCGTTCGGGTTCGCCGGCTTCGAGAACTTCCTCGTTTCCCTGGCCGGGATCGCCGCGGCCGGGGCGCTCGCGGTCGGGCTGGCGATGCAAAACGTCATCTCGAACTTCGTCGCGGGCGTGTTCATCTACATCGACAAGCCGTTCCGGATCGGCGACTGGATCGAGTGGGACGGCGGCGACTACGCCGGCGTCGTCGAGGACATCAGCCTCCGTGTTACGAAGGTTCGGACCTTCGACAACGAGCTGCTGACGGTCCCGAACTCGGCGCTCACCGAGAGCGTCGTCAAGAACCCGGTCGACGGCGACAAGCTCCGGTTGAAGTTCGTCTTCGGAATCGGCTACGACGACGACATCCAGGAGGCGACTGACATCATCGTCGAGGAGGCAAAGCGCCATCCCGAGATCATGGACGAGCCCGAGCCGGCCGTTCGCCTGACCGAACTCAACGACTCCGACGTCGGGCTGCAGTCCCGGATCTGGATCGCCGACCCCTCGCGGGCCGACTTTGTCCGCACCAAAGGCGAGTTCATCACGGCGGTCAAACGCCGATTCGACGAGGAAGGGATCGACATCCCCTACCCCGTCCGTACGCTCGAGGGCGGGCTCGAACTCGAGGACCGACAGGCGGTCGGCCAGGCGGCCGAATAACCGACGCCCCGGGCGGCAGACGGGATCGCAGCGGTTCTCTCGTTCTTCACGGTTCGTAGACAAACGTCCGGTCGCTCCAGGCCGTCGCTGACAGCGCGCCCTGTCGCCACGCGCCGCCGACGACGTAGAAGGCGCCGTCGTAGGAAACGGCGGTCGGTCCGTGTAGCGAGAGCGGGAGCTCAGGTACGGTCGTCCACTCCTCGCCGTCGAAGACCTCGTGGCTGTCGGTCGTCCAGCCCGTGACGACCGCGGGGTCCTCGCCCCCGCCGAGGTGGAACCGGCCGTCGACGACGGTGCCGGCGGTGCCGCTTCGCGGCGTCGGTGCCGCGTCGATCGCCTCCCACGCGTCGGCGTCGGGGTCGTAGGCCTCGACGGTCGGGTCGTTGTCGCCGTCCCAGCGCCCGCTGACGGTGAGGACGCGGTCGTCGAGGGCCCCCGCCGCGAGGTGGTCCCGCGGCGTCGGGATCGGCTCCCC
>JGI2924J29684_1077734_pt1 | contig 21570 bp, 20 predicted proteins | sample BenlonsequencITS_FD_29684 | JGI IMG/M metagenome (IMG submission 29684)
CCCCCCCCCCCTCCCCCGAGATTAATACTGTCGGTCTGGAAGCGATGCGAGCATGGCCGACGAAATCGACGATCCGACCGAACTGCCATCGACCGCCGGCGACTTCGCCGAATCGTACCCCGAAATCTGGGAAGAGTACGCCGCCCTCGGCAAAGCGTGTTCGGCCGGCGGGCCAATCGACGACGAGACGAAACGCCTCGTGAAACTCGCCGTTGCCGTCGGGACTCAGTCGGAAGGAGCCGTCCACTCTCACGTCCGGCGAGCACTCGAGGAAGGCGTCGAGCCGGAGACGCTGCGACACGTCGCGGTCCTCTCGATTCCGACGATCGGATTCCCACAGGCGATGGCCGCAATGAGCTGGATCGACGACCTGATCGACGAGTAATACTGCTGGACAGAACTATCCTGGGAGTTCGCCGGACGGGTCCGGTGAATCCTCTTCATCGAGTTCTTTCCAGCGATAGCGATGCCTCTAACTCCGTGGCGCGGATCGTCGAGTACGAACGATGCCCACGCCGCGGACACCGTCGTCGACTTCGAACGAACGAGCGCTACGTGCGTTCCGGATCGCCTACGACGGCACCGACTACTACGGCTACCAGCGCCAGCCGTCCGTTCCGACCGTCGAGGACGCCATCTTCGAGGCGCTTCGCTCGCTCGAGGTCCTCGCCCCCGACGCCGAGAAACCCACCGGGTACGCCGCCGCCGGACGAACCGACAGGGGTGTCTCTGCGCTCGCCCAGACGATCGGACTCGAGACACCGGACTGGCTCACGCCACGGGCGTTCAACGCGGCGTTGCCCGCCGATGTCCGGGCGTGGGCGAGCGCCGACGCGCCCGAGGGGTTTCACGCGACCCACCACGCGACCCGCCGAGAGTACACCTATCAGCTGTACGCGCCGCCGGCGGACGGTGGCACGTCTCGCTCGCTCGAGTCGTCGGACTGCGTCGACGACGAACTGGTCCAGGCTGCCTGCCGGGCCCTCTCGGGCAGTCACGACTACCACAATCTCACGCCAGACGACGATCCCGACCGAACCGAACGGACGCTGTCGATCGAGGCGATCCGAGACGGCGACTACCTCGTCGTTACCGTCGCTGCCGATGGCTTCGCCCACCAACTCGTTCGACGCCTCGTCTCTCTCGTCCAGGAAATCGGGACCGGCGCGTCGCCCCTCGAGAAGGTCGACCGCGTCTTCTCGCCCGAGCCGCTCCCCGGACCTGAAGGCGTCGCTCCCGCACCGCCGGAGCCGCTCGTGTTGACCGGCGTGGCGTATCCGAATCTCGCGTTTACCGTCGACGAGCCGGCAGCCGAGAGCGCACAGGCAGTGTTTGGTGAACGCACACTCGAGCGACGGACGGGAGCACGAGTCGCCGGGCAGTTGGCAGCCGGTGTCGGCACCGATCGTGACCTGTAACGGTGCCCGCGGCAGTTGCAGTCGGACGAAGAGGCTTTTTACCCCCAGTACACAGTTCGGCGCATGGAACTGTCGCCGGAAGAGTACGATGCATACTGGCGTGCGTCGATCCGCGTCGCTGCCGGAGTCTTACTTTTCGCACTCGCCGTACGCATCTCGTCGCCGTTGCTCGCTCACCCGAACGCCGGAGCCGTCGTCTTCGGAGCGTTCCTGTTTGCCGCACTCGTCTTCGCCGGCTGTTTCGCCGTGATGCTCGGCGTCGCTCGAGTCGTCAGGACGGCCGTCGACGCCGAGATGCGCGGCTGAGCTGGGCTACTGGCGGCCAGCTCCGGCTGTAACCGCTTTGTGGCGTGGTTGCACCGGGCCGGCGACAGCAAGCCGGAGGGGACAGGTATACCTCGCTCGAGGTCGTTCCGACGGGTATGAGCCACTCCGAAAGCGGGGACGCCACGGAAGACGACGTTCGAAACGCTGTTTCGACGTTTCTGGCGCGTAACTTCCCGCAGATTCAGGGCCACGGCGGCGACTTCTCGATCGTCGAGGTCGACGTAGCGGCAGGCCACGTCGAGATCAACCTGAGCGGCGCGTGCAGCGGCTGTGGCGTCAGTCCGATGACGACCCAGGCGATCCAGCGACGGCTCCCGAGCGACATCGAGGCGATCGAATCGGTGGCGGTCACGACCGGCTTCGACGAGCTGGGCGAGGAGACCTCGCGAGACGTACCGCCGGAGACGCCGTTCTAGCTGTCCCAGCCCTCGGGCCAGATCCTCGAGGCCCACATCTCCGGCTCGTAGTCCTACTCTCGGAACTGTTTCCGGAGTTTCGCTGCGTCGACCCGGAGGATCGGCTCGTCTATCAACTCGAGCACTAGCAGTGCCGTCAACATGGCGTGTTCCCGCAGATTTCGCGGGTCGACCGTGTCGCGTGTGTCGGCCGCGGTGTGGCCCCAGCCACGCCCGCAATCGCCGCCTACGGGTGGATTGCTGTGCAGTTGCAGTGATACGGACTGCTGTCCCGCTGTCCCGGCGCGACCGCGAGCCTGCCCGCGGTCGCGGTGGAACTGACTGACAACAAACCGTACGAGTCATCGCCACGCGGTTCCGGAACCGGCCCGCACCGTCGACGTTGACCACCGCACGGATCGACTCGAGGGCGAGGTCGCCGGCCAGCGCCTCCGCACCGAGCAGCCCGATCTCCTCGCAGTTGACGCCGGCGAACCGGACCCGACAGTCGAGTTCGCTCGCAACCGTCGAGAGGATCGACGCTGCATCCGCGACCGTCGCGATCCCACAGCCGTTGTCGAGCGCACTTTCGGCGACGTCGTGGCTGTCGTAGTGAGCGACCACCACCACTTCCTCGTCGGTGTCGGGACCGATCGTGCCGGTGACGTTCCGGCTCGAGCCCGCGTTGGTCGTCACCACGACCTGGATTCGTGTGCGAGTGCTCCCCTCGGCGTACTCGACGAGCCAGTCACCTGTCTCGGCGCTGACGCCGATCCCCGGAACGGCCGCCTCGCCGGCGATCGCTCCCTCGAGGTCGGCCGCTGCGATCTCTTCGGGCGTCCCGTAGCCGGCGTCGACCAGCCGCCTCCACGTCGCCGGACGGCGAGTACGGGAGTGCACTCGCCGCGAACGGACGATCGGGGCCGTCCTCACGGTAGACAGTGAATTCGGTGTGGCCGCGCTGTCAGTGTTGCATCGGGACTCCCGCTTTCCGACGTTCTCGAGGCCAGCATCCGCGACCGTGTTGGCGACGAGTTCCGCCACTCGGCGCTCGTGTTCGGAGCCACCCCTCTGGGGGAGGCTGAGTTAGTTCGGTCGGCAGGCCCCAAGAACGGGCGTCGCGCCAGGCACGGCCGAGCGCCCGCTCGAGAGGCCGATTCGAGGTCGTGTCGTCCGTGTCGGTCGCGTCGCGCTCGTTTATGGCCGGCGAGACGCCCACGAACCGACAAAAGCCGTCGGGCCTGCTGGAGCGATCGGCGACTCCGATACGTTTTACCACTGTCGTTTCGAAGCTCGTGGTATGAGTTCAGTCCCCGACCGCTCGGAGATCGACGAGCAGTACATCTGGGATCTCGAGAGTATCTACGCGACCGACGACGACTGGGAGCAAGCCTACGACGCGGTCGCCGACCGCATCGCGGACCTCGAGCGCTACGAGGGAGCGGTCACCGACGACGCCGAAACGCTGCTTTCGGTCCTCGAACTGTACGAGTCGGTCATGCGCGAGGTCGAGACCGTCTCGGCCTACGCCCGGATGCGGCGAGACGAAGACACCACGGACCAACACTACCAGGCGCTGACCGCCCGCGCACAGTCGCTCGCTGCCGACGCCGAATCCGCAGCCTCTTTCATCGAACCCGAACTCCAGGAACTGACCCGCGAAGCGTTCGACGAGCTGGTCGAGGCGGAGCCGGACCTCGAGACCTACGACCACTACGTCGACGACGTGCTCCGGATGAAACCCCACACCCGCTCGGCGGCGGTCGAGGAACTGCTGGCCGATCTGAGCGAAGTTACGGGTGCAACTGGAGACGTCTACAACATGCTTTCGAACGCGGACATGGAGTTCCCCACCGTCGAGGACCCCGACGGCGAGGCCGTCGAGATCACCCAGAGTAACTTCACCAATCTGCTCAAGCGATCCGACCGCGAGTTCCGCCAGCAGGTCTACGAGGCGTACTTCGAGGAGTGGGGGTCGATGCGAAACACCGTCGCGACGGCCTACAAGAACAGCGTCAAAGCAGACGTGAAACTGGCGCAGGCGCGCAACTACGACACCGCCCGCGAAGCTGCACTCGACGGGCCGAACGTCCCCGTCGACGTCTACGACACGCTCGTCGAGACAGTTCGGGACAACCACGACAAGCTCCACCGCCACGCCGAACTCAAACGCGAGGCCCTCGACGTCGACGACCTCCAGATGTGGGACCTCTACATGCCCCTGACCGGCGACGAAGGGCCTGCCCTCGAGTACGATCAGGCCGCCGAGTACGTCGTCGACGCGCTCGAGCCACTGGGCGAAGAGTACCAGTCCCGCGTCGCCGAGGGCCTGGAGTCGCGCTGGGTCGACGTCTACGAGAACGAGGGCAAGCGGTCGGGGGCCTACTCGAGTGGTACCTACGACACCCAGCCGTTTATCCTGATGAACTACCAAGACGACGTCGCCTCGATGTACACGCTGGCCCACGAACTCGGCCACTCGATGCACTCCCAGTTCACGAAAGACCGACAACCCTACGTCTACTCGAGTTACGAGATTTTCGTCGCCGAGGTCGCAAGTACGGTCAACGAGGCCTTGCTGACGAACCATCTCCTCGAGACCGTCGACGACCCCGAGTTCCGCAAGGCCGTCCTCAACGAGTTCCTCGAGCGAGTTCGGTCGACACTGTACCGTCAGACGCTGTTCGCCGAGTTCGAACACGAAGCCCACAAACTCGAAGAGGAGGGCAAACCACTCACCGCGGATCGGCTGGACGACCTCTACGAGGGACTCAAAGCCGACTACTACGAGCCCGCAGCCATCGACGACCACATCGCCCGCGAGTGGATGCGCATCCCCCACTTCTACCGGGCGTTCTACGTCTACCAGTACGCGACCGGCATCTCCGCCGCCCTGGCGATCACCGACCGCATCTTCGAGGAAGGCGACACCGCGGCCGAAGACTACCTCGAGTTCCTCCGCCAGGGCTCTCGAGAGTACCCACTCGAGTTGCTGCGGACCGCCGGTGTCGACATGAGTACGTCCGAGCCGATCGACCGCGCACTCGAAACGTACGGGACGCGACTCGACGAACTGGAGTCGCTGCTCGAGTGATCGCGCTGGCGCTCGTTCGGACCCGGCCGGGCCGGTAATCCAGCACTAGCTCTGGGAACGAGACGCATAACGATACTGTGCTCTCGTGACAGTCCCATCGAATGTCACGTAGTGTCGCTCGCGACCAGACCGACGAGTACGTCGTCAGACGATACGCGGACGGTGACCGCGAGAGCGTCCTGTCGCTGTTCGAAACGGCGTGGGAGCATCGGTCGGGAACCGACTGGTTCGAGTGGAAGTACGTCGAGACCCCCTCACTCTCTCACGTCCCGATCACGCTCGCCGAACGCGACGGCGAGGTCGTCGCAGCCCAGGGGTATCTTCCCTATCCCGTTCGGTGCCGGGACGAAGTCGTCCCCGCGCTCAAGCCAGTCGACGCACTCGTTCACCCGGACCACCGCCGAAAAGGCTTGTACTCCAGGGTTACGAGGAAAGCGATCGAAACGTACCGCGACCGAGAGCCAGCGTTTTTCTTCAACTTCCCGAACGACGCGTCGCTGGGTGCCCAGGAGAAACTCGGCTGGCGGGCGGTCGACGTCGTTCCCATGCAGTATCGGCTGCAGCGGCCACACGAGTTCCTGTCCGACGACGCCGTTCCCGCGTCGCTCGAGCGACCGCTCACTGCGCTGTCGCGGGCGTATCTCACCGCCAGAGACCGTCTCGCGACGACGCCGGACCGGTTCGATATCGACCGTCACTCGTCGGCTCCGGCCGCCGTTCTCGAGTCGCTGTACGAGTCTCACGTTCCCGACCGGCTGCACGTCTACCGCGACGCCCGTTTCTACCGGTGGGTTTTGGACGCACCGAACTACGACCATACGGTGTACGTGGCGCGGTGTGACGACCGTCCAGTCGCCGCGCTGGTCACGAGAACCGAGACCGGGCGAGCTGTCAAGCTCATGGACGCCCTCCCGGCGACCGGCGACCACGAGGCGTTTCCCGAGTTGCTCTCGGCGGCCGTCGCCGACAACGAGTCGGCCGCAGTGATGACTGTCGCCAACGACGTTCTCCCCCCGACGTTGCTGAACGAGTTCGGGTTCGTCCGCTACCGGAACCCGATCCTCTCCCGCGTTGCCGATCCGACGTACCTTGCGGTGCGTCCGCTCGAGCGCGACGGCGAGACGCCGCCGGTTTCACGGAACGAACTGACGGCGCGTGACAACTGGCGCGTCTCGTTTCTGGAAGTGACCGACTGAGACGGACTGCTGTCCCGATGTCCCGACGCGACCGTACTGGTCTATCCAGCCGCTTAGACGTACTCGAACCACTCGTCGTACTTGTCGGTCCGTCGCTCGACGACCTCGAAGAACGTCGACTGGAGCTCTTCGGTGACCGGGCCACGGGACCCGTCGCCGACGACGACGTTGTCGACTTTCCGGATCGGCGTAACTTCGGCCGCAGAGCCGGTAAAGAACAGTTCGTCGGCCGTGTTGAGTTCGCCACGAGAGATCGAGACGTCGTCGTGGACCGTGTAGCCGAGGTCTTCCGCGAGCGTGATCACGGCGTCGCGGGTGATGCCGTCGAGAATCGACTCCGAGAGGCCGGGCGTGTAGATCTCGCCGTCCCGGACCAGAAAGAGGTTCTCACCGGGGCCTTCTGCGACGTTGCCTTCCTTGTTGAGGACGATCGCTTCCGCGTATCCGTTGCGGCGGGCCTCCTCACCAGCGAGCATGCTGTTGACGTACAGCCCCGTCGTCTTGGCGTTGGTCGGAATCTGGCTCGAGGCGTGTTTCCGCCAGGAAGAGACCATCACGTCGATGCCGTTCTCGAGGGCGTCCTCGCCGAGGTAGGCACCCCAGGGCCAGACGGCGATGGCGGTCTGAGTGGGACAGCCGTCCGGGCTGACACCGAGCGAGTCGTAGCCGTAGAACGCGATCGGACGGACATAACAGGAGGCGAGATCCTGGCGCCGAATGAGCGTTTTGGTGGCGTCGGTGAGTTCCGCTTTCGTGTGATCGATCTCGAGTTCGTACGGTTTCGCGGACTGATAGAACCGCTCTAGGTGTTCCTCCCAGCGAAAGAGCGCGGCCCCGTTCTCGGTGTCGTAACAGCGTGCCCCCTCGAAGATGCCGCTGCCGTAGTGGAGACCGTGAGTGAGCACGTGGATCTGTGCGTCCTCCCAGTCGACGAACTCGCCGTCCATCCAGATCGTGTCGACGTCCATCTCGTCGAATCCCATGCTCGTGTGTGTCGAAAGCCACCATACTAAGTGTTCGCGATTTTCGCAGCGAACCGACAGTGACGAGACGAAACGAAACGGAACCCGGACGCTTCCGTTACTGGGGGTCGGGCGTCCCCTCGAGCAGTTCGTCGACCAGCCGGGTAAACCGGTCGAGCAGCCGATCGGGAACGGTCGGTTCGACCTCCGAGAGCAACTCGCCGGTCCGTTCGGGGTTGGCAAGCGAGAGCAACACTCGGCTCCGGTGGTCGTACCGTTTCTCGACGATATCGCGTTCGACGAGCCGATCGAGGTGGTACTCCAGGGTGCTGCGAGCGACTTCGAGGGCATCCGCGACCTCGCTCGGTGCGACCGAGTCGTGTTCGATCAGGTAGACGACGATTTCGCGGGCCGTTTCGCGGCGAAACAGCGCCAGTGCGGCCCGTTCCCACTCGTCGTAGCCGAGTGGATAGTAGTGGGTCCGGCCGTAGTACTCGCCGCGGACGAGTTCGTCCTGAGAGAGCAGTCGCCGGACGTGATACTGGATCTGCCCTGGCGCGAAGTCGGACTCCCTGACGAGTTCGTTGAAGTGAATGCCAGCGTTGCGCTGAACGTGTACTCTGATCTGGCGTCTAGTCTCGTTCATAGATTGCTCGACCGGTAACTATCCGTGAGTAGAGGGGGGACGCTGATAACGGCTTTCGCCCGTTCCCGGTAATTGAGAACGGGTCATACGACGGGAGTACGTATCACCTGCCGAACAGTAAAAGTACATACGTCGGCAACTGCTCGGTACTACCGAGGGGCATGGAGCACACGAGTCCGTTCGAGGTCGGCTGGCTAGATCCCGAACTCGCACCGATCCTGCTCGCGGTGATCGTACTGGCAGTGCTGGGGACGACGATTCTCTTTCTCTGTGGCGTGGTCGCTTACTCGCGGCGTCGATCGCTTCGCTATCTGTTGATCACGATCGTGCTCGGGCTGCTCGTGGGACGGTCGTTCGTCGGGCTCGGCACTGCGTTCGGAGTCGTACCCATGACCATCCACCACCTCGTCGAACACGGCGTCGACCTCACGATCGCCGTCTTGATACTCTATGCCGTCTACCGGAGCGGGCCCGGAACCGACGAACCCGCGAGCGAGTCGGCGCTCGGCTCTGACGACTAACCCAGTCGCTCGAGGATGTCTCGCCCCTCGAGATACGAAAAGTCGTGGCGGGTCGCGTACGCCCGGGCGTCGTCGGGAGACAGCGCCTCGCCTGTCTCGTCGTCTAACATCTCACAGACGACGACTGCGGGCGAGAGGTCGGCGGCGTCGGCGAGCGCGACGCCGAGTTCGGTGTGGCCTTCTCGCTGAGCGAGCAGGTCGGGTGCGGCCTTCAGGAGGTGGACGTGGCCGGGGACGCGAAACTCCTCGCTGAACGTCGTCTCCCCCGGATTGGCGGCGGCGTCGCCCAGCGAACGGATCGTCAGCGAGCGATCGGTGTCCGTGATCCCCGTGTAGGTGTCGCGGTGGTTGACCGTCAGCGAGAACGACGACCGTTCGTCGTACCCCAGGTCGTGACCGGCAGTCGCTGGGTGGTCGACCGCCTCGGTGTAGAACGGGAGGCCGAACGCCTCCGCGACCTCGTGGGCGAATGCGACACAGATCAGCCCACCGGCGTCGTTTCGCAGTCGGCCAACGGCGTCGTCCGTGACGGCGTCGGCGTGATAGATGAGATCCGTCTCACCCTCGCGGTCGGCAGCGTCGTGGACGAGCACCGGTTCGCCGGCCCGCAGCGACTCGAGAGCGCGCTCGATCGGATCGGCCGGCTGACTGTCGCTCTCGTCGACACCGACGTCCGACCGAGGACCCGCGTGGTCGGTTCCGGTCATCGCCGATCACCCACGCGGACGGTAACGAAGTCCCCATCTTCGAGGTCGAGGTCCTCGCGGAGTTTGTCAGGCGCGATCACCTCGAGTTGGTCCTCGTCGTGGTGAGTGCGGTCCGGGGCGATCGTGTGGGCGCTCTCGTAGCTCTCCCCTTCGCTCGTCTCGATCGTCGCAGGATAGCAGACTGCAGGACCGTACGTGCGCTCGTCGTCCTCCCAGCCGTCGATAGAGACCGGCTCGAGCGAACTGATCGCACTGCGTCGCCGGACACTGTCTTCCCGCAGATCCAGGTTCAACGTCCCCGGGAACGGCTCGTAGCCCAGCCGGTCCGCGAACTGTCGCTTGTACCCCGGCAGTGAGATGTAGTGGCGGCCTTCACCCATACCGCTCGTGACAGTCCCCTCGAGTTCGACCGTCGAATTAGTCTCGAAGACGCGGCGGTAGTCCTCGTACTCGGCGTGGAGAACGCGTTCGCCATCCTCGGTAACGGTGACCCACTGCCCGTCGCTGACGGTGTCACGTTCGATCAGGGACGCCCCCTCGAGTCGCTGGAGTCGACGCGAAGCGGTCTGGTTCGACGCCTCGAGTCGGTCTGCGAGTTGAGAACAAGAGAGTTTGACGTCGCCCTCGAGCCCGCCCTCGAGTGCGAGTAGCTTGAGTGCGGCGAGTTCGTCGGGGCCGACGGCGGACTCCGATGTAACTGACATAGCTTCGGATTAGATGTCGTCCCCCAAAAGCATATCGAAAGTGGAACGCTCCCCAGAATCGTTATGGTGCGCGTCGGTGTCTCCCCAGTAGAGTCCGATTGGACGACCGACGCAAAAAGCCACCGATGTCGGCTACTGACAGCGTGTCGGCAACAGACTCCCCGAGACGGAGCCACGTCTCCGCGAGGGTCACGAGCACGTCCGACGGCTCGGTCTCTGCCAGCCAACGAGTTCCCGTCGTGGACAGCTCCGACTCGACCATCACGACGATTCGGACAGCACCGACGATACGACCAACGTGTCACCCTCGAGAAAGGCAGAGCCACCAACTCCGTCGTCGGTCGACTCGACCGCTCGTCGCCACGCATCGAGGACCGATCGGCGTCACCTCCGCGTCTACCGCCCGGTCGATCAGAACGGTCTCGCCGTCCGACGGCTGCCGTCGTGTCAGTTACCGGTCGGGCTCCCGTGCCCAGAACTCGCTTTCTTTCTTCAGTTTCGGCACCCACGTGTCGTCCGTCTTCGAGAGCAAGGCGACACGCGACGGCGGAACCTCCTTGCACTCCGTGAACTCGGGCATGTACTCGCCGACCTCGCGGGCAAACGCCGCGACCGTCTCGTGGTCCGGCATCGAGGAACGGTCGAGTCGCCCCTGTGAGTGGCCGACGTGCATGTAGGCCTTGAGCTCGACGAAATCGGGATCTGCCAGCCGATAGAACCCGGCGTACCAGTCGGGGTGGTGCATGTTCTCACCATCGACGAGCGTCGTCCGCAAGACGGTGCGAGTCTCGTCTTTCTCGGCGAGAACGGCCATCGTCTCGAGCAGTCGCTCCCAGGCGTCGTCCGCGACGGCTTTGACGACCTCGTCGAAGGTGTGGCGTTCGGGGGCGTCGACGCTGACGTACAGTTGCGTCGGCTCACACTCCCGGAGGACGTCGGGGTTGGTACCGTTCGAAACGAGGAAGGTCGTGATGTCGCGGTCGTGAAACGCCTCGAGCAGTTCCGGCAAGTAGGGATACAGCGTCGGTTCACCGTCCAGGGAGATAGCGACGTGGCGGGGTTCCATCGCCTCCTCGAAGACCTCGCGGGGAACCTCGTCGTTACCGCCAAAGCCCGACAGCAGTTTCTTCTGGAGGTCGATCGAAGCGTCGACGACCGCCTCGGGGTCGTCCCACTCGACGTCGCCCAATTCGTAGGCGTGGCCCTGGTGGTCGCGCCAGCAGAAGACACAGCGTTCGTTGCACTTGACCACGGGAGTCATCTGGATACAGCGATGGGACTCGATCCCGTACCAGATATTCTTGTAGCACTTGCCCTCCCCACGCAAGGCGTTTGCCGTCCAGCCACAGGTCTGGGCCGCCGTATGGTTCTCGCTGTGATAGTCCGGACTCGAGACCTGGGCCGGTCCCCCGTCGTCTGCGTCGATCCCCGGGCCGACGCCGGAATCGGCGGGCTCGCTCATGTTGCCCGCGCTTGGACGGGCGCGGACAAAAGACGTGTGGTCCCACACCGGAGCGTTCGATCACTCCCGCTCCGGGAGCGTTCCCGGCTCCGCTGGCTCGTCGTCTTCGTTCACGACCTCGCGTTCGAACCCATAGAGGACGAGTCCAGTGTTGGCAGTGAGGATGACACCGGTCATCGGCACCGTCGCGAACAGGTAGAGTCCGAGCCCGACGGCGAAGGCCCCCGCGACGATCCCAGCCCACAGCACCGGCCGCGAGACCGAAACGCGGCTAGCGTCCCGATAGGTCCAACCGAAAAGCCCAGCCGTCGTCACGAGCCCGAAGACCGCGACGAACGTGTCCAATACCATACGGAGGGGTTCGTCGGGCGAAAGAAAAGCGTTCTGAGAAAGAGAGCGATCAACCAGTGTCGCCACGAACCCGCTCGAGCACCGACAGCGTCCCGTCGGCGTGAGACTCCTCGAGCACCTCGTCTGCGGCCACCCTGGCTGACTCGTCGGCGTTTGCGACCGCAAAGCTCCGACCGACGAGTTCGAAAGTGGAGACATCGTTGACCGAGTCGCCGACGGCGACAGCCGTCTCGGGGTCGAAGCCGACGTGGTCGGCGATCCGCTCGACGCCCGTCCCCTTGTTCGGGTTCGCGTCCTTGACGTGGTAGGCGTAGCCGGTGTCGACCACCTCGAGGCCACGACTGGCAGCGATCTCACGCAGCGGTTCGACGGGCGACTCGAGGGCGACGGCGATTTCGGTTTCGCGCCACCGGTTGACGGTGTCTTCTGTGCCCCACCCCAGGTCGTAGCCGGCGTCGCGGTACTCCTCGACGACGGCCTGGGCGGCCGCACGGTCGGCGGTGAAAAAGACGTCGTCGCCGGTGTAGACGACGCCCCCGTTCTCGGCGACGACCAGCTCAGACAAACCAACGAAGTGACAGAGTGCAACGGGGTAGGGGAAGGCCTTCCCGGTCGCGACGACGACGGGGGCGTCCCACTCCCGCAGCGGATCGAAGAGACGCGGGTCGATTCCCTTCCCCTCCGGACGGGTGAGTGTCCCGTCGACGTCCAACACGAGCGGCGGAGTAACTGTCATATCCGCCCGTCAGTGACCCACAGGCTAAAACGGTCGGATTCAAGCGACAGAACGGGAACGGGGCCGATCCACTCGAGTGCGCGTGCCGGTCTGCCAGTCTGTCGCCGGGACAGCACCGCAGGGACTTTTGCTCGTCGCGTCTCATACGTCTGCTATCTACGAGTAATGATCGACATCGAGGCAACGACGGACCCCGTGGGGCTCGAAGTGTACGATTCGATCGAACAACGACGGCTTCGGTTCGAAACGGGAGCCGTCACCACACCCCAGGAAGCGTCCCCGACGGCGTTTCCGTTTCCCGTCGACACGACGTGTACGATCGAGACGGACGAACTCGTCTTCGATCGACCGTACGCCATCACACTCCACGACGACGCGGGCGTGACCGAGTCGAGCCTCGAAATCGGCGAGACGGACCCACTCGACGACCGCCGCCAGTTCGTCGGCGTGACCGGCCCCATCAAACTCTACGTCGGGGTCGAGGCGGTCGGACAAGTCGAACGGCGACTCAGATCGTTTCGCCTCTCCCTCGAGCAGGACGCGACGATCGTCGTCGGAGCCAGATCACTGCACGATCGACCGGCAGGGACGATCACGACGCCGCCCGACCTCGAGTCGATGCTGACCGCGGTCTCGGCATCGGCCTCCGCGCTGAAGACGACCTCGCCGGAGCGAACCTGGCCGACACTGCGTGGACACCCACCGCTGATCGAACTCGGGCAGCGACTCGAGGTCCCAGCAGCGATCGACCGGGACCAGCCCGACACCGGCGTCACGCTGACGATCCCACCCACGTACGCGGCGCTTTTTGCCGCCGCGCCGCTCGCGTTCTTCCTCGGAGCCGACCTCCAAACTGGCGACGAGCCAGCCCTCACGACCGACCAGTTCGAACGCCCGTTACCAACAGGGCCGGCGTTCGAAGACGCGATGGCACAACTTCTCAAACGGACGTTCTTCCTCGACTGTCTCGCCCGAACGGAAGGCATCTTCCAGTCCGACCTCCACGAACGAAACGCACTCGAAGACGACCTCCCGTTCGACCTCGCGGCGATCTACGACGCGTCACTGCCCGAGCGACTAGATCGATACCTCGAGATCCCCTTCGAGCGACTCGAGCCGTACGTCCCACGCTGGCCACTGACGGCTCACGTCCCGGCCGAACCGAACAGCGTCGAACTCGTCCCCTTCGTCACGCACGAACTCGGCGTGATCCGTCAGGCTCGCGGGACCGAGATCGACGAGTTCGGCGAGACGCCAGCACCCTCGCCAGCGACGCCCGCCGACTCACAGCTCGTCCGGTCTGCCAGCGAATCACGGCAACTCGACCGATCGCCGACACCCGGGACGGCGGAGACAGCGCTGGTCGACCCCGACGTCACCACCGAGTCGGTCGAACACGCCTGGTTCGGGGACGCGATCCCCTACGGCGCGTCGAAAGCGACCGTCGAAGCCTACCGGAACCAACTCGATCGCAGGTCGCGCAAGGAGTCGATCGACATCCTGCTCGTCTGTAACGACGCCCGGATGCTCGAGGAACACGACCTGCTCGACGACACCTACGGCACCCAGGAGCGAGTGCCGTTCGACGTCGACTCGGAGTTCGGCGTCGACACCGATCGGCTCGCCGCGTTGCTGTCCGACGGCGACTACGACTTCTTTCACTACATCGGCCACGCGACCGAAGACGGCCTGCGCTGTCCCGACGGCAAACTCGACGTCCGAACCCTCGAATCCGTCACCGTCAGCGTCTTCTTTCTAAACGCCTGTCGCTCATACGAACAGGGGCTGGCACTGACGCGACACGGCGCATACGGCGGCGTCGGCACACACGTCGACGTGGACAACGAACAGGCAGTCGAAGCCGGTGAGACGATGGCCAAACTACTCAACTGCGGATTCCCGCTCCGTGGCGCACTCGAAATCGCCCGCGACCACGCCGACATGGACGATCGGTATCTCATCATCGGTGACGGCTCGACCGACATCGCCCAATCCGACGGCGGCGCACCGGCGTTGATCGACCTCGAGCGCCACGAAGACGGGTTCGACTTTGCTGTCCAGTCGTACTCGACAAAAGAGTTCAAACTCGGAACGACGACCGAATCGACGCTGCCGTCCGTCGCGGATCGGCACCTCGGCCCCGACCGAACCGCGTTTACCGGAGTCGACCGCGAGGCTCTCGAGGAGTACTTCATCTGGAACGACCCGCCGGTTCGACTCGACGGAGAACTGCAGTGGTATCACGGCGTCGGATCGACGCCACTCGAGTAAGCCGCGAGACGTTTTTTACGGTCCGACCTGGGACGCGGTCGAGGCTGCGGCCGTCCCCGTCTGACTCAGGAGGACGAACATCGTAAACAGTGCGCCGATCAGTCGTGGGTGCTGTGCGAGGTAGTCAGCCATGCTGTCGGTCTCGGACATTGCAGACTAATGGTTATCTCCAGAAGCAATAAATTTACCTTATTATTTTATAAACGTAACTGTAAAAACCGAGCTGGTGAGTGTTGGAAAGGACAGCGAATCGACAGACGGCAGTGAGGTCGGTTCGATCGATGGAACAGGAAACGACAGAGTCGGACCGACTGCCGCGTCGAGCGGCCTCGAGTGCGTTGGCAAGCCCGAACGGATGAGTGAAACCGAATGCAGTCGTCTGGGTTCACTCAGCAGTCGACGCTTGGCGGAGTACGAGCCAGACCGAGACATCGATCCTGCGAGCAGTGGCGTCAGCCGTCACAAACCGACTCGACGCTCGCGCTCGCCTGTCACGGCCTGCAACACGATTCGACAGGTCTGGATCGACGCCGCGTGCGTCGTCGCCTTCGACTCGCGTGAGCACGGTGGCGACGACTGTGCGACCGGAAAAACAGCGCTGCAGCTAGCGGGTGTTGCGGTCGGTGAAAGAAAAGCGAACTGCGGCGGAAACTGAACCGGCTGGTTCAGTCAGTTAGTTCTGTCGGCGCAGCGCGAGCATGGCTGCGGCGAGCAGAGCGACGACGGCGACGGCGACACCGAAGCCGGGCGTCTCGTCGTCATCGGCGGGTTCTTCCTCTTCGTCTTCAGGGTCCTCGTCTTCATCGACGGGGTCCTCGTCTTCATCGACAGGGTCCTCTTCCTCGGCGACGGTCAGAGTGCCACTGTCGGATTCGTCGTCGACAGTGACGTCCCAGTCGATGTCAGCTTCGTCAGCGGTGTCGAAGTCGAAGCTCTCGCTCCACTCGTCACCTGCGTCGACGGTGATGGTCTCGTCCGTGACGTCGTCGCCGTCGATCGTGACGGTGACGTCGACATCGTCGGAGGCTCCACCGTCGTTGCTGACGGTCACGTCGAGCGAGGCAGCGTCACCAGGCTCGACATCACCGGGTGCGGCCGCGTCGAAGTTGATCAGTGGGTCCTCAGCGGCGACGAGGACGGCGTCCATGTCGTCCTCGGCGTCACCGCGGTCGTCGTAGGTGGTTTCGTCGGCTTCAGCATCGAGTTCGAACGGCGTGGCAGCGTCGTACTCGGTGAAGTCGTAGACAGCGGTGAAGGTGCCGTCGGCGTCGACGATCGTGTCTTCGGAGTCGGTGAAGTTACCTTCCGAAGCCGCGTCAGTGCCGATCTCTGCACCAGGCGCGATGTTGGACGTGCCGGTCACTTCAGCCGAGTCACTGTTTGGCACTTCGTCGTTGTCCGGGTGAAGGTCGAGTTCGGGCTCCTCGAGGTCGAACTCGGTCGTGAACTCGATAGCGTCCTCGTCGTCGTCGACGAAGATGCTGTCGTCGGTTGCCTCGAAGGTAATCTCGTATTCACCGAAGTCAAGGCCTTCGGCGTCGTCGTCAGCCGAGCGGTCACCAGGCATGTCCATATCTTCGTAGTCGATCTGGAGCACGAGGTCACCGTCGTACTCGTTGAAGTCCTGGATGACGTTGCTGGTCTCTAGCTGCGCGACATCGTTGTCAGAGTGGTCGTCTCCTTCGTAGTCATCGAGATGCTTAGCGACTTCGTAGGTCGTCCACCAGGCTGCGTCCTGGTTTGGACCAGGGTCTTCTTCCTCGATGGTGACGTTCATGCCGGCGTCCTCGAAGATGGCGGTGGCGTCGTTCTCGTCGTCGACAGCACCGGACATGCCGAAGTCTTCGAGGATCAGGAGCAGTTCGTCACCGTGAGCGACGACGTCATCCTCCGTGACGAGGTCGTCCTCGTAGGCTTCCTCGAGGTCGTCGGCGTCGTCGAAGTCAGTGTCGTGTGGCGCTCGTTCCAGCGTGACGTCCGAGATCGTTTCGGGTTCGGTCACACGGAGGAACGTCGTGTCAGTTTCGTCGTCTTCTGCGACGGTAGCGAAGTCACCATCGCCGTCCGCCTCGGACGGAGCATCTCCCGAGCTCGCCGGCACGTTATCATCATCATCGCCGTAGTCGAGACTCTCGTACGAGGTGCCGGAGGTCATCTCGTAGTCGTAGACACCGAGGACGTCTTCGTCGTCGGTATCCCAACCGGTGAAGGTTGCATCGTTAGGAGTGTCGAGATCGTAATCGTCTTCGTACTCTTCAGGGACGTTCCAGGGATCTTCTGGGTCGTCCGTGTCGAACAGGAGCACGATTTCGTCAGCGTCGGCAGTGTCGATTTCGAATTCGACAGTGGACTGGTAGTAGTCGTCCTCCCAGTTACCGACCTGAACAGCACCTTCTTCGGTGTGCTCGGGTTCGAGCACGATCTCGATCATGTCACCCTGTTCGCCCATCGGATCGTCGGCGAAGTAGACACCGGTGTCTTCATCGGTGACTTCGACCGTCGCGTTATCCCACGCGAACGAGTCGGTGGATTCGAACTCGAACTCGTAGGTACCAGTGTCGAACTCATCGAAGTCGATCTCGAGTTCGGCACCGTCGTCGACGCCCTCGAGCGTCAGGACATCGTCAGTGTAGGCTTCGTACTCGTCGATGTCGGACGTGCTCTCGACGTAGTCCTCGAGGTCGTCACCGTCGACGTCTTCGCTGGTGACGTTGAGGAACATGTCGTCACGTTCGCTCTCGAACTCGATTTCGGCAGTGTCATCCTGTGGGACAGTGTTGACGCCGAAATCAGCATCGAGGTCTTCCTCGTCAGTCCAGAACTCCTCACCGTCGAAGGCGTAGTGACCTTCGCCGCCGATGTGGAAGTGGTAGGCTTCGCCTGGCTCGAGGTCGTCGGTTTCGAACTCACCGTATGGGTGCTTATAGTCGTCGTCGTCCTGAATTTCGATCGACGTCACGTGAGTTCGGTCATCCTCGTCAAGGCTTTCCGGACCTTCGTAGAGGATGACAGCACTGACGTCGTCTGCAGTGTCGCCATTAGTCTGCTCTGCGAATTCTTCGGACACGATCGTGACTTCCTGTCCGATGTAGACGGGGCCGTCCTCGCCATCGACCCAGACAGGACCGTCATCGTCGTATTCCTGCGTGTCGTCGACTGTGTCAGGTTCTTCGACGGTGATCGGCAGTTCTTCTACAAAGTCTTCATCGTGATCGCCATCGTCCTCAGCGGCAACGGTGACAGTAAGGTCGAAGTTACTCTCGTCACCATCGGGGTTGAGAGTTACGTCGAGCTCTTCAGTCCCAGCATCGAAGTCGGGGCTCTGAACGCCGGCATCGTCACCCTCAGATGGGTTGTTGATGTCGATTTCTTCGACTTCACCCTCGTCAACATCCCCGTGATCGAGAACATCAACTGTAACCGTGGTCGTTACCTCTTCATCTGCGTCAATCGTGTCGTCTTCGATAGTGATTTCGAAGGCATCGTCATCATCGAAATCACCATCGTATGCCGCCGCGGTGCCCGCAAACGCTGCGGACATCCCGAAGACAGAGACGATCATAATCGCTGCCAGGAACACTGCGCGTCCCTTTTCACGATATGAAGGTTCGCTTGTCATGTGTTGTGTTTGTGTTGTAGTTTCGTTCGCTTAGGTTGGTTATCGCGCGATCAGATCGGAAGCGACCGTTATCGGCACGACCCGCACATCGTCGCAAGCCGACACAGCCTTCCGGGTAGGGGTATCCGAAGCAAGACCCTACCCCGTAATAAGCTTTCTGTCTGATACATCAGCGATCGGTACGATTTCAACATACGTTTTCCCAAGCGTAATTAGCGATTACTCGGCCTTTCAGACGACAAAGCGCCGGTTTTGGGATCTGGTCAAAACCCCCGGATTACCAACGACCAGTGATATCACGTCACAAACACGTCAGGGCGATCCTCGAGTCAATACCTGGATCACCAGTCGACAACAACTGATTACGACCGCCGATTGCGACCGCCAGCAGCCGCTCCCGAGCGTGACCAGCGTCGAAAAAATACGAACTGCCGCAGAAACTGAACCGCGTGATTCAGTTAGTTACTCCTGACGACGCAGCGCCAGCATGGCTGCAGCCAGCAGAGCGACGACAGCAACGGCAACACCGAAGCCAGGCGTCTCGTCGTCATCGGCAGGCTCCTCGTCGTCGTCACCAGCGCCATCGTCGACAGCATCCTCGTCGTCAGCATCCTCGTCGTCAGGCTCCTCTTGTGCCACGACAGTCACCGTGTCACTGTCAGCCTCCTCACCAGCAGTGACCTCCCAATCGATGTCCGCTTCCTCGGCGGTGTCGAACTCGAAGCTCTCGCTCCACTCGTCACCAGCATCGAGAGTGACCGTCTCGTTCTCGAGTTCCTCGCCATCGATCGTGACAACCACGTCGACATCGTCGGACGCGCCACCATCGTTACTAACAGTCACATCGAGCGCAGCATCCTCGCCAGGCTCGACCTCACCGGGCGCGGTCGCATCGAGGTTGATCAACGGGTCCTCAGCGTCGACCAACACAGCATCCATGTCGTCCTCGAGGTCGTCAGCGTAGTCCTCGAACTCCGAACGGTCGTCGTGCTCGGCCTCGAGTTCGAAGTCGACGCCAGCCTCGTACTCGCTGAAGTCGTAGACAGCAGTGAACGTCCCGTCCGCGTCGACAACCGCATCGGCACCGTCGGTGAAGTTACCGGCCGACGACGCACTCGTACTGATCTCGCTACCGGGCGCGACCGTCGTCGTCCCCGTCACTTCAGCGTCGTCGCTGTTCGGCACTTCGTCGTTGTCCGGGTGGAGGTCGAGCTCCGGCTCGAGAACCTCGAAGGAACTCTCGATCTCCATCTCCTCGTCCTCGTCGTCAGCGAACATGCTGTCTTCGGTGACCTCGAGTGTCAGGTCGTAGCCACCTTCGTCGAACGCCTCGGCGTCGGCGTAGTCGATCGTCGCAACGAGGTCACCGTCGTAGTCCTCGAGATCGGTGTAAACCGCAGTCACGTCGATCTCGTAGTCCGCGTCCTCGTCGTCGGACGCAGTCGACCAGACGATCGCGTCGACGTTCGGACCAGGGTCTTGCTCCTCGAGAGTGAGGTTCATACCTGCATCCTCGAGCATCGCACCGACGTCGTCGTCGCTCATAGCGTCGACGGCACCGGACATGCCGAAGTCCTCGAGAGTAACGACGAGTTCGTCGTGGAAGGCGACGTCGGACGAAGACGTCGTGTGTGCCTCGTCGTATTCCTCGTAGTCACCGAGGTCGGTGCCAGCCGGCGCGATCTCGAAGTCGACGTCACTGACCGGCTCCGGCTCGAAGACACTGAAGAAGTTCGTGTCCGTCTCGGAGTCGTCCTCGACGGCTGCGTGCTCTCCTTCGTCGTCGTAGGACGTGCCAGCGATGATCTCGTAGTCGTGCACGCCGAGTGCCTCGCCTTCGTCGAAGTTGATCGACGTCTCGGCCTCGAGGATCTCGACGTCGTACTCGTCTTCGTCGTCAGGGTGGACGGACCAGGAGTCCTCACCCTCGTTCGGCGCGTACGTATCGAACTGCAGCGTGATCTCGTCAGCGCTGTAGTCGTCCACGTCGAACTGGGCGGCAGCCTGGAAGTTGTCGTCGTCGTAGTCGCCGATCTGGACGGCACCGGTCTGGACGTGCTCGAGTTCGATCGGGATATCGACCACGTCACCGCGCTCGCCACCGATGTCGTCGGCGAAGTCGACGGATGCGTCGTCGTCGACGACTTCGATCGACGCGTTGTCCCACGCAAAGGAGTCGGTCGTCTCGAACTCGAACTCGTACTCGTCGGGATCGACGTCGTCGAACTCGACCTCGATGTCGATGTCCGCCGGGACGTTCTCGAGCGTCAGCACGTCGTCAGTGTAGTCGTTTTGCCACCCGTCCGTGTAGCTGAAGATGTCGTCGAGCTCGTCACCGTCGAAGTCGTCACTGGTGACGTTGAGATGCTGGAGATCTCGTTCAGAGTCGAACTCGAGGTCGACCGCTTCGTCCTGGGTGACGGTGTTGACGTCGAACTCGACGTCGAGGTCTTCTTCGTCGGTCCAGAACTCTTCGCCGTCGAACTCGGAGCTACCAGCAGCGAAGTGGTAGGCTTCGTCCGGCTCGAGGTCGGCAGTTTCGAACTCGCCCCAGTGACGATCCTCATCGTGGTAGATCTGGATCGAGGCTACTCGGTCCGGATCGTCGAGGGAGGCTGGGCCTTCGTACAGGATGACCGAACTTTCTCCCTCGAGACTGTCGCCTTCGATCTCGATTTCCTGGCCGAGGTAGGCGGTTTCGACGTCACCGTCTACCCACACCGGACCAGGGTCGTCGTATGCCTGTTCGAGCGTTTCTTCTTCGGGGTCGTCTGCCACCGCGGTGCCCGCAAACGCTGCGGACATCGCGAAGACAGAGACGATCATAATCGCTGCTAGGAACACTGCACGTCCCTTTTCACGATATGATGGATCGCTTGTCATGTGTTATGTTGTAGTTTCGTTCGCTTGGGTTGGTTAACGAGCAGTTCACCGGAGGCGGCCGTTATCAGCACGTCCAACACCATTTCGCGCGCCCACTCGGCCTTCCGGGCAGGGGTACTCGGAGAGTATAATCGTCCCATAATAAGCTTTCTGTTCAGAAGCTTCAAATAGCTATATAATTAACACTAGATTGCCCGAAAACTCTCCTAAGAACGTTTCTAGAGCACTATATGACAATTAGCCTGACTGGCCAAAAACACTAAGTGTATAATTTTCTT
>JGI2924J29684_1077733_pt1 | contig 21559 bp, 20 predicted proteins | sample BenlonsequencITS_FD_29684 | JGI IMG/M metagenome (IMG submission 29684)
AGCAGTATTCCAGCCGACGTTAGCCAAGTGCCCCCAACAGCGGCCTAAGGCTACTACAGCCGCATACAAGTCGTTCATGTCAAGCATTTTTTGCATCTTGTCTGGTCTAAACTTAAATCCCCGAGTAATATTAAAATCATCCACAACTAAAACATTATCACCGTAAATTTCAGTCTGGTCGACTGCCGCAGTGTGATTATATCCCGTAGCGTACCTAAATGACCTTAGCCCTGCAAAACGACCGGAAGAAGCCGAGTTAACACCGTCACCAGATGAGGTTATCCCGATCGATGCATACAACGCTGACCCTGTATAACCTTTGGGCGTCGCATTACTAAAATGTACAAAGGCAGTATGTGTGCCATCTTTACGTACTAAGGCATTGTTTTTGCTATTAAAATTAATTGTGGCATCGCTATTAAAGTCCATCTTAGCTGTATTTAAGTCGATAAGCATCGCTCCATTACGAGCCTTAATGACCTTACCCTCGAGCAAATCAGTGATAGCATAGCCAATTTTAGCTTTGATAAAGTTAGCGTCTAAACCAACGATACTACTTGCGTTAAGGTTAATCACTCTAATCCTAGCAGCGTCAATCGTGCCTGCAATAATCTGATCAGCCCTAATCTTGATAGCCTCGGCTATTTTTGTGGTAAAGGTGCCATTAACCGTCGTATTCCCATCGAGAGCGATGTGTTTACCTGCGATTGTTACTCCGTAGGAGTTGAGGTTAATTGCTGAGATAATCTCATTACCAGACATTTTGGCATTAATGCCGCCAGCCTTTTGGATAGCTAATTTAATGCTGTCTCCAGCGCCACTAATAATACTCATGACACCATCTCTAGTAACCCGCTGCTCAATTTGTCCTGCTAGTTGAGTAAGGCGCGATTGGATTTTACCAGTCGGAGATCCAACGTCGCTCTGTAGCCCTCTAACCGTATGGGTCAAGCTACTATAGTTTTCTTCTGCGTCCTGCATCCGCCTTTGGTAACTCTCCAAACTCTGCTGCACACGACTGACAGCACCTTCACGGTCTCTAATCTCTTGAGAGATTTGGCTAGCTGTTGACTGCTGTACCGCTCTTAGCCCGCTAATTTGTGACTCGAGCTCTGTCCTCGTGCCTTGATTTGAGCGAGTAAACTCAGCACGTAAGCCCGCAAGCTTACTCTCGTAGGCCTCTGTAGTGCCGCTTGAGGTTGTTGTGATCTTAGCCGATAGCTTGCGCAACTCATCATCATACTTTTGCGATAGCCCTTGTGCTGAGGCTTTAATCTCAGCTTGTAAACCGATTTTATCATTGGCCATTGTGGCTTTTAGCCCCTCGATGCCTGCCTGATAGCTTGCGGATAGCTTCCTATCAGCATCTCGATACTCACGCCTGATACCATCAATGGTGTCATTGATGAGCGCTAGCTTTTTATCAGTATCCTCGCTGATACGTGTAGCGACACCTCTGGCGGAGTTGACTATCTCGGTCTTGATCTTACCGTCGTAGTATTCCTGCAACATACCACGGTTAGTCAGCTTGATTTTTGACCAAAGCTGGGAATTAGCAGTATCTGTCAGCTCTAAGCTAATCTCTTTGAGGTCTTTAAATAGTCCAGTCGGATTACCTGTACCCTCAACTACTACTGGCGCAACATAGCTAGTAGCTTGGTCTCCTCGCTCAATCATGAGCTGATTAAAATGCGCTGTGCCTAGACACTTGCTAGCTAGTCTGACTTTTGGGTTGTCGTCCTCTGTGGTAAATGTGTAATGCACACGTCCATCCTTACCAATAACGAGGTTTGACTCGTCTAAAATAAGTGTTGGGTCTCTGCTCATTTATCCTCCTTAATCTATTTTTTTAGTATGAGTTTTTTTAACTCAGAAATTGCTTTATCTACATAAGCTTTGGTTGCCGCATGATCATTCGCTGTGGGGTCCTTGAGTTTCAGGTTGCCATCAATCTGCGAAGTTTCCTTGGCATAAAAACCACCGTCAGACTTGACGTAGAACTTATCATCACTAAGGTTTCTAATCCTAAGCAACTTCCCTGTCGTGCCTGAGGTTGAGTTAATGTAGATTCCCTGAGCGGCTGTTCCTGCACCGTTTGTCTTTTTGACAATATCAATGGATAACGCTGCCGCATTTTTATCATAATCCGCTCCAATACTTGGGTTCTCATGAGTAATTTTTAGCGTTCCTAGCGCTTTTTCTGACCCTCGTAGCTGCATTGCACTACCATTTTCATTGCCGCTAGTAATATTAAGCGCCGATGAAAAATTGGGGGTGGTTGGCTGACGCATCGCAATATTAACAGCATTTGTTGTCCCCTTATAGTCGACAAAAAGCGCCGATTGATTAAAGGTCTCTTTACCCGTCCGCAAGCTCATTAACGGCCCATCACTGGTATCATTGTCAGAATAGACAACAACACCAGCACCTCTGGTAGACGACAAGTCAATATTGACCGCTCCACCCGTTGACGAGGAATAAGCAACAGTGGCGGCTGGCTTAAATTTTAGTTGACCTGTCATAACGCCACCTTTGAGATTTAATTTCTTGTCAAGCTCTTGCTTCGATTCAGCTTTTGTATAGACGGTCTCTTTATCTGCTTTTTGTTGTAGTTTCTGAGCGGTCTCGACTTTTGTCGCTAATCCATCGATATTTGGCTTGTTAGTCAGTAGATTGTAATCGAGTGGGCTAATGTATCCAAGGTCACTAAATCGATTGTGGCCATCACCTGCTCTGGCAAAACCTGTGTCTGTCTCAAAGCCTATCTCGCTCTCCAGTAAGATGACATCACTACGAGCCCACTCGGCGGCTTTCATGCGCTTAAATTGGACTCGCAGCGGTATATTTTCACTCATTTTTTACCTCCGTCTAATATAATTTGTGGACTGTCTGACCATGCCCCTGTGATAGTTGCACCTTTGGCATCTGCAATCTCTTTATAATCCATCTCCAGAGCCAATTCCTTCACCTCCGACGCGTTTAAATCTATCTGCTTAGATTTATACCAGTCGCTGGTTACAAGCACTGTGTAGCTAAACGGATAAACACTGATAGCCTCTTTATCTTTAGTGAGGTCAAAGGTCTGCGACTCCATTTTTGCTTTAGTTGGTGTCAGCACTAACTTAACTCCCTTGTTGTTAGCCTGTGTCAGCGTGATAGCCACTTTTTTGAGTGGCTCACATGTCTGGCTAAAGCTAATCGTATAGGTCTCGCCACGCTTGAAACCACCGTCGTTGGCTTCTACCTCGATGTAATCCTGGTCGTAAGACTTCGTGCGATTAGGCTCACCAACCAATAAATTTTTGTTGTAGCGGGTTTTACCGTTGTTTCCTAAAATTTCGGCAGTTAAACGAGATTCTTCGCTTGTCTCACTCACTCTATTTTTGAGGTCATCAAAGCTTTGTTTAATAGACGGGATGTCATCAACTTTGATAGCCTCTGTGATTTTTTTAATCGCTTCTTCTGGTAAAGCTAGGTTTTTGAGGGTGGCTCTAAATTCTTCAAGCTCTTTGTCAGTACGCTGGTTGATTTCTTCTTGCGCTTTTTTTGCTTTTTCGAGTTCGGCTATTGCGGCATCAAAAGCTCGTTGATTGGGGTTTAAATCCTCTGTATCTAGTACCTTGACCCATTGATTGCCATCCCAAATCCAAGTACGCTGATACTTGCCATTTTTTTCAAACCAATAGTCGCCTATCTTGTGCTCAATATTGTCATCTGGTTTTTCGTACCAAACGCGTTTACCATTGAGGTCATTGAGGTATTTAGGCAGATTGAGTTCAAACTGCTTCTGGCTGTTGGTGATAACCTTTTGGTTATTTTCCAAAGCATTGATACGCTCTGAGACCCCACCTGTCAAACTCTTAGAGATGGACTGACCAATCGTGCCAAGTTTTATTGTATGGTTGCTATCTGTATAGACGTCATAGACAATCTCAACGACTTTTTCAGACTCAGTTGTGATGCCAAACTTTGGATAATAAAGTGGTACAATGTCGCAAAGCTCAACCTCTTCCATGACTCTAAAATCTTGATAGTCAAGCGTTTGTGACAAGTCAATATAATCAACCTCAATGCTGACTTTTGGTGCACCAACGTTATTATCCTTAAGGTATTTCTGAGCCAGCTTTCGGATTTCTTCGATCGTTGGCTCTTTTTTATTTTTGTCATCGTTAAAATGACTTGATAAATCAACCATTTGGATTCTGCGCTGAGCATATAAGCTGAGATACTGACCATCTAGGATAAATTCAGGCAATGTCACTAGCTGTTCTTCGGGTTGTTTATGCTCGCCTACATGCGGCTTACCAGGGGGTTCCTCTTGCGGTTTTGGTTGTGGCGTATATCTTACGTAAGGATAGATAGAGGTGTAATTGCCATCTAGCAATCGCTCCTCCTCTACGCTGACGATATTACGGCCATACTCCAATACCGTGGGAGCTTTACGCCCCATTTGCTTGCGTAAGATGATTGTACGGTTGTCAAACTCGTACTCACCACCGTAAACATCTAGGATAGAGCCAGCGACACCTCCTAGAGCACCACGGGCATTGCCGATTTTATCAATTTCCCAGTTAAAGCTACCAAGCGTTAAGATGTCGCTTTTAACGTCAAACTTATCATCACCGACAAGGTTTTTCTTCCAGATTTCTAAAGCTGATTCGGCTCCTACGCTCGCACCGTTTACAAACGGTTTTAAAGCAATATCCTGTGTGCGCATAGAGATATGACGCGCAAAAATCTCGATGTGGTCTTTACTATTTCGTAGTACCCGATTAATCTCAAAAGTCTGCCATTTGGTTCTACGACCAGCGTCAGACTTAATCTTCATTTCCTCTTTAAAAACTGAGGCAAAGACACCATCTAGCGGATATTTGATGTACAGTGAGTAATTACCATTGCGCTCACGAGTGGCTTTAACCTCATAAGCATCCGCAATCTCACCGAGACCAAAAGTCCTAAACTTGGTTTCCTTAGCCTCATACAAAACTGGTATCATACTTTAACCCCCCAGTTTGGCACTGCGGTAATTGTAAAGCTACCAGTCCACGAGATTTTATTTTGTCCAACGTCAAATAACGGCATGCGGTGGCGTTCTGTTCTTACGATATTATCCCAAGCAGATAGGACATCTTTATAGACTAGGTGCCTTTCCATATCTATAACAAGCTCGCTCTGCACATTTTCAAGTCCTGTCTCAAAGTCATTAATGGTTAAAATACCATTGCCTGTGCCTTTGATTTTTAGGATAGGTTTAGCTTGAACATTGCCGGGATTTTGTAGAGTACCGCCATTAACGAGAGGCACCTCTTGCTTACCTGTTTTTAAATATTTGATAGGGTGGATTAAGAAGTTGATTTTCAGTCTGCCGAAATTCCTTAAAACCTCCTTTATGCTAAAAGGGGTGATATGTGTTGCTTTATAGATATAATCAGGCTCCCATGACAACTCTAAGTCTTTCCAACCTTTTACATTCAGCCAATTGCTTATGTCAGTTTCTACTTCGGTGAGTCGTCTTTTGCTATATAGACGTAAAGGGTAAGACCGTTCAATAGCCTCAAGCCTTTTATTGTCCTTTAAAACCACACCATCACGACCAGGTACCTTAACTTGATCAACATCGTAAAAGGACGAGTCATGCTCAACGTCATTAATAATTCTCAAATCAAAATCTGAAGATTTTTTACCATCAAACTTGATAAAAGCTGTCATTTAACATCACCTAACCTTCCTTGTTGTTGTTGAATATACCAGCTAAATTCTCTGAATAAGCGTTGATATTTCTCGCGGCTATTACCGTCGGATTCATCAACCTTGACATTAAGGGTAAAACTGTTATTTGAGTTATTTGTGGTCTGATTAGCAATCCCCGCAACTCCTCCGCCAAATCCAGAGGCTATTTCTGGGGTCGCATTAATCGTCATTGACTCTTTTAGCTTTTGCATAGATGAGTCAATGACTTTTCTATCCGCATCAATACCTACAGCGATACCCTGAGGGATAAAACGTCCAACCTCATCCCTCATAACACGAGATGGCGAGTGGATATCTAAGGCACTTTGAATTGTTGCGGTGATACGTGCCGCAATGCTTTGAGCTGCCGCTAAAGCTGCCCCCGACCCTGCATAAATACCATTGGCCAAACCTTGCATGGCATTAACACCATGAGAGTGCATTGGACCACTCATCGTGCTAAAAGCATCTGTGATTTGGTTCGACTTGCTACGCATGTCATTAACAATCTGCTGTCCTTTTTGAGACATCTGTTGAGCCAAGCTCTGCATGGTTTGCATAACTTTTGACGTTCCATTTGTCACACCATTACTCAAGCCATCAGTAATATGGCCACCGTACTCAGTAAATACTCGCGATGGCGAGTGGATACCCAACTCTCCTTGGAAAGAGCGTTTAACTTCTTGACCCATTTTGACACTTGCGTCACTTGCTTTACCTGCCCCTTGACTTATACCTTGAGAAACCCCATTAGGGATTTCTTGACCAAGTTGAGCAAAGTTAGCAGCTTGCAGTTCCGCCTGTAATCCCGTAGAAACATTAGTGACCATCCCTTTAACTTTTTCTGGCATTTCCACACCTGCTGAGTCTAAAACGCTCCCCATTGCATTTTTAGCAGTTTCTGTGGCTGCTCTAAAGTTTTCCTGCAAGGGTGCTAGCTCGGCATCTGTGGCATCCACAAAAACCTGTGTCTGTGTTGCCCCCTCAGGTCCCATCCGCCTAAGCTGTTCCAAGATGCCTTGGTCTACACCACGCTGAGCTAAAATTTCCAAATTCGTAGCCCATTGTTCAGTAGCAGCTCTATTTTTTTCAAGGTTGGCATTCATTTGCTCCACTGACAGAGCAGTCTTTTGTTCGATAGCATCAAAAATAGATGTCGTTGTCTCTAAAAGTTCAGAGTACTTAGTGCGCATATTGTCTATGGCAGTTCGTTGAGCTTCTGACATATTTTCGTACGCTATAACCTGTCTTGCTGATCCTGATTCTTCAGCGGCAGCCATAGCGTCTGCAGCAGCTTGTTGAGTAGCTGATGTCTTGTTATACTCCTCCTGCAATTGAGTCTGCATATTTTTAAGCTTACCCTCTTCTTCTGTGAGTTCGGCAATCTTTTCTTTTCGGACAGAGTCGGAGACGTTAGCTTCTTCATTCCACTTTTTACGTAGCTCGGCATTTTCAGCTAGCTTTTTACTAACCTCACTACGTTTCTGTTCAATATTTAACAGGTTTTGTTGTGCTGTTTGCCATGTGCTTTCTGCTTCCATGGCACTAATGCGTGACTTAATTTGATCTGCATTGTGAGAAAGAGAATTGGAGTTTTTGTCATAGGCCAAGTTTAAGCCATCAATAGACCCATTAAGCTGATCAATCTTATTTTTTAAGTTTTGTTTTTCGCCTGCAGTTTTGTTTTCTTTGGCGGCTAACTTAATGATTTCGTCAGCTAATTTTTGATGAGCTGCAGTGCTCTCTTTGACGGACTCAAGGCCCTTCTTACGCTCTTGCACGCCCTCACGGACAGAATCTCTTAGCTGTTTGTTGCTTTCGACTAGCCCCTCCTGCTCTTTTTTCAGCTTTTTGGTCTCGTCTGACTCTTTAGTTAGCCATGACCATAAGCTTACTCCGACAGCAACTAAAGCACCGATAGCTCCAACTACCCAACCAACGGGACCTGTTAAGGCTACAAGTGCTGCTTTTAACGCAGTTACCGCAGCAGTACTGGCTATGGTTGCAGCAGTAGATAAACTGATAGCGCCTGTCATAACACCATAAATCACGGTACTGGCTTTTAAGACACCTAACTGAGATAGTCTTGCAACCATATCTGCTTTAGTCATCGTGGTACTTACCGCTTGTACCGCAGTCACAGTCTTAATGGTTGTTGCTCCAATACTCATTGATGCAGATGCCATAACCCAAGCTCTATTTAGCGCTTTAATCATTGTTATAGTCTCATTAACTGCCCTCATGGCAGCTAGACCAGATGCTACACCAACTAAGGCAGGCGACAGAGCTTTGACGACTGATATTCCAGCACCAATAACACTAAACAAAAGTTTAAATAGCGATGTACTAGCTTTAATACTTGCATTGATGGCGCTAAAAGAGGCATTGATAACAACTTTCAAACTATCAAAATGATCAGCTATGCCCTTACCTGTTGCAGCCTTAGATAAATCATCCAAAGCCTTAATGCTGTTGGCCACACCTTTTGCAATAGCGTTCTTGATGTTGTTAAAAGAGGTTTCAATCCCTTTACTATTTTCTTTGGCTAGTTCTGCAAAACCGCCGACACCATCATTTAACTCAATCAACTTATTAGAAAATTGGTCAAATGTTATTTGCCCGTTTTTTAATGCCTCATAAAAATCCTTTTGAGCTGATGCCCCTGCAAATCCAAAAGCTTCCGCAGTTTGTTGCAAGGCATAAGGCATTGTTTCTTGGAGGGTTTTCCAAGCTTGCATATCAACCTTACCAGCTGATAGCATTTGGGCATACTGCTCCAGCCCTCGGCTTGCAGCCTCTGATGAAGCTCCTGAAGCTAAAAAGGCATTATTTAATGCTAGTGTGAGATTAGTTGATTTATTGATATCCTTAGTAATAGAGGTCAAACGTTGAGCGGTTCCGACAACCTCGTCTAAAGTTGTTGGTAGTCCATCAATTCCGTTCGCTAACTTATCAGTTGATCTAGCAACATACTCAGCGCTATGCCCCATAGCTTTCATGACCCTTGGATATTTTTCAAGCGTGTCAAATCTTGTGATAGCCTTGCCAAGAGATTGACTAACCAAATCAACTGCAGCCGAAGCTAATTTAAAGACTCCTGCACCAACCGCAAATTTTTTAAGAGAGGAGCTGCCTTTGTCACCGTGCTTGGCAACTTTATCTAACTCACTATTGAGTACCTTTACCTGCTTACCATCAACGTCAACAAGTATCGTTACCTTACCATCAGCTGCCATCGTCCTCCTCCTCTCTTTCATCTAAACTGTACTTAGCCTTTAGCTTACGCATGTTATCTCTGTATTTTTTACTGCCTTCACCATCATCTTCCCACTGTCTAATGGCTATGATACGCTGCATGACAGTATCGTCTGGAAGAGCATTTAAAAGAGCCTTGAATTCAATCCAAGACAATCTGTTTTGCTCTTTTAAAAGATTGATTTGGTAGGCTTGCCTAAAGCTCGCATAGATAAACTCAGCGTCTAAACTCAAATCAATGACTTTTTTGTTATCCTCTTTTTCTTTTACTACAGGCATTGGATTCCCTTTGATGTCGAGCTGAGGTTTCTCGGGCCTTTCTGCATCGATAAAATTGGTTTTGATATAAACCCAAAGATCCACCGCGTAAGTAAAAGGTAAATCTGTCCTATCTAGCAAAATATCAAGGCACAAAAAACACTTTTCCGCCTCGTTTAAAAAATCATCATCAATAACATCAAAGACATCTAAAACCTTGTTAAAGCTCAAATCAATAGGATAGATTTCACCTCTAAACTCAAACGACTCTACTAATGGATCGTTTAGTTTCATAGGCTACTCCTTTTTGTACTTTTTCGTTTTCTGCTTAACGATTTTTTCTCTTTCGATAGCTAACTCTTTGAGTTTGACCTCGATTTCCCTGCAAACAATTTCCAGAGTATTCTCGAGTGCTTCTTTGTCGGGATACTCCGCGTAGAGCTGTGCAAATGTACCTTCTCCGAATAGTAGATCATAATTGATTTCTAAGTATTTAGCTTCCAAATCTAAAGCACTTTGGGCAACATCTTTCGTAACCCCTTTATCTTCAATTTCGTTGTCTAAGTTGGCTTCGATAACCTGTTTTTCGTATTCATTGAGGCGACGATTTACTTCTGTCTCAATATCAAAAAACTCAATCAATCGCTCTTGGCTTGTATCAAACCAAAGCTCTACCTGCCCAATTTTGACCGGAAACCCTGTGCGCTTTAGGTCAACTACAATTCCAGACATAATTCCTCCTTAAAAGGGTGGTTTAGCCCACCCTTGTCTCACATCGCTACGCTCAATTCATTTTTTTAGGTATAATTTCCTTGCTTTCCTTTGGCAGAGAGTTATAAGTAATCTTGCAACCAAAGGCTTCAAAATCGGCGGCAGCACCAGAACCAGCAATAATTTCTGTCACTGTTGCAACCCCTAGCCACTGGGTTTTCCCATCAGCCGATACAATCAAATGCCAAACTTTTCGCTCATCTCCTAGCTTATACTTAAGACTTGCAATGTGAGCTTGAGCTTTGTCTTCTGGATCATACGTCCCTTCGAAAGTGTACGCGCCCTTAACTCCTACAACGGTTGTTTCTTCTGTTCCATCTCCGTCATAGTACGCCTCATCTTCTGTCTTTTCGTCGGTATCGTCTGAGATGTCTTTAATCCATCTAGCCAATTCCAAAAGCTTCTCTTTTGTAACTTCTGTCTTTTCCTCACCTTTTACATAAGGTGCGATAAAATGCCCACGTAGGGCGTTCTTTTGTCTCATTAGTTATTCCCTTCTATTTCTAAGTGTGCTGTAATATCCAGCACATAAATATAAAAACCTTGATCGCTTAAGTCATTTAAAAACGGCTTTTCGACATCAAGGCTAATAAATGTGTACGAATGATTAAGACTTGGTAATTTTAAGTCAAAGTTAGACAAAGCACTGTTAATAGTCCACATCACAGTGCTTGCTAACTCCTGATTTTTAGTTTTGATTGCAATCTCAAAAGGCAGGCTTATCTCACGAGTACCGTCCATGTACTCGTTATTTACCTTCCCACCTGGCATTGGATAAATGGCTAAATCTTCTTGTCTTGTTAGATAGTCAAGTCTGGGCTTTATGCCTAAGTCTAATCCTTCGACAAATTGCCTCAAAACAGTTGCAAAGTCATTTGTCATTTAAATCCCATTCCTCTCAGTAAGGATTTTTCCCAATCCTTGACAATTGTTGCATTAGCTAACGCACGTTTATCCCAACGTTTGCCTGTACCTGGTGTTGTGTACTTTTTAAATTTAAAGGACTTGTACTTGTTGTAAGCACCACCATAAAACTGGGCTCTGGCGTGTGGTCCGCTCCACGTTACACCTACACTGTTAGCTCTCGAGCTTCCTCTCAAAGCTCCGTCTCTGTAAGGAACATAAGGGTTCATGGACATCATGACTTGGTTGTTCATGATGAGCTTTCCTTTAGCTAATGCTTGCGGAGATACTTTACGCTTGATGCCTCCCAACTCTACCACTACCTTAGCCATTAGATAACCTCCACTTCAAAACAAAAAATTTTGTTTGTTAGTGGGTGGTAGACTGGTATCACTTTATCAACGGTGTACTCAGTATCACCATCAATGACAACAGCATCAACCCATGACCTATCGGCTACTGTCTTACAGTATTTAGGATAAATAAAGATAACCGACGGCTTAGTCTCTTGCCTTGCATTATCTTTACCTGCGGTTGCAAGATTACGGTCAAACCTAACGGGAGAGAGTGTAAAAGGTTCGTCATAGACAAACCCTCCATAATCACCTTTATCTTTGACAAGTTTTACCTGCAGTTCGTCAATAAGCAGTCTTTTATCGATCATAGCTAATACCCGTATATCCCAACCCAACAGCTAGTAACTCATTCTCTGCATCTAGACAGAGATTAAACCTGTCTGCCAGAGTTTTTTGTTGGCTGCCTTGGCCATGCCCGACAGTGTAGCTAATACTTGTCCGTCCTAGAGATATTCCAGCAAAGGATTGTTTATCCTCTGCTGTCATTACTCCTGAGTCATTTAAATATGCTATCTGATAAGCGATTGCCCGCTTTACAGCCTTTTGCACTAGGGCTATTTCTTTTTTTAAATCTTTGTAATCATAGCGATTACGACAGTAAAGATTGACAGCGTGGCTAGCACGTTTTTCCATTTTTTCAAAATCTTCTACCTCGTCAAAACCCAAATCTTCAAATTCTTTTTGCGTTAAAAAAGCGATAATAACCACCTCCATCGGCTAAGACTCGAGAGCGTCATCTTCCTCTCTCTTGGCAGCCTTAGCCTTAGCTACTTTTTTGCGGCATCTTTAAGTGTAATTTTGACGGCTTTTTCTGCCTTATAAAGATAAACACCATAATGCTTATTAGCTACGATTTGATTAATCGCTTTTGTGATATCTCGGTCTGTTTCAACCATTGTGTTACGTTTAAGCATGATACGTAGTGCACCTTTGCGAACCATGTAGGCAGTTCCTTTAGGGCATTTGCGAGAACGCACAATTTGTACCCCTAAAACTTCACCATAAACACCAGAGACAACACGATTTGCTCCAACCTCGGTAGCACCTAACCACTCCTTCGCGGCATCTAAACGTAGGGTAGAGGCATCCGCCGGATTCATGACAATGACTGTCTCTGCGTCATCTTCGTCATTAAAAATATCTAGCGCTTTAGATACACCATCAACCGTAGCAGTAGCTTCCACAGTTTGAGTCGATTTACTTAACGCATCAAGCACGTCTGCATCGACTTTGTGGTCAATAGCCTCAACGATTTGCTTTGCTGCCTGACCTACAGGATCCCCATACCCAGATAAGATAGCTTCGTCAGTGATTTCTACACCTTTTCCGGCTTTTTTAATGGTCATAGTAGTCTTTTTGAAGCCAAGTTGAGTCATTGGGATAGCTTCACCCTCGGCAACATCTTCTGCGTCACCAATGTAATCCCATTTAGGCACTGTTAAAGTTGTACCTGGTTGTCCTTCTAAAGTTGTATCTACTTCAGCAAGAGGAGCAAAGCGAATCGCTTTCCCTACCTCTGCGTCAATCATATCCGCTAGAACCTCAGGGTCTAGCATTTGTGCCATTTTAGTTGTTCCTACTGCCATTTTTTAATTTCCTTTCAATTGGTCATAAAGATTCTTATTTTTTAGTTTTAGGTCCAGTTTTTCTTGGTAAGACATCTTTGCAAAGTCTTCCTTAGACACCGAACCTTGTCCGTTATCAGCAGACGGGTTGCCTGCCACTGTGATTTTGGGAGCTTTATCCTTTGTTTGGCCAAAGTGAGGATACTTACCCAAAACCGTTTTGATTGCATCCTCTATGCTTGTCTCGTCAGTGACAAGACGCTCAGATAGTGCAATCACATCATCAATAGATTCAGCGTTCACACCTAAAGACATTGCTGCTAGCTTTGCATTAAGAGCCTTATTGTTTGCCCGAGCTTCCTCAAGCTCTTTGTCTTTAGCATTCAAGATTTCTGTTTGTTTTTCTGACTCGCTTCTTTGTGACTCTTGCCACTCTTGGAAGGCTTTTAGTGCATCCTTGGCAGACTCTACATCATCAAAACCCAAGTCTTTAACTGCTTTGTTATAGCCTTTAGAATGCTCTTTAGTTCCCACTCGGTTGAGATCATCTTGTGTAAATGCTTTATCTTCTTGTTGATTATTTTCCAAGTCAGTAGTCTCTTGGTCGACATTTTCGTTTGTCACATTTTCCATGTGCATTCCCTCCTATAAATGCGATAGGTCGCTGATTTCCGTTCTTTAACGCCTGCGGATAAAGGCATAATAAAAAGCCGTATTGCTACGACTTTGATTTCTAAAGGGGTCGAATTCGACACGGTTAAACTTTATTTCCCCCACTTCCGTTTGTAGTTTTTCTTAATATAGTCAACCGTGTCACCAATTGCCTTGATAACTGATTGGTTATCTAAAGTAGCAGCTTTAACAGTCGCTAACTCTTCGTTTGTTGCCAGAGCGTTTCGTTGAACGATTGATTTTAGCTCCATGATTTGTTTGTTTTGATTTTTAATTGCTTCAACCTGCATGGCATTTTCTGCAACAAGCATCACAACTGCTGTTTCTAGTTTACGTTTTTTCTTAATGCGTTTATTCATGTTCCCTCCTATTTTTTAAGTACAAAAAAGCACCTAGCTTTTAGCTAAATGCTCTAGATTTAATAAGTCGTAGTTTGGTGTACTAGTCACCAATAACCTTTATCAGTCAGTAAATCAATAATACTCTCAGCTAGTTTACCTTTAGCTGTTATATTGTACTTTTCATCAAAGCTTTCTGTCTGGTAGTAAGTCTCTATACCTTCACAAAAAACATCATACTTTTCGGAATTAACATCTATATCCACAGGTAATCCCGGAAGTTCATTTTTGACAAAATCGATTTGACTATCATTTAAAATACTTTTTAATTTCATCAATTTCCTCCATATTTTTTGCGGATTCTCGTGCTAGTAGCATGAACTGTAACAATATTTCCGTCTATCGGGTTTATTACTGTCGAGACACACTTACCAATGTATTTCTGGGAAGGTCTATCAAGGTTATCGTACTTAATAGGAGCTATCTTCAACGGTTCTTTTATAGAATCGACAATATCAATAGGTGCTATATTTCTCAGCACCGCCCTTTCGGCTAAATGCTTTGTTATTTTTAGCGGTATCCCTTCACTAGTTTCTACTCCTATTATAGCACTTTCAACATCCCTACGTTTATCTAATTTAGCTTTTTCTTTTCTAACTTCGACTTCACTTTGAGTTTTGGTATAAGGATTATTGTAACGCTTTTCTCTGGCTTGATTGCGATGTAAAAAGGCATTGTTGTTTATCAGATAATTGAGTGCATCTTGTTTACTTCTAACATCCGATTGATATTGCCTAATCAACTCTTTATCACCCAATTGCTTCGCAACGTGCAGTAGCTCTTTACTCTTACGTATTGATCTCTCGATTGCCCTCTGCTTAGCTTGCGCATTCGCATTAGCTTTAGCTTGTGCAGGAGTGATATTTTTTAGATGCTCTGGCAATTCTGGCTTACTATTCACACCGACGACAAACGGCGTTTTAGTGTGCTTGCAGTTGATTCCCAAGCATCCATCAGGCTCACCATGCCCGTAATCAGATAAAGCTAAGATTTTTATCCCTCCTTCTTCTCTCGCTTCGCCAGTAGTGACAATTTGATGTTGCAAAGGTGCACACATCTCTCTAGCTGTAGCTTTTTTTGAGTAATAGAAGGTATCAATGCCAAACTCCCTAGCAGGGGCTTCTTTGGCTTCGTTAAAGACTCGCCAAGTCGTAGTATTGATAACGGTACGAGCATAAGAGTCTGCTCTCCACTTTCTCCCAGCTTTATCTGTAAAACCATAAAACCCCTTTTTAAACCATTTAATCACAGTTTGATTGATAGCTTGGTCAGGCGTTTTTAAGCCTGTCACCACACCAGCAACAGCGTCTTGGATTATCCCTTGATAAGCTCCTATAACACTAAATGGCAAGGTGGTGTTAGTCAAATTATGCACATCATCAATAGCTTGTCTAGCATAGTTAGATAGGTCGTCTTGGATAGTACTGTTTACCCCAGACTCTCTACCTAGAGCCTCTTCTAGCTGCTCAGACGTGTTTTTATAAATTTTAAATCCTTCATTCTTGATAATATAGCGAAGTTGAGCTTCCGCAATGCCAGAATACTTTGCAATAAGCTTGATGTTATCTGCATTAAGCAGTCCAACGTCATGTAACTTATTAGCTTGCCAAAGATAAGGATTATCGGCTAAGCTCGCTGAGCCTCTGGCTTTTATCCTCTCAATCACTTGATCAAATAAATCAAGAGTCAGCTGATGATACATATCAGATAACTGACTAGCTTCCAAAAGAAGCTGTTCGTCATTTAACTTAATAGGCTTCTTTTTCATCTAATCACTCTCCGTATAAATGTGTATCAGTGCGCTGTTGATTGATTTCGTCAACGATTCCAGTATTAATTTCTGCAGCTATTTCTTGGGCTTTTTCCTCTGTCACGTTTAGCACTTTTTGGATGGCCATCTCACGAGTGCCAAAGCCAGCATTAACAACTTTTATCCAGTAGTCTAACTCAGCGTCTCGATCTGTAAAAACACCGTCATCAAGACTTATGCTGATGTTATCCATGCTTGGAACTTCGCTTTGGTACAAATCATAAGCTTTAGCAATCTCAAAAATAGAGATAACTAACTCTTTTAGCGATTGCTCTACTAAAGTAACAATACTGTTACGCATTTGGTAGGTGTCTGAGTTTTCAGAGACGATTTCTGTTGCAGTCTTCATGCTTTTGCCATCAAAACTAAATAACCCAGCGGATACGCCTATTTGCATTTCAAACAACGACAAGCCCTCGTTGATAGCCTTGATATAGTCATCAGCTCTAATAGGGGTTGTTAGGTCCTGTATTGCGCTTGAGTCTAAATCCCTGCCGCCCATACGGATATAAACGTTTTGATCAGACTCGAACCGAGGCCTTGGAACAACATCGCCATCAGCGGTACGAACAGTTAAAGCGGTCAAACTCTCTGGCACAGCAACTCGACGTTGACCCATCTTAACTTCCCACATAAATTCGTCATAGGTCGTATTGATAAAGTCAATCGTTGTCTTGGCGTTATCAAAGATAGATAGCCCAAGTGGGCTATTAATATCCTTGTTATTCATTCCAGGGGTCTTGAGATAAGTAAAGATAGGCCTAGTCACATCTGTAACTTTTGCCTCGTCTTTTAAGTCCTTGTATACCTCAGATAACGGCACTCGGCTACCTACTTTGGCTTTATCATCCGAGCGATATAACTCATTTGAGATAACATAATCATCAGAGCTCTGCCACTCATGGAACTCTATCAAGGTATAGTAGACCTCTTTGCCGTTGATTGTCTTAACGGACTTAATGACGACGGCGGCACTCGAAACGTCTTGCGTATTACTCTGCAGCGGCAAAAAAACAGGCGCTTGAACAAATGCTACCCTAACTTTATCACCATCCACATAAGGCCTCATAGCTAATCCGCCTAACGCTAAACAACTCTCCAGATACCGCTCGAAGTTTTTATTAAACCTGTCGTTTTTTAGTGTCTCACTAATAAATTCGTTAGCCGCATCATCATCAACCTTAATCTCTGCCTGCTCGTTAAAGACTAGACTGGCAATCTTTTTAGCAGCTGTCCGTGCAATTGGTAGATGGTTAAGATCTCTTTTTTTAGTCTCGCCGTCCGTGTTTAAGTATAAAACACTATCCCAATCGCTCTTATAATACTTTAGATTGGTTGTTATACGATCGTACTCTAGCTTACTGATAGCTATTTTAGGATGATCAGTTATATTTGTAAGACTCTGCGTTGTCATCACGTATTTACTCCTTGTAACAAGATTTTTTATTTTTTGGATTACTCCCATTTAAGCAACTCCTTTAGTTGTAATACCGATGCACAAACACGTTGACGCTGTATCTAAACTCGTCCATGGCATGGTTATCTTTATCAATAGGTTTGCCATTGTCGTCACGACTGTACAGCCCTATCTCTTTTAAAAAGTGGTAGTGGTCATACTCTTCTTCGCTATGATTAACAAGATAAAAAGCGCCATCTGAGATAATGTTTTGGCCGCGTTCGATACCGACCTCAATACCTTTTGCTTTGCTAGATACATCTTTAGAATTGTTCGGAGCTCCCAGAGTAAATACTCCTAACTTATGCAGCTCCTCTCTCAAAGATTTACAGGCAGGATCCACAAATACCTCTGTATAGCGCATCTGATACTTTTTAACGCACCAGTCTATAAAAACTTTTAACTCTAAAGCGTAGGTTGACATAGCTTTTACTTGGCCAGTGTCAGCTCCGCTGTGGTAGTAGTGAGCTACACGATTAAGTCTGAAGCTTATCCTACCGTTATCTCTAACTCTTGTTACGATATTACAAGACATAGAGGTGGCATCTGATTGACCTCCATCTGCACAGAAATACATCTCTACTGGTTCGCCAATCAAAGCATCCAAAACATTTTTTTCCGTGTCAAAAAGGCCATAAATAACTCCCTGAGGCATGACCCGCTGTCCAAGTACATCTCGTTTGTATAGATATGGATTTTTTTTAAGACTGTTGATAATGTTTTGTTTACGCTCTGCGGTTAGTATTGGGTTATCATCCATGGTCCAATGAGTCCACCTCGTGTTCTGAACATCAAAGACATCTTTAATTACTGGATGTTGAGGTGCTGGGGGATTTAAATCTGCTAGATGATAACGTAGCTTAGCCGCCCAAGTACGCCTAAAACACTCCTGGATAAAATCCATGTGCAGTAAGTTAATCTCGCAGAATACTACTGATCCTAAAGACATACCTGTAATAGCACCAACACTGTTAACTTTACCGCCGCCTTTATAATAAACGCGCTTATTGCCTTTTGGTGTCGTGATTAACAAGTGATCTCCACGCTCGTCGTGTTTTATTTCACAGTTACCGTCAAATATATGCATCAAACCCGTACCATCGCCGTCGATAAACAAACGATAAGCTTGTTCTTGATTATAAGCAGTCACAAGGTGATTTTCATCTTCTGACTCAATCAGATACCTAGCATAACGAAAATGCCCAGCTGTGGTCTTTCCGCTACGAGGGGTCAAGTGCCCTCGTTGACCTCTAATTCGTAGTTAAAAGGGCGTCTAATGACGTCTTTTTGTTTATTTGAAAAGATAATCTCCAAGGCTAATCACCTCCTTCCACAGCATCTAACAAGGCTCTCATTAAGCTAGTATCAGGCTTAGCGCCCTTCTCTGCGTCAAGTTTGACTTTAAGCAGCTCGATGCGCGTTCGTTGCTCGTCTGTGGCGAGCTCCGCGGCCTTAATTCGCTGTCTTTGTTCTTTTCTATCCAGGCTATCTTTGACCTCGGTAGTTGTAATTTTAGCTAATAGCTCTGCAGATCTAACATCACCCTTTAAAGCATTTTCCACAAGCTTGAGTGCAATAGCTGATTGATTTGTGGGGGAAATATCCAATTGTTCTAATTGTTCTCGAAGCAAGGCGCTTGGTACAGTTGATCCTAACACCAGCTCCACAGCTTTTCTCAAATTCGCTTTTTCCCTCCTAGCTTTGCCGGAAGCTATGCCTCCTTTTTTTGCAATTTCTCGGAGTTCGCTCGGGGTTCGTTTGGAGTTTGGTATCAAATTATCTTCATTTGCCATCGCCTCACTTCCTTACTTTTAAATATAAAAAAAAGGCTTTCGCCCTTTTAAAATTATTTTATAGTCCTAGCCAATTAATAATAAAGGCTTGATCATCTTGATAAAAAAAGTTATTTTTGATATCTTTTGCAGTTATTTCTTTAATTGCGCTATAAAACAGATTGTAAACGAGATACTCAAGTTCGTTGGCGTATCTATATTTTAAGGCCGAATCTTTTTCGCTTGGTTCAATATTTTAGATTTTGTGAATTACTTTTGTTACTAGCATGTTATTTACCTCTTTGTCTTTGTGATCACATGATAGCTCTGAAACACTGTTAAGTCAACGGTTTTAAGGGATTTTTAGTTTAGTTGTATAACACTTTCTCCAGTTAATTCTTCCCAGCGTTTTATAATGACATCTACATATTTTGGGTCATATTCCATTAATCTAGCGTGACGACCATTTGACTCACAAGCAATTAACGTTGTCCCAGAGCCACCAAACAAATCAAGGACAATGTCGCTTCCCTTTGTGTTGTTTTTGATTTGGTAATCAAAAAGTCCGACAGGTTTCATTGTTGGATGAACGCCATTTCGTTGAGGTTTCTCATAATCAATAACTGATGTTTGCTTTCTGTCTGAAGCCCACAAGTGACCAGCGCCATCTTTCCAGCCATAAAGACAAGGTTCGTGCTTCCAATGATAATCTTGGCGACCGAGAACCATTGAGTTTTTATTCCAAATTAAGCATTGACGTACTGTCCAACCGATATCAAAACAAGCACCTCTAAAATTATAGCCTTCTGAATCAGCATGCCAAATATAAAAAACAGCGCCTGGCTTCATAACTTCATTTGCAGAACTAAAAGCATTAACCAAGAACTGTCTAAAACTGTCATTATCCATACTGTCGTTTTTTATAGTTAAACTATCTTTTGTTTTACCCTCATAAGCCACGTTGTATGGTGGGTCTGTAAGTAGTAAATCAGCTAATTCTCCATTCATAAGTTTTTTAACATCGGCTCCATTTGTACTGTCGCCGCACATCAACTTGTGACTACCAAGTTGATAAATGTCACCAAGTTTTGACTTTGGCTCATCTGGCACAGTCCCTGTAAAATCGTCTAAATCTTTTTCATCTTCGATTAAATCATCTAAATTATCTAAAACGTCAAATCCAAAAGCAGACATATCGAGGTCTAAAATGTCGTTTAATTCTTCGTTTAACAAATCTAAATCCCAAACCGCAATCTCACCAACTTTATTGTCAGCAAGTCTGAACGCTTTAATTTGCTCTTCAGATAAGTCATCTGCGACAATAACAGGAACTGTTTCTAGCCCTAATTTTTGGGCTGCTTTATAACGAGTGTGGCCGTTTACGATTTCGCCGTTTTTATCAACGACAATAGGCACTTTAAAACCAAACTCTTTAATAGATTCAGCAACTGGTCCAACAGCCTCATCATTGTTTCTAGGGTTATTTTTATAAGGTGTTATTTCACTTAATTTTTTGTCCACAAACTCCATGTTTTATTCCTTTTTTACATAATAAAAAGCCACCACGGTGTGATGACTAGTGCATATTGAGTTAGAGCGATATGCAATTCTCTAACTTCATCGCTCCTAAGGCCCGTAGGCTTCTTAGAGCTTTTCACAGGAACAGTCGGAATCGAACCTGCACGTCCCACATACCATAAAATAACAAGTTTGATCGTAGTTAAAGTTGGCGACTAAATAAAATAGTCAGTGATTAAAAGGTTATCTCTTCTTGTTATTTTGATAATACTATAATAACATGTAAAAATATGTATAAACTATCTTATTACTGTATAAAAACTAGCTAAAAACTCCTTCCTCAACAAGCAACACACCCTCTCTGTACAGCTCTGCAAAAGCTAACAAAGCAATGTCAAGTGTATCATAGTAAAAGCTCTCTGACATACACAATTCTGTATAAATAACCTTATCTGCCTTTTTATAAGGCGCTAAGTATTTGTCATACAAAATCCTGCGTCTCTCTGGCTCTAGTATCATACTGACGGCTTGCTCAATCGCATCCAGCTCTTGTTCTGCTGACACACGGTTTAGCGCTAGTCTCTCAACCGGTTTGCTAGGAACCCCATGTGATTGCCTTGGCTCAAAGGAGTAAGTAGCTGTAACTTTTTGAGTATCTACGTCATTAGCTATCCTTCGCCAGCGTGGATACTCTCTCAATTTACGCTTGGCATTGGATTTTGTTTTTTGGATATCAATCTCAGGAAAAAACGTCATGAAAGCCTCCAGTATGGTATAATTTATTTAAGCTTAAATTTAACCAAGGGGGCGTTCCGTGTGGACGTCTTTTTGTTTTGTGGAGAAAAGCCCTCTCTTCCTTTTTTTATTTTGACACAGGCGTACGATGTCAGTATTAGCGCCTTAAATAATAGCCAGTGACCGATAACCAGCGTTAGATTTTGTTTTGGTGTAAGGAGGTCCTCGTTTCTATTTTTCAATTTCGGTCAATACCAACCGCACGAGTCGAACGTGCGGGATACCGTTATTGGTTATATCCATTCAATTAGTGGATTTTCAATGTGTTCTATCCCATCACCAATCCACTCTTTGACATTA